>Ga0163154_10003748_pt1 | contig 20691 bp, 16 predicted proteins | sample OliLakLV19MP9P1_FD_148649 | JGI IMG/M metagenome (GOLD analysis project Ga0163154, IMG submission 148649) | Freshwater microbial mat bacterial communities from Lake Vanda, McMurdo Dry Valleys, Antarctica - Oligotrophic Lake LV.19.MP9.P1 | ecosystem: Environmental > Aquatic > Freshwater > Lake >...
ACCCCAAAGGGGTTGCGTCTCAATTTGAATGAATAAGATGCCCGCGAATTCTCGCGACGAATACCAAAGGGATTCCACCCCAATCTCAGAGTTGCCGAGCTACCCCAAATGTAGACCGTCAAACTTTTTAACTGGTTCCATATAAGTTACTCAATTTATGACGACCTACACTAGTGTAGTCCATCAAACAGAACGCAGCTTATCAAATGTCGCCCGGACCGCGTTATTTCGATGATGTCAATTGCAGGTGCAGGTGCAATCTTTTGGCGCAATCCCGTTGGGGGGTTGTGTGGCGTACTGGTTAACGCCAAGTTTACCAAACCACTAAATCAAGCGGCCTTACGGCTACCATTGGAGCCACCGTTGTGCGGGTCGATCAGCCGATGAAAAGCGGCATCCAAATCTTCTTTTAACAAAGGTTTTGATAAAAAGAGAATGTCTCCAATCGAGCCAGCACTTGCGGCAGGTTGGTAAGCCGAGCACATGATAATATGCGCATCAGGAAACTCTTTACGGATAGCATCCGAGGCCTTTAAACCATCCATGAGCGGCATTCTAAAATCGATGATCAGCACATCTGGGTGGTGAGCCCGATAAAGTTCAATGGCCTCTAAACCATTGGCTCCAGTGGCGATAACTTTATGTCCCATCGAGTCCAAAGTCATGCGAAATGCATAGATAATGGAGCATTCATCATCAACAACTACTAAAGATAGAGGTCTCATGTGGCTTATGTGTACAGCAGGATCCGCGCCGCCCTCAATTATTGCAATATAAGATACTTCTCGACGGGATGCCCGTTTATAAGATGCGAATCGATAATCTCGTCCAGAACTTTAGGAGTGCAGGAATGGTACCACACGCCCTCAGGATATATCACCGCAATTGGACCGTTCATGCAAATGCGTAAGCAATTGACCTTGGATCTGTAAACCCCAGCCGACCCCGTTAAATTCAATTCGGCCAACCTTTTTTTGAGGTGATTCCATGATTCCAAGCCAGCTTCTATACTACAGCATTTGGGTTTAGACTGATCGCAACATAAGAAAATGTGGCGTTTGATGAGTGGAATCCCGAGACGTTGAGCTTCGTCACGAAGCTCTTGAAGGGCTAACTCCATAGCTCAAGCATTCAAGTTTTCGCTCAGGTTCTGAATCAACCGATTGTCACTATCATTATCACGGGCAACTTCGATGATGCCATACCGCTGCCATAAATGGCGGGGAATATATTGAAAAGCATCAACCCAATTAAAAATGCCTCGTTTAGATTTAACCAGTTTCTGACCTTCTGCGCTCTTGATAAACTGGGTAATCACCTTGCGCATTTGATCTTCCACTCTGTCATCTTGGCAGGAGTACTGAACGTCATACCTCACGATCCTCGGCGAGGGATGCATCAAATCAACATCCTCCCAATCGATTAATTCCATTTGAATAGTATTTAAGACTTCAGCCATAAGACCTCGAAAACCGCGCAATTTAAGCAATTAGCTTATATTATGCCAGCCTGTTTTTAGTGAATTTATGGAAGATGCCGGGATCCGGGCGCGACCCCTTTGGGGTTGTACTGGTTTTTCGATTCTAACCCAGGATAGCTTTGCAAGCCTGGGGTAAAAACCAACCCACACACAACCTAGATTTAGGTGATCTTTACCCTAACTCCTGTTTCAAGGGAAGCCTCAACCGCTTTGAGGACAGCCACATCCCGAACGGCTTCGGTCAACGTGTAACGTAGGGTGGCGCTACCATCCAAAACTCGAACAAACTCGTTCCACATATTTTTGTGTAACCCACCAAAAAAAGACTCAGCGGATTTTTCACCCACGATAGTCTCCAAAACCTTGCCGTCCTTTGATTCCACCGTCGCCTCAAAACCTCGGTTGCAAATGAGGCCTTCAGTACCCCTGATTAAAAATGAATTCCTATGCCCGCCTCCAAGGAAACCCGAGTGACTAAAAATTCCCTGCATTCCATCTGGGTACTCGAACATCATATTGATGACATCATATTGCCCGTGGTCCTTCCGATGCGACCTGCCACGTGCGTAAACTTCGGTTGGCGCTCCAAACAAACAATTCAACAAGGCAATCTCGTGAATGCCGCCGTCAAACAATGGCCCCAAAGGAAACTCTCCATTCACCCGCCACTCAGTTTTTCCAAACCCCCACGGATCTTTATCTACACCAATGTAACCGTGGCTAGTGGAATCAAACATCGACAAAGTTCCAATCTTCCCCGATTTGCAAACGTTAATAAGCTGCGCCCAGAAGTCATGATACAGTATCTGTTCGAGAACAAAAACAGTACCCCTTGAGTTTTTCTCAGCCTCAATTAAGGCCATACCTTGCTCCACAGAAGTGCAAACAGGTTTTTCCAAGAAAACGTGTTTGTTCATTTTCAGCGCCGCGATAGCCACCTCTGGATTGAGAGCGATCGGCGTGGTCACCACTACCCCTTCGATTTCGGGGTCTGCTACCAGCTCCTGATACGAACCATATGGTTTTGCCTGTGGGTAATCCACAAGCGCTCGATCCAATGTTTCTTTTCTCCTGCTACAAAAGCCCACCACAGAAAATGAGGTCATGTCAGCAAGAATCTTCTTATGGGTGCCATGCCAAATGAGCCCAGGCCCCACAACCCCAAGTTTTAAGGCTTTCATGATTTGTGAGTCATAAGGGTTTTGCGATATTCGTCCCCTTTAACCGCCAATATCGGGTCGTGTGCCACTATGTAATCTTGTATTTCTATCTTCGTTTCGAGGCTGCTGTAGGCCTCCTTTGGTAACGCACATAAATCAAACGGATTGCGCTTCAGGGTATCCAGTGGAGACGCAGGAACGAAGTTCATGTTTAATCCTTTGCGTACTACGTCACTGCAGTTACCCGTGGGTGCGTGCCAGGTCTTGCCCGAATAAACGGCAGTTTGTCCGGCAGGTCCGGCATTAAAAACCGTGATTTTTTCAGCACCGCCAAAATCTTGAAGAGTAAGCCCCTTCCGTTTTTGGAAAAAGTCCATCCCGATATTCCATTTATGGGTTCCGACAGCCACGGTAAAAGGGCCGTTCTCGATCGATTGCTTCTCGAAATTGACCCACACACAAACAAAAGTGTCCCGCGCATCTTCCACTGGAACATCGGAGTAAACGATGTGGTCGACATGAAACTTCACTTCATTAAAAGGTGTTGGCTTTGTTGCATTTTTGGGTGTCGCAACCATTGCCCACCCCACCAATTTAAAATCTCCTATCACGCGGCGCACTGCTTCCTGAACCACAGGATGAGTCGCCAGTCGCACAAATTCAGTCTGCTCATAAATCACAGGATGAATCACAAATCGCGGATTCTTTGGATCGATCTCAACCTCGTCATGATTCATCACGCGATGCCACGCTTCTAACATCGATTCCATTTCAGGGCCCGTGAGGAATGGTGGAAGAATCCCTGCTTTTTCGGCATCTATCTTCACCAATGCGTCTTGAATATCTTGAGAAAATGTTTCCATGGACCCTGAAACTGCGATCCGGTCTAAAGAATGCAACATTATTTCCGCAGTGGACAACGTCTAATTTCGTTTTTGCATTAAAAAGCGTGCTAAAAGAGCCCACTCTGCGATCCCTTAATAATACGCAAGTGTTGTCATTCCTGATGGTTAAGGGAAATTCATTATTGTTGGCACTCAATAAGCTTTATTCGCTCGGCAATTCCAAATCAACTCACACAAGGAACAAACTATGCTCAAAAAATTCAGGTCATTATTATATATCTTACCACTCTGTTTATTAGTCAGTCTAACAGGCTGCACGACTGTACCGGAGACAGGTCGCAAAGCTTTAATTTTAGGTAATCCAGGCAATGATACCGCAATGGGCGTAAGCGCCTTTGAGCAGATCAAACGCAAATATCCGCGGTCCAGAAATTCGAGTGCAAATGCACAGCTTCAACGTGTCGGGCGTCGGATTGCCAACGTTGTAGGAATGCCTAACGCACGATGGGAATTCGTATTGTTTGAAGGTAGTACACCCAATGCCTTCGCACTACCCGGCGGAAAAGTGGGTATATTTACGGGAATTCTTCCGATTACACGAAACGACGCTGGCCTAGCCACTGTGGTAGCGCATGAAGTGGCGCATGTCACTTTACGGCATGGAGCTGAAAGAGCATCCCAAAACACCTTACTACAAGGAATCGGCACAGCGCTCGGCATAGGCCTCTCTCGAAGTGGTGTATCACCTGGCGTCACGCGCACGGCAAGCACCGCCTATGGTTTGGGGGCTAACCTAGGGGTTGCTTTACCTCATAGCCGCAGCCAAGAACTTGAAGCGGATCGTATTGGCCTTCGTTATATGAAACGCGCAGGGTACAACCCTCGTGAAGCGTTAAACTTCTGGCAACGCTTCGCAGCGTACAACGCCCGTCGTGGAAGTCGTCCAGAATTTCTCTCGACGCATCCACTTGATAGCCGTCGTATCGAAAATATGCGTCAAATTATAGAGTCCGGTAATTACTAAATTCTTACTCTCTTAATTTAAAAATCTTAAACCTGCTCCGGTTAACCCTGGAGCAGGTTTTTTTATACGCTCAAATGAATCCGAAATCTATTTAACCTGTCTTAGTTTTCCACCGTCCGTGCGCCGCAAGTGTGCATTTTATTTCACCGTAACTGTAGTCGGGCAATTTTTCTTTAACGTCCCGCAACCGCTCCACAGAGGGCGCGCTTTTACTGAGAATGATCCCCTGCCGTTCAATCGGAACGACAGAATCAATGTGCAACCCTTGTGTACCTGTTGCCAACAAATGCGCCAGATGGTCTTCAATGGTGTTCTCATTGATCCCACGAATCTTGGCTATTTCAGAGAAGGAATGCCCCGTTTTAAAGAGCCGCAGCGTTTCTTCAAAAGTTGAACCCTCTTTGGATCTGGAAGATTGATTCGCTTTGCGTCCACCGGGTTTTACGACCTTCAACGATTTCGCCGAAAGTTGTGGTATCGCGTCATCGGCCTCAACCGAAGGCCAGTACAGATGAGCAACAGCCTGTCCTTTCATCACCTTTTCGCCCTCGTCGCTCAGTCGAATCAGTGGATATTCACCGGCGCTAATAGCCACGTACCCCGCTGTTTTCATCGCCTCAAACAAATCGCGCAAATAACTCGACGGATAACTTTTTAACAATCCGTAGGTTGATAACTCATCAAGGCGACTATTCAATACTTCCTGTGACCGGCTACCTAACAAAACCTGGAGGACCCGACCTAAACCGAATTTACCTTCCCAACCATCGGCACGCCGGACACTCATGCGCGCTACGCCACTGAGCGCCTTGCGAACGAGATCATTTTCCTTTCCAGAAGCTTCCCTAGCCACCTGAATACGACCCGACCGGCAGTTGTCGCATTGCCCACACGACATAGCCGCGTGGTCCCCAAAATAATCCAAGATAAAATGTTGGCGGCATCCTCGATGATAAGCAAACGCGAGCACCTTATCCAGTTTCGCCCAATCTGAAGTTGCTTTCTTTTTGATCGCCACTTCATCAAGTTCGAGCTGACTCGAAGTTACTTCGGGTCGTAACACGCGCGTGCCCCGAGATCGTTTCCCCGGTATATCGTAACGATCGATATATCCCCTCCGATCTAACATTCCCAAAATGGAACTTAATGCCATGGAATTCTTTAGCCCTGGTATCTCCGACGCCATATCGTCCAAGGTCATTTGAATGTCGTGATCGGGTTGTTGTCTGAGCCAATGGTACACAGCCCGAACTTGATCAGGAGTGGGATTTGACCCTTCGATAAAAAACTCCTGTGTCCGCTTATCGGCATAATTAAAGAGGAGCAAACATTCGCTCGTTTCACCATCACGCCCCGCACGGCCCACTTCCTGATAATAAGCCTCAACACTGCCGGGAATATCAAAATGAGCGACAAACCGCAGATCAGCGCGGTCAATTCCCATTCCGAATGCGTTCGTCGCCACGGCTATAGGAACCTCTCGGTGAATAAACTTTTCCTGGGCCTTGCGCCGATCAGCATCGTTCAATCCAGCATGATACGCGATATGAGAAATTCCGGCTGAACGCAAATGGGCTGAAACTTTTTCGACGTTCTTGCGGGTCGCTGCATAGATAATCCCCGTCTTATATTCGTGAACCACTCCCTCAAGTCGGGAAAACTTTTCTTCGGTTGTCCCTACTTCTTCAACCACAAGCTGCAAGTTGGGTCGTTCAAAACCCGATACAAACTCGTTTGGCGCGCGAAGGCACAATTGCTTTTTAATATCCTCACGCACGTCCGGGGTGGCGGTCGCCGTCAAGGCCACCACTGGAGGACGCCCTATTTTATCGAGTGCCCGCGATATACCTAAATAATCGGGCCTGAAATCGTGGCCCCATTGGGAAACACAATGCGCTTCGTCAACGGCTACAAGTGATATCACCACTGACTTAACCGCGCTCACAAAGGCTTCGTGCCGAAATCGTTCAGGCGCTATATAAACAATCTTGTACTCACCCCGGAGCATGTTATCGATCCGAACCCGTTGTTCCTGGGGGCCTAATGTACTATTGATAAAACAAGCGGCCACCCCCTTCCTTTCCAGGGCGTCGACTTGATCTTTCATCAATGCCACCAATGGGGAAATGACGAGTGTCAACCCCGGTAGAAGTAAGGCCGGAAACTGGTAACACAACGATTTGCCGCCGCCTGTTGGCACAATCACTAGGGTGTCGGTGCCGGAGATGACCGATTCGATGATTTTTTCCTGCGCTTCCAAGAAACGGCGGAAACCGAATTGTTTTTCCAAGATTTCGTACGCTTCTGGTTTCAACATGATTGAGGGAAAAATGTCACGTTTTGGGGTTCGAAGCAAAAAGAATTCATACAAAGGTGTGTTTCATCCCACAGAGTTTTACAAAAACTTATTGATACCCTTCGCTCAAATAGCTAAAACCACCGGAACCTTTTTTTCGAATGGCACAAACGATTCTCTTTTATCTTTTCTCAGCAGTGATGCTTTTTTGTGCGTTAATGGTCGTCATTAACCGCAATCCAGTAGCTAGCGCCTTGTGTTTAGTGGTCTCGTTGATCATGCTCGCGGGGCTGTTCACAACCCTTAACGCCCTCTTTATTGCAGTGGTTCAGGTCCTCGTATACGCCGGGGCGGTCATGGTGTTGTTTCTTTTTATCGTCATGCTCCTTGATATAAAGACTGAAATTCGGCGGCGCCTCAATTTTCTTGCTGTGGCTGCGTGCTTTGTGGCTGTGATCGGCATTTTTTATAAGATGTACCAAGGTATAGCCTCCATTCCGGTCAGTCGCGGACCGGTTCCCCATGCGACGGTTGACGTCAAACTCCTCGGTACGGAGCTGTTCCGTAATTACCTTCTGCCTTTTGAGATTACTTCGCTGATCTTGCTTGTTGCTCTCATTGGTGTCGTGCACTTATGTAAAAAGGAAGAAACTTTATGAGCGTCATTGGACTTCATCATTACCTCATCGTGAGCGCACTCCTTTTTTGCATCGGCCTTGGCGGCGTCATGATTCGTCGTAACGTCCTTATTATTTACATGTGCCTCGAAATTATGTTGAACGCGGGAAGCTTAGCGCTCGTTGCCTTTTCGCACTTTAATGGGGCTATAAACGGTCAGATCCTTGTTTTCTTCGTCATTACGGTGGCCGCAGCGGAAGTAGCCCTGGGTTTGGCTATTATCGTGGCTTATTATCGCCTAAAACAGTCCACGCATGTTGATGACATGACTTCAATGAAGTTTTAATTATGAACGCCGCTTGGTTACTTTTAGCCTTACCCTTGTTCAGCTTCGTCGTGATCGCACTTTTCACACGGCGTATGGGCACCTTGAGCTCTTTGATCTCCACTCTCACTTCCATTATTCTCGCGGTTGTGGCGGTCCTCCTTTTCGTCGACCGTATTCCGGCTCCCGACGCTGCTATTAAATGGATCGATTTCGGTATGCTCACTATTTCGATCAAACTTTTGGTCGATCCATTAAGCAAACTGATGCTTCTTGTCGTCACTGGCGTGGGTTGTTTGATTCATATTTATTCCTTGGGATACATGAAAGAGGACGCCAGTAAAGGCCGGTATTTCGCGTGTCTTTCGTTGTTCATGTTTTCGATGATCGGGATCGTCCTTGCTGAAAACTTCCTCATGATGTTCATTTTTTGGGAGCTCGTCGGGGTGAGTTCCTTTCTCCTTATTGGTCATTGGTTCGAACGGCCTGCGGCTGCGGATGCTTCGAAAAAAGCTTTTATCACTAATAAAATTGGGGATTTCGGGTTCCTCGTTGGAATTCTTCTCGCATGGACTTATTTCGATACTCTGTCGTTCCCCGGCATGCAACAAACTCTGCCCAATTCAATCGGCGAAAGCGGTACGTTCATCGCCATGTGCCTCTTGTTATTCTGCGGCACGATTGGAAAATCGGCCATGTTCCCGCTTCACGTTTGGTTGCCCGATGCCATGGAAGGTCCAACTCCAGTCTCAGCTTTAATCCACGCAGCCACCATGGTCGCTGCGGGTGTTTACATGCTATGTCGCATTTGGTTTCTTCTGGAAATTTCCCCAACATCGTTATCCATCATTGCGTGGATAGGCGGCGGCACAGCCTTGATGGCGGCCCTGATTGCCACTCAACAGAATGATATTAAACGTATTCTTGCTTATTCGACCTTGTCTCAACTCGGGTACATGGTCATGTCCGTAGGTCTCTCCGCCCCGGGTCCTGCGATGTATCACTTAACCACGCACGCCTTTTTTAAAGCACTCTTGTTTCTCGGCGCCGGGTCAGTCATTTACGCTCTTCATCATGAACAAAATATTTGGAAAATGGGCGGACTTTTCGGAAAAATGAAGATCACGGCCATCACTTTCCTGATTGGTACTCTCGCGCTTATTGGGTGTCCGGGGTTGAGCGGGTTCTTCAGTAAGGACGAAATCATTCTGGCTGCGAGTCATCATTCTGGGCACCTGCACGCCTTATATTATATCGCCTTAGGGACGGCGTTCCTGACCGCTTTTTATATGGTTCGCTTGTTTACCGTGGCGTTTATAAATCCTGCCGCATCACGAAAACATGATAGCCATGGAGACGATATTCATGAGTCCCCGGCGGTTATGACGATGCCGTTAATCTTACTGGCCATTCCTTCCATTCTCGTGTGGGTGGCGGGTATTCCTGCTTACCTCAAGTTGGGGCATGCCCCTGAACATCATGGGAATATGGTCATGATCCTTTCGACCCTTATGTTCGCGGGGGGATCATTAGTGGGCTATTTCCTTTATATTGGAAAAAAAGCAGACCCCATTTCAATTCCTTTGTTTCAACATAAATTTTATTTCGATGAATTTTATGGAGTCCTCATCAAATACGTTCAACAAAATGTCGCGATGGTGTTTCATTTCTTTGATCGGTTTGTCCTAGATGGTTTGTTTGTCACTGGTTCAGGACTCGCTACTAATTTCATGGGCCGGGTGTTATCCTGGTTTCAAACAGGCAATGTACAAACCTACGTTGTGTGGTTGGCTTTGGGAATCCTTGCGATTTTCTGGTTCATGATTCAATAACCTTAATTTGCCATTTTTGTGAATTTGTTAACATTAACCCTTTGCCTCCCCCTGGTAGGCGCAATATGTATCGGCCTGTTTCCTTTAAAAGGACGCGAGGCCTACTGGGCGGCCTTAACGGCAAGCATCCTCATGTTGCTGTGCACCCTAAGAATCGCTTGGATTTTTCAAGATGCACTTCCTGAAGGCGATTCCCTGTTCCGCTTGGTTGAATTTTATCCTTGGTTCCCTGATTTAAATTTAAGTTATAAAGTGGGCATTGACGGAATCAGTCTCACCCTCCTTATTCTCACGAGTATAGTGACTGTGGCCGCAGTAGGAGTGTCCGCGCATGTCGAAGAGTCGCCTCGGACATTTTTTGCAGGTCTGCTCCTGATTTCTGCCGGTGCATTTGGGGCCTTCATTTCCTTAGACCTCATGTTGCTTTATATCTTCCATGAACTGGCCTTAATCCCAACGTTCCTCCTGATTGGCTTTTGGGGTTCATCTACGTATCGAGAACGAGTGGCCACAAAATTAACCATTTATCTAACTGCGGGGAGTTTGCTTTTGTTAATTGGCCTCCTTGCGTTTTACTTTTTGCTCCCACCCAATATCCGGACCTTTGACATGGAAGCACTCCGGTTGAGCCTGTCAGCCCCGAATGCCCCTACTGGTTTGATTTTACGGAGTCACGAACTTTGGGTTTATCCACTGATTCTGTTCGGGTTTGGGATACTTATTTCGCTTTTCCCGTTCCACACATGGGCTCCTCAAGGATACGCCAATGCGCCTACGGCTGTTGCGATGTTACACGCCGGGGTACTTAAGAAGTTCGGTCTTTACGGGATTATCCGTGTGAGCCAAGTGTTCTTGCCTTTTGGCGCCATGAGTTATTGGATGGATGTTCTGGCCGTTCTCCTGTTGTGCAATATTATTTACGTTGGATATGTCGCAATGGCTGAAAAAGACATGAATTACATGCTCGGTTTTTCAAGCGTATCGCACATGGGCTACATCTTTCTTGGAATTATCTCGCATACACTTATTGGAATCAGCGGCGCCATTTTCCTTATGTTTGCCCATGGTCTAACCGCGTCCCTTGGATTTGCTATATCAGGGTACGTTTATCGTAAAACGGGCACCCGCGACATGACACAACTCGGCGGTCTGGCTAAATCCATGCCGTTTATGGCTGTGCTCTTTGGAATGGTGGCTTTTGCGTCAGCCGGTCTCCCAGGGTTTGGAAACTTTGCCGCTGAAATTCTCATTTTCTTTGGGGCATGGGACAAACACCGCGTGGTCACGATTATCGCTTTGTGGGGCGTCGTCATATCTTCGGTCTACATGCTCCGCGCCTTTCGCAATGTATTCCTCGGGGATCTCAAACCGACACAGGATCCGGCCTCGGTCATAACCATGTCTTACATTGAGCGCCTTCCTTATCTTCTTCTTATTTCGGTCCTTGTTATTATAGGGTTCTGTCCGTCCCTCCTGTTAAACTTGATTAAACCGGGTGTTGAACAATGGTTCGTCCTTATCGGTAAGTAGCACGTATGCAAACATTACAATATTTTGTAGCTGAAGCAGGTATCCTCGTGTTGGCACTTGGATTGTTGTTATACAGCGCTTTCGTTCCAAACACCTGCCGCAAGACCGTCACGTGGTTGAGCATCGGTGTTCTGGGTGCCTTGCTCACTTGGACCTTGGTCAGCATGCTCCCGGCAACACTCCTTTTTAATGATCTTTTTATTGTTGATTCACATGCCATTTTCTCAAAGGCATTTTTAATTGCAGCGGCCTTGGCCTGCGTGGTTCTGGCTTACGAATACGAACGGTTTCTCACGAGAAACTATGTTGAGTTCATCAGTTTTATACTTTTTGCACTGCTGGGCATGGTTCTTCTTGTGTCCTCACAGGAGTTCATGACTCTTTTTGTGTCCCTTGAACTCGTTACGGTCAGTTTTTATGTTCTAGTGGCGTATTCCCGTCAAAACTCCAAGTCCCTCGAAGCAGGTATCAAATACCTCATTGTCGGCGCTTTATGCAGTGCGTTCCTTGTTTACGGAATTGCTCTTTATTTTGGTGCGACTGGTTCGACTCTGTTATCAGCAGGGGCATACTTGAATCCGGCCCCCACCTTGCTTGTTCTCAGTGCAGCGTTTTTGTTAGTTGGATTTGGCTTTAAAATCGCCTGTGTTCCTTTCCATGTTTGGGCGCCGGATACTTATGAGGGCGCACCAACTCCAGTGACTGCATTCCTTGCTGTGGCCTCCAAAGCGGCGGGATTCTTTGTTCTTTTTCGGGTCATTTGGTCAAGTTTCGATTCCGTTTTTGGTCAGCTTATTCCACTGATCCTTGTACTGGCCTCCATAACCATGGTTTATGGTAACCTTGCGGCCATTTCGCAAACCAACGTGAAACGCCTCCTGAGCTACTCGGGAATTGGACATTCGGGATTCCTTATGCTTGCCCTTATTGGCTTGGGAACCGAGCGTTGGGAGACAGTTCCCTTCCCTTTATACTTTTACCTGACTTCTTATTTATGCGCTACGTTTACAGCTTTTCTGGTGTTGATCGTTATCTCCAAAGTGACGCACTCTGGAAATATCTCAGATTTTAACGGTCTAGCTAAACGCGCGCCGTTCCTTTCGTTTGCCATGTTGCTGGCTTTAATGTCATTGGCAGGCATTCCTCCTCTTGCTGGTTTTTTTGGGAAATTCTTGGTCATTGGCGACATCGTTGATCTCACTTCAGCAGGCCTTTTGAGTAATGCTGATTTTAATATAAACCATCTGCCTACCATCGGAGGCACTCACATGGGCACAGCTCTGGGCTGGATCACTATTGTGGCGGCCGTCTTTTCGACCATTGCGGGTCTGTATTATTATCTGGGTATCGTCAAAGCCATGTACTTCGGCAAACCCGAACACCCAGATAAAATATCTTGCTCCACACTTACTACCTTATGTCTCGCCATCCTTCTCGCCGGCACCCTTTTCCTTGGACTCTTCCAATCCAAGTTTCATCATTTCGCAAAACACGCCGCCTCACCGCACGTGAGTCAAACCCCAAGGTAGGCATTAGTAATCCTACCTGCTAAGGGATATTTCAGCGCAAGTCATTCACTAAGCGCTGTTCTGTTCAGGAACACTCCTTGACGGTTATGGCACCCTCCGTTAGATTTTAGGTATGAATTCAGGCTCGACAGCTTCAACAGCCCCACAGGCAACGATTTTGCCTGAGTACCCAGGTGTCACTTTTAAAGTCGGTAATGAGAAGTTGGTTAAGATTACTGATCCAGCGGCAGATCGATTAAAATCACTTTTGACCCGTCAAAACCGAATCGACAAAGGCGCATTACGCATCGCGGTCGTTGGGGGTGGTTGCTCCGGACTTCAATATAAGATGGACCTCGTCGATGGCCCGGTAAACCGTGATATCATCGTTCAAGCCAATGGTGTGCGTGTGGTCGTCGACCCAAAGAGCGCATTGTTTGTCAGCGGTTCAGAACTAGATTTCAGCAGTGACCTGCAACAGGGTGGGTTTAAGGTAAAAAATCCAAATGCCACCGCCCACTGTTCCTGCGGCGAATCGTTTTCTGCCTAGTTAATCCCCCATGTCGGATCGTGGCGTCAGTAATTATTTCGAAATCCTTGGTGAATCCCCGCGGCCATGGCTTGACGAAGATAAACTTAAATCACGCTTCCTCGAGCTTAGCGCCCCTTTACATCCTGACAAAATGGTTTCTGCTTCCGATGCCCAAAAGGACGAAGCGGGGTCACGCTTTGCGGCGATCAATCAGGCGTACCAAGTTTTGAGGAGCCCAAAAGATCGGCTGCATCATCTTCTCGACCTGACCTCGCTAAAACTCAATGACGTACAAAAGATTCCTCCGGGCACCATGGATTTGTTCATGGAAATTGGCCAGGTTTGTCGTGATACCGACGCGTTCCTTGAATTGAAAAATAAAGAGACTTCGCCCCTGATGAAAGCGACCCTCTTTATTAAAGGCCAAGGATGGTCAGAAAAATTGGAGGTCCTTCAACAAAAGGTCTCCGAAAAACGCATTTCCCTTGAATCCACTCTCAAAGCTCTCGACTCAGAATGGCCTGAGGACAATAAACCAAATCCAACTCAAATCGAAACCTTGGAAAATACCTACCGCGCGCTGAGCTACGTTTCCCGTTGGTCCGAACAGATCGAAGAACGTTTTGTCTCGCTCATGATCTGATCCATGCACGCTTAGGCAGTTACTCCCCGCACTTGGTGGCGTTTACAGGCCGTTCCATCCGAATAAACCTAAAAAAATTATTTTTCATAACATGCTTTAAATCAACGACTTATTACTATCAAAAACCCTGTGGCACAGGTGATGCTTTAGTGTAATCTATGAATATCACTGATGATCAAGTTGGACAGCAAGAGGGTTTCTCTCCATTCCTTTGTGAAATATCGGGATGTGTGGCAGCTCTCCTCCTTATTGTGTGCGGACTTGTGACAGGAGTCATACCCCTCGTTTGGTTTGGTATGTTTGCCGCTGTGGCTGGGGTTCTTATGGGCCGTATGGTCGATGAAGAGACCTCAATCATTCGCAATATTTAGTAAGTCACTCCGCAGCGTGTAATATTCATTCCCGCTGCACAACAGAGTCTCCCTTTCGACTCTCTTTCGACTGCCTGCCGATGACGTAAGGTTTTCAGGGTTTCCTTTCCCCAGCCCCGTGTGAACTAGGTATTCCTGGCTGCTTCCTTTTTTCCATGGTCACACTCTTGATTACGGCGAAATTCTGACCCACAGAAAAACCCATTAAAAAGGAGGGAGCATTTCCGGGCCGATTGCGTCTAAAGTACTATGAGCTTCCATAATCGACCCCCTATGAACCGCACTCTTGTCCAGTTACTTGCGCTCTTTTTTCTTTCCCTATCTGCCTTTCCCCTAGTGGGCAACGAATATGACCAAATGAAAGGTCAGGCTGAAAATTTTTATGCGGAGAAGTCCTTTTCGAAATCACTGGAGATTTATGAGAAGGTCGATTTAACAACACTCCCCCCTGAACAAAAAAAATGGGTGACGTTTCGAAAAGCGGATTCCCGTTGGCGTGAGCATAAAACATCGGGGGAAAAGGATCGAACAGCGCTCGACACGTCACTGACCGAATTGCAGCAATTGGTGCTCTTAGATCAACACGCCATTAACAAAGATGTGGTCTGGGCCGAGATCCATGAAAGTTTGGGTGACTTCTATTGGATCCATGAGGATGCCCGAAATTGGCACGAGGCTTGGAAATTTTACAGTGTGGCGATGGACTTTTGGGCTGGAGCCTCTGATCTCGAACTTGCGCGTACAAGGTACTTGCGATTGGCAAAGAGGATTGCGGCCCCGCCCATGCGTGCGAACCGGCATTACTATTACGGGTACTACGGAAACACTCTACCTCTGGCGTTTATCGAAGATCTCCAAAAAATTGTGCAGAAAAAAGAGGATGTCGCCTGGGCCCATTATCTGATGGCCATGACCTTACGCCAACAGGGCGGTGACGCCGCGTTGCTGCAGCGCGTAGGAGAGGAATTTAAAAAGTCATTAGAAGCGGGCCAAACAGGTTGGTACCACGAGGCACTTTTTCATTATGCCGAGTGGTCGTTAACACAAGGGGCACCGCATTACTCCCCAGAGGGTGTTCTTGAATTCAGACCGGACCACAAAAAAGCGCTGGAACTGTATCGTAGACTCAGGAGCGAATTTAAAGAGGGTCAAACCCAATATTACCAACAAGCTAAAGCACGGATTGACGAGATCACAAATCCAAACATCCACATTAATGTACCCAACTTTTTCAAACCCGGAGCGATTCCAGAATTCTTTCTAACCTGTAGAAACGTTGAAAAAATTGATTTCACCTTGTACCAGCTCGATCCACAAAAGGATGTTTCTTTTGGGAAAAATGAGAACGAAAACTGGATTAACCAAATAAGAACTGATTCATTAAAGGCCGTCAAATCATGGTCGCACAAACCTGCTACGCAGGAGTATCGACCCGTTTCTGAACGTAAAGACTTGAATGAACCATTGACCCCAGGATTGTACCTACTGGTCGGCTCATCCGGAACGTTTTCTGGGCGTGATATCATCATGGTGAGCGATTTGTCGGTAGTGGTGAAGACAGTCGGAAACAAGGGCCTCGTCTTCGTGTGCGAGGCCGTATCGGGAGCTCCTGTTAAAAACGCACAGATCCAAATATCCACCCAATGGCGCACTTCAGAAAACAAAGTACAGGTTGAAACAATCACTGGCAGGTCAAATGACTCAGGGTTATTCCCCTATTCGTCGAACAAGAAGACCTATGAACAACAACTGATCGTCGCCTCGATTGGGGACCGCGTTTCATTGTCCCTTTCAAACATGCAGTTTTACAATGTAACGCAAAACGATTGGAAGGTTTTTGCTTACACCGATAGGCCTTCTTATAGACCCACCGAAAAAATATCTTGGAAATTTTTTGTCAGAAACGGTGTTGAAGGGAGCTACAAGACCCCGGCTAATCAAAAAATTAAATATCAAATCAGGGACCCGCAAGGTAATTACATTAAAGAGGAAACAACCACATTAAATGCATTTGGCAGCGCATGGGGCACTGTTGAAACAACGGCGACCTCACCCCTCGGCGAATACCTAATAAACTTCCAGATTCTTGATCAACCGGATGGTTACGCCAATTCAACGACATTGTTCAGACTCGAGGAGTACAAGTTGCCCGAATACAAAATCACGGTGAGTACCCCAGAAGAAAATGGGAAAAAGAAAACGTACCGGGTGGGCGAAACGGTCGAGGCAAAGATCAATGCTGAATATTATTTCGGTGGGGCTGTTCCAAACGCAGATGTTCAAATCATCGTCCGGCAGGAACCCTTATACTTTCAGTGGCACAGGTCCAGGGAATACCCTTGGTATTACGATAATCATTTAAACCAAAATTATCGTGGAGGCGCCCAAATTATTAAACAGGAAATCCTCAAAACCGATGCGAAGGGCAACGTTGTCGTGCGATTTCCCACGCCTCGGGACACAGGCCAAGATTATCAATTCACCATTGAAGCTCGTGTCACTGATTCCTCAAGACGCGAAGTGGTTGGGAGCGATCTAGTTCGGGTGACTCGCTTTCCTTACACGGTTCAGATTCTTCCAAACCATAACCTTTACCCTCCGGGCGACAAAGTCGAGGTGCATATTAAGGCGATTGACGCAAACCAAAGCCCCGTGGAAGCAGAGGGCACTGTAAAAGTAACCCGTATTCACTGGTCTACAAAATGGATGGACCAGCAGGGAAAACAAGTGACTCCTGAGGCATTAAGGAAATCACGCGAAACGGGTCAAAACCCAATCGAACTGGGTTGGCGCATTTCTTTTCAAGGTTACGAAAAAGAGGTCATCGAAACACTTAAGATTAAAACAAACAAAGACGGCACAGCTGTTTTGGCAATCAGCGCACTTAAAGAAGGGACCTACCAATTCACTTGGACCAGTGTCGCTAAGAGCGTTCCCATTACCTCCCAGTCCATGGTGTGGGTAGCTGATCCGAATTCGGTGAATATCGGATACCACCAAGGTGGAATAGAAATTATTGTTGATAAAGATACCGTCAAAGCTGGCAGCAAAACGCCTGTGATGATTTCAACCCCAATCTCCGATCGGTACGTATTATTTTGTGTGGAGGCAGATGATTTATTGTCGTACCAGGTTGTGCACGTGGAAGGCACAGCCAAGCTTATCGAACTTCCCATTGAAGAAGTGCACGTCCCAAACGTTTTTCTCAGCGTGGCTATGGTAGAGCAATACCGCCTTCACATTGCACAAAAGGAACTGATCGTTCCGCCCGTTAAGAATTTCCTGACCATGGAGGTGAAGCCTGAGAAAACGGACTACCAACCTACCGATACAGCCAATTACCTTGTCACAGTAAAAGACCATGAAGGAAATCCCGTTTCCGCTGAAGTGTCCTTAGGTGTGGTGGATGAGTCAGTTTATTACATCCAGTCTGACTACGCCAACGACCCTAGACAGTTCTTTTACGGGAATAAACGCAATACCAGGGGCCAGGTACAAAGCGTATTTAATATGAAGTCATTCATCTCGAACGCGGAACAAGAAGCGCAATTGATGGATTTAAAAAGACGGGAAGGAGGAAGCAAAGCCCCAGGGGGCCGCCATAATGTTTATGCAAATAATCAAAGACTCATTGGAAATGGAGGAAGTCTGCAAGCCATAAATGGCGCCGAGTCATCATGGGATGTAGGTGCAGGTTCTTTTAAAGAAGATAAAGGTACACGAAAATCTGAATTGTCGGAGACGTTAACGGTAAGTAGTGGTGGTCGCCTTAAGGACAAAGATGCGAGTGAATTAAGCCAAGCACCCCAAGTGATTGTTCGTTCCAATTTCGCGACGACTGCGTTCTGGCAGCCCGACGTGAAAACTTCTGCCAATGGCGAGGCAAGATTGACCTTTAAATTCCCAGACAATCTCACGACGTGGAGGGCCAAGGCAGTAGGGGTTTCCACTGGAAATCAATTTGGCCAAGCCACGGCTGATGCGAAGACCACACAACCTCTGATTGTGCGACTGCAAGCGCCAAGGTTCTTTTTGGTAGGCGACGAGGTGACTTTGTCTGCGATTATCAACAACAACACGGAAAGCGCCCTTTCTGTTCAGCCTTCTATTGACGTTTCTGGGTTATCCCTTATTTCCACGAAAACATCTTCAGTTGATGTGCCCGCTAAAGGGCAAGTCCGGGTCAACTGGATTGCAAAGGTCGAATCGCACGGTGAGGCCAAAATAAAAGTGACGGCCCGACAAGTCGGCTCAAATAAATTAATGAAAAAGCTCAAGAAATCTTCGAGCACACAATTAGCCGATGCGATGGAAAAAACGTTCCCCGTGTTTGAGCATGGTATGGACAAGTTTATTGCCACAACCACTAAGTTCGACGCACCTGAGGCGACTCTTTTATTAAATATTCCCGCCGAACGCAAAAAGGACAGCACTACTTTGACTGTTCAAGTCACCCCTAGCCTAGCGGTCACAATGCTCGATGCGCTCCCCTACCTCATCGATTACCCTTACGGGTGCACGGAACAGACCATGAGCCGATTCCTCCCAGCGGTACTTGTTACGAAAACACTGACCGACCTGAAAATTGATCCCGCATCGATAGAGGGCAAGGTCTTTGGTGGCATCGAATCCCAACACACAAGCAAAACCCAACCGAAGGGCAAACAATCTCTCGCTCAACTTTCAGCGATGACGCGCGAGGGGTTAGATCGCCTTTATAGTTTTCAACATGGCGATGGCGATGGCGGTTGGGGTTGGTGGAAGGATGGCGAAAGCGATCATTGGATGACGGCATACGTCGTTTGGGGGCTTACCCTCGCCCACGACGCCGGAGTCGCTATAGACCAACAGAGGTTGTCGAATGGGGTTTCCTTTTTGGACAATCACTTGGTTAAAGAGGAATCAAATCCTGAAATGCAAGCGTGGATGCTCCATGCAGTAGCCACGTACCAGAGATCGTATAAAACCGGGTCTAACGAATATCGCACAAAGGCATTAGGAAATATATTTGATGCCCGTGAAAAACTTCCGGCCTACGCTCGTGCCTTGGCAGCCACATCCGCTCATTTCATGGATGACAAGGAGAAGACGGCCATTTTTGTGAATAATCTCGAAAATGGGGTTATCAAGGATGCTACTCCAGACCGTTCACTCCTCCTCACTTCTGGTGGACCTGCCACAGCGCCCATGACGGCTCATTGGGGTGCAAAAACCTCCTGGTATCGGTGGTCAGAGAGTCCGGTCGAATCAACGGCTTTTGTTCTCCGAGCCCTTTTACAAATTGACCCCAAACATCCACTTATTGAACCTGCGGCCCTTTGGCTCGTCAAAAACAGGCGAGGCGCTCAATGGTCAAACACGCGCGATTCCGCCATTGCCCTCATGGCATTGAACGACTATTTGAATATCTCGGGGGAACTCAAAAGTGACCTAGAATATCAACTCGTCGTGAACGATCAAATCATCGCTAGTCAAAAGGTATCACGGCAGGATATCTTAAAAGCACCGAGCCGTTTTTCCATCGATCCAAAACACATCCGGGACGGTGATAATAAAATCAAAATCATACGCAAGCGCGGTGCTGGGAGCTTGTATGTATCGGCCGAAAGCTCCTTTTTCTCACTCGAAGAACCAATCAAAGCCGCCGGGAGTGAGCTGTTTGTGAAACGTCAATATTTCAAACTGGTCGGTAAACCCACTCTCCTTAAAGGATACACATACCAAAAGGAATTAATGAAGGATAACGACACGGTGGAAAGTGGGGACAGAATTGAAGTGGTCGTGACCATGGAATCGAAAAACGACTACGAATATCTGCTCTTTGAGGACCTAAAACCCGCAGGCTTTGAGGCGACAAGCGTGCGAAGTGGTTATAATCTCGAAGCCTTCGAACTTAAGGGAAAAGCAGTGACAGCCAAACACAAACCGGACACTCGTACTCCCGTGGTTTCAGAAAAGCCAAACGTAGCACGTTCGCGTCGTCCAGGTTCCCCAATCCAAACCGACGACCTTGAAATCCACACAGGAGTGAGAGTGGGCGTTTACCAGGAGTTACGTGATCGCAAAATAGCCATGTTCATTACCAAACTTCCCCAGGGCGTGTTTGAAATGAAATATGAAATGCGTGCGGAAACCCCTGGTAAATTTCATGCATTACCCCTCACAGGCCAAGCGATGTACGTTCCTGAGATCCGAGGTAACAGTGATGAAGTGCGTGTCGAAGTGCGTGTCGAAGTGCGTGTCGAAGTGCGTGATAAATAAGACCAAGGTCGAACCGACTAGAGAAGAATCCAAAAGGGATTTCGTCGCACAGCCCAGGGTTTCTCGGCCACGAGATACCCTGGGGGAAAATCGGCCACACAACCGCAACGCGGTTGCGACCATGTTTCGGATGATCAGCTGGTCAACGTCAATTATTCTTGAGCACTTGCGACAATTAAAAGTGACCACAAAGATAGAGTGAATCGGAGGGGCGGTATTTCCAAACTTCGGCTTCAACCAAGCCAGAAAGAATGACGCCCCACCGG
>Ga0163154_10003751_pt1 | contig 20684 bp, 15 predicted proteins | sample OliLakLV19MP9P1_FD_148649 | JGI IMG/M metagenome (GOLD analysis project Ga0163154, IMG submission 148649) | Freshwater microbial mat bacterial communities from Lake Vanda, McMurdo Dry Valleys, Antarctica - Oligotrophic Lake LV.19.MP9.P1 | ecosystem: Environmental > Aquatic > Freshwater > Lake >...
ACCGATGGCATCGCCTTGCTTGGACGTGGCCGCATAGTCGGAGAAATCGATCATCGACCAATCCTCATGATCGATCACCTGCCAATGGATGGCGCCGCCGGTCTTGCCCGGATACTCGGCATCGAGATTGATTTCAAGTTCCGGCGGGTACACCACGTGGTGCTTGGCCCTGTCGGCATTGTCGAACGGGCCGACAAGATGCCAGGGCCCCCACTGCAACTCGGGCAGATACTGGGCCAAGGTGGCGGCGCGAGACGCTTCCCGCGTGTCTCGCTTGATGTAGTTGAAGTCATCGGTCTGGGCGTACGCGTGCAGGGCCATCACTGCCAGCGAGATCATGACCATGCCGTGCGATCGTCGCTTCACCACGTCACCTCCAATGAAATGGATGCCTTGCCGGATTCGTCAAAGTGGATCGTGGTCCAATCGCCATGTGATTCGTGCCTGCCGTTCACATCTGCATCAGTGACGGTCATGTCGTCGGTTCGCATCATGAATGATTGCGAAGCCGGCCCTTGGAACGTGAAGTTCCGCCGCATCACGGGACCGCTTAATCGAAGCTCGGGAAGCGGTTGTTCCGAGACTTGAATGCTGATCATGCCTTGTCTCAACTCATACGTGAACGATGGTCGACCCTCCGCATCCAGGCGATAGCCCTTGAAGGACACGGTAAGCGGCTCGGATGGAACCGTGGCTAAATCAGGCGCGGAAATTTGAAACAGCGAACGGTCATCCGACTTCCACGCTAGATCCTTAGGATTGGTCAGCGTGCCCCCGCGCGCCGCCCACGCGCCGGATGCATTGATGAAATCGCCGGTCCAAATGGCGGTCAATCGGCACCGCTCCGCATCAAAGGAACAATGAATCCGCTCGTGATATCCGCAGGCGATCGCCCGCACGCCGCCTTGCGTGAGAAAACTGCGGAAGACGATCGGCCGATCCGTCGGCTGCAACCCCATGGTGGCGGCATCCGTCAAACCTTCCGGCAACGGCATGAATTCGCCTTGCGAAAGGTACGCCCAGATGGCTTCGATCTGCGCGTCGGCCTCGCCATCGAGATGCTGGGGAAATCCCGAAACGCCGCTCACGAAAAATGAAGGCATCCGCGTGCCCGGCCGCACTTCGCTTGGGTCATGCAGCCACCGCGCAAACGCCTCATACCGCAGCCGTTCCGACATCAAGGCAAGGTCAGGACCGGGCGTACCGGTCGACGGCCGACCGGAGACGTCATGACATTGAATGCAATTCATGCCCTTGGAGCCGACCAGTTCGCGGCCAATGGACGCCGATTGGCTGGCGAGGGTCGGTCCGTGGTCGGGAACCGCCATCGTTCCCGCAGCGGCGGCAAAGCACGCAGGCAGGTGATCAGTGTTGTTGCGACCAAAGTCGGGCATGCGCGTGCCCATGTACGGCCGAGCGGTCATTTGGCCATCAAGCATCCGCGCGATCGCCGCCGGATTGAGCCTCGCCCCGACATCGCTCAAATCGGGCGGGAGTCTTCCTTCATCGCCCAGATCCGCTTCCTCGACGGCGGTAAAATACTGAGAAATCGCGGTTTCGGGACCGTTCTCATCGAAGTATTGATGACACGCCAGGCAGTCCAAGCGAGCCATGGTGACGGCAAGTTCATCAATGGGGGTGTCGTGGCACCGGAGTAGGGGAACGCCCTGCAAGAACGAAATGATCGACGCTCGTTGTCCATCGGAAAGCGAGAATCGCGGCGTCGATGCGTGGGCATCCTCGCTCAAACATCCGCGATCCCAAGTGTCGCTGGTCAACGCTTCGATCGCAGGCGCTGTTACGGTCGAGGCGATGGCTTCGCGATTGGCTCCCAAGTCGTGACAATTGATGCAACCTTTCGAGGCGAACAAACTGCGCCCGCGCGCCACGCGCAGCGAATCCAACTCGTAAGCCTGGAACTCCACCGGCGGGTTCTTGCGCGCATCCACTTGCAAGAGATAGTGTGCAAGCCCCTCCGCCTCCAACTCGCTCAGCTTCATTGATGGCATGCGTCCGCCCGGCCAATGTGTGAGCGGATCGTAAAGGAACTTCGCCAACTCCTCGGCCGTCGTCTTATCAGCGATGCGGCTGAACCCGTGATAGGAACGGAACGGCTTGGCGATGGTGGGTCGCAGGCCGGGCAAATTCTCCAGAAGTTTTAGTGGCCCGTGACAGGCGACGCATCCGACCGAGTGATATGTCACCATGCCGGTGCTGGCCAAATCCGGGTCAAGCGGCGAGGGTGCTGCGGGCACCGGCCCGCCGAGGGAAACCAGAAACGAGGTCAAATCCTCGATTTCCTCACGATCATCCTCACCGCCATGAAAAACGCGCGGCATGGAAGCGCGCGGATTCACAGCGCTGGGATTTTCCAGCCATGATCGCAGCCACTCCGGGCGCACCCGCGCACCGATGTCGCCCAGGTTTGGCGACGGGTTCACCGACAACGTAGCTTGCAACTGGGCATCAGTGGAGTGGTGGCACGCGGCGCAATTGAATTGCTGCATGAGCATTTTTCCGCGGAGTTCGGCGTGGCCCAAGATCGCCTCGCCCGCGCTGGGCAGTGGGAGTGCCACTTGGGAATCGCCGGGTTTCCAGATCGCCCGCAACCGGCAGGCGCTCGTGCCGTCCGACTCGAATGTGAACGACATTATTTGCGGTTGCCGCGAAAAAAACTCGGGCTGGACCGTCATCACGGTGCGCGCCTCGTGGCCGGCATGGTCCGCCAGAAGCGGAGGCCGGTCGCCGCGACGCAAGATCATCGAGCCACCTTGGAACACCGCGCCAATGGTTGCCTCCCGAACTTGACCCGCCAAAAACGTCACCGCAAACTCAGCCTTGAACGGGCCGGCGGGCAATCTGGCATCAAGGGATTGACCGGGATGCAGGGCGAAATTCAACGAGGGGAAGGTACGGTCGATCGTGACATCGCCGGCGGTGATGCGAGCCTGCACGCCCAATTCGGTTTCCAGGTCTGCCCGCAAAGCGATCGCGGGCGCGGGAACGACACTGCGACTACCACCCGGCAAACCGTAGGCAAGGACGAACGCGACGAGGCCAATCGTGGCAACTACGGCCGCAGTCATCAATGCCACCGCCAGGGGGGGAGTGCGTTCTGTGCTCATTGAGGCAATTTTCCCTTGCGTCCGCGACATTGAAAGGACCCCGTGGGGATCACTCATCATGGGCATGGGACATAACGATACCAGAGTCGCGAGCGCCGCTCATGAAGGAGAAAGCGGCCGCGACCACCACATCAGCAGCAACGCGATCCCCACCGCCAGCACGGCAAAAAAAATCGCAAACCAGGCAAGGCGACGCTGCTGTCGCTGTCGTTGTTCCATTCGATAAAATCGCGGCACATCAAGCTGCATCGAATACGATAAGAGCGTCGGGGCGGCGGTTGGGGCCAGCCCTGCCAGCCGCTCCGCCTCCAACCGATCCGCCTGCTCGAGATGCCTGAGTCCGGCTTGCGACGAGCAATCCATCGCCCGGGCCATCTCGCGGTCGTTCAATTGATAAACCCTCCTGAATACCCAGGCTTCCCGCACCTGCGCGTCCAAGTCAGCCAGCCATGCCGCCACGGCACGAGGAACTCGGTCGTCCACCAACATCGCGGCCTTGATTTCGCGGCTGCGCAGTACCGTCAATCGATCCAGGTGCGCGCTGTCGAGCTTGCTGAGATCCGGCTGGGCATCCACCACTTGCCCAATGACCTTGACGGCCGAAATGGGATTACCCGTGAGCAAAACGGCCAGCCGGTACACGCGGCGTTCGCACGCAGCTCGATCAAGCATCGGGGCATCATAGAGCGGTCAAGGGCAAACCAAAACGAGTGTGAACGGCATCGTGGGTTTTGATCCCATCCTTTGCAGAGCCGAGGGTTCCAAGTCCGATACCATTCCAAACATGGTGCAGCCGAAATCACGGCGACCGGCGGAGTCCAGCATGTATTTAAATCGGCGTTCGTGGCTATTCGTGATCCCGACGGTCTTGGCGTTGTCCTCGGGGTGCCTAGGCGGGCTGCGCGACGATGTCGAGCGGCTGTTGCGAGCCGCTCCTCTCAAGGGCGCCACCGTGGCGGTCAGCATCCGCGATGTCGACAGTGACCTGCCGCTGGTTTCGATCAACGATCGACAGCCCATGACCCCCGCCAGCAACATGAAATTGCTGACCACCGGGGCGGCCCTGCACGCGCTGGGCGAAAAGTTCGAGTTCTCCACGAAATTTGTCCGCGCTGGCGATCGCCTGATCGTGATCGGTGATGGCGATCCGGCATTCGGCGATCCCAGCCTCCTGAAGGAAATGTCGGTCAACGGCTCGACGGGCATGAGCGCGGACGCCTTCCTGGGCTTGTGGGTGAATCCCGTGCTCGACGCCGGCATCACCAGCGTCAGCGAAATTGTGGTGGACGACCGGATCTTCGATCGCGAATTCATCCATCCCACCTGGCCGATGGACCAACTCAACAACGATTACTGCGCGCAGGTCAGCGGCCTGAATTTCCACGCCAACGTCTTCCATTTTTTCCCGAAACCCCGCGCCGGCCAGCCGCCGGCCGTTTCCGATTGCCAGCCCGCCGCCCCTTGGCTGAAGATCACCAACAACGCCACCAGCCGCCAAGGCAAAGGCGAGAAGGCCACCCTCGGCATCATCCGTAAAATGGGCAGCAACGACCTGACCTTTCGGGGCAATGTACGGGTGCCGTATCGCGATCCCGTCGCGGTGACTGCCCACGACATGCCCATGGTGTTCGGCCAGCTCCTCGCCGATCGCCTGCAAAGGTCGGGGGTGACGGTGAAGGGGCATCGATTGAGCACTCCCGATGAACCGGCAAGCACGGCCAGCTCGGGAACTCCCATCGGCCCGGCCATCACCACGTCGCTGGCCACGGTGCTCACCCGCTGCAATCGTGACAGCGAAAATCTTTATGCCGAAAGCCTCCTCAAGCGCGTCGGCCACACCATGACCGGCGCCCCGGGAAGTTTCGTGAACGGCTCCGCGATCATCCGCCATATCGTGCATGAGCGATTGGGCAGTCCGGATCTTGCGGGCACGGTGGTGGTGGCTGATGGGTCAGGACTGAGCCAGGACAACCGCATCAGCGCGGGCATGATGACCGCGTGGCTGGCGAGTTTCGCGAACGACCAGAAACTTGGGCCCCTGTTCATTGAAAGTCTTGCGGTGGCCGGGCAATCCGGCACGCTGAAAAAACGCTACGCCAAAACGAATCTTTATGGTGCCTCGGTGCAGGCTAAGACCGGTTACATCAACCGCGTCAGTTGCCTCAGCGGGTATGTGACCATGGCAGACGGACGCCGCCGAACCTTCAGCGTGCTGGTGAACGGCCTGCGGGCCGACTGCCTCAGCCATGCCAAGGCGTTGCAGGATCAGATCGTCGTCGCGATCGCGGAAGATATGGCGGCGACTGGGATTCACCTCGGCAGCGATTGACATCGCAGTGACTCGATCGCGATGCTTTGCATCCTTTCCCAGCCGACGCATCAACTCGCGTCAACGCCCAGTAACTCAGCGATCAACTCGATCGGGTGAACCGATTTCCTAGACGCCATGCCATCGTGTATTTGCTGCCGGCAACTGGTTCCGGGCGCGACCACCAAGGCATCATCCATCTTTCGCAACGAGTGAAACAAGGACTGCTCGCCGATGCGCAGGCTTACGTCGTAATGATGCTTGGTGTACCCGAACGAGCCCGCCATGCCGCAGCAGCCCGAGTCGAGGACGGTGAGTCGATCGCCCAGCAATCTTCCCAACGGCGACGCCGACGTTTCAACTCCCCACAACGCTTTTTGATGGCAGTGACCGTGCAGAACGACGCGCTCTGGCACCTTGGCGGCATCAAGCTGAGGCGGCTTGGGATGCGTGTTCCACGCGATGTCGATGAAATGTTCGACCAGTCGCGTGCGATCCGCCAGATGCTGCAGAGCTTGTGCATCGATCCCCAGGTCGAGTTCCAACCATTCATCCTTGAGGGCGGACACGCAACTGGGTTCACAACCCACCACCGCCACGGCCTGCTCACGATCCAAGACCTTGATGAGTTCACTCGCGGTCTGCCGAATCGTGGCCTTGGCCTGTTGGAGAAGTCCGGTGGAAATCATCGCGCGGCCGCAACACCCCAGGCGAGGCAACACGACGCGGTAGCCAAGTTTCTCAAGCGTAAGAATGGCCGCCCGTCCGATGCGCGGCTCGTTATACACCGTGAAACAATCGGGGAACATGATCACCACGGGGGTCTCGGGAGAAGACGGCACGGACGACCGCGATGCCATCCACCGGTACAACGACCGTTCAAACCGCGGCAACTCACGCTGGTGATGCAGCCCCAGAATCCGATCGGCGATCGCCTTGAAGGGCGGCAATTTCGCAAACGCATTGGCAACAGGATGAATCGCCGAACCCAGGCGATTCAGGGACCGGATGTGGCCAAACACTCGCGCCGCAAGCGGGATTCGTCCGCCGGCCGAATATCCCTGCGCGGTGTATTCCGCCTTGAGCTTGGCGATGTCGACATTGCTCGGACATTCGCTCTTGCACGCCTTGCAGGAGAGGCACAAATCCAGCGTGGCCTTGGTTTCGGGGTCGTTCCACGCGGGGGTCTTGCCGTCCAGCGAGAATTGCCCCGTGATTGCTAGTCGCAGGGCGTTGCCGCGGCCGCGCGTCGCATGGCGCTCATCCAGGGTGGCGCGATAGCTGGGGCACATCGTGCCGCCCTTCATCTTGCGGCAGACGCCCGCGCCGTTGCACATCTCTACCGCTTCGCCGAACCCGTGCTCATGGTCATACCGAAAAAAAGTCTTGACCTCCGGGACGTCGATGAAGTGTTCCGCCGGTTTGAGGCGAAGCTGATCGAGCATCGGCCCCGGCTGGACGATGTTGCCGGGATTGAGCAGGTTTCGAGGATCGAAAATGGCCTTGATTGCCCGGAACGCATCGCAAATTTCGGGTCCGTAAAATCGTTCCAGCAAATGCGAACGCACGCGTCCGTCGCCATGCTCGCCCGACAGCGCCCCGCCGTATTTCATCGTCAGATCGGTCGCTTCCTCGATGATCGACTGCATGGCCAGGCGATCCGATTCGTTCCGGACGTCGATGAGCGGCCGAATGTGCAGGCAACCGACCGAAGCGTGGGCGTAATAAGCGGCGCGCGTCCCATGCCGGGCGACAAGCTGGCGGAACTCGCGCACGAACTCGGCCAGCCGATCGGGATTGACGGCGGTGTCCTCGATGAACGTCAGCGGCTTGCGCGATCCGGGCAGCCCATGAAGCAGCGGCTCGCCGGCCTTTCTCAGTTTCCAGGCTTGCTGCATCGCTGCCGCATCGGTGTACCGATTCACCGCTTGATTCGGAAAGAGCCGCTGCAATTCCTCAAACCGTTCCGAGAGCTGCGCCATTGACTCCGCGAAATACGCGACATACAGCACGGCTCCGGCGGTTCCTCCCGGCGGCGGTGGCAGCAATTCCACATACTTCCGATACTCACGGTTCTCCAAGGCCAAACCGATCACCACGTCATCGATGAGTTCGACCGCCGCGGGCTTGGTCTGAAGGATGGTGAGCAGCGCCCGCAGCGCGTCATCGACGCCGGCAAAGGACATGATCGCCAACCCGTTGAACTTCGGCTTGGGAACCAAGTTGAGCTTGGCCTCCAACGTGATTGCCAAGGTCCCTTCGCTGCCGCAGACGAGGTGGGCGAGGTTGACGCGATCGAAAGTGCCGGGCGTCGATCGTCGCAGTTGCTGCAGAATGAGGTCGAGGTTGTAGCCGTCGACGCGGCGGACCGTCTTTGGGAATCGCTGTTCGATGATGGATTCGCGGGGCAGGATGACGTTGGCGATGCGCTGGGTCAGGTCGTTCACGCGCCCGTCGCGCGCGGCCGCGCCTTCATCAAGGGTCAACCGCGTGCCGTCGGCCAGCATGACATCGAGCCCGAGCAGATTCTCCACCGTCCGTCCGTACAGGATCGAATACGCGCCCGCCGAGTTGTTGCCGATCATCCCGCCGAGGTTCGCATGGGCACTGGTGGCGACATCGGGCCCGAACATCAGCCCTTGCGGGGCCAACGCGGCATTCAAATGATCAAGCACGATGCCCGGTTGCACCCGCGCCCACCGTTGGGCTTGATCGACCTCAACCACGTCGCGGCAGTATGCACTGAAGTCGATGATGACGGCCCGGTTCACGGTTTGCCCCGCCAAGGAAGTGCCGCCGCCTCGCGGCAGGATGGGCAGGCCGTGCCGCGCGCAGAAGCCGACCACCGCCTCCACATCGCGCATCGATTTCGGACACACTACGCCCAAGGGTTCAACCTGATAGAGGCTGGCGTCGGTCGCGTACAGCATCCGGTCGTGCCGGCCGAAGCGCACTTCGCCCTCTACCAACGCGCTCAGTTCTCGTGATAATTCCTCCAGCGCAGCGTCGCCTGCGGGCGATGGCCTCGCGTGATCAACCACCTGCAGTCGAATGTCAGCGACAGCGGTCACGGCGACGGATATCGGTCAGGACGCCTCGCGGGCATCAGTCGCCTTCACCATCTTCAGCGGCAGGCGACTCTTCGTGAACCGGCACGGCATCTACAGGTTCTTCCTCCATCGCTCCCGCCTCCTCCACCGCCTCCATCGCCGCCTTGATGTCGGATTTCAGCATTTCCACATAGTCAGCACCCGCGCCCGTGTGCTGGGCATGCACGATGCCATCGGCCCGAATCACCACCGTGCTGGGAATTCCGCGCACGCCGTAGGCGGTGGCGGTTTGATCGGTGTAATCCATCACGACGGGAAGCGTAAAACTTTTGGCCTTCCAGGTCTTCAAAGCCGAGGCCAGGCGCGCATCCGGATTGTTGGCGTCCTGGTTCTGAACTTCGAACACGTTGATGGTCACCACGGTGACGGGGAGTTCGTTCTCCCGCGCCCACTGCGCGACTTCGTGCAGTTTCGGCAAGGCCTGGAGGCACGGCCCGCACCAACTGGCCCAATAATCAAGCACCACCACGCGGCCACGCTCATCCTCCAGATCAAAGGCCTTGCCCTCCGCGGTGGCAAGAATGATCGGCGGCGCTTCCTTGCCCACCAGCGCGCCGGCCGCGATGCCCCGCGGCTGGTCGGGATTCTCGGCATCCTCCTCGCCCGGCAAGGGGCGCGGCGCGAGCGCGGCCAGCACGTCCACCCGCTGGCGCTGACCAGGTGCGAACTCAAACGTGGACCCGGGCAACGCCTGCTCGTGTATTTCGTTGACGAACTGATGCTGGTAGGTGAGCGTCGTGCCTTCCCGCACCATGTCGCCGCCGGTGATGACCAGTTTCGCGGACTCAACCAGCATCAGCTTGGAATCGATGGTGAGTGTCATGACATCGTGGTCGCTGCGAAGTTCCAGCACGCGGCGATCACCGGAATCCCCCTTCTCCTCGCGGACGGCAACGGGCTGCAACCAAGGGGCCTTGGGATGAAGCTGCATGAGGACGTCAGCCGGATCATCCTCGCCGAGGGCGAGCGCGAGTTCGGGAAAAGGCAAATCGATGAAGGAAGTCATGAGCGCGTAATACGGAGAGCCATCGTCGGGCTGGGTGAAATACGAGTGATCAGTCTCCTTGTGTACCGCCACCAATTTGCCGTCGTGTAAATAGCAGGTATAGCCCTGCAGCGTGACCACGCCCACCCGACCGGGCGCGAATGTGGATTCGCACTCGACCTTCGAGCCGGTGGCCTCGGCCTCGCCCTCCTTGACGGAAATCTCCACCGTCGACTTGACCCGCAGGGCGGGGTGTTTGCGGTAGGACTTGATCAGTTCACCGAATTCCTTCAACGCCGCCGGGTCGGCCTCCACCGATTGCGCGATTGAAGCGTGCGAACACATGATTGCCACCGCCAGCACGATCAGTCTTTGAACGCAGTTTCCCATGGATCACCTCTTGAATGCCGACACCGCATGATCATCATGATCATAGGGCGGCAGCTCCGTCAGCGTGCGCTCAAAAAGAAAGCAAGCCCGGAAAAACCGGGCCTGCTTCATGGTTCAATGAATTCACGTCGTCAACCTTTGGTTTTCAATGCTTCCTCGACGTCAGCCTTCAGGAGCTCAACCATGTCGGGCGAGTAACCGGTGTGGACTTTCGCGATCTTGCCATCAGGACCGACCACCACCGTGGTCGGGATGCTCTGGAAGCCGTACTTCACGACGACTTCGCTCTTCAAGTCCATCAGCGTGGGCATGGTGTAGCCCTTGCCCGTCCAGAACTCGCTGACTTTCGCTTTCTTCTCTTCGTCAGTCGGAAATTTCTCCCAGACATCGACCGCATACACCTTGATCGGCTGGCCGGAGGTCTCCGCCCAGGTGGCGAACTCCTGCAGCTTGGGCAACGCCATTTTGCAAGGCCCGCACCACGTCGCCCAGAAATCAAGGATCACCACCGATCCCTGCAGCTTGCTCAGGGTCACGGTCTCGCCGGAAAGCGTTGACAGCGTGAAATCGGGGGCTGATTCACCCACCATGATGGGCGTGGGTTCCAGTCCTTCCATTGAATCCACGAGTTTGCGGTCGCCCGGATCGAAGGCGATCGCCGTCGGCAAAGCGTCTGCCACCTTGGGATCAAGCGTCATGGTCACATCGAACTTCGTGCCGGCGGGAAGCCCGGGCGGCTCGAACTTCATGGTCACCTTCTCCACCAATTTGGACTCGGGATTGACCTGCAACGTGCCTGTTCCCGTGTCGCCCTGCAGATTGACTTGATGCAACGCCGCGCCGGCGTCGGTCTTGACCATCTCGTGGCCGACGATGCGGGGATTTTCCAACATGCCCAGCGTCCAGCTGAGGAGCTGCTGTTCCTGCTCGCCGCCAAAACGCATCACCGCCTGCGGGGGAGCGAAGCCGATAGCGTCATTCATCGCGTCGCCGACGTTTCCCTCAAGTTTCATCTTCACATACTTGTCGGTCACATCGTCACGGAGGATGTGCAGGTGGCCGTCGACCGCCGTGAACGCCATGCCGGGGAAGGTGATGAAGGCCGAATCGTTCTCGCCGAAGCGAAGGGTCATTTCCTGCTTCTGCGGCCCCATCGGAGTTTCCATCTCCATCGTGATGGTGTCGGTGAGCGTCTTGGCATCCTTATAAGCCTTGGCGACCTCGACCAAAAGTGCTTCCGCTTCCTTCACCGCGGCAGGATCGATGGGCACGGCGGGCTGGGTGGCGGGTGGGGTATCGGTGGCGGCAGCGGGATCAAGTGCGGAATCAACCGTTTGTTGCGCCAAAACCGGGGATATGACGAGCGTGGAAAGAGCCAAAGCGAACTTCATGGAGATCTCCAAAGTGGAAAAAAGGGCCGCCCTTCGTGGGTTCTGGAACCGCAGTGTACGCTCACCGGGCGGTGCGGGGACTTGAAAACGACCGTACATCTCGCAGACATCACGAATTCATAAACCCGCCTGATGTGTCGGGCATTCCATGGACGTTTCGGATTTCAAGGTGCAAAGCAACGCCGCGACGGATTTTCCCAGAATGGGGTGAATTTGATGCGGCGCGATCTGTGCCAACGGAATCAGCACGAACGATCGGCGATGCATTTCGGGATGCGGGATGCACAATCCCGGCTGATTTACCACTTGGTCATCGAAAAGCAGCAAGTCAAGATCAAGCGTCCGCGGCCCCCATCGTGAGCCATCGACCCTGATGCGGCCGTGGTCCTCCTCGATGCTCAGAAGCACTTGGAGCAACTCGGCAGGCGGCAATTGAGTTTGAAGCCTAGCCGCCGCGTTGAGATAGTGCGGCTGATCGACCCGCCCAATTGGCGGCGTTTCAATGATGTCGCTCACTTGGATCACCGCGACATCACCACGCTGCCGCAGGGCACAAAGAGCCTCATCCAGCGCGCGCCGTCGATCACCCAAGTTCGAGCCCAAGGCGATGAACGCATCGACAGCGGCAGGTTTCAAGAAGTCCCCCCTTGGGCAGACAGATCACGTTCCACCCTCGCGAGCGGCGTCTGCCAAAGCAACGCCTGCTCGTCAGGAACTTGCATGAGTCGAAAGCGCAGCATTTGCAACGCCGACTTCGCGGCTCGATCCCGGATCATCGAGCGGTCGCCGCTGAATTCGAATCGCCGAACATGCGCGGGGCTTGATGCATTTCCGCTGCGTTCCGCCACTGCCGCGTACACCGTGCCCACCGGCTTGTCGGGTCTGCCGCCTTCCGGCCCCGCGATGCCGGTGATGGAAAGCGCGAACTCCGCGCCCGATTGCACGAGGGCCGCCTCCGCCATTCGTTGCGCCACCGTTGCCGACACCGCGCCGTGCGTCTCGATCACCTGCGCCGAGATGCCCAGAAATTTCTCTTTGAACAGATTTGAATAGGTGACCCATCCACCACGATAAAACGCGCTCGAGCCCGGCCGGTCCACGATCATCTTGCCGAGCAACCCGCCCGTACACGATTCCGCAGTCGCCACCGTGTTGCGGGATGCCAGCAGGAGCGTGGCCACGGAATCGGTCAACGAGACGTTTTCGCGCCCGAAACAATAAGGATGCCACGCTTGTTCAATCTTCGCCACGGTTTCCCGCAGACGTACCCGTGCCTGCTCCTTGGTGGCCCGAATGCGGATTCGCGCCGACACGATGGAATCGCTGGCCGTGGTGCCCACCAAGGGGTTGCGGTCGCGATCCATGAGTTCGCCCAATCGCTCCGCCGCCACCGATTCGCCCATGCCGAATTCCTGGATCGCTGCCGTCACGATCACCTCGCCCCCCTCAGCCGGTCGAATAAGGGGCAATACGAAATCCGCGAACATCGGCTTCATCTCGCGTGGCGGTCCCGGCAGGCAAAAGATACGGCAACCGCCGATCGAACCTTCCAATCCCGGCGCGGTGCCGTTCGGATTGGGCATCATCCGCATCGAAGCCGGGCGAGTCGCCTGCTTGGCATTTAACGCCGGCATCACGCGGCCGCGACCTTCAAACCATCTTTTGAGGGCAACCATGGCATTTGCATCATTTTCGAGGGGTTGGCCGGGCGCCATGACATCATTCACCGCCTCACGGGTGAGGTCATCGGCCGTCGGACCCAAACCTCCGGTGATGAGCAGAACATCACATGCTGCCGCAAGTTCGCGGATGGCGCCCGCGATCCGCGTTTGATCGTCGGCCAGCGTGCGGTGTTCGACGGTGAGGATTGAATGAGCCGCCAGTTCCGTCGCCAGCCACTGGGAGTTGGTGTCAAGGTTTTGACCCAAGGCCAGTTCATCGCCGATGGAAAGAATGGCAGCGCGCATGGCGACATGGTAGGCGGTGCGGCACCTCTTTCAATCGTCACGAAACACCCGCGAACCCCGTCGCCGCGTTGCCGATCCAGTGCAGCGCCAACGTGTTGGTGACGCCGGTCACGCCGAGCGGACAACCGGCCACCAACACGCAGGGATCGCCACCCTGGGCCCAGCTGGTTTCTAACAGGTACGCGTCGACCATGGCGGTGAATCGGGCGAGGCTCTCCGGAACGGGCATGCGCACGGGCACCACGCCCCGCAGCAATTGCATCTGCCGGGCCGCGCGGTCATCGGAGGTGATGGCGACGATGGGCACGCAGAAATTGTTCTGGCTCAGATACCGCGCCCCGCCACCCTGCTGACTCCACACCACCACGAACTTCGCGCCGATGTCGTGCGCCACCGTCCATACGCCGTGGGTCAGCGCGGCCGTGCGATACCGCGACTCCATCAACCGTTGCGGAGGCGAGGCATCCTTTGGCAGGGTCGCCAGGTGCTGCTCGGTGAACTCCGCGATCCGCCGCATGTTCTCCACCGCCAACACGGGATACTTCCCCACTGCCGTCTCGCCCGACAACATCACCGCATCCGCGCCATCCATGATCGCCCCCGCCACATCGCTGGCCTCGGCGCGGGTCGGACTGGGCGACCCGATCATCGACTCCAGCATCTGCGTCGCCACGATGCACGGCTTGCCGAACGACTGGGCTGCCTTCAACAATTGCTTCTGGATCACCGGCACCCTCGCCAGTTCCATCTCGACGCCCAGATCGCCTCGCGCCACCATGATGCCGTCCGCCGCTTCGATGATCGACTCCACCTGCGTCACCGCGGAAGGCAACTCGATCTTGGCGATGATGCGGATGGATGAACTTCCTCCGCTCAATCCTTTGAGCCCATCGCGCAAGCCGATCACATCCGCAGCGCAGCGCACGAAACTCAGGGCCAGGAAATCGAGGTCGTGCTCGATCGCCCACTTGGCCTGATCCCAGTCGCGTTCGCTCATCGGCTCCACGTTCAGCGATGAATCCGGCAGGTTGATGCCTTTGTTACTCGTGATCAACCCGCCCACCGTGACCGTGCATTCCAGTTCATCGGCACGCTTCGCCACCACCAACGTGCGGATCGCGCCGTCGTTCACCAGCAACCGCTGGCCGGGCTGCACATCGTCGATCAACCCCGGATAGGTGCAACCAAAGTGCAGCGGCTTGCCCTCTCCCGTCGCCAGCCCATGCCCGCGCCGGAACACCACCGTCGCGCCGGTGGCCACCTCGATGCCGCCCTCCTTCACCTTGCCCACACGAATCTTCGGGCCTTGCAAGTCGCCCAGCAGCGCGGTCGGGCGGCCCAGCTCCTCGGCCACCGCGCGCACGGTCTTCGCGCGAGCGGTCTGATCCTCAACTGTGCCGTGGCTGAAGTTCAGGCGAAAGACCGACACGCCTGCCTCGATCAGCTTGCGGATTGTGGACTCATCGGAGGATGCCGGGCCAAGCGTCGCGACGATCTTCGTCAGGGCCGGCCGAACCTGCGTTTCTGCGTTGATCGTCGATTGGGAAGTGGTCATCAGCATCCTTGCCCGAGTGAATGATTGAAAGGTACATCAGAACCCCTGATGACAACATCTCACCGCAGAGACGCGGAGGACGCAGAGACAGCACATCAATTTTTCCTGCTCTGCGTCCTCTGCGTCTCTGCGGTGCATCATCTGTGTTTTGGATGAGTTCTACGAACGTTGTTCACATGGCCGAAGTCGGCGCCTGCCGCGCCAGCTCCACGATCTTCCGGTAGTTCGCCCGGAAGAACGCGCCGAACCGTTTCCGCATCGCGTCGGTCGGCGTCTCCTTCGCACTCCAGAATCCGAGTTCCTTCCATTCACCCTCCACCCAGCCCAACCGCAACGCGCCCAGATGCGTCCCGTCCGACAGTGACAGTTCGCCCCCCGGCCCCGGCCCCGGCAGGCTCGGCATCGCATTGAACAACATCAGCATCTCCCGCAACCCAGGATCACTCACCTGCTCTGCCGTGACGATCGACCCATCCTTTGGATACGCCGGGTGCGCGGTGATCGCCTTCCAAGCCTCGCGCAACTCGTGATGCGTGTCCATCGCCATCGCCGCGAACACCGGCGAAATGAAGTCCCGCGCATTGCCATCCGGGTACTCCGCGGGCGTTGCGATCACATACGGGTTCACCTGATCGATGAAATCCGGAAAATGCCGCTCGTACATCGAGCGCGTGATGATCATTCGCCGCAACTCGAACCGCGTGGGGCCAAGTCCGCCCGCATTACCTGATTGGCGACCTTCGTTCTTCCGGAACTGCCATAGCGCCTGTCCTTCATCACTCAGCGAGAACTCGATGAATTTCTTTGCCAATTCCGGCTGCGGCGCCCCGCGCAGCATCGTGATGGGGTCGGCGTCGATCGTGCTGCCGCCAATGGGATCGACGTACCCGATGCGGTCGGCATCCCCAGCCTCCTTCATCGCCTGCGACTGGAACCGGCCGTAGAAGTCGATCGCCACGCCCATCGCCGCGTTCCCCTGGCTGACATCAATGGGCGGCTTGAGCGAACTCGCCGAGAAGTACCGCGCATTGCCCGACGCCCTGCGCAGAATCCGCCAGCCTTGCGCCCAGCCTTCACGGTGCAGGATCGATTCAAACGCCGTCTTCACCGAGCCGGATTGACTGGGATTGACGAGCGCGACCCATCCTTCGAGTCTCGGATCGCACAGGTCGCTCCACATCGTTGGTTCATCCACCCCCAACTGCTGGAGCGCATCGCGATTAAATACGATGCCGAAACCGGAGAGCGCGATGCCGAACCAATGCCGCTCCGGGTCATATAAGGTTCCGGTCTTGCCGCCGATCTCGTTGGGGCCGTAGGTCGCATCCAGCCACGCCTGTTCAAACTCGACCGGCACCGCGATCGTCGTCCGCCGCGCCTCGCCGTTCACCTCCACCGTCATCGGTTTCTTGAATTGATCATGCTCAAACGAGCCGCCCCCAAACACAAGGTCGGCCTGCCCTCCCAACATGGTCCCATTCTCGAGCGCGGATTTGAACTGCGACTCCAGCAGCTTGCGGATCTCGCTCGTGCCGCCCGGCACGTTATACACCACCGTCACCGGGGAACCGTGTTCTCGCCAGTGCCAATCCTCGAAGGCCCGCTTGAACTCGTAGCGAATCTGCTCGTTGTGCGGCGTGACGATGATGAGCAGTTGATCCCCGACGCGCCTTCGCACCGTCTCGCCCGGCCGCACCAGCAATGGGACGCCGACAAGAACCGCGAAACACAGCAGGATGGCCATTTGCGTCATGTTCATGCGATGCAGCGGAGTGTATCTGCGCATCAAACCGATCGGTATAGATCATAATGCGCGGCCGCACGGCCCTTCAAACCGCGTTCACGCCGGGAGTCCGGGCGATGGCATGCAGTCTTCTGAGAACAGCCTTGCGAGTGTGATTGAAGTCTCGCACCCTCGCGGTGGGATTCGCATGGGGGCAGCCAGCTGAATGCAATGGCCGAAATCGGCGAAGAATGCAGCATGGCACGGACTGAAGGCGCTCAGAGGGCTTCCGGGACGACTTGGCCCCATTCCGATGAAGCGTTGTGACCCCGTAATCTTCATGAATTGGCAAATCGGCGGCGAGTCGCTATGATGCGTGGCTCGATTCTCGGCCCAAAGCGAGCTTTGGTCACTTTTTTGGCAGGATTTCGTCATGCACTATCCCCACAAGCTCAGCAAAATCAAGCGCATTCGCAAGGTCGGCTTTCGGGCCCGCATGGCGACCAGTAAGGGCCGCAAGATCATGAACAACAAGCGGCGCGCCGGTCGAACCACCGACTTGACCAGGTAATTCGTACCGGCGCCGTAGCGAAGGTTGATCCGCCTTCGCCATCGCAACCCATCATTCCTGAGAATCGAGACGGGGGACGGGTGGACGGGGAATATCCACCAGCGCAATCAATGCGTCGATCGCCTCCTCCGGGGTAAGCGGGCCCGTATTGATCTGGCCATCCGCCAGTGCCCGGTAGATCGGCTCTCTCGCAGCCAGCAAAACAGGGACTTCCTCGACCACACCAAGGCCGGTGAGCGTGGCCCGGTCACCGGACTGATGTTGCAGCCGTCCCTGAAGCACCTGCGCAGAGCATTCCAGATAAATCACACGAATCTTGCCGGCTTGCCTCGCCTTGTCGAGAACCTTGTATGCAGCGGGAATCGTCGGCGTCCCTCCGCCCAGAGCTAAAATCGAAGGCGGTTCCACCAAGGCGTGCCGCAACGCCTTCTCCTCGGCCTGTCTCCAAGCCTCTTCGCCATGAGCGATCCAGACATCCCGAATGGTGCGTTCGGGGAACATCGAGCGTGTGCGATCATCCAGATCGACGAAAGGCAAACCGAGCCGCAGCGCGACACGTTGACCAAGCGTCGTTTTGCCGCACGCCCGTGCCCCCATCAGAACGATGTGTGCCGAGGGTGTTTTCATACGTCACCCAAGTTGTCGGCTTTGTCCAGCTTCATGCGGCGTGATCCCGATTTCAAATTCTTCGATGAATTCATCGGCAATTCTCCGACTTCATGGTTGCGTCGGCGATTTCTCACGGGAAGATACCAATGCGACGGAGGCGGAGAACCGAATGATCATCTCGAAGCGAATCGCACGCCATGGTCTTGCGGGCCGCGAAATGCTATTCACCCCTGACCAGGCGCGGCGGGCATTGCCTTACATGTCGCGTTTGGCGTCGGATGCGGCGGTGGCGTTCGGTTCCGCTCGGGAATGCCGCCACGCTCTGCTCGACACCCGCGAACACCGTCAAGTGGCATTGTTGACCACCCGGCGCGATGATGCGCTGGAACGGCTCAATGGAGTCATCGACGAGGCCAACGCGGTCGGCGCTGATCTCTTCGACATTCCCCGCAAAATCGTTCGATTTCACGGACTCGAGAACGGCCGCCGCGTGACCTGGCTTTGGGCGGTGGGCGACCCGATTTCCGATCAGTGGCCGCATCCGCAAGAGGCCGAATCCGCCTCGATCCACAGTCACGCGGCCATCGCGTGATCGATACCCCGGTAGCGGCCAAGACATTCCGCCAAGCGGTGACGATCGAGCATGGATCGAAAAACCGTGAACCGTAAGGCCAGGCGGCGCGGCCCGGGATCATCGCTGACATCCCCCACCCATACGACTTTCGCGTTCGTGGCGATATCTCCGGTCGCGCCGGGCAAATCCATGCGGAGAGCAATTTCTTCGCCGATTCGAGGAGTTTCATCCAACTCGATCCGCACGCCGCTGGCGCTGATGTCGTAGGCATGTCCCTCTGCCGTCCCGGCAAGCACGCGGGTATACATGGGAGGCAACCGAAGCCGGTCGTTGCGGCGACGATCGATGGTGGGTGTAGCGGCGGTTGTTTCCGACATTTCAGGTCTCCACGGAACCAAATAGTCCATGCCAAGGCATGTATTTCAGTATCGGCAAGCGAAATACCGGACTTGAGCGTGCAGCGACCGATGATCGCGCCGAGATGGATGCGAAAAAACAACTGAATTTTCGAGACGATTCAAAATTGTAGGAATGCGCCGGACGGAATCTCAATCGGCGGAATGCGACCAATCAACCCGGGAGCGTCGGGCGCGAAGATAAATCCGAACCGCCTGAATTCCGCACACGGCCGTGATGGAGAGCACCACCCCCACGACGCCGGCCCCGTCCCAAACTTGATACCCACGGTCGCGCAGACCCGCCGTCACCTCCAAGCCGATCAAACCCGCGCCGGGACCGAGGGTGTACCCCACTCCAATGAGCGCTTCGTGGGTTCCGCCCGCATCCACTTCGCCATGCCCGACCGCCATGGCGTAATAGATCGCGGCGTAATACACAATTCCCATCCCGGCCCCGAAGAGGGCCAATCCCGTCATCATCGTGATCATCGACAGGCTGAGCACGATGACCGAGAAGCCGAGCGCTATCAACACCCCGCCCAGGAGCAGCGTGCCCCACCGTCCGTGCCAGAATCCCATCCGCCACATGAGAGTCATGGCGACGACGCGGGAAACCATCCACGTCGCCGCGATCGGCGTCAACCAGCCGTCGGTCAGGTCGAATCGATCGAGCAAAAATGGCAACAAGGGGGTCATCGCCGCGTTTAAGACGTAACCCAAGGGGAGCATCATGCGGGCCGCCTGAAGCAGCAACGGATATTCGCGCGACACGGTTTCGGCAGCGGCCTCGGCATCGTGGGAACCCGGTTGCCGCTGAAACCCGAGCAAGGGAATCAGCGCGAGCAGATTGATCGCCCCCAGCCAGACGATCGCCATGCGGGGATTCGTTTCCATGAGCGGAGCCATGCCGATGAGCGACAGCGCGGTCGCGGTCGTCCACGCCAGGTTCCACCACCCGATGGCGGAACGCATGGCCGCGCCGTGCCGGCCGGCGGTGACGTAACTTTCGACGACCGGCCAAAGAATGCTCGATAGCAAGCTGTTTGCCGCCGCGACCACCCAAAGTGCCCAAGCTCCGCGAAAGACGGCGGGCAAGGTGCAGACGAGCGCACAAGCCGTGAGAACGATGCAAAGGACAGCCCGCGGTGACATCACCCGGCGAACACTGCGCAGGATGCGACCCGCCGCCAGGGATCCCACGATGTAAATGACGCCAAAGCTGAGGTACATCCACGAGACTTCACTTTGGGAAAGGCCATAATCAGCCTTGGCGATGAACGAAACGCCATTCCACACCACGCCCGTGCCGATGCTGGCGAGAAAGGTCAGCGACCCCACGGCCAATAATGGGGTGGCTGAAAACTCGCGACCTGCGACCGCATCCCGGCTCATGGGGGAATACTACTGTCATCGCTCAACCATGCGTTTGTCATCGTCCAGCGGCCGGCAAGATTTGGTAACGCGGCTAACGGGCGTCCGTACAAACGTCCGTTCGAGACCTACCTCTTGGAGATTCATCGCATGGCAATTTCACGAATCGTCGGTTTGATCGCCAGTTCCGCCGGGGTTGCGTTGATGGCACCCGTGGCCTCGGCCGGGAGCCTGCAAAAAAATCGCGTCGCTTCCGATGCCCAGTGGCTGGCACACCTGGATGTGCAGGCGATCACGCAGTCAACCATCGGCCGCGCGATCTTGCAGCCGCAAACACCGGCGGAAGTCCAGCCGGGAATCGCGCCGGCAAACCAAGATCCAGCCGCCACGCTTCGTCTCCAACTGGAAATCGATTCCGATCAGGTGAACGATCTTTTTGAAGCCATGAAAGGTCAACTGCATCTTGATCTGCGCCACGACATCAAAGACGTGACGATCTACGGCACGGGCGATCCCGAAGTGCCCGCCAACGTGGTCGCCATTTTCACCGCCACCGAGAATGTCGATCGCTTGGCAAACAAAATTCGCGGCGAAGCGCCGGAATACA
>Ga0163154_10003752_pt1 | contig 20683 bp, 11 predicted proteins | sample OliLakLV19MP9P1_FD_148649 | JGI IMG/M metagenome (GOLD analysis project Ga0163154, IMG submission 148649) | Freshwater microbial mat bacterial communities from Lake Vanda, McMurdo Dry Valleys, Antarctica - Oligotrophic Lake LV.19.MP9.P1 | ecosystem: Environmental > Aquatic > Freshwater > Lake >...
GTTTCTATCAATACGTCAACAGGATTGGTCTCCATCACTTCTGTTCCGAATGCTTTCGGCTCGCAACTTTTCACGATTACTGCGAATGACGGACAAGGCTTGAACAACACCGCCACGCAAAACTTCACGCTTACCGTGAATGACACTACCGTTACGCCAACCGTTCAGGATGCGCTTTATTACAATTGCGGAGGTCCGCAATACATCTCGCTTGCGGGCGACACGTTTGTTCCAGACTTGCATTTCTCCAGCGGAACAACTGTCAGCTCTAACAACATTGTGCCCGATATTTTCGGAACGAGTGATGACATCCTCTATCGCACCGAGCGCTTTAAAAATGATTTCACTTACAACATTCCCGTGCAGAATGGCGCTTACACCGTGAAACTACATTTTGCGGAAATCTTTTATGGTGTCGCTGGCGGAAACATAACGCCACCATTCACCGGCAAGCGTGTGTTTCACGTGGTGTTGGAAGGCGATTCGGTTTTGAAAAATTATGACATCAACGCTGATGTTGGTCCAGGCACTGCGGTAATCAAGCAATATGATAACGTGCAAATCAATGATGGCACAGTAACTATCAATCTGAAAGGCGTTGTAAACAATGCAAAAATTTCTGCCATCAGTATTGAGCCTGCAACCGGTACTCCGAACAACCCGCCAACAGTTTCCATTACCGCGCCAAACGAAGGCGCATCATTTATAGAAGCAACTGCAATTCAGATAAACGCGAGCGCTGACGACACAGACGGCACAATCAGCAAAGTAGAGTTTTACCAAAATGGAAACCTGCTCAATACAGACTTTTCATTTCCTTATTCATTCACTTGGAATAATGCAACACCCGGAGGCAAAGCACTCACGGCAAAAGCCTTTGATGATGATAACGCTTCGACAACTTCCGCACCGGTGAATATCATCGTTACTGCTGATGCTGCGCCATCCGTATCTATTACAAGTCCTGCTAATGGGGCAAATTTCACAGCAGGAGCATCCATCCAGATTAATGCAAGCGCGACAGATGATTTGGCTGTAACCAATGTTGAATTTTATGAAGGAGTGAATTTGCTTGGCTCCGATAACTCTTTCCCCTATTCGTTCAACTGGAATAATCCTGCGATTGGAAACTATTCACTCACTGCAAAAGCATTCGACAACAACTTGCAATCAACGACTTCTTCTACAATCACAGTAGAAGTATTAGCTGATGCACCTCCAACTGTTTCTATCACCAGCCCTGCTGATGGCGCAATTTTTACAGCAGGACAAACGATTATCATTAACGCTACGGCAACCGATGATATAGGAATCGCGCAGGTAGATTTTTATGCGGGAGCAACTTTCCTCGGCTCTGATAATTCTTTCCCTTACAGTTTCAGTTGGACAAATGTTCAGGAAGGAAATTATGCGCTGACTGCTACTGCATTTGATACGCAATTTCAGGGAACTATTTCAAACGTAGTAAATATTACGGTTGACACAATTCCCGTTGGCGATTTGGAAGCGCTGCTCGTTGTCGGAAACCTTTCGCTCAACAATGGCGACCAGGCATTAAAGACAAGACTTGAAACGCTTGGTTTCAATGTTACAGTTGTAGTGGCTTCGTCATCAGTTACCGCAGATGCAACCGGAAAAAATTTGGTGTTCATTTCATCCACGGTGAACGCAGCGAATGTAGGAACAAAGTTTACGAGCGTAACTGTTCCGGTTATTAACTGTGAACAGGCGTTGCACGATGACTTGGGTATGACCAGCAGTGCATCCGGCAATTCCGGTTCAACAGCTAACCAAACACAAATCAATATTATTGGAGCAGGACATCCACTTGCAGCAGCATTACCCAACGCGCCTGTTACGATTTATACTTCTGCACAAGCAATAACATGGGGCAAGCCCAGCGTCAATGCTGTAAAGATTGCAACAACGATGAGCAGTTCAGCGCAAATCTCCATTTTCGGTTACGAATCAGGCGCAGCGATGGTTTCGGGAAATGCTCCCGCGCGCAGAGTAGGATTCTTTTTGCAGGATGCAGGCGCAGCATTCTTAACTGCAAGCGGCACAGCGCTGCTTGATGCGGCAATCACATGGGCTGCAAACAGCACTCCACCTCCGCCAAACACTCCTCCAACAGTTAGCATTAACAATCCGCTTGAAGGCGCTGTCTTTGTTGCGCCAGCAAACATCACGATTGACGCAACTGCAAATGATCCTGATTTGGGCGGCAGCATTTCATTGGTGGAATTTTATCAGGGAGCAATCTTGCTTGGTTCTGATAATTCATTCCCTTATTCATTTAATTGGAATGGAGTTGCTCAAGGCAATTATCAACTCACGGCAAAAGCATTTGACAATTTAAATGCAGCAACAACTTCTTCAATCATAAACATTACGGTGAATCCTCCGGCAAATAATCCTCCGAGTGTCAGCATTACAAATCCGGTAAATGCCGCCTCATTTAATGCGCCTGCAAACATCACGATTGACGCAACTGCAAATGACCCTGATTTGGGCGGCAGCATTTCATTGGTGGAATTTTACCAGGGAGCAATCTTGCTTGGTTCTGATAATTCATTCCCTTATTCATTTAATTGGAATGGAGTTGCTCAAGGCAATTATCAACTCACTGCAAAAGCATTTGATAATCTGAATGCCTCTGCTACATCATCTATTGTAAACATCACTGTGAATCCCGCTGCAACACTTGGCAACATTTTGCTTGTTGTCGGAAATCTCACATTAAACAATGGTGACAACGCAGTGAAAACACGTCTTGAAACATTGGGCTACTCCGTAACATTGAAACTCGCATCTGCATCCGCTGCTGCTGATGCAACAGGAAAAAGCGCAGTAATTATTTCTTCAACGGTAAATTCAACCGATGTTGGAAATAAATTCACAAACGTCACCGTGCCGCTGATGAACTGCGAGCAGGCGCTGCACGATGATTTGAAGATGGTGACGGTCGGAAATTCAGGCACTACGGTAAACCAGACTATACTAAACATCATTGGCGCAGGTAATCCGCTTGCCGCTGGATTGCCTAATGGCTTGACTCTCGTTTACACTCCGGCACAAACCGTGTCGTGGGGTAAGCCCGGTGTGAACGCTTTGAAAATCGCAACACAATCTGGCAATGCAAATAACATCGTCATCTTCGGTTATGAAAGCAATTCAACGATGGTTGGGCTGAATGCGCCCGCGCGCAGACTCGGTTTCTTCTTGCAAGATGCAGGCGCTGCATTTTTCACGGCAAACGGAACAGCATTGTTTGATGCGGCAATCAATTGGCTTGTAACTCCACCCACACCGAACAATCCACCTTCTGTGAGTATCACCAATCCATTGAATGGCGCAATTTTCAACGCGCCCGCAAATATCACAATAAATGCAACTGCATCTGACCCCGATTTAGGAGGCAGTATTTCTTTGGTTGAATTTTATCAAGGCATAACATTACTTGGCTCTGATAATTCATTCCCCTATTCATTCAATTGGAATGGCGTTCCGCAGGGCAGTTATCAACTCACTGCGAAGGCGTTTGATAATCTGAATGCTTCAACAACTTCTGCGATAATCAATATCACAGTAAATGCTCCGACAAACAATCCCCCTTTGGTAAGCATTACGAATCCCACGAATGGCGCATTGTTTACAGCTCTTGCAAACATCACAATAAATGCAACTGCATCTGACCCTGATTTAGGAGGCAGTATTTCTTTGGTTGAATTTTATCAAGGCATAACATTACTTGGCTCTGATAATTCATTCCCCTATTCATTCAATTGGAATGGCGTTGCGCAGGGCAGTTATCAACTCACTGCAAAGGCGTTTGATAATCTGAATGCTTCAACAACTTCTGCGATAATCAATATCACAGTAAATGCTCCGACAAACAATCCCCCTTTGGTAAGCATTACGAATCCCACGAATGGCGCATTGTTTACAGCTCTTGCAAACATCACAATAAATGCAACTGCATCTGACCCTGATTTAGGAGGCAGTATTTCTTTGGTTGAATTTTATCAAGGCATAACATTACTTGGCTCTGATAATTCATTCCCCTATTCATTCAATTGGAATGGCGTTGCGCAGGGCAGTTATCAACTCACTGCGAAGGCGTTTGATAATCTGAATGCTTCAACAACTTCTTCAATCATAAACATCACGGTGAATCAGTTGCCCACAGTGAGTATCACAAATCCTGCAAATGGCGCAGTCTTTAATGCTCTGGCAAACATCACGATTGATGCAACAGCAGGCGATGTGGGAGGCACGATTTCTTTAGTTGAATTTTATCAAGGCGCAACATTACTTGGCTCTGATAATTCATTCCCCTATTCATTCAATTGGAATGGCGTTGCGCAGGGCAGCTATCAACTCACTGCAAAGGCGTTTGATAATCTGAATGCTTCAACAACTTCTTCAATCGTAAATATTACAGTAAATGCAGTGAACCAGCCTCCGGTGGTGAGCATCACAAATCCGCTGAATGGCGCTTCGTTCACTGCGCCTGCGAATGTTTCCATTGCTGCTACGGCAAGCGACCCCGATGCAGGCAACACCATTGCAAAAGTGGAATTTTATGTGGGCAATACGTTGCTCGGCACTGACTTCACTTCTCCCTATTCCTTAAACTGGAATGGCGTGGGCAACGGCACTTACCAACTGAAAGCAAAGGCGTTTGATAATTTAAACGCATCAGCATTCTCTTCCATCATCACAATTACCGTTGGCGCAGTTGTCAATCTGCCTCCAGTGGTGAGCATCACGAATCCGCTGAATAACGCTGTGTTCAATGCACCTGCAAACATCACCATTGATGCAACCGCATCCGACCCGACTGTGGGCGGCAGCATTTCTAAAGTGGAATTTTATCAAGGCGTGAATTTGCTTTCAATAGATTTCAACGCGCCATATCAATTCATTTGGAACGGAGTTGCAGCGGGCAGCTATCAACTTACTGCAAAGGCATTTGACAACCTGAATGCGTCAACCACTTCTTCCATCATCAACATCACAGTGAATAACCCCGCAGCGCTCACTGCGCTCTATGTAGTGGGCAACACCACGCTCAACTCAGGCGATGCGGCTGTGAAAGCAAAACTCGAAAGCATGGGCTACACAGTGACGGTTGTCGGTGATGCGGCTTCTACAACTGCGGATGCAAACGGAAAAACAATTGTGCTGATTTCTGCAACCGTAGCTTCAGGTAATGTGAACACGAAATTTACAAATGTTGCTGTGCCGGTGATTAACTGCGAGCCGGGCGCGATGGATGATTTGAAACTCACCGGAACTGCATCAACGGAATACGGCAGCGTGTTCAACCAAACGCAAATCAATATCCTTGGCGCGGGACATCCGCTTGCCGCAGGTTTGCCAAATGGATTGACAACGGTGTTTAATTCCGTGCAGACAACAATCTGGGGCAAGCCCAACGGCAACGCAGTGAGCATCGCAACGATTGCCGCCAATGCAACGCAAGTGTGCATCTTCGGCTACCAAACGGGCGCAAGCATGTTCGGCATCAACGCGCCCGCGCGCAGAGTGGGTTTCATGCTCGCTGATGCAACGCCTGCTTCGCTCAACACTGCGGGGATGCAACTGCTCGAAGCGGCAATTTTATGGGCAGTGGGTACAACGAAAAATGAGGAAATTGAAGCAGCCGCTATGCCCGGTGAAATTTCGATAGAGGCAACTGTTTATCCCAATCCTTCCAATGGCATTTTCAATTTGGAAGTGAAAAATTCGCTCGAAGGAAAATTATCAGTGGGCATTTACAATCAATTCGGGCAGGAAGTTTATTTCGCGGAACAAACGATTGACAATGCTTTTTACCGCGAGCAATTTGATTTAAGCGCACTACCTGCGGGGTTATATTTCATCCGTGTTGCCAACGGTGAAATGCAACTGCTGAGAAGGTTGCTTAAAATTTAAGGTTTCCGGTTTGATTTGAATTTGGGGAGAAGCGCAGGATTGTGAGATATTTAACTCTCCTAATTGATTTAGTCCGTTATGATAAATTGCGGATTGCGCTGCAAGCGGATGCTCAAACTCTAATTTACGCTACACGTCCCGACACTTCGCATTGGCATCAACCAAAGACATAAGTTTTATGTCATCCCTTCGGGATTCTAAGGTGATTCAGGCAATTTATTCTATAATAATGTCACTCTTTCGGAGTTAAAATGCAATCTATCCCGAAGGGATGAAATTATTATAGTAACGGAAAAAGTGGGGATACAGAATCCCGAAAGGGTAGAATAAATTTTGTGATATTAGGACCACCGAAATCAAAACACAGCAAGGAGTTCGAGCAGAATTATTAAAATTAGGTTGATGCCAATGCGACACTTCGGGAATTCAACCCCAACTTTCATTTAACGATTACACCGGCATGTTCTATCGCTCCTACGGAGCTTCAATTCAAGATGGGTTCTTTTTCTATTAAGATGAATCCCCTATGGGGAAATTTAAATTTGAACCGATGACTCCTCCTTTTCAACTCCGTAGGAGTTTAATAGGAATAGAAATAAAAGTAAAAGATTGGTTTAACTCCGTAGGAGCAATATTGTTATTTGCTAATGTTTTGGCGCTTGGCGAAGAAGCGGATTTCGAAGCACTAAGCTGTCTGCCACCACAAAACTTGATACGAAGCACAAATCTTCATTTAACCACTGAACCGCCAATTTCTTGTAGGTGCTGTTATAAGCTAGCCTTCTGTCTACCATGCAGTCTAAGTGCTAATACCTATGTATTTTTACCATTTTAATTATAACTGTCATTGATTACTTACTCTCTGTTTAGTGGCTTATTTTTTATCCGTTTAACCCATTTTTCAATTTCCACTGCCCAAAACACAATGCTTGACAAGCCAAGGCAAAGCAATAATTCTTTTATCGAAAGGGCTTGTGTACTGAAAATATCCTGCAAGAATGGAACATAAATTACCGCCATCTGCAAACCAAGTGTCAACAGTACTGCTCCCACCAATTGTTTGTTACCAAAAACGCCTTGACTGAAGAGTGATTTCCAATCGCTGCGGATTGCCATTGCATGTCCCATTTGTGATATACTTAGAACTGTAAATACCATTGTCATCCATTTCTCATTGCCTGCGTGTATGGCCCAGCCTTGTGTGCCTATACATACAGCTCCCATAAGCAAACCCACCCAAAGAATATGAATGCCAATTCCGCCACCAAAAATACTTTCATTTGTTTTGCGTGGCGGTCGTTTCAAAATATTCTCTTCGGCTTCTTCGGTTGCAAAAGCTAGCCCTGGCAAGCCATCTGTAACAAGATTTATCCAAAGTATGTGAATTGGAAGAAGCGGAATTGGCAAACCGATAAGAGGTGCAAGAAAAATAGTTAATACCTCACCGCTATTGCTGGTCATCGTGTATTTTATAAACTTGCGTATGTTATCAAATATCCTACGACCTTCTCGTACTGCTTTTATAATGGTGGCAAAATTATCATCTAACAAAATCATGTGTGCTGCTTCTTTTGAAACATCAGTGCCTGTAATGCCCATTGCAATACCAATGTTGGCTCGTTTTAAAGCAGGTGCATCATTTACCCCATCGCCAGTCATCGCTACAAAATGATTTTTCTTTTGCAATGCTTTTACAATATTCAGTTTTTGTTCGGGCGATACACGAGCATATACTTTTATGTATTCAATTTCTTTTTCAAATTCCGCGTCCGTAAAATTTGCAAGCTCTGTTCCTGAAATTACTTTGTCTGTATCTATGCGTAAAATTCCTGTTTCGATAGCAATTGCTTTTGCGGTAATGGGGTGGTCGCCTGTTATCATTATTGGAGTTATTCCTGCAGTATGGCAATCAGCAATGGCTTGTATAGCTTCCACTCTTGGCGGGTCAATCATTGCAGCCAAGCCAATAAATTTTAAATCGGTCTCAATGGTTTCCATTGAAATAGTTTCGGGTAAAGTATCAACGAGCTTTACGGCATAAGCCAAAACTCTTTTACCTTGTTCAGCAAATTTTGCTGTTGCTTCATTTATTTCTTTCGAATTTGCATCTTTACAATTGCTTAAAATATTTTCCACCGCACCTTTTGTAACAATCAGCCACTGTTCGGCTAAAGGATAAATGGTTGTCATTCGTTTACGCTCCGAATCAAAAGGCACTTCATGTTGGCGTTTAAAATCCGTCAACCATTTTTGGTCGTAGCCTTTGTTTTTTCTGGCATATTCAACCAATGCAACTTCGGTTGGGTCGCCCTTGAGTTGATTACTTTCATCTGCGACTACATCGTGGTTCAGTTCCATCGAAAGAAGCAATAATTGTTCTGCTGAAAACTCATTTATGGTTTCTGCTTTGGGTGAAATCCAAGTATCCATCACCGTCATTTTATTTTGAGTGATAGTTCCTGTTTTATCCGAACAGATATAGGTAACAGAACCCAAGGTTTCAACAGCAGGCAATTTTCGGATGAGTGCATTTTTTTGAACCATTCGTTTTGCACCCAAGGCCAAAGCAATAGTGATCACTGCGGGTAATGCTTCTGGAATAGCAGCCACTGCAACAGAGATGGCAGTGAGTAACATCTGAATAGGGTCTTCGCCACGGAGCAAACCTGTACCGTAAATAATTGCACAAATAAAAATTACGACAATAGATAATTTTTTCCCAAAATCAGCTAATCGTTTTTGCAGCGGTGTTTTAGTTTCATCTTCTTGTAGCAGTTGAGCTATGCGCCCAATTTCGGTCTTCATTCCCGTTGCTACTACAATACCTTCGCAACGGCCATAGGTTACAATCGTGGTTTTGTAAGCCATATTAAAGCGGTCGCCTAGTGGAGAATTTTCTAGGGCTATTTTATCTGTATTTTTTTCTACTGCATTAGATTCTCCGGTCAACGATGCTTCTTCAATTTTTAAGGAGTGCGTTTCGGAAAGGCGAATGTCTGCCGGTACTGACATTCCTGCTTCCAGAATTATAATATCCCCAGGCACTAACTCGGATGCAGGAAGTTGGACGATATTTCCTCCTCTGCGAACGGTAGCAGTAAATGCTGACATTTTCTTTAATGCCTCCATTGCTTTTTCTGCACGGTATTCCTGCACAAAGCCGATGATGGCATTGAGCAACACAATGATTAATATTACAATGGCATCTTTTAAATCGCCAACAGCAAAAGAAATTGCTGCCGCTGATAGCAAAATAATAACCATTACATCCTTAAACTGATGCAGCAATAAAGTGAAAACCGAAATTTTCTTTTTCTCGTTTAGCTCATTTTTTCCGTGTTGCTTTTGACGCTCTTCTGCTTCTGCAGCAGTTAATCCCTGCTTACTTGTGTTAAGCAATTTATAGGTTTCGGATATTGGTAATTGGTGGTGGTTCATATTGATTTTTTTCTGCTAATCGTTTATTCGTGTATAAAGGTATTTCATATTCGGAAAAAGAGCGAGAAACTTTACCGCTGTCCGGACTAAAAAATAAGCCACTGCACTAAGAATTTTTGTTTTTATAGTTAACAAAACTGTGCTTTCAATTTTAGTACAGCCCTCTCGCATTATTGTTAATAAATGAGCTTCGGTATCTTTGGCAAAATTTTCATTCAACACTTCCACATTTAATTCAATGCTGGCAAGCGCACTCAAATAGTTCAGATTATACGAACCAATGGTTGTCCAAGAGCCATCCACCACCGCCATTTTTCCGTGGAGTATCGATTTTTTCCATTCGTAAATCTCAATATTATGTTTGTGCAGATAACTGTACAAATAGGAAGTTGCCAAGCGAAACATAGGAATGTCGGAAACACCCGATACTATTATTTTAATTTGCACATTATTCTTTGCCGCTGTTTCTAAAGCATTTCTTAATCTTCTTCCGGGCAAAAAATAACTGGCAAGAAGGATTACTGATTTTTTTGAGTTGAGGATATTTTGGATATAGCCGGAAGAAATTTGATTCTTTTTTCTTAAGCGATCATTTTCCCGAAAACTGATAAGTGTGCATCCTTCTGTTTGGGTTTGCTGCACTTTGCTTTTAAATTTAATTTTAAACCCGAACTGTTTGTTGCAAATACGCTCACAAATTTTATGCAGATGTTCGCACACATTACCTTTCACTAAAATGGCGTAATCTAACCAGGGAAGTTCGGTTGGAGAACCGCTGTATTTATCAGCAATATTTATTCCTCCTACAATCGCAATTTTAGCATCCGCAACAACCACTTTATGGTGGAGCCGTCTGCCGATAAAGATTTTTTGAAACGAAAAGAAAGGCGAAAAATATCGAAAATTTACCCCTGCATCGCTGAGGTATGAACTAAATTTTCCGGAAAGGTTTTTCGACCCGAAACCATCCAACACAACAAACACCTTAACACCTCTTTTTGCGGCAGAACACAATGAGGATGCAATCCGTAAACCTGTTTCATCTTCTTCAAAAATATATGTTTGAAAATGAAGTGTATGTTGAGCATTGTTTATTATCCCTTCAAGCGTATCAAAATAATCGGTACCGCTATGAACCAAACGAATTTCATCGGCAGGAAAAAAATCTTTGACTTTTTTTTGAGAATGCAGCATCCTTACAGAAATTTTCGGATATGTTATTTACTTTATAATTTCAGCCCTGTTAATATTTTCAATTCCTTTTATCAGTGCATCCGGATTAAACGATATGCTGTCTATTCCTTGTTTAACAAGAAACTGCAGCCGCTATGAGCAGAATAAAAATCATTACATCTTTAAACTGATGCAGCAATAAAACAAAAACCGAAATTTTCTTTTTCTCGTTTAGCTCATTTTTTCCGTGTTGCTTTTGACGCTCTTCTGCTTCTGCAGCAGGCAATCCCTGCTTACTTGTATTAAGCAATTTATAGGTTTCGGATATTGGTAATTGGTGATGGTTCATGATTGAAGTTTATATAAGATGACCATATTGAAAATAAACATGATTACAATAAGCAAAGTGTCCCATGCAAGAAAAAAAGGTTTGTTTTTTGAGCGATAAGTAATCCCTATAATAGCAATTGCCGTCATGGTAATTATAGAGAATACAGAAATGATGTTACTTTCCGAGGCATCCACTAAAATGTGTCCTTTCGTGTAAAAAAAGTTACCAATGGCCAAAATGAAAATGTTAAATAAATTACTACCCAATAAATTACCTACAGCCAAATCGATAGCGCCCATTCTGATTGCTGCTATTGAAACAGCCACTTCAGGAAGCGAAGTAGATGCAGCTAGCAAAATTGTACCTGTAAATGATTTATTTAGTCCGGTTTGATTGGAAATTTGTTCTACAAAATGCGGGAGTACCAAAGCGGCACCAATAACGACTAATGCATTTAAAGCATACCAAAAAATAACTTTTTTGAGCGATGTTTTATTTTGTAACTCCACTAGTTTGGATGGAATACTGGGTGTTGGGTGGTGTTTATCATATTGATAAACCAACTTAATGGAAACCAAATAAAGGGCAATAAAAACAATACTGCTTATCCCAATCCAATCAATTAGTTTGAAATCATAAGGTAAAAATAGACCAATACCTACAAAAGAGAACAAAACAATACCTAATGCACCAGCAAGCACATGACTTTGTGAAGCAACAGAGAATAAGCTTATTTTTTTTGAAAAAACATCTAAAAGAGATAATATTGCTAAGTTAAACGCACAACTCCCTAATACATCACCAACTGCAAAATCGGCAGATTCTATAATGCTTGCGGAGCTAATGCCAACAAACAATTCGGGCAAACTGGTTACCGAAGCCATCATAATTAAACCAAACCATGCCTTACCCATGCCAGTTAATTCGGCCATTTGGTCACCGTAATGAGCTAATTTAGTACCGCTAAAAAAAATTACAGCAGCACAAAGTAAAAATCCAAGTATTGTTAATAGCATGGTTAATGGTTTACGTTGTTTCAGCTTTATTTATATTCTCAATTCCTTTTATCAAAGCATCTTGGTTGAAAGAAATGCTGTCTATTCCTTGTTCAACAAGAAACTGCGCAAATTCAGGATAATCACTTGGTGCTTGTCCGCACAATCCGATTTTTACATTGCACTTTTGGGCTGTTTCAATCACACTTTGCAGCATCCATTTCACGGCTTCATTATTCTCGTCAAACAAATTGCTGATAATAGCAGAATCTCGGTCAATACCGAGCGTGAGTTGTGTTAAATCATTTGAACCGATAGAAAATCCATCAAATACTTTAGCAAACTTTTCGGCAAGTATTACATTGCTTGGTATTTCAATCATCACATAAATTTCCAAACCATTGTCTCCCTGCTTCAATCCAAATTCTTCCATCAGTTTCACTACTTTTTCTCCTTCGGCAACAGTTCTGCAAAATGGAATCATTGCTTTCACATTGGTTAAGCCCATTTCATTTCGAACAATTTTTATCGCTTCACATTCCAAACGGAATCCCTCACGATACAAATCGCTGTAATATCTTGATGCACCTCTAAAACCAAGCATCGGGTTCTCTTCGTGTGGCTCAAACTGTTTGCCACCAATCAAATTTGCGTATTCATTGGTTTTAAAATCACTCATCCTTACAATTACATCTTTCGGATAAAAAGCAGCAGCAACAAAAGCTACTGCCTGCGAAAGTTTGTCAATGAAATATTCTTTTTTATCAGGATGATTTATGGTGAGTTTTTCTATTTCAAGTTTCGCTTTTTCATCTTTCAGTTCATCAAATTTAACTAATGCCATAGGATGAATTTGAATGGAATTGTTGATAACAAATTCCATTCTCATCAATCGAACTCCTTAATTAGGATAAAATGAAAGCTGCAATGCTTTATCAGGGTCAGCGAGAATAAACATGGGCTGCGTTTTGGGAAGTTTGGTATTTTCAAAATCAATTTCTTTTTCTTCCCAATTCAGTTTCCCCTCAAACACCTTTCCTTCATCGCCTTCGGCACAGGAAACGGTGATTAATTGTCCGTCTTTTATTTTTTTGGTTGCGTTGGTTGTTCCTACCACAGCCGCCACACCAAGTTCTCTTGCAACAATGGCTGCGTGGCTTGTTCTTCCCCCTTTGTTGGTAATAATTACCGATGCTTTTTTAAGCACAATGTTCCAGTCGGGATTGGTAATGTCAGTAACAAGAATTTCACCTGCTTGCAATTTATGGGCTTCGGCAGGAGAGTCTAAAACTCTTGCAACGCCTGATACTATTTTGCTACCAACGGCTTTGCCTGTGGTAATTAAAGTGCCTTTGTCGGTTAAGCGATATTCTTTGAAAGAAATGTTTTGGGTTTTATTGTGAATGGTTTCTGGTCTTGCCTGAACAATAAAAAGCTCATTGGTAATTCCGTCCTTTGCCCATTCAATGTCCATTGGCATTTTGTAGTGTTCCTCTATTTTTAAACACCAGTCAGCCAGCGTTTCAATTTCAGTATCAAATAGCACAAACAGTAATTGTTTTTCTAATGGAGTATCAATATTTTCAATGGTTTTGTTGCCTGCATTTTGCCCTTGAGCGTAAACCATAGTTTTGGTTTTGCTTCCGAGTTTCTTTGTAACAAGTGATTTTTTATGGTTGCGAATGGATGGTTTAAACAAATAAAACTCATCAGGATTTACAGCTCCTTGCACTACATTTTCGCCTAAGCCCCAACTACCGGTCAGGTAAATCATGTTTTCAAAGCCAGTTTCAGGTTCTATTGTAAAACCAACCCCAGCAGAAGCCAAATCGGAACGAACCATACGTTGCACGCCCACTGACAGGGCAACATGCATGTGCTCGAATCCATTATTTATTCTGTATTTTATTGCCCGGTCATTAAACAGTGATGCGAAACATTTTTGACAAGTGTGGAGCAAAACTTCATCGCCTTTTATGTTTAAAAATGAATCGTGCTGACCAGCAAAACTTGCTGTTGGTAAATCTTCTGCAGTGGCGCTGCTTCTTACGGCTACCTCAATTTCAATTTTAAGTTCTGCATATAAATTCCGGTAAGCCGATTTTATTTCACTTGCAATTTGTTCAGGAATAACTGCATTAAGCACTAAGGCACGGGCTTCGGCACCAACTTCCTTTAGATTTGAAAATTCTTTCAAATCAATTTTGTTCATTAAATCGATCAGCTTATAACAAATATTATTTTCATCTAAAAACAACCAATATACTTCTGCTGTGGTTGCAAATCCGTTCGGTATTTTAATGCCTTTCGGAGAAAGTTGATTGAACATTTCGCCAAGTGAAGCGTTTTTACCGCCAACCAATGCGACTTTGTCGTTTGATAGTTCACTAAATTGTTTTATGTATTTGTTGGTCATAAATATTATTGTTTTAAATTTAAATTCCTTGCTATCTCATAAAAATCAGGACTGACAAAATAACTAACACAGCATAAAGCACAACAACCGGCAGGTTAAATTTCAATACTCTCGACTCTAAAATATTATCTGGTATAACAGATTTAACCATAGTAATATTTTGCAAAGAAATAGCATTGCCTATCGCACTTCCTGTATGGAGCAAAGCTGTAAATAGCGGTTGTTGCGTTAATGTTAATCCTGTCAAACTTCCTGCAAAAAGAAGGTTACTCATAGTAGCGCTGCCTGAAACAAAACTGCCACTAATGCCTATTAATGGCTGTATAATCAGCCGCCACGATTGATTTATGGAAGCTGTTAATGAACTTACATTTTCTGAAAATGATTTTGCAATTAGTTGTGTAAAACAAATTAGCAATAATATAGTAATAGCTGGCATACGAATTCTATATAGTGTATCTTTTATCAACGTAAAAAGCTGTATTCCAAAATTTTTTGTATTTAAGAAATAAAGAACAATTATTGAGGCAATAATAAAAACAATCCCTGGCTGATAAAACGAAACATCCTTAATGTCAGGAGATAAAGAAAAGTGTACGTTTTGAGAAGCAAATTTCCATAGTAGTAACAAAACGATAAAAAATAAATAAGGTGAAAAGGTATTCCACCAAATTCGTCCAGCTATTTTTTCATTAGTTGGTATAAATACAAAGACGAATAAGAGCAGTCCAGCTATTCCTGCAACTACTGATGGAAATTCTATTGAGAACATTGCGGTGAGTGCAAAAGGAACATAAAAACAAAACCCAGCTCCTAAAAGCATTTTCCACTCTTTTTTCCAGCTAATTTTTAATTGCTCCGTTTTGGACAAAAGATAAGTCAACAGAAATGGAATTACCAATGCAGGTAAAGCATTTAGAATAATAGTTATTGTTACTACTTCATCAGGTTCATTAATTCCCAATCCAATTCTTAACGGTGTCCCTAATGCTCCAAATAGAACAGCAGTTGTATTTGCTGCCAATGGCAAAATAATAGCAGTAATTGGCTTAAATCCTACAGTAAGCATAAGTGGGGCTATGAGTAATGCTGGTATGCCAAAACCCGCAATACCTTCCATAAAACTCCCCATAAAAAAGCAGAGTATAATTGCCAGTGAAATGCGTGAAGAAATTATAGAAACGCTTTCTGTAAAAGGAATAAAATGTTTATGAACAGAAAGGGTATTATAAAACAGGTAAGCCCCGAATATTAATAGAATGAGTTCCGTCCATATAATCACGGCATTTGACAACTCATAATATACTGCGGTGCTTTCTGATGAAAATAAAAGTTGCGAACCAAGAACTATGATAACAGCTCCCAATGCTCCAAGCCAAAGCTTTTGGAAAATAAATACTCCAGTGAGTAAACACAAAAACGAAAGAAGGAGGACCAGGTTATTCATAATTGGTTATCCTTTTGTTATTGCACGACTATGTTGTAAAGACTACTATATTTTTTTTGGATGATTTCATTTTTGAAAATATCAATACAGGTACTTTTGTCGTGTATGTTAATTCTGCTGATTTACTTGGCAAGAAAATACTTTCAAAGAACCCTTTTTCCCTATTGGTAAACATGATTAACAATTCCGGTTTAGATTTTTGAACATACTTTGTAATTCTTTCTACAAGTGAAAGTTCAAGGTTGTTTTTTTGAATATTTAATTTAATATTCTTAAATTCTTTTGTGTCGAATAATTCTTTGTTTTTTTCAAACTTCTTCTTATCAAGCACAATTGATGAATAATGTAAAACTTCTACATGCATAGCAATTGGTATTGAAAGTTTTGAGATTTTAAACACTTCGTTTTTGAGGTTTTCAAAATCAGATAAATAAGTAGCTTTTTTCAGCGTTTTAGCTTTATAATGGCTTGGTATAACCATTACAGGAACTTTAGAATTATTCACTATGTAGGAGGTATGTGTACCCATAATTTTTCTTAGCATACCAGCTCCTTGGGTTGCTATACATATAAAGTCTATTTTGTTTTTTTCAGCATAGATAATTATGTCTTTCTCTGTTGAAACACAATTGTCAACAATAAATTTCACATGTTTGAATTTCCTTTTGTCCTTACCAATGGTAGTATGGATAAACTTTTTGAGTTCTGCCGTAAGACGCTCTATTTCGCCATCTTTATAAGGGTTAAAAAAAACATCACTCCATACAGTAGGTTTCATAATATGAATGGCATGATAGAATATTACTTCAACATTTTCTGTTTGCATAGAAAGGGTTTGGGCAAATCTAATTGCTCCTTTTGAATTTGTCGAAAAATCAGTGGTTACTAGTAGTTTCATTTTTTTTATACTTTAATTGATGTCATTAATTGATTTTCCATCCTTCTGCCATTGGTCTATATTTTTCAATGTTGTGCTAACAATACCTTCGAGGGCTTCATTGGTTAAGAAAGCTTGATGTGCAGTTATTAAAACATTGCTAAAGGTCGTAAGCAAAGCTAATGTGTCGTCTTGAAGAATTGAATGACTAAGATCATAAAAAAAGATGCCTTTTTCATTTTCATAAACATCCATGCCAAACGAACCAATTTTGCCCGATTTTAAAGCATTTAGTACCGATTGGGTATTAACAATGCCTCCTCGTGCCGTATTGATTAACATTACACCATTTTTCATAAGAGAAATTTGATGTTCGTTTATCATATATTTTGTGTCTTTGTTTAATGGAAGGTTTAAGCTAATAATATCAGATTGTTGACATAGTTCGTCAAGAGAAGTGTAATGTAAATTATATTTTGATTTTAAAGAGCTATCCTCAATTTTATCGTAACCAAGCAAATTACATCCAAAACCATGTAATATTTTTGCTAGCACTGAACCTATTTTACCTGTACCAATTATTCCTACTGTTTTACCATTAAGATCAAATCCGGTTAAACCACCAAGACTAAAATCGTGACGTTTAACACGGTTGTCAGCAATTAATAATTTTCTGTTTAGTGCTAAAATCATAGCTACTGTATGTTCAGCAATAGCAAAAGGTGAGTATTCTGGAACATTTGCAACTTTTATTTTCATTTCCGTAGCTTTCTGTACGTCAACATGGTCGTAACCCACAGAGCGCAAAGCAATATAATTTAAACCATAAGAATGTAACAATTGCAATACTTCTTCATTGGCCGTGTCAGAAGAGAAAATTGCAACAGCGTCAAAGTCTTTTGCCAAATAAGCGGTTTCTTTTGATAGTTGTTCTTTAAAATAAACAAGCTCGTGATTGGTATTTTTGATATTTTCAAAAAAAGGTCTGTCAAAACTGTGTATGCTAAATATTGCTATTTTCATTTTTTTTCTATGTTTTAAATTGTATGCTAGGTGGTATCCTAATTATCCTATCTTTTAGGCTTGCTTATATCGTTTGGCAGCTACAAGAAGTTGGCGATTTCGAAGCACCAAACTGTCTGCCACCACAAAACTTGATACGAAGCACAAATCTTCATTTAACCACTGAACCCGCTTTTTTGCCAAATGCCTGTTATGGGCAGGTTTTCTTTTATTGTCTCCATTTTATTTTATCGGGCTGTTTGTCTTTAATAATACCATGCTTAAAAATTACTTTTGCTTTACAAAATTAATAACTCCGCCTTTTAAGATAATTTCAACTTGCCTCTCACTGATATTGTAAGTAAGTGGAATTTCAATATTTTTTCCAACTACAGCAGCTGTTACCGGATATCTGTTTTTGATGGCTGTCCTTAAGCCTTCTATCCGTAAAATATCGCCTTGTTCCAGTTTGTCCCAGTCAGCCGGGTTTATGAATTCGAAAGGAATTATACCAAAATTGATAAGGTTCTGCCAGCCGATACGGGCATAAGATTTGGCAATAACAAACCTTTGCCCAAGATACCGGGGAGCCAACGCAGCGTGTTCTCTGCTTGAACCTTGGGCGTAATTTCCGCCTGCTACAACACAAAAGCCCCTGTAGTTTTGAATCGCTCGATCATAGAAACTTTGGTCAATGGCATAATAAGCATATTTACTTATCTCTGGTATATTTGAACGTAAAGGCAGTACATCGGCACCCGCTTTCAGTATTCCATCTGTGGAAATGTCGTCTCCCATTTTCAATAGGATGGGAATTTCCAGTTCATTAGGAAGCTGTTCAAAATCGGGAAGTGTTTTAATGTTCGGACCTTTAATCAATTCAGCAGATACTCCATTTGGCGCAATCAGCATCTGCTTACTTATTTTTATTTGGACAGGCTCTTTCCATTTTGGATAAGCAATATTTATTAAAGATTCGAGTTCTCTGGGATCAGTAATTTTCCCCATAAGTGCTGCCGCCATAGCAGTTTCTGGGCTACATAGGTAAACCTTGTCATCGAGTGTCCCCGAGCGTCCTGGAAAATTACGAGGCATAGTTCGGAGACTGATAGTATTGGTAGCAGGAGCTTGTCCCATACCGATGCATCCCATACAGCCAGATTGGTGAAGGCGTGCACCGGCAGCTATCAAAGATCCAAGAGCGCCCATCTCTGTCAAATTTTCTAACACTTGGCGTGAAGAGGGATTGACATCGAAAGAAACATCGGGAGAAACAGTTTTCCCTTTTACAATAGCGGATGCGATCCAAAAATCACGTAGTCCAGGATTTGCAGAAGAGCCAATAACAACTTGTTGTATTTTTAACCCGCTTACTTCTCTTACAGGAACAACATTGCCGGGACTGCCAGGAAGTGCGATTAAAGGTTCTAACTCAGATAAATTGATTTCTATAGTGTGATCGTAAGTTGCACCTTCATCGGCTTCTAATTTTATCCACTGGTCTTCTCTTCCTTCTTGTCGTAAAAATTCACGAGTGATTTCATCGGATGGAAATACGGAAGTTGTAGCGCCTGTCTCTGTTCCCATATTGGCGATAACATGACGATCCCAGGCACTCAAACATTTCAGACCTGGTCCATAATATTCTAAGATATATCCACGTCCTCCGGTCACATCAAACCTGCGAAGTATTTCTAAAATCACATCTTTAGCGCTTACCCAGTCGGGCAACTTTCCAATGAGTTTGATGCCCATCACTTTTGGCATTTTAACGAAATACGGTTCACCTGCTGAAGCGAGCGCTACATCCAATCCGCCCGTACCGATGGCAAGCATTCCAATACCGCCCCCGGCAGGAGTATGGCTATCGGAACCCAACAGCGTTTTGCCCGGCTTACCAAACCGCTCCATGTGTACTACATGGCTAATTCCGTTTCCTGACCTGCTAAACCAAAATCCAAAACGTGCCGATGCTGACTGAAGAAATAGATGGTCATCCATATTCTTATAATCCGTTTGAAGCAGATTATGATCTACATACTGGACTGCGATTTCCGGTTTGATTTTATTTAAATTAAATGCTTCCAATTCCAGCATTACCAATGTACCGGTGGCATCTTGCAGTAATACCTGATCAATTTTCAACCCGATTTCGGTTCCGGGAATCATCTCACCTGAAATAAGATGAGAACTGATCAATTTTTGACTAACGTTTTGTGGTTTCATTCTTGATAGTTTTATACTTTTTATTTTGCGAAGGATAGCAAATACGGCTTTGCCGAAATTGTTTGTCTGTCATTTGTCAGCACGAAAGTTTAACTGTCGTGTCTGTCCGCTGTGTCGTTTTTTAAACTTGCCCATAACGTTTGCAGCTACAAGAAGTTGGCGATTTCAAAGCTCTAAACTGTCTGCCACCACCAAACTTGATACGAAGCACAAAGCTTGATTTAACCGTAAATAGACAGTAGAAATTAATTTTGTAAAGAAAGCGGGAAGTCAATTTCATCCACTTTAGCAAAAATTCCGTCCATCCATTTGCGTTTTTTTATGGGGACTGCCATTTTCAGCACCTTGCTATTCCCCCTTTTAGTCATCCATGCTCCAACTGCATAGCAGTTGAGTCTTAATGTTTGTAATCGTTGGTGTCTGCGCTTTTCAGCGCTGACCTGTCTGAATAAACTGATGATATTATACGCTAAATTTACAAAGCGCAGAGCCGCTTCTGTGGCAAAAAAGTCTTTCAGATTAAACCCTTCTAACGCAAAATCGTATTTGAGTTCTTTAATACGGTTTTCGCAATCGCCTCGTCCTTTGTATTGTTCCCAAATTTGGGTGGCAGGTAAATCTTGATTGGTGTAGAAGATATGGTAGCGATACTGCTCATAAAATTCTTTATCGTCAAATAGTTTCAGTTTTTTGCCTGTTGCTTTGGGACGGACATCCACGCTTTGTCTGACCACAACAACGCGTCTTGTTTTCTCCCATTTTGCAGCTTTATATTCTGTTTCACTGATCCCTATTCCGTAGCCAATAGCGGTCCATGTTTTTAGTTGTTTTATTTTAT
>Ga0163154_10003753_pt1 | contig 20682 bp, 20 predicted proteins | sample OliLakLV19MP9P1_FD_148649 | JGI IMG/M metagenome (GOLD analysis project Ga0163154, IMG submission 148649) | Freshwater microbial mat bacterial communities from Lake Vanda, McMurdo Dry Valleys, Antarctica - Oligotrophic Lake LV.19.MP9.P1 | ecosystem: Environmental > Aquatic > Freshwater > Lake >...
GCCTACCATCAGCTGCGTCGTTCGATCTTTGCCGAAGAACAGCAGCTGTTTGAAGCCGATGATCGCCACGGCCAATACCTGGGGGTGTGATCAGTTTTTGGCGACCGTGCAGGTACAAAACGTCCGGTTTTTTCAACGACTGCACTGGGAATCACTAGAGGGAATTACGATTCGCGATCGCCTCCATCATTTGATGGCAGCAGACTTGAACTATTACCCCGCTGGCAGCGAAGTTCGACCTGTACTCCCGTTGCCAGTCAGAGAAGTATCTTAAGAGATAACCTGACAGCTAATGCCTTCTGCCTTTTGAATGATGAATTCAGCAATGCCAGCTGTGAGACTGTTGTGTATGCAAACGGAACTGCAACGCATACAGGAGAACACCGTGGTATCGACACTTGATGATACAAAAAGAGCCTCAATTGCCGCAAAGCTGGCTGGCATGAAAGCGATTCAAAATTTGCTGATCAGTGACGAACGCAAGTTTCTCTCTACCGTACCTGACGAGAAAGTGCGTGAGAACTTACAGCACATGCTGGATGATGACCAAAAGAACCTGGGTATTTTGGATACCGTTATCGTTCAATATGGCGTGCGGGCAGACACTCCAGAAACCGTTTCTAAGCTGGTTGAAAAAACCGACGAACTGATGTCTGGTTCTCAACTGAGCCTATTCGAAAAGATTTTTCAACACGAGCTGCTAAAGCATCAGCAAGTGATGACAGGTTTGCTAATTCACAAAGCCGCTCAGAAAGTTGGCGCTGATGTAGAAGTGGCGATCGCCCCTTTGAACACCGTTAACTTCGAAAACCGCGCGCACCAAGAACAACTCAAAGGCATCTTGGAGATTGTCGGGGTACGTGAGCTAACGGGTCAAGATGCCGATCAGGGGCTGTGGGCACGCGTGCAAGACGCCGTAGCGGCTTTATCAGGCATTGCGGGTAGTGTTGTAACGCAATCCTCTGACAAATCTGACATGAACATCCAAGACATTATTCGGATGGATCATCAAAAAGTTAATGCTCTGTTCATGGAAATCGAGCAGGCCGATCAGCCTCAGCGGATTGAAGAATTCTTTGGTCAACTCTACAAAGATTTGACCGTTCATTCCGAGGCCGAAGAGCAAGTTGTGTATCCTGCTGTCCGTCCTTTCTATGGCCAAGACGATACGCAAGAGCTATACGATGAGCAGGCTCAAATGAAGACCTTGCTCCAAACTATTAAGTCCACGAAACCCACTTCTCCCCGCTTTAAGGAACTGGTGCAGCAACTGAAAACAATTGTGACGGATCACGTCCGCCAAGAAGAGAGCACAATGTTCGCGGCTATTCGCCAAAATTGCAGCAGTGACCAGAGTGAACAGCTAGCTACTGCCTTCAAAGCCGCCAAAGATCGCTTGCAGCAAAACCTAGCGGCCTCACTTCGCTAGCCAACATCTGCTACGTGAGCCTCTGCTAATTGGAGAGCCGTGATCCGTCGCGGCTCTCCAGAAATTTACATCGTTGATTCGATCAAGACTGAGTCCTGCTGAGTCCCATCCTCAAAGTCCATGGAGCAAGTGCGCCAACGCATATCCTTCGTGAACTTTTGTAATATCTGATCTCAAAAGAACTGCGCGTTAAGAAATTGTATTGTTTGATACTGTTTATGTCATCGGTTGATTACAATTAAAGCTGGATTGGTTACATTAACCACACTAGATCTCAACTGACTACGGAGATAATAGAGATGGCAGAGCTTGCATGCAACGTTCCGGTACCCAAAACACCACAAGAGATTGAGCAAGCGTTACACCAGTATCGCATCGGCAACCTTAGCGGCAATGAGCTTTTTTGCCACTGGCAAGCGATTCGAGACGCATCCTTAAACTATGAGTCTTCAGCAGACGGCGGCTCGCGCCCACCTAGTGAAGCTGTGCAGGTGCCAGGAGAAGATAGCTACTAAACCGAATTATTATCCCGATGATCTCGAAACAGGCGCGGATGGGTGGGGCTATAGAGCCGCGATCGCGCCCCATCTACCTCAGAATCAGCTGATGTTACCCTAGATCTATTGGCCTCAGCGTTCGGCAAGTCCGAATTCTGAGGCCATTTTAATGGCATCCGAGCCGCCAGTGCCGGACTAATTAGATACAGTGTCGTTCGCACTAGATTCTCTTGCTGAGAGAGCGCTGCCATCTCTGTCAAAGGTACCAGCCAGATTTGTTCATCTGGCCAGCCCAACCGAAAGCAAACCGCAACCGGGGTATCTGCCGGGTAGTACTGCAACAGTTTTGCCTGTGCTGTTTCCACATGGCGAGCACTAAGATATAAGCACAAGCTCGCCTGATGTGCCGCCAACGATGACAGTTCCTCCGCCGGGGGGACATAGGTTCGACCACTGATGCGCGTCAGAATAATGGTTTGTACCACGCCTGGAATGGTCAGTTCTACCTTCAGCCGCGCCGCTGCCGCCTGGAAAGCACTGATACCGGGAATTACCTCAAAGGGTACATCTGCCTCCGCCAACGCCTGCATTTGCTCATGGATTGTGCTGTAGAGGCTTGGATCTCCCGATTGCAGGCGCACCACTGACTGACGTCGCGATCGCACCCGATCAATCATCAGCGGCACCATCTGCTCCAGTGTTTGGTCTGCCGTCCGCACTAGCTCCGCATCGGCACGCACCATCTGCACCAGTTGCTCTGGCACCAGCGAATCTGCTATCAACACCACATCCGCTTGAGATAACAGCCGATGGGCTTTCAGCGTCAGCAGTTCCGGATCACCCGGCCCAGCCCCAACCAAATAGACAGCGGCAGGCAGTGGTCGGTAGGTAGGCCGCTCTTGCTGCCCCAGCGGCTCACCATAGGGTGTATCCAGACACATGATAGTTATCTAACCTTTTATCTCAGCTTCAACAAAAAACCGAATTTACGAAGAATCGATAAAGTCCCTTAGCGCTTCCGGATCATTCCATTCCGGCTGGGTAAATACGTATGGTAGATGCACCCTGATTAAGACCCTGAAGGAAACTTTAGGGTCTTTTTTTTGTCCCGCCCACGCCTGGATTGAACTAGATCCGATCTACATCCGACGCGGTCTACATCCGACGCGATCTACATCCGACGCGATCGCGCCTGAGCCGCAGAGCGTCGAGGGTTGGAGCGCACCAGACTTCCTGGCAAATCCCGCTTAAACACATACAGCCACAGTAGACCCAGCGTCCCAAGGCCAATCCCACCCAAACTTACTACTTGGGCAATCCGCAACGGGCCTAACATCAGGCTATCTGTCCGCAAGCCTTCAATCCAAAACCGCCCTACACTATACGCAACCAGATAGACCAAGATCAGCGTCCCCAGTTTCAGCGGAATTTTGCCTCGCAAGCCCCAAAAAAACAGCACCAACAGCAACACTAATACACCCACATTCCACAACGACTCGTACAAAAATGTAGGATGAAAATACTCAAACTGCCCGTAGCCAGGAGGCCGCTGCATCGGCGGAATATATAGCTTCCAGGGCACGTTAGTCGGTCGGCCAAACGCTTCAGAATTAAAGAAATTGCCCCATCGCCCGATCGCCTGTCCCAAAATTAAAGAGGGTGCCACCAAATCGGCAGATTGCCAAAACGAAATGCGATGAATTCGTGAAAAAATGAACATCGCCAGCGAGCCACCTAAGATCGCTCCATGAATGGCAATCCCACCATGCCAAATTGCCACAATCTCTGCGGGGCGATTTACATAATTTTTCCATTCAAACAGGACGTAGTAAAGCCGTGCCGCCGGAATTGCCCCTACGACTAACCACAGGGCCAAATCTCCCAACAGTTCGGGGTTGACATGCCGCCGTGAGGCTAAGTATTGCGATAGGGTAATACCAATCAAAATGGCCGAGGCAATCAGAAAACCATACCAGCGGATACTAAGGGGACCCAAGTCAATCAGGATTGGTCCTGGTGAAGCAAACTTAAACGCTAGCGTGAGAGGACTCAATAGCATGGAGGGTTCGCAATCTAACGGCATGGAATATACGGGTTCTGGCAACAACTGGGAGGCAATAGATGGCTCAATCAAGCAGTTCTTCAACCACCCGAATCAACCTTTAACCTGGCTCCCTACACACTGCACAATGCTCTGACAGTTTAGCGCGAGGATGGCCTCCTAGTTTACAGTTGCGTAAGTTCTGTGCTACCTTTAGAAATCGTTCGGACGCATAGCTCAGTTGGTTAGAGCACCACGTTGACATCGTGGGGGTCACTGGTTCGAGTCCAGTTGTGTCCATCTTCTAAAACCCGCTCTGTGCGCGGGTTTTAGGTCTCTAGGGATGCGGTAGGGGTAGTTCGCGAACTGCCCCTACTGCTAAATTTCAAGCGGAATTACGGCACGTTCACCGGAATCATCGCATTCTCCAGCAGGTAGCTAGCGTACCGTCCCTCCTCCGCCAACATCACCACAATTCGCAGTGACCAGTCAGGGCCAACCTCGTTCAGGTCAGACCAGGGAATCGCCACCTCCAGGCACGAATTGAAGGCCACTTGGGCGGTGGTGGGGCAGGTATACCACTGACCATAATCTCCCGATTCTTGCAGCCAGCGATCGCCCGTCACCAGGTTGATCCCCAGGTGATGGTGGAACAGGTAATTCATCGGAGCCTCATCTGGCAGTTCGGCCAGCGGGGCGGGGCTATTGTGCATGGGGCGATCGGTATAGAACCATAGCAAATGCAGTTCGGAAGGTATATCTATGCCAATGCGGGTGCCGCTGGCAAAGTCTAACCGCATATAGAAGTTGAGGTGATCAACGCCATACCACAGCCGCTGCACCTTGCTGCTATTGTGCATGGTGCCCCGCGCTCCGCCAATTTCAATTCGACCCGCTTTATCCCAGTCTTGCTCATCTCCATGCCCATCAATGGCTGGATGAATAAAGCTTTCAGGACCGTGGTCGCCGCGATCGCCATGCACATCCACCGCTTGCCGCAAAATAGCGGGCACGGGTTCATTCAGCGCCGTATAGATCGCCACGATATGTTCGCGGAACAACTGGTCAAACATGGCATCTTGGTTAGACGAATGCCCCTCGCCAAACCACCAGAACCAATCAGAGCCTTCCGCCGCATACAGCGCTTCCCAGACTTCCGGATTGGCTTCTTCCGTCGCCTCAGGATGGTTGGCGAGCACAATTCGAGCTTGAGCCAGTAAATCCCAAGCGCGATTTTTGGCCGGGTCGCCAATCCAGGTCGTAAAGTTGCCATCGACCCAAGAGCCGCTGTGGAGGGCTTCGGTTGGCAACGTAACAGTGGCGGGAAACTGATCAAGGTATTCTGCCACCGTGACTAGTTCAATTTCTTTGTGGTCACTCAACTGCTGATAGAGGTTTTCCAAAAACGGTTTGCCATCTAGCGGGTAATATTCCCAGCAATTTTCTCCGTCGAGGGCGATGGTGACCAACCAGGGTTGCTCCAGCGTGGTGGTGCCATCGGTTTGATGCGCTTTGAGACTGGCGGCGATCGCCTCCAAATGGCCTACCAGATCCGTCGCGGCTGCCTTCGGCTCCATCGTGCCGTAGGTAAAGCCAATCAAATCTGACAGGCGGTGATCGCGAAACACAATCGAAACATCACCCTGAGGGGTTTCCAACCGATAAGGCCGATACATAATCTCCGGCTCTTGCACATTGCCATGGCCATCGCGATGGAAGAAATGCTTCAGAGTCCAGCCCAGCACCGCCTCATCCGATACCAGCCACTCAAAGCCTTGTTCGGCCACATAGGGCAAAATTGTGGGACTCACTGATTGCTCAGACGGCCACAAACCGCGCGGACTACAGCCAAACCGCTCCTGGTATATCGTCTTCGCCCGCTTTAGGTGACGGGGAATGTCTTCTGCCCAGGCAAAGTGGTAATCAGGTAGCGCCATTTGAGGCACTGCCACCCGACCCGCATTGGTATCGGCCAGCAGCGGTAGGATCGGATGCGTATAGGGAGTCGTAATCACCTCTAACTGCCCTGCCTCCTGCATCTTGCGATGCTGCGGAATGATGCGACTGAGAATTTCTCGCTGCTTGCTATAAATACGCTGGCGATCGCTGACCGTAAAGCCTCGATCTTGCTCCAGCCAGCGCGAAATATCGGCATCGTCCCAAAATAGCGGGTCAAACCACGCTAGGTTGTGCCACGCCAACAGGTCGCTGTAATCTTGCGCGTTCCACTCAGCCAAACACCAGTCCCGTCCTTTCTCTTGTCGCTGATAAAACAGCTCCGCATAGCGAGGATGGGGATCGATCAGCGTGTGGTGATTGCCGTCGAAAAAGTGCTCGACAATAAACTGCTTCTGCTCGTAGTCCAACTGGTCAGTGGCCATCAGCGCCAATGACAAATATGGGTCAAACGCCGTACCCGCCGCATAGTCTTCGATCTGTAAAATCAACGACGGAACCAGGTTCACCGTTTGGTGCAGTTTCGGAAACTGTTCCAAAATCAGCACCAGATCTAGATAATCCTTGGTGCCATGAAGCCGTACCCACGGGAGGCGATATTGACCCGCCGTCCGGCTTTTGTAAAGAGGTTGATGCTGATGCCAGATAAATGCAACGTAAAGAGGATGAGGCATAGAGAGGAGCCGCGCGTAAAATTAATTGGAAAAGCCAGAACTAGCTTTCCCTGTTCCAGAGTTTATCAAGATCGCAGGGATTCCCTCAAAACAATTAGCCCATCTTACCAGAACAGCTAAGACCCAAGAACTCTACGCCATGAGCGGTGAGGAGTTCTTGGGTCTTGGCATGGGTCTCAAACGAGGATGGATGACCCTTTGCACCATGAATCTGCGATTGATCCAATCCTTGCTAAAAAACCTGTGCTACTTCCACGATTTCGGGAATGCTTTCCCGCAGCTTGCGCTCAATGCCCATTTTCAAGGTCATCGCAGAGCTAGGGCAAGAACCACAGGCACCTTGAAGTCTGAGCTTCACCACAGGGCCGTCCAATTCCACCAGTTCCACGTTGCCCCCGTCAGACATCAGGTAAGGGCGCAGCTCGTCCAATACCAGTTCCACATTGTCCATCGTCAGTTCCATTGGTTTTCTCCCTCGCTGGGTGAGCGATCGCGTTAGTGTATTGCCTACTCCTTCTATATTAGTGTTGCTCAGCCTTCCACAGACTAAGAATTCCCCCGATCCCCGCCTGAATCCTGCTTAAATCGGCTTCGAAGTTAGCACCAGCCGCAGTTTGGCATGGACTAAATTCAGCTGAGCCAGTCCCAAGTCCACTTCGCCTTCAACCACAATCCCTGTGTTGAGTAAGCGATCGAGCAATTCCAAAATTGAGGGGTTGGCAGAGGCTGTCCCTGGGTAGTAGCCGCCCGCTTTCGGCAACAGCGTACCAATTTCACCCAGGTCAACGTTTAGATCCGTCGGGTCGATCTCAAACACATCGCACAGTTGAATCACCTGTTCTTCTAGCTTACGGAGGCTTTCAGCCGCGCGATCGAGGTCAGCATCGCTCAGCTGATCGGCTTCCATCCGGCGAATCACCTGAGCCTCCAGCAGCTGCCGCACCAGCTCCACCACCGTGAGTAACAGCGGAGCCAGCCCCGCATTTGCCCCTTTCGCAGGTTGAAGGGCAGCAGTTGGCGTCAGTTGGATGGGAGCATCGAACGAGTTGGGGAGAGACATGTTTATGGGTTAACTCCACTCCCTCGTAGAGCCTTCAGCTCCTGTTCCATGTGTTCTAAGCGCGCATGCAGCTGCCGATTTTCTTCCGTCAATTGATGCGATTGACTACTGAGAAACGGATCGCTCTCCCACCAGTTGATCCCAATTTCTTTGGCTTTATCAACCGAAGAAATTAGCAGGCGGATGCGGATACTGAGTAGCTCCGTGGAACCAACGGAGATAGAAATGTCCCCGGCAATCACGATCCCCTTATCGAGCACCCGTTCTAGCACATCTGCCAGCGTAGAGCCTTGGGTGGAAGTAGCGATCGCCCGATTAGATTGGGCTGCTGCCCCAGATGGTGTGGCTAAGGTCAAGCGTGTTGCTCCTCGCGCTGAACGCGATAGGTGGCAGGTTTACCCGCCTGATTCTGGCGGGTGACGATGCCCTGCTCGGTTAGAGCCTGTAGCGAATTGATCGTTTGAAACCGGCTAATTTGCAGCGCTGCTTCAATTTCTGATGGGCGTGCATCAGGATGGCGCTTCAGGTAGCTGCAAATGGGTTGTTCGTAAGGTATGAGTTCAGGTGGTGGTGTGATGGAGACGTCTGCGACATCTGAACCATCCGCGACAGCTGAAACATCCGCGACATCTGGGATGACAGCGACATCTGAAACGCCTGCGACAGCTGGGGTGACAGCGGTGGGCGGTTCTGGAGTTGGGGTCAGCGTTGGTGGGGTATCTGCGGCCTTAGACCGCTCAGGCTCGCGGCAAACCAGTTCATTGAAGACATCCCACAGGTGTTGGGTGGCTTCAGGTAAGGGAATATTTGCCCGAGAGAGCAAGACGTCTTCGCACACATCGCGAAACTCAGAATTTTCGGGGGTCGCCACGATGCCGTGTTCGTGACAGATTTTTGCTACAAACAGGCAGGAACGTAAGCCCGAGGACTTTTCCGCTCCGGTGCGCTGTCGATAGGCGCGCACCAGCCGCACAATAATGCCTGCGCTTTCGCGATCGATGCTGGTTTTGTGGATCGCAATTTCTTGCTGGGTGAGTTCGTCTGGCTCTGGAATGTTGATGGTAACGAGGCGATCGAGCAGGGCGTCTTGGGTATCGTGAACGCCACAGTATTCTTCTGGGTTGGAGGTGAAAATGGCGTGGAATTGGGGATGGACTCGGATGTACTCGGTGCGGTTGTGGTTGGGTGGCAGTACCAGCAGCTTTTCTTCTAGGGCGGAGAGCAAGACGTTATTGACTTCGGGGCGAGAACGGTTGAACTCGTCGTAAACCAGGGTAAAGCCTTCACGGCAGGCCAGGGTCAGGCGCGAATCGACCCAGTTCTGCCGCAGTTCGTCTTCAACTTTGAGTACGCTGTGGATGTAGTTGTCTATAACTTTTTTGCGAGTATAGCCAGATTGGTTGCCGATTAAGTCAGAGGTTTTGAACTCATCGTCGCCAAACAGTAGCATGATAGGCCGCGCAATCAGGTCGGCTAGGTGCAGCGCCAGAGTAGTTTTACCTGTTCCGGCTGGCCCGCGTAAATGGACAGAAAAGCCGGATTGCAGGTAGCGCAGGGCGCGGCTGGCTACTCGGTCGATGGCAGGGGTGCTCACAAAGCGCCGGGGGCTGGCTCTTAGAACAGTAGTCACGGGTGGGTTCCTCGTTGGGCTGGTTGGGTTTGCGGGGTGGGTTTACTGGGGCTGATCTTGGGCAAGATAGATACGATCGCGCTGGGCAACTACTCCTTTTTTGATCAGCGATCGCAGCGCGTCCACGGTCTGAAATCGATTCATCCCCAAGGCCGTCTCAATTTCCGTCAGGCGTGCGCCCTCAATCTGGCGGATGTAGGTATGGATGTCTGCTTCAACTTGGGCAGCATCACGCTGTAGAGGCTGAAGGTTGGCGATTGGTTCCCCAGGTTTTGCCTCTGCTGAGGGTGGAGATGTGGGGTGTAGAGACAAGGTGGTTATAGCAAGATCTACTGCTGGCTTGGATGGCCGAGGAATAATGAACTCAGCGACTGCAGGTATGTGGCCTTTGGGTATGCTGGTCAGAGGGGTAGCGGGCGCGACTGGGTGAGACGACAGCTGTTCGGCGCTGATTCCCCACACGCTTTGCCGTAAGCTGGCTCGGTATTGGCGCAAATTTAGCCTCAGTGTTTGGATTTTGGCTTGACGATGCGCCCGGCTGGATTGGAGCTGGCTGTGGATTTGGGCGGCTCGATCTTGGCGGCTGGCGGCTAATTCTGTTAGATAATCTTGAGTGTCAGCCCGTAATCCATCTACCAGGGTGACCAAGTTGCTGAGACGATCTTGCCGTAAGGCCGTCAACTCGGCTTGAGTGTTGCTTCGCAGACTTTGAACATCTGAGGCGATCGCGGCAATCGTGATCTGCAAATCGTGCCGGAGCAACGCAACTGACTCAGCTAGCTGCTGGCGAAACTTGCCCAAATCGCCCGTGAGCTGCTCTGCCATTAGCGATCGCTCAGCTGCCGTCACCGCTAAAAATTGTGCGGTTTGATCCTGTAACTGGGTGCGGAAGCTAGATAACCGTTCTGTCAGCTCAAGTGCAACGTCCTGACGCTGCTGAGCCGCATCTGTTAGTAAGATCCTGGTCTCTTGGCGAATTTCGTCCTGAAAAATACGCAGGTGATCTCGAAGCTGCATGGCTATCTGATTGCGTTCGACTTGAAAGCCCGTTAGCATTTCCTGAACATTGTGCTGCCGCTGCTGTTTTTGCGCTTGCCAAGCTTCATTGAGACTAGTCACCAAACCCTCCTAATATCGAGCTTCAAATAAGTTTTAAAAGTAAGCCAGAGACATTTTCTATAGCTTTTAATCAACTTATAAATGAATGACGAAGTTGCTTTACAAGTTTCTCTGCAAACGAGATAGCAGCATGATGTTAGTCATTTTGCTATCTCGTTTATGCAACCGTTAGGCAGCCGGAACAGCTGCTTGGGTGGTTAAACCTACTGCTTCAGCATATTTTAGATATGTTTCAACAGATGCAATTACCACACGGGCTTCGATCGACAACAGTTCAATTCCTACTAGAGAAACTCGAACCCAGGCATCAATTACAATACCTTTATCCAAAATGCGATCGACTACTTCAGCCAAGCTCGACGAAGAGTTTACTTTTTCAACAGCCATGATCAATTACCTAAGTGTCGTTTATTGAGAACTCGATGTTGACCTGCTCAGCTCAAATATCGCTAAGATGCCAGAGGAATGGTTGATCTAATCCAGAAGCAGGATGGAAAACGTGACGGATGTCAGCGGATTTGCTGAAACTAATTAAGTCGCTGTAGACCTATTCCATTTGGCTTGATCCAACTCTGCATCTGGATATTTTGAGACCCTCAATGATCAGGTACTCATTCACATTTAAAGTGCGTTAGAAGAACTACTAACTACTCTAAAAGGTGAGATATATTCATCATTCCCCGCGACTGTAAAAGACTAACGCCCGTATCAGTTTAGTTTTGGTTTGAGCGCATTTGGCTATCTTGTGTGAGCATTAATGGTATGAGCAGTAAGAGTTATGACAGATTCTAGAAATCGAGTGTTAGTGGGGGTAGGCGGTGGGATCGCGGCCTACAAAATCTGTGAAGTGGTGTCTACCTTGGCTAAGGCTGGGGTAGAGGTGCGAGTGATTTTAACAGACAGCGCTCAGCAGTTTATTCCCCCCTTAACGCTGGCTACGCTGGCGCGGCATCCCGCCTATACCGATGCAGATTTTTGGCAGCCGACTCATGCCCGCCCGTTGCATATTGAGTTAGGAGAGTGGGCAGATGTGCTGTTGATGGCTCCTCTGACTGCAAATACTTTGGCAAAACTGGCCTATGGTTTGGCCGATAATCTGTTGACGAATACGGTGTTGGCCTCTGCCTGCCCCATCCTCCTTGCGCCCGCCATGAACACAGATATGTGGCAGCAAATTTCTGTGCAGCGCAACTGGGAAATGCTGAAAACCGATCGCCGCTATCACAGCGTAGGGCCAGGGGCAGGCGTGCTGGCGTGCGATCGCGTGGGTTCGGGTCGGATGGCGGAGCCTGCGGAAATATTGCCTTATCTAGAGTCCTTGCTGCGCACTAACGGGACGCGAGATCTGGCGGGCAAACAGATTTTGATTAGTGCGGGAGGAACGCGGGAATATTTAGACCCAGTCCGCTTTTTGGGCAACCCCTCGACGGGCAAAATGGGCGTGGCGTTGGCGCAGGCCGCCTTGCATCGGGGAGCACAGGTAACGTTAGTACATGCGCCTATGAATGCTGATCTGCTGACCCGGTTATCAGGGGTAACTCAAATTCCCGTCACTAGTGCTGCTGAAATGCAGCAAGCGATGCACCAGCACTTTGCCAAAGCCGATTGGACGATGATGGCGGCGGCGGTCGCTGATGCTAGACCCGCAAATTACTCTCCCACGAAGCTTCCCAAAGCAGCTCTACCTGAAGCCTTACCGCTGGTTTCGGTACCTGATATTGTGGTAGAACTCAGCCAGTTGAAGCATCCTCACCAGTTACTGGTTGGCTTCGCCGCTCAAACGGGAGATTTTGTGACCCCAGCGCTAGAAAAGCTGACCCGCAAAAACCTGGATGCGATCGCCGCTAACCCAATCGACCAAATCCATAGCGGCTTTGGCAGCGACCAAAATCAGGCTGTTTTATTAGACAGAACTGGACGGAAGGAGGCGATCGCACCGTGCAGTAAACTGCAAATGGCTCATCGACTGTACGAGTTCTTGCAGGGATTAGAAAATAGAAAATAGCGCCTATGTTCACCCGCGACGCGGGTGAACATAGGCGTTAAAAACAGAACCGATTCCCTAATTCCGATGATTATTGTTGTATTGGACTAAAGCCCCAGCCCACTGGAGTTTTTCGCGCAGGGTTTGGTAGTAAGAATAATTGTCTCTCAGAATAATAAACCGGGCGTGAACCTCTGCCATCCGAATATCGACGCGCTGACCCGGCCAGATTGAGGTTGCCAGGACACCGTCCATCCACAATTTTGTTGTGATATCGGGATCGGCCAGAGGCCAAATGCTGACTACCGAGCCAGGTGGAAGAATAATAGGGCGGCTGGAAAGGCTGAGCGGACAAATGGGAGTGACGGCGATCGCTTCCATGCCGGGATGGATAATCGGGCCATTTGCGGCAACTGTATAGCAGGTGGAACCCGTTGGTGTGGCTACAATTAGTCCATCACCCTGGTACTGATCGACCACTGCCCCGTCAATTTCCATTTCGAGAATTGACGTGATCATCCGATCGGCAGACGCGGGTTTGACGCACATTTCATTCAAAGCTAGGAAGCGATCGCTCATCGGCTCCAGATTCGTGCGGTTGCCTTCAAACGTCGTCGCTTGCAGCATCATCCGTTGCTGTACGGCAAAGCGGTCGTCTAGCAACCGCTCCCAAACCTGCTCTGAATTCTGAAATACATCCAGCGGCTCTGTTAAGAACCCCAGATGGCCACCAATATTAATTGCCAGAATCGGCACCCCTTCTGGGGCAAGGTGGCGTGCAGCAGCTAACGCTGTGCCATCGCCTCCTAAAACGAGCGCCAGATCGATAGGCTGAGAAACCGATGCCAAAAACACCGGATAAGGGTTGTCTCGGGCTCCGCTTGGCCCTAGCAGCACCCGACAGTTATGAGCTTCTAGTTCACTAGCGCAGCGCTCTGCCCAGCGTTGACTGAGTGAATGGCCAGACTTGTGAATAATAATGACTTGCTTTAGCTGCACACGCTCATCTTTTCAATCTGCTACCACTTCAGCAAATTGAACTGCTCCATATCTACCGTATCGCGATTTCGATAGATAGACAGCACAATTGCAAGGCCAACTGCCGCTTCAGCCGCCGCGATTGTAATCACGAAGACTGTAAAGACTTGACCTTTCACCTGGGCAGGGTCAAGAAAATTAGAAAATGCCATTAGATTCAAGTTGACTGAATTTAGCAGCAGCTCAATTGACATAAGCACGCGGATAGCATTACGGCTCGTCACTAGGCCATAGATACCAATGCAAAATAGAGCGGCGGCTAACAGGAGGAAGTACTGAAGTTGCATGGGAAGCGTTAAGGATTAACAGAGGAAAGAAATCGGGCTGTAAGTTGAGTTATTCAAGATAGAGGAAGCAGGGGAATGGACCTTAAACTTGCTATCTCGTGCGGCTTCCACTCGCTTCGATTAACGATTGCCACCTGTCGTCAATTCGCGAGGCCGATCTGGCAATGTCAATTGAGGGTTTTGAGCTGCCTCTTCTGGCAGGTACTCACGCCGTGCAATCACGATCGCTCCAATCAGTGCCATTAAGAGCAACACTGAAACTAGCTCAAACGGCAGCAAGAAGTCGCTAAAGAAATGCTTCCCAATCACCACTAGCGCATCATCTCCAGCAATTGGAGCGCTTGAGAGCGTCCAGGGGGTGGCAACTACCATCGTTCCCAGCAGGCCAAACAGACCTAGACACACTAAAGCAGTCGCCGCTTTGCCAATCCATGCTTTTTCGACTGGCACAAAATCTTGCCGTTTGTTGACCAGCATGATGCCAAATAAAATCAATACATTAACTGCCCCTACATAAATCAGGATTTGGGCAGCGGCGACAAATCCTGCATTTAGCAAGATGTATAGTCCAGAAATGCTGATAAAAACGCCTGCCAGCAAAAAGGCTGAATAGACAATGTTGTCTAGCAATACTACGCCAAGGGCAGTCCCTAGCATCATTGCAGCCAGCAATGCAAATGAAACAATTTGAACGCCATCTGCCAGGTTCACGAGCAATCTCCTGATTAGGGGCTAGAAAAAGGGACAACGGACGCGAAAGTCCGAAAGGGTCACGTGAGTGCAGGTCAAGTCTTGATGTGACCTACGATTTGGCGTTCTCCAAATCTTCCAGAATTTCTTCGGGAAGTTTACCAGCGCGGCGAGAGCCAGCCGGCAAATCGTGAGGATCCAGCACGCCTTTGGGTAAGTAGCCCAGTTCACGTAGAGGCGTCACCATTGGATCTTCGGTTACCTTGTAAGGCAACCGTCCGAGAGCAACACTGTCGTAGTTCAGCTCATGGCGGTCGTACGTGGCCAGTTCGTATTCTTCTGTCATCGACAGGCAGTTAGTAGGGCAATATTCTACGCAGTTGCCGCAGAAAATACAAACGCCGAAGTCGATACTATAGTGGTTTAGTTTTTTCTTCTTGGTTTCTTTGTTGAATTCCCAATCTACAACGGGGAGGTTGATTGGGCAAACCCGGACGCAAACTTCACAAGAAATACACTTATCAAACTCAAAGTGAATCCGTCCGCGAAATCGTTCAGAAGGAATCAGCTTTTCGTAGGGGTACTGAACGGTGATGGGGCGGCGGTGCATGTGGTCAAAAGTAACGGATAGACCCTGACCAATGTACTTTGCCGATTGAATGGCTTCCTTTGTATAGTCACCAACTTGCTTGAGAAACTTCAGCATGGGAGGAGGCGGGTGAAGGACGGGGAATTAGGAGGGGATTGGGTGGAGGAATTTTGGTGAGGTGAGGACGCAGGTGCAGGGGAGATGCTGAGGCCGCTGAACTTAGCCCCCGAAGGCAACTGGGAACAGCAGTTTGAGGCCAGCCGTCAATAAAAGATTGACCAGTGAAACAGGCAGTAGGAACTTCCAGCCTAAGTCTAACAGTTGGTCAATCCGCACGCGAGGCACCGTCCAGCGCAACAAGATGGCAATGAAGATCATCAGGTATGCCTTGAACAGCATCATGACAATGCCCAAACTGGCAGTAATCACTTGCAGCCAAGCCGTATCTTCACTGACTCCGATTAGGTTGGCCAACAGGCCGACTGGAATGGGGGATTCCCACCCGCCTAAGTACAGAACTGCGACCATCAAGGCTGAAAGGACTAGGTTGGCATAGGAGCCTGCATAGAACAGCATAAACTTGACGGCACTGTATTCAGTTTGGTAACCCGCTACAATTTCTTCCTCGGCTTCTGGCAGGTCGAAGGGCAGGCGTTCGCACTCAGCTAGAGCGGCAATCCAAAATATGACAAAGCCAATCGGCTGCCGCCAAATATTCCAGCCCAGGATGCCGTAGTCTGCCTGCCCTTGAACAATATCAATCGTGCTCAAGGAGTTGGACATCAAGACGACGGCTAGAACAGAGAGCGATAAAGGAATTTCGTAGCTGATGGATTGGGCGGCGGCTCGCAGTCCACCCAGCAAAGAATATTTGTTGTTGGATGCATAACCCGCCATGAGCAACCCAATGGGAGCAATGCTGGAGATTGCAATCCACAAGAACACACCGATACTGATGTCGGTAATGATCATGTTCTGCCCAAACGGCACAATTAGATAGGACAGGAAGATAGGGATAAACACCAGCATGGGGGCGATCGCAAACAGCCATGGGTCTGTCTTTGCTGGCAGAATTTCTTCTTTAAACAGCAGCTTGATCACATCGGCGGCAGGAATCAACATTCCCGCAGGCCCGGCATACTCAGGCCCAATACGCTGTTGGGCGGCAGCAGAAATCTTTCGCTCTAGCCAGGTAGAGACCAACGCTAAAACGGTTACGGCCCCAACCATGAGCACCATCGGCAATGGAATCCAAACGGTTTTGGCGGCTCCTGCCGTTAACCCAAACCCTTCCAAAGCCTGAACGAAACTTGCTTGTAAATCGATTCCTGGGTTCATACTTCCCACGTTAGGCGACAGACTAGGGTCAATAAAGAGGGCAATGAGGGGAATCTAGCTCCGCAGGGCACTGCGATCGCCAAGATCCATCAGTCAACACAGATCAGTATATCCGGTTCGTCCCTTCCTACAGTACTTCTAGACCAGCATCCCCATGACAAATTCCTGGGATTATCATAAGTCTGCCTAAACTCCGGCTCTATGTTCAGCATCAGTGAAATCATCTGATGCGTTTATTCGGTACAGCCGTTACTATTTAAAGACGATTTAACGGTATGAAAGGCTGTGCAAACCCCCGCTCTGTCTGAAGCAACCCATCCACTGATTAAGTCTTTGTCGCACTACAGCGATCAAGAATTGCTAACGTTATTCCAGCGACATCCTGATGCGGGTCAGTATTTTGCAGCGATTTATTGCCGCTATAGCCCATTGGTCTACACCCTAATTCGACATTCAGCGCGATCGCCTGTGCAGGCCGATTACCTATTTGGGCACACATGGCGGCATGTTTTCCACGAATTGAGTGAGTTAAACCTTAATCCCGCGACTGCGCCAGGAAAAACCTTACAGTCGTGGATTATCAACGTGACAGCGGTTTGTATTAACCAGGCAGAGCTGCCTCCAGTAGAGTCGATTAATTATTCGCTGCCAGCTGCGCCACCCCCCTTGTGGTGCTATGTCGAGCAGGCACTAGATCAGCTCTTGCCGATTCAGCGGTTAATGATTGTCATGGCACAGTCCTTTCACTGGAGCGAAACCCGGATCTCTGCCTATCTCCAAGCTGAGGGAGAGCAGATGTCTCCAAATCAGGTTAAGTCCGAACTGCAAAAGGGCTATCGTGGCTTAGAAGACGCCTTGCCGGAGGATATCCGTGCTATTTATTTGAACGACGAAAATCTGGCTCAGCGGTTAGAAGAGGGGCGAAACCCGACAGCCCTAGAGCCTGATTTGGAATAGCCGGTAAAAAACAGAGCACGAGAAAAAATGATCCTAGCCGGACTGAACGGATCAGCTTAACTATTGGTTGCGGAACTGCCATGCCAATTCCAATACCTGAACCCAGCGCTTGTGAACCTGTTTGGGCGTGCAATGTAGCACTTGGGCGATCGCTTGGTCGCTTTCTTTCTGTCCTTTCAGGGTTAATAATTGCTGTTGCTCTGCCGAAATCTGTTGCTGAAAGGCTTCCCACTGTTGGGGTGGCATCCCTAAGTTTTGGTCGAGGTCTGCGCCCAGCCATTGGTGAACCAACTGCCAGCGATGGGAGCGCGCAAACTTTTCGACATGGTACTTAAACCGCTGCTGCAAATAATCGCGCTTGCGAGGAGACAGTCCCAAGATTTCGTCAATTTCGGGAGCGGTCAGGTCTTGCATTTTCAACACCAAATAGTCAATGCAGTCAGTTTGCTTTTGGGCTTCTAGATACTGCACCAGCTCATCGACTACGCGATCGCGCAGTACCCCTTCCGAGGGGTCGAGCGCGTCTGCAACCATTTGCTCCCGCACCTGTTGCATCACAGGCGAGCGGCTGTGGATATCGCCGTCTTCACCGCGTCCTGATTCTACCGCTAGTTCAATATCGACCGAGGTTTCTACGGGCTGGCGACGGGCAAAACTTTGAGCGCGCAGCACAATCAGCTGCTGGTTGCGGCGTCCCGGTAAGTTGATGCGACGTTTGGCATATTGTTCGGTAAATGCCATATATTCCGCTAGCTCTAGCCGAGTCTTTGGGCTGTAGCTAGCGCCTAGATAATTTTCTTTACGAAATGCCTTCAGCACCTCAATATAAAAGCCCTGCATAAAGTCTTCGATTAACTCGTAGCGGGCTTGAAAGCCTAGTTGAGCGCGGCTATGAGCAATATGGCGATAGACAATGGCGCTTAAGTGGCTGTGCAGGTCTACGCGACCCCGGCGTGAGCCTTGGCGGTAGTAGGTTAAGCATTTTTGCAGTCGGTGTTGGGAGAGGGTCACTTGCCATGCCTGGACTTGCCCAGACGCTTGGATGCGATCGCTCTTAAGGCAAATGCGCTCTACTTCAGACACAATCCGGGTGGCTACTGCCTCGGCGCTGGCGGTGGGTTTAGCCGCAGGTGTGCCAGCAGAGGGAGTGGAGGGAGTAGAAGGGGACGGAGACAGCGCCGCTTGCAGCTCGGTCAACAGCCGCTGCACCAGTTTGAGATTTTGCACTATAGGCGCGGTCAACGGCAAGGCGTCAACCGGGTCTGATGAAACGGCAGCCGCAGTCTCATCTGGCAGAGAAACGCCTGCATCCAGGTCTGCCGCCGCAGCATCTGATAGCGCGGTTTGAGTCAAAATCGGGGAAGATTCTGACTGTTCTGTGCCGGGAGCATCTGGAACTTTCGCGGGTTCGAGTTTCATAGCTAGACCTTGGGGGTAATGCACAAGTGGGTAGAGCAAATGCCGAGGATGAATTCCGAAGTTCGGAAACCGCGTTGTCCTCGACTGCCATAATTGTCTACACGCCAATTCTCGGAGACTACGGTAAGACCCGGATGCGGCTATGTCACTTTCTTTGCTGGCATGTCATTTGTTGAACTCAGTACACGCTATTCTAATCTTTGCAAGAGCCAGTTTTACTGGGAAAATAGGAGTTACAGGCGTACTTAGTCAATGTTACCGTCTACTTCAGTAGTGTGACAGTCGTAGGCGTGGTTGAAGGTGTGGTTGAAGACGTGGTTGAAGGCCGGACGTAGGTCTCGGATCAACCCCAGCACCATCTTATTCAAACCTTGACTCGGTTTAAACCATTGATTGCTCACTCTCTGCCTCGGCAACCAATCCTGAGACTGCCTCAAATCCTAGACCCTTGCGTAAGAGAATAGGTTCCTCTCCCGTTAGATCTAGCATGGTAGAAACCTGGAATCCGACCGTTGAGTCGTCATCAATGATGATATCTACTAATTTGTCGAGCTGGTCGAATAATTCTGGTTTTGACACTCGTGCCCCAGATTGACCAAAAACCGTCGAAGCGGAGGTAGAAACCAATGGATTTTCTAGCGCCCTCAGCAAGGCTTGACAGATAGCATGATCGGGCACTCGAATGCCTGTTGTTTTGCGTTTAGGAGCCATTACCAGCCGTGGGACTAGCTTGGTGGCAGGCAGCAAAAACGTATAAGGCCCTGGAATCAGCCGTTTAATCAGCCGATAGCCCGCATCGCTGACATGGGCGTAGGTGGCAATGTTAGATAGAGACGAACATAAAAAGGTTAACGGCTTGTCGCTAGACATGCGCTTAATTTGCCGCACCTGCTCCACCGCAGATCTGACGGTTAAATCGCACCCAATCGCATAGACCGTATCGGTGGGATAGAGCATGACTGCTCCTTGCCGCAGCTGATCTCGAATTTTTCCGACGGTGCGCGTTTGCGGGGTTTCTGGATGAAGTGTATAGATCGTAGCCATAGAGGAACTGCTGAGGCTTGCCCATTAATTTACTGTCGCTGATGATGGAGAGGATGGCGTCCTGTCTCTACCACTATGACGAATATGACAAAAATTGCGTATCTTGAGTGTCCAACGGGTGTGGCGGGCGATATGTGTTTAGCCGCCCTAGTTCATGCCGGTGTGCCGTTGACATACTTATCATCGCAGTTGCAGCAGCTAGGAATTTCGCACGAATATAGCTTATGGGCAGAAACGGTGGATCGCAACGGCCAAACGGCGACTAAAGTTCATGTTGAGCTGCGACGCCCTCCAGACCTGACTGAGGCTGCCAATAGAGAGCCAGGGGTTGATCCCCACTCCACATCTGGGCATCACCAGCGGCATCACCACGGACATCACCAGGGACATCACCACGACCACTCGCATCAGCCCGCCTCCCCCACCCGAGCCATCGAGCCACCCAGCCACGAGCCTGCCGATGATCGGGCGCGGGCGGGCCGGCATTTGCCTGAGATTGAGCAAATGATCAAAGCGGCTGGGTTTTCGGCGCGGGCTGAAGCCTGGAGTTTGGCGGTGTTTCGTCAATTGGCTGTGGCAGAAGCAGCCGTTCATGGCATTCCTCCCGAAGCGGTGCATTTTCATGAAGTGGGAGCCACCGATGCGATTGTAGATATAGTGGGAACTTGCTTGGGACTAGATTGGTTGGGGATTGACCAGCTTTATTGTTCTGCTCTGCCGACCGGGGGTGGAACGGTTTGGGCCGCCCATGGTCGGCTGCCAGTGCCGACACCTGCTGTGCTCAAGCTGTGGGAAATGCGCCAGGTGCCCGTATATAGCAACGGCATTGAGCGAGAATTGGTTACCCCTACCGGAGCGGCGATCGCCACCACCCTAGCAACCCAATTTGGCTCGCCCCCGCCCATGACGCTCCACCGCGTTGGCCTTGGG
>Ga0163154_10003754_pt1 | contig 20680 bp, 28 predicted proteins | sample OliLakLV19MP9P1_FD_148649 | JGI IMG/M metagenome (GOLD analysis project Ga0163154, IMG submission 148649) | Freshwater microbial mat bacterial communities from Lake Vanda, McMurdo Dry Valleys, Antarctica - Oligotrophic Lake LV.19.MP9.P1 | ecosystem: Environmental > Aquatic > Freshwater > Lake >...
TGGAAGAAGCGATTACCGACGATGAGATCCATGCCGCGTTGCGCGCTGTGACCATCGCTGGGCGCATCCAGCCGGTGCTGTGCGGTTCGGCCTTGAAGAACAAGGGCGTTCAATTGATGTTGGATGCGGTGGTAGCGTTGTTGCCCTCGCCGCTAGACATCGCTTCGACCAAGGGGATTAACCCCAAGACCGAAGAGCCGATTGAGCGTCACGCCAATGACGATGAGCCGTTGGCCGCGCTGGTCTTCAAGATTATTACCGACCCGTTCGTTGGTCGTCTGGCGTTCGTCCGCGTGTATTCTGGCGTACTTCGCGCCAGTAGCACCGTGATTAACACCACCAAGGGCGAACGTGAGCGCATTGGCCGTATCGTGCGTATGTTCGCTGACCGCCGCGAGGACATCACTGAAGTCCACGCAGGCGATATCGCCGCTATCCTCGCGCTGAAGGGGACATTCACAGGGGATACCCTGTCTGACCCCGACCAGCAGATTATTCTGGAGAACATCAAGTTCCCCGAACCCGTCATCGAAGTCGCTATTGAGCCTAACAGCAAGGCCGACCAAGAGAAGATGGGTGAAGCCCTGCGCCGTTTGGCGGAAGAAGACCCGACCTTTAAGGTTGAAGTCGAAGACCACCAGACTAAGCTGCGCGGCATGGGCGAACTCCACCTTGAAGTTCTGGTGGATCGCCTGATGCGCGAGTTCGGCGTGCAGGCAACCGTGGGTCGTCCCCGCGTGTCGTATCGTGAGACGATTACGCGCACAGCCCGCGTTGACATGATCTTCAAGCGGCAGTCCGGCGGTTCGGGTCAATATGCCCGCGTCGTGGCCGAGTTCGAGCCGATGACCGAAGAAGAACTCAAGAACGCTAAACACGAGTTTGAGTTCGTGGACGAAATCAAGGGTGCTTCCATCCCCCGTGAGTTCATCCGCCCGACGGAAAACGGTATGCGTGAAGCCTGCGCTGGCGGCGTTTTGGCTGGCTTCCCCGTGGTTGGCGTTCGCGCCCGCCTCGTGGACGGTGCTTCACACGATGTCGACTCTAGCGAAATGGCGTTCAAGATCGCTGGCTCGATGTGCTTGAAGGAAGGCGTTCAGAAGTCTTCTCCAGTTTTGCTGGAGCCGACCATGCGCGTCGAAGTGTTCGTGCCGGATGAATATACCGGTTCAGTCGTGGGCGACCTGTCGTCCCGCCGTGGCATCATCAACGGTATGGAACCGCGTGGCGTCGGCGCAACCGCCGTCAGCGCGTATGTCCCGCTGGCTGAGATGTTCGGTTATGCGACCAACATCCGCAATATCACTCAAGGGCGTGGTCAATTCACCATGGAATTTGACCGTTACACCATCGCTCCTAACAGTGTCGCAGAGCAGGTTATCAAGGCTGGTCGCTAAACTCGGCACAGTCACGCAGTAAAATTCCGTAAAGCCATATCAGAAGACGAGGACACAATGGCTGGTAAGTTTGACCGCAGCAAACCGCACGTAAACATTGGGACCATCGGTCACGTTGACCATGGCAAAACGACCCTCACCGCCGCCATCACCAAGGTGCTGGGCATGAAGGGCAAGGCCCAACGTATGAAGTATGACGATATCGACAACGCCCCAGAAGAAAAGGCGCGCGGTATCACCATCAACATCCGTCACGTTGAGTATGAGACGGATGCCCGTCACTATGCTCACGTCGACTGCCCGGGTCACCGTGACTATATCAAGAACATGATCACCGGCGCGGCGCAAATGGACGGTGCGATCCTCGTGGTCAGCGCCCCCGATGGCCCGATGCCCCAGACCCGCGAACACGTTCTGCTCGCCCGTCAGGTCGAAGTCCCGGCTATGGTCATCTTCTTGAACAAGGTTGACCAGATGGACGACCCCGAACTGCTCGAACTGGTCGAGATGGAACTGCACGAGCTGTTGAGCAGCTACGGTTTCAGCGACGAGACCCCGATCATCCGCGGTTCGGCTTTGGCCGCCAACGGTTCGGACAGCACCGATGTCAACGCGCCAGAATACGCGCCCATCTACACTCTGATGGACACCGTTGACAGCTGGATCCCGACCCCGACCCGTGACAAGGATAAGCCGTTCCTGATGCCGGTTGAAGACGTCTTCACCATTCAGGGTCGTGGTACCGTCGTCACTGGCCGCGTTGAGCGTGGTATCTTGCTCAAGGGTCAGGAAATTGAAATCCTCGGCCTGCGTGACGAAAAGATTAAGACCATCGTCACCGGCATCGAAATGTTCCACAAGGAACTCGATCAGGCAGAAGCTGGCGACAACGCCGGTATCCTCCTGCGCGGCACCAAGCGTGAAGAACTGGAGCGCGGCATGGTTCTCGCCAAGCCCGGTTCGATCATCCCTTACCGCAAGTTCAAGTGCGAAGTGTACGTCCTGAAGAAGGAAGAGGGTGGCCGTCACAAGCCATTCGTCACCGGCTACCGTCCTCAGTTCTACATCCGCACCATGGACGTGACCGGAACCGTCACCTTGCCGGAAGGCGTCGAGATGGTTATGCCCGGCGACAACGTCAACATGGACGTCGAACTAATCATGCCCGTCGCTCTTGAGCGCGGCTCGAAGTTCGCCATCCGTGAGGGCGGCTTGACCGTCGGCGCTGGTATCATCACCGAAGTGGTCGCCTAACGCTTACCGCGTTAAGAACCAACACAGCGATGCCGGGGGGCGCAGCCCGCGCCCCCCGGCATTTCTAACGAAATTGACGGGAGCCAAATATGGCAGCAGCAGCGAAGAACAAGATCCGTATCCGCCTGAAGGCCTATGACCACCGCGTCCTAGATCAGTCGGCGCAGCGGATTGTAGAGACGGCGGAGCGTGCGGGCGCACGGGTGGTCGGGCCAGTTCCTTTGCCGACCAAACTGGAGCGTTTTACCGTGCGTCGCTCGACCTTTATCGATAAAGACTCGCACGAGCATTTCGAGATTCGCACTCACTCGCGTTTGATCGATGTGATCGACCCCGATAGCAAGACCATTGAGAACCTCACCCGCCTGAACTTACCGGCTGGTGTGGACATCGAGATCAAGCTTTAGTCAACCGGTTTGCTATATCCCCAACACGTTTAACGCAAGCGGGCAACGTTCAGGTCCGTCGATGCGGGTGTACAGGGAAGTACGCTTAAACAGCAAGGGGGCGGGGTCATTCCATGACCTGATCCCGGCGCGAAGCCCGCGCAGCACCCCTCTGGAGGCAAGATATGAAGGGCATGATTGGTAAAAAGGTCGGTATGACTCAGATTTTTGACGAGCAGGGGAACGTTATCCCCGTGACTGTCATCCAAGCTGGGCCGTGCCACGTCACGCAGATCCGCAGCAAGGATAAAGAAGGTTACGTCGCAGTGCAGTTGGGGTTTGGTGAAACCAAGCCGCAGCGCCTGACGAAGGGGCAACTAGGCCACCTCAAGCGTAACAATCTCCCGGCACTGCGCGTTTTGCGGGAGTTTCGCATCAAAGAAGGCGATGCGGACGTTCAGGAAGGCGACCAAATTAAGGTCGATGTTTTCGCAAAGGGCGAGCGTGTGGACGTGATCGGTACGTCCAAAGGCCGTGGTTTTGCAGGCGCTATCAAGCGTCACGGCTTCAGCCGCCAACCCAAGACGCACGGTCAGTCTGACCGCGAGCGCGCTCCGGGTTCGGTGGGTCAGCGTTCGTTCCCCGGACGTACATTGAAGGGGCAGCGGATGGCCGGTCACATGGGTAATGAACGTGTGACGACCCAGAATCTGGAAGTCGTGTTGATCGATACAGAGCGCAACTTGTTAGCAATTCGCGGCTCTGTGCCGGGCCACAACAACGGCATCGTCATGATTAAGCCGTCGGTCAAGGCGCGCGGTAAGTAAGCGAGCCTATAGGAGGACATGACCATGCAGTTCCCTGTCATGGATATCAACGGCAAGCAGGTCTCGACGGTTGACCTGCCCACCGACATTTTTGGAATCGCCAAGGAAGACTTGAACATCGGCTTGATGCACCAAGCCGTGGTGCGCCAGTTCGCCAATGCGCGACTGGGGACACACAAGACCAAGACCCGCAGCGAGAATAACCGTACACATGCTAAGGTTTACCGCCAAAAAGGCACGGGTAAGGCGCGTCACGGCTCCCGTAACGCCCCCATCTTCGTCGGCGGCGGTATTGCCCACGGTCCGCGACCCCACAAGTACACCAAGGCGCTCCCCAAGAAGATGCACCGTGCAGCGTTGCGTCACGCTCTGAGCAGTCTTGTTCAAGATGGTCAACTGGTTTTGGTTGATACCATCACCCTCAAGGAAGCCAAGACCAAAGAAATGTCTAAGGTCTTGAACGCCCTCGTCGGCGACCTCAGCGCGCTGGTCGTGCTGGCCGATCGTAATGAGGCCGTTGAGCGTAGCGTCCGCAACCTTGACCGCGCTTATTACCTGCGTGCGATGTATCTGAACGTGCGCGACCTACTGCAATACAACCGCGTCGTCCTGCCGCTCGACGCCCTGAACATCATTAGCACTTGGCTCGGGACGGAGGCATAAATCGTGGCTCAATTGCATCTTTACGACATTATCCGTCGCCCTATCGTCAGTGAAAAGAGCAACTCGCTCACCCTGAACAATCAGTATGTGTTCGAGGTCGCTGGCACGGCGAACAAAGTTCAAATCAAAGAAGCCGTCGGTGTGATCTTTGACGTGGAAGTTGTCAAGGTCAACACGATGATTATGCCCTACAAACGTGGTCGCCGTGGCAAAAAATTCTACCGCCGTACCCAGCAATGGAAAAAGGCAGTCGTCACGGTAGCCGAGGGCGACAAGATCGACCTGTTTGAGGTATAAGGGGCATAACCATGGCTGTTAAGGTCTATAAGCCCACTTCGGCTGGCCGCCGAGGTATGACGGGCCACAGTTTTGAAGAAATCACCGCCAGCAAGCCGCAGCGCAGCCTCACCGAGGCGTTGCGTAAAAAGGGTGGACGCAACAACCAAGGCCATGTGACTATCCGTCACCGTGGCGGCGGTCACAAGCGTCGCTATCGTTTGATCGACTTCAAGCGTAACAAGTTCGACTGCAAGGCCACGGTAGCGACGATTGAATACGACCCGAACCGTAGCGCCCGCATCGCCCTTGTTGAATACACCGATGGCGAGAAGCGTTATATTATCGCGCCGTTGGGTTTGAAAGTCGGCGACATCATCGGTAATGGTGATCAGGCTATTTTGCGCCCCGGCAACGCCATGCCGATCAGCGCGATCCCCGTGGGTACTGAAATCCACAACATCGAACTGCTGCCCGGTAAGGGTGGACAGATGGCCCGTTCGGCAGGTGTGTCGGCTCAACTTTTGGCGAAGGAAGGCACTTATGCCCAAATTCGTCTGCCCAGTGGCGAAGTTCGCCTTGTGCATGAGCGTTGTATGGCGACCATCGGCCAAGTCGGTAACGTGGATCACGGCAACGTGAAGCTCGGCAAGGCAGGCCGTTCGCGCTGGATGGGCATCCGCCCGACAGTGCGTGGTGTCGCCATGGATCCGGGTAGCCACCCCCACGGTGGTGGTGAAGGCCGTTCGGGTATTGGTCTGCCGGGTCCTAAGACCCCGTGGGGCAAGCCTGCACTGGGCTATAGAACCCGCAGAAATAAGCGCACCGACAGATTCATCGTGCGCCGCCGCACTAAGTAGACCGGACGAGGACGTAACTGATGAGCCGTTCGCTAAAGAAGGGGCCGTATATCGCCCCTAAGCTGCTCGCCAAAGTCGAGAAGCTGAACGCTGAAAACAAGAAGGTTGTGATCCGCACTTGGAGCAGGGACAGCACCGTTTTCCCGCAGATGGTCGGTCACACCATAGCCGTACACGATGGTCGTCGTCATGTCGCCATCTTCATGACCGAAAATATGGTCGGTCACAAGCTCGGTGAGTTCGCGCCGACGCGCAGCTTCCGCGGCCACGTCGTCGAGAAGAAAAAGAAGTAAGAGGCGACTGAATCATGGAAGTGACCGCACGCACCAAGCATCTGTCTATCTCGCCCCAAAAGTTGCGCCTCGTGTGCGACAAGGTGCGCGGGCTGGACGCCCTCCAAGCCAAGAACGTCTTGGAGTTTATGCCGCAGAAGGGCGCTGGCTTCGTCATCAAGACGCTGAGTTCAGCACTCGCTAACGCGGAAAACAATTACGACATCGACCCGGCCACCCTGATTGTGGCGCAAATCTGGGCAGATGAAGGGACGCGCCTCAAGCGCGTGAAAGCCGGTGCGCGTGGCCGTTACAAGCCCCGCGTCAAGCGCCTTTCGCATCTGACCGTCGTGCTGTCGCCACGCCAGAATACGGAGGAATAACAGTATGGGTCGTAAAGTCCACCCTATTGGCTTTCGCCTGAAGGTCAATCGCGACTGGGAGTCGCGCTGGTATGCAGAAGGCCGCGATTATGTGGCGCTGCTGGCCGAAGACCGCAAAATCCGCGCCTTCATCAAGAAGGAAGCAGAGAAGGCGGGCGTCAGCCACACCGAAATCGAGCGTTTCCCGAACCAAGTGGTTGTCACCATCCACACCATGCGCCCCGGTATCATCATCGGGCGTGAGGGGAAAGCCGTCAAGAAGTTGAAGACTGACCTCGAAATCCTGACCGCTAAGAAGGTCAAGGTTGAGGTGAGTGAAATCGACAAGCCCGATATGGACGCTCAATTGGTGGCGGAGAACATCGCCGGTCAATTGATCCGCCGTATCGGTCACAGCCGCGCCATGAAGCGTGCAGTCCAACAGGCTATCCGCCTCGGCGCACAGGGCATCCGTATCGAAGTCTGTGGTCGTCTCGGTGGTGGTGATATGAGCCGCCGCGAGATGGTCAGCGAAGGTCGCGTTCCTCGTAACACGTTGCGCGCCCATATCGACTACGGAATGGCAGAAGCCCTGACCACCTTCGGGCAGTTGGGCATCAAGGTATGGATCTATAAGGGGGAAATCCTGCAGCAGGACGCGACACGCAAGGAAGAAAAGCCCGGCGTGTACATCAGCCAGTAGCCCCCCGGCCGCGTCTGGCGTAAGGATAGAGGAGTAATGCAAGTATGTTGATGCCAAAGCGTGTCAAATATCGTAAGCAAATGCGTGGTCGCCGTAAGGGGACTGAGCTACGTGGCGCTGCGGTCCAGTTCGGCGAGTACGGCCTTCAGGCGTTGGAACCCATTTGGTTGTCCAGCCGTCAGATCGAAGCCGCCCGTCGTGCGATGGTTCGCTATATCAAGCGCCGTGGAAAGATTTGGATCCGCGTGTTCCCGGACAAGCCGATCACCCAGAAAGCAGCCGAGACCCGCATGGGTAGCGGTAAGGGTTCGGTGGAGTACTGGGCAGCGGTGGTCAAGCCGGGCCGCGTCCTGTTCGAGATGGGTGGTGTTGACGAGAGCGAAGCGCTAGAGGCATTACGCCTCGCCGCCTTCAAACTGCCGTGCAAGACCAAGATCATCAAGCGGATCGACCCCATTTCAGGGCAGGAGTTGGTCTAAGATGGATGTCCGCCAAGTTCGTAAGATGACAGATGAACAAATCCTCACCGCCCTTGAGGATAACCGTGAGGAGATGTATAAGCTCCGGCTGCAAAAGGCCAATGGTGAGCTTAAGAATCCCAACCTGATCCGAGCCAACCGCAATGATTTGGCTCGCATGAAGACTGTTTTGGGCGAACGTCAGGCTCAAAGCGGCAGCGAGAGCAAGGGGAAGTAAGCAATGACCAATGACCGCCGCCGGTTGGTAGGGCGCGTGGTGAGCGATAAGATGGATAAAACCATCGTGATCGCCATCGAGCGCCGCAAAATGCACCGGGTCTACAAGAAGATCGTTATCTCGACCAAGAAAATTATGGCGCACGATGAGAGCAACAGCATCAAAACTGGCTCACTCGTCCGCGTGGTCGAGAGCAAACCCCTAAGCCGTCACAAGCGCTGGGTGGTTGAGGCCGTGCTGGAAGGCGCGGACGGTAAACCATACGTCGCCCCTGAGACCGGCAGCGTGGAGGCCTAACCATGATTCAGACAGAATCCCGCCTCAAGGTTGCTGATAACACCGGCGGCCAAGAATTGCTGGTAATCCGCGTACTCGGTGGCTCACGCCGCCGTTATGGGTACGTTGGCGATATCGTGGTCGCCGCCGTGAAGTCCGCTTCGCCGAATGGCAGTGTTAAGAAGTCGGACGTGGTAAAGGCCGTAATCGTTCGGACGGCGAAGGAATTCCGCCGCCCGGATGGTTCGTACATCCGCTTTGACGACAACGCTGCCGTTATCCTTGCCGATCAGGACAAGGACGGCCAGTGGGGGCCGAAGGGGACTCGCGTGTTTGGTCCAGTTGCGCGTGAATTGCGCGAAAAGGGCTTTGCACGGATTGTCTCGTTGGCCCCAGAGACGCTGTAAGGGAGAAGATAGACCATGCAGCGCATCAAGAAAGGCGACACCGTAGAGGTGATCGCAGGCCGTGACATCGGCGAAAAGGGGCAGGTCGTCGAGATTCTGTCCAAGGAAAACCGTGTGGTTGTGGAAGGGGTCAACTCCCGCAAGCGCCACAAGAAAGCCCAGCAGCTTGAAGGGCGTCAGGTTCCGGCCCAGATCGTGGAGTTCAACGCTCCGTTCGATTTGTCCAACGTGATGTTGGTTTGCCCCGCGTGCAGTAAGACCGTCCGCATCGGCTTCCGTTTCAAAGAAGATGGCAGCAAAGTGCGCTTCTGTAAGAAGTGCAATGCTGACTTCGCGTAAGCCGAGGTAAGGTAGAGAACCATGACAGAGAACGCTGAACAGAAGAAGAAAATCATCCCGGTGTTGCAGGCGCGTTATCGCGAAGAAGTGACACCGGCCTTGATGACTGAGTTTAAGTACAGCAGCATCATGCAAGTGCCGACGGTTGAGAAAATCGTCATCAACATCGGCATGGGTGAAGCAGTCGATAGCCCCAAGTCGATTGATGCTGCGGTAGAAGACATTCGGATCATCACCGGCCAGCAGCCGGTTGTTACCCACGCTAAGAAAAGCGTCGCGCAATTCAAACTGCGTGAAGGCAAGGCCATCGGCATCAAGGTTACGCTGCGTGGCGAGAAGATGTGGTCGATGCTGGATCGTTTGGTGAATATCGCCCTGCCACGTATCCGTGACTTTCGCGGTGTGCCTTCCAAGTTGGACGGGCGCGGCAACTACACCATCGGCTTGCGTGAGCAGTTGATTTTCCCTGAGATCCAATTCGACAAAATCGATAAGGTTCGCGGTATGGAAATCACCATTGTCACGTCGGCTCAGTCCGATGAGGAGGGTCGCCGTCTGCTAAAGCTGATGGGTATGCCCTTCAAAGAGAATTAAGGGGACTGGACAATGGCAAAAAAGTCAATTGTCATACGTGAGTCACGGCGCAAGTTCGCCGTTCAGGTCCGCAACCGTTGCTCACGCTGTGGGCGTCCGCGCGGGTTTTATCGTCGGTTCGGGCTTTGCCGTATTTGCGTGCGCGAAATGGCGCTACGTGGCGAAATCCCCGGTCTCGTAAAGTCAAGCTGGTAGGAGTAGCGCGATGGTTTCTGATCCGATTGGGGATATGCTCGCGCGCATCCGCAATGCCCTGATGGCTGGTAAAGCCTCTGTGGACGTGCCGAAGAGCAAGATTAAAATTGAAATAGCCCGAATCCTCCATGAGGAAGGCTATGTTGAAAGCTACACGGTGGGCGAAGAAACCCCCGTGCCATTGATCCACGTTGAGCTAAAATACTACGGTCCGCGCCGCCTGCGCCGCCCGGTCATCACCAATATGACCCGCGTCAGCAAACCCGGACGCCGTGTGTATCGTGGCAGCAGCGACTTGCCCCGCGTGTTGAGCGGCACAGGCATCGCCATCATGACCACCCCCCGTGGTGTCATGACGGCTGCCCAAGCCAAGCGCGAGCGCGTCGGTGGCGAAGTCCTCTGCTACGTGTGGTAAGGGGTGAACCATGTCGCGTGTAGGTAAAATGATCATCACCGTCCCGGCCAAAGTCGAAGTCAAAATCGACGGGCAGGATGTGACGGTGAAAGGCCCCAAGGGCGAACTGAAGCACACCATGCCAGCCTCAATGAATTTGAAGCTGGACGCGGATACACTTCAGGTAGAGCGCGCCAGCGAAACTCGGACAGACCGTGCGCTGCACGGCCTGACCCGTGCGCTGGTCAATAACATGGTAAATGGCGTCTCGACGGGTTTCCGCCGGACGTTGATTATCGAAGGCACTGGCTATACCGCTGAAATGCGCGGCAACCAACTGGTGATGAAGCTGGGTTATTCCCACGAAATCCCCGTGGCTGCGCCGCAAAGCATTAGCTTCACTGTCCCGACTGACCGCAAAGGCACGTTGCTTCATATTGATGGCATCGATAAGCAAGTGGTTGGTCAGGTCGCAGCGGACATCCGCAAACTGCGTCCCCCTGAGCCGTACAAGGGCAAAGGCGTTCGTTACTCCGATGAAATCGTTCGTCGCAAGGTCGGCAAGGCCGGCGCGGCGAAGAAGAAATAACCCGAGGCTGGCAGCATGAACGAAAAGATTGCGAAGCAAAAGCGTGCAGGGCGTGAACGTCGCCACGCACGGGTGCGCGCCCGCGTCGAGGGGACAACGGAGCGCCCGCGTCTGAATGTCTACCGTAGCGTGACGAACATCTACGCGCAGGTGATTGACGACATCAAGGGTCACACGCTGGTGTCGGCCTCAAGCATTGATACCGAAGTTGCGCCGCAGGTTGCGGGCAAGACCAAATCTGAAGTCGCTAAGATCGTCGGCCAGATTGTGGCGCAACGCGCTACGACGGCTGGCATCAAGCAGGTCGTGTTTGACCGTGGCGGCTTCCGTTACCAAGGTCGCGTTGCGGCACTGGCTGAAGGGGCCCGCGAAGGCGGCCTAGAGTTTTAAGGGACGACGGAGCATACAATGGCCGAAAAACGTGAGAGAAAAGAGCGTCGTGATCGTGAGCAAGATGATCGCGAAGAGCTTGATGAGCGTGTGGTAGATATTACCCGCGTCGCCAAGGTGATTAAGGGAGGCCGTCGTTTCGCCTTCCGCACCGTGGTCATCGTGGGTGATAACAAGGGGCGTATCGGCATCGGCGTTGGCAAGAGCCGCGCTGTGCCGGACAGCATCCGTAAGGGCAGTGACCGCGCCCGCCGTCGTCTGTGGAAGGTCGCCCTCAGTGGCACGACCATCCCGCACGAAGTGGTTGCCAAGCATGGCGGCGCGAAGGTGCTGCTCAAGCCGGCTTCCCCCGGAACCGGCGTGATCGCCGCAGGTGGCGTCCGCGCCGTCCTCGAAGCGGTTGGCGTGCGCGACGTGCTGACCAAATCACAGGGCAGCAGCAACCTGCTCAACGTGGCGATGGCGACCATCGAGGCGTTGCGCTCACTCCGCAGCCCAGAAGAACTGGCCGCGATGCGCGGTAAGCCCGTCGATCAGATGCGCCCGTTCTGGGAGCGTGCAGCCCGCGCTGCTGCCCTCAAAGCCGGTACAACTGAGGAGGCGAAGTAACCGCCATGGCTAAGACATTGAAGATTACGTTGGTTCGCAGTGTGATTGGCTATGTCCAAAAGCAGCGCATCACCGTCAAGACTCTGGGTTTGCACAAGCTTAACAGCAGTGTGACCCACAACGACACACCGCAGATTCGCGGCATGATCAACGTGATCAGCCACCTCGTGCGCGTGGAAGAGACTGAGCAAGAGGGTTAACCCATGAAGCTGCATGAACTTAAGGCTGATAAGGGCGCACGTCGGAAGCGTACCCGCGTTGGCCGTGGTATCGCCGCCGGTAAAGGTAGATACGCCGGACGTGGTATCAAGGGTACGGGCGCACGCACTGGCGGCGGCGTCCCCAACTACTTCGAAGGCGGTCAGCTTCCGCTGGTTCGCCGCCTGCCATTCAAGCGCGGTTTCACCAACATCTTCCGCGTGGAATATCAGGAAGTCAACATTGGCGACCTCGATGCGCTGTTCAACGCTGGCGCGAACATCGGCGGGGCGGAACTGGTAGAAGCCGGTCTGCTGCGCGATGCGAGCCAACCAGTGGTCATCTTGGGCCACGGCGAACTGACCAAGGCGCTCACCGTTAAGGCGCACCGCTTCAGCAAATCGGCTTTGGCCGCGCTGGAGAAAACTGGCGGTTCAGGCATCAAGTTGGAGTTGCTCGTCAAGGGCGCTCACGCCACCGTCAAGAAATTGCGTAAAGAAGACCTCGCCAAGCTGGCCGAGAAGGCATAAAAACACATGCAAGGTCGGTGGACTATCTGCCGACCTGCTTTTGTGTTTTTGCGCCATTACGAGGATTTGAGGAACCATGTTACAGGCGTTTCGTAACATCTGGCGCTTGCCGGATGTCCGCAACAAGCTGTTGATTACCGGGCTGATTTTGCTGGTGTATCAATTTGCCGCCCATGTGCCGGTTGTCGGCGTGGATGGCGATGCGATCCGGCAATTGCTCCAACCGGGGCAGCAAGGCGCAGGCCTGATTAACGTGCTGAACCTGCTTTCGGGCGGTGCGGTGCGTAACTTCAGCGTGATTGCCAACGGTGTGTACCCATACATCACCGCGTCAATCATCCTGCAACTGTTGACCCCGATTATCCCGCGCTTGAACGAACTTCAGAAAGAACCGGGTGGCCGCGACCAAATCACCCGTTACACCTATTATCTGGCAATCCCGATGGCGTTCCTACAAGCCTTCGGCCAGATTCAAATCTTTAACTCGTTGTTGCAGGGTCAGCAGATTATCCCGGGGTTCGGCAGCCAATTTTTGCTGACGGTCTCGGTGTTATTTAGCATGACCGCAGGCACGATGTTTGCCGTGTGGTTGGGCGAGTTAATCACCGAACAGGGCATCGGCAACGGTATCTCGCTGATCATTTTCAGTGGTATCGTCGCCCAAGTGCCGACCAATATCGCGCAACTTGCCGGGGATACCTCCATCCCGGTGTTGTGGAATATTGTACTGTTCCTCACCATCACGCTCATCAGCGTTGTGGTCATCATCTACATCCAAGAGGGTGAGCGCCGTATCCCAGTGCAGTATGGCAAGCGTGTTCGCGGCAGCAAGCAATACGGTGGCGCACGCACCCATATCCCAATGAAGGTCAACCCTGTAGGTATGATCCCGTTGATTTTCGCTCAGGCCATCATCACCCTGCCTGCGGTGGTCGTCAGCTTCTTCCCAGAGGGCGATTTCGGTAACAGCATCCGCACCGCCTTCGGCAATCAGCAAGGGTTGTTCTATTGGGCGTCGTTCTTCACGTTGACGGTGTTCTTCACCTTCTTCTATTCAGACGTGATGATTGGCAACCAAGACCTCGGCAGCAACCTCCAGCGCAACGGCGGGTTCATCCCCGGCATTCGTCCCGGTAAGCAGACGCAGGACTTTATCACCCGCGTCACGCGCCGGATTACGCTGGTCGGGGCGTTGTTCCTCGGCATCATCGCCATCACCCCCGGGATTGTGGACTTCATCAACTCGGTGTTGTTCGCGGGGGCATACCAAGCTGGGACATCTAGTAACGCGGCCAACATCATCACCGGCTCCGGCCTCATCATCTTGGTCGGCGTCGTCATTGAGACCATGCGCCAGCTTGAAGCGCAGCTTGTGATGCGTAACTATCGCGGCTTCCTGAAGTAATCTGGGCGATAGCACTTCAGAAGTTGTAAGATGCTCACGCTATGGCGAAATGCCGGGCGTGAGCATTTTTGTTTGGTACTAGGGAGGATTTTCTAACGTGACAAATTTGTTTCTACTGATTATGGGCGTGCAGGGCGCGGGCAAAGGCACACAAGCGGCCTATCTCTGCGAGAAATATAACCTGTTGCATATCTCTACCGGCGACCTGTTCCGTGCTATGAAAACACGCACCGACCCGCTCGCACAGCGCATCACCGCCACCATCAACTCAGGCGCTCTAGTGGATGATTCAGCGACCAACGATGTGCTTCAAGACCGTCTTGAGCAAGACGACATGACGCAGTACGATGGTGTCTTGTTAGACGGCTACCCGCGCAATGAAGCACAAGCCCAGTGGTTGACCCGCTATCTGAGCAGCAAAGGCAAGGTCATAGATGCGGTATTGCTGTTGGAATTAGACTTATATACAGCCTTCAAGCGGAGTTTTGGCCGTGTTACCAACGCGAACGGTAAACAGGCGTTCAATATGTACAGCAACAGTGATGGCGTGAACTGGGAGTTTGAAAAGTCCCCAGAAGATAAATTCCCGCCACGTCTGGTCGCTAGGCTGAAAGAAAACAGCGAGGCGCTCAAGCGCAGGGTAGACGACGCCGACGCTTTTGCGGTGATTGGGCGGATCGAGAAATTCCTCAATGAGACGCGCCCGGTTTTGCCCTATTATGAAGGCTTGGGTCTGCTCCGCAAAGTAGATGCCGACCAGTCCATCGAAACTGTCCGCGAGCAGTTGTTCAGCATCATTGATAAACGACAGAAGTAAAAAGGATAAGCGATGACCACGCTAATCACGCCAGTTCAGGGCGTCGAAGTCTATTTGAAGTCCCCAGAGGAACTGGCGCTGATGCGTGAGGCGGGGCGGATTGTCGCGCTGGCGCATCAGGCGATGAAGGCCGCCATCCGCCCCGGCATTTCAACGGCGGAACTGGATAAAATTGCCGAGACCGTCATCCGTGACCACGGCGCGAAACCGGCCTTTTTGGGGCAGGTCAAGCCGAATACACCGCCGTTTCCGGCCACCATCACGGCCTCGATTAACGAGGAACTGGTGCATGGCATCCCAAGCCCCAAGCGCATCCTGAAAGAAGGCGACATCGCCAGCCTCGATACCGGATGCTTCTATAAGGGATTCGTGGGCGATTCAGCGTGGACTTATGCTGTGGGAGAAGTCTCAGCAACGGTGTTGCGCCTGTTGGATGTGACCGAAAAGTCGCTATATGCAGGCATCGCGGCATCAGTCATCGGCAACGACCTCCGCATGGTCGGGCGTTCGATTCAACAATATGTCGAGAAGCACGGCTATAGCGTCGCCCGTGAATATACCGGCCACGGGGTAGGGCAGGCCATGTGGGAAGACCCGCAAATCCCCAACTGGTGGCCGAATAAGCCGCGTGGCCCGCACCGCTTCGATAACATGGTGTTGGTCGCCAACATGACTTATGCGATTGAGCCGATGGTGATTGCCGGACGCCCCGACTTGAAAGAGTTGGACGATAAGTGGACGGTTGTAACCAAAGACAAGTCGCTGTGCGCCCATTTTGAACACACCATCGCCATCACGCCCGATGGCCCAGAAATCATGACCAAATTGTAAACGTATGGGCGACCCAACAGGTCGCCCATACGTTTATCGGGTAATGGTATGGAGTTGGCTCAAATACTCAATCAGCGGGCGGATGTCCGGCTCGTCATGAGGGTTCTTGCGCTGACCAATCGGGTCGAACACCGTTTTATCACCCAGCAATGCGTGGGCGATGTTGCGCCAACCCGCCGCCAATGCCTCTTGGTCGTAACCGCCTTCCATCGCAAACACGATTTTGCCGCCGCATAATTCCTCGGCCATGCGGATGAGTTCGCGAGTCAGATGAGCGTAGCCGGTATTGGTCAGCGTCAGGCCGCCCAACGGGTCGCGCCAATGTGCGTCGAATCCCGCCGAGACGATGATGAGTTCTGGTTGGAATCGCCGCGCCGCAGGCCAGATCACATCTTCATAAAGTTGTGTGAATCCCTTATCACCGACCCCAGCTGGTAACGCCAGATTCATCGTATAACCGCGCCCCGGCCCCGCGCCGATTTCTTCCGCCGCGCCCGTCCCCGGATAAAACGGGAACTGATGCGATGAGATGAATAGCACCGAGCCGTCGTTATAGAACATATCTTGTGTGCCGTTGCCGTGATGCACGTCGTAATCAACGATCAAGACGCGCTTGAGTCCGTAGGCATTTTGGGCGTGGCGCACCGCGATAGGCACGTTGCCCAGCAGACAGAATCCCATTGGGCTGCCGATCAGAGCGTGATGCCCCGGTGGGCGGACGCAGGCCATCGCGTTATGTGCCGTGCCGGTCATGACCGCATCGACGGCGGCCACGATTCCCCCGGCGGCCAGCCGCGCAATCTGAGGTGTTTCTGGCAGGGCGTAGGTGTCGGGGTCGAAAAACACGGGGACTTCTTGCAGCGCGACCCAACCGAATCGGTCAAGATAGCGTTCGCTGTGGACGGTCAAAATTTGCGCGTCCGTGACCTCTTTAGGGGAAATGTTTAGCATCCGGGCGGTTAAGCCGCTGCTCTCCAACTCACGCCAGACGGCGCGGATACGCCCAGCGTTTTCTGGATGGCCGGGGTAATCATGGTCAGCATATAGCGGATGGGTGATATAAGCGGTTGTCATGCCGTCGCCTAAAACCTTTCATCAAAAATCTCCCATATTATGCCTCAATATCGGGGGGGATGCCTGTGTGGGTTGTACGAGATTGTCGTTATCGACCCAATATCACCCTATAATAGAGGGCGCGGCAAAACCTAAAACCGACCCGCATCCACAGATGCGTTAAAACAGAACGGACATCTCAACATGCAATATGAACGCCTTGTCACTTGGGCGCAACAAGAATGGGAAAACCGCTGGCCGGGTCAACAGTCAGTCGCCATTTGGGCTTCGCCAGAGTGCAGCAACATGATTGCCCAAAAGTTAATTAAACCCAATCGCCGTTTACGCGGCAAATCGCGCTTTATCGCGGTTGACCGGGTAGACTGCCCAGTCGTGACGCCCATCAGCGATTACGGCGCATGGGGTAAAAAGATGGTATTCACGGCGGCGGCTGGCGCGCTGGCCTTTCGTTTTGACTCCGATAGCGGGCCGTTTGAAGTGTTATATATCAGCGCCTATTTTGATGATGAAGTCCAAGACCTAACCGCTGTGGCGCTCGTCCCGCCAGACCGTCTGGAGACGTGGGCGCAGTTCGAGGGCTTATGCGCCCGTGCGGTGCGCCCCAAAATTCAGCGGCGGCGCGATGTGTATATCATCGGCGGGATGGACGCCTCATTTGACCCCAATGTGTCGTGGGAAGATGTGATTTTGCCCGATGACCTCAAGGCACAATTGATTAGCGATGTGGACGCCTTCTTTGAAGATGGGGTAGACATCTATCGCAAGCTCAAGCTCGCGCCGTTCCGTAAATTGTTGTTGGCGGGCGTGCCGGGGACGGGCAAAACCATGTTGTGCGCCGCGCTCGCCAAGCACTGCATTGACCAAGGGCGCATCGTGGTCTATGTCAGCGGTACAGACCGCGACGGCGCATCGTTTGAGAAGATTCAGCGAGCGTTTCAGGCGGTGGCCGCTGCACGCTACCCGACTCTGCTGATCGTCGAGGAAATCGACGCCTATCTGCACGGGGATGATAAGGCGCGTATCCTGAATGTGATGGACGGCGTAGAATCGCCCAATAACCCCAAGGGGTCGCTGTTGATTGCCACCACCAATTACCCAGAGGCGATTGATGAGCGCATCACCAAGCGCCCCGGACGAGTTGACCGGATTTACGTCATCCCGACCATTCAAGACGCCGCCCAAGCCGAACAAATGCTGCGCCATTATATGGCCGACCAATGGGACAATAGCCATCTGGCGGTGATTGACCGTCTGATTAGCCAGCCGGGGGCGTTCGTGCGCGAGGCGGCATTGGCGGCGCGCATGTTAGCCGCCCGCGAACGTCATACCGAGGTGTCTTTGGAAATGTTGGAGCGTTCGATTGACACCCTCAGCGTTCAGATGACGGCTGACCGCGACTTTTTGGTGCAGCGCCGTCCGCTTGGGCTTGACCGCGCCAATTCGCGCCGTGCAGGGTTCTTTGGCGGCAGCCCGCGCCGCAACAACGACGACGATTAGGGGCGGTGATGAGCTGCCCGTCACTTTAGATAATAGTCGTCGCCACCCCATTGTCCGGTTTTTGGCGCTTTGATGATGTACTCAAACCCGTTCATCGGGATGACATCCACGGTCTCATAAGCGCGGGAAATCGCCAATAACACCGGTGTCGGGTAGAACTGAGCGCGGAGGATGATATAACCGAATTCTTGCCGGTCAATCTGGTTGATGAGGGTTGTGCCGTCATATTGGCCGCGCAACCAGACGTTTAAGAGTTGAGTCGGATTGCTGACCACATCGCGCCCCGCCCGAAAACTGAAACCAGCCTCCTCTGACAACACAGGTTTTTCGGAGTTGCGGACGTAATCCGCGATACGTTCGGCGTTGGCGTAGTCTTGTGCGGTGACGAAATGACCGATGTCGGAGTAGCCGCCCGCGATACGCCCCGCCGAATCGTAAAATCCGTTTAGAGCGTTGGGTTCAAGCCCCCACCAATTTGCCAACGGCTCAAAGAGTACGCCGGTGGTCGGCATTTTCAGCACGGCGCGACCATAGCCGATATATAACAGCGGCACGATGAGTAGTGCGGAAGCCGTTACCAGCGGCGTGAGGGGCTTTAATATCCCCAAGATGCGGGTGAGATAATTGGGCGGGAATTTGAAATCACCCGCCAGCCAGCGGCTGAAGAAAATCCCACTCAGAAGCGATAAACCCGCTACCGAGGTCGCAAAATAGCTGTCGCCGCCGCCCCATGTGCCGGATGAGATTCCGCCCAATGTCAGCGTCACGCCAAACCAAATCACGTATAGGGATAGGCGCTCGAAATATAATTCGTATAGACATAAGAGCGCGGCGGGGATAATCAAGAACCCATGCAGTCCATACCACAGCCGGAATAAGCCCTCGACCTGCGGCCAGAAGATAGTATTCACGTTGGCGGCGATGGCCTGTTTCCACCATTGACCGTTGCTGCTGACATAGAGCAAGGCGAATATGAACGCGCCGACAGCAGCGAACAATGTCCCCCACGCGATGGCGCGGCGCGGATTGCGGAGGAACAGCCAAATCAGGACGGCGATGGCGCTATAGGCGGCCAATTGCTTGGTATAACCCGCCAGAATCAACATCCCGAATCCGAGTAAGAACAAGCGCTGTTTGCGCCATGTAACGCGGAAAAAGTTTTCGGCTTGGGTCAAGATGACCACGGCCAACGTCTCGAACATGACCATGCTCATCTGTTGGCGCAGTAGCGGCCCTTGCCGGTAAGTGATGTTGGACGCTAAAAATGCCAAGCCTGCCAATATCCCAATAATCAAGTTGCCGCGCCCTGTTCGATGCTGACCATCTTTCCAGACCGCGTAGCCAATTGCATAAGCCGTGATGAGCGTGCCGAGGACTCCCAATAAGCGCCCATACCAATATTGCGGCCCAAACAGCCACGCGAACGGGACGGCAATCAGGTGAAAAACCGGCGGGTAGTTGCTGGCGTAATAGGGATAGGGTTCTAAGTCCCGATACGGCGTCTGAAATTCGCTGAACAACTGCGTATCGTATAACTCGAATCCCTCACCTTGATCGTAGTCGAACGGGAAGGGAATCAGGTTGGCGGCGTAGGCGACATAGACCGCGAGGTGGAAAACCATCACGATTAGCGCGACGGCAATTAAAACTCGGTGGAAAAGTTTGAGGACGCGCTGCATCAGGCTTCTGCTTTGCCCAATGGGATGAGCGTCAAACCGATGAGCGCGGCAGCCCCTAACATTAACATGCCAGCGCGTTGGGCGGGACCGATTCCTTGGTCAGATTGGCGGATGATGTCAAACGCAATCAGGCCGAGGCAGCCTAACACACCGACCACGACCAAAATAACCCCCAATAGGCGCTTAGAGAAAGTGAATTCAAGCGAGAAAAAACGTTTTATCACGGAAAATCCCTTTATCGTTATGTTATTCACCGCGTTCGTGTAGGCGGCGGTCAAGTTCGCGGAGTTTGCCGCCGGTTTCATACCAGCTAATATCGCTCAGGCCAAGTTTCTGGCGGATATACTCATCGGTCATCCCGGCGCGTAAGTCGCGTAGGCCGGATGTCCACCGGCTGATTTCAAACGAGAGTTTGAACGGCAGGCCAGCTTTGTCCCCGATGTCGCTCAGGACGTATTCGAGATTGCGGGCGGTGCAATCGAAAATCACATCGGTGGGGGCGTACTGCCGCGCATACGCATCGTACAGCGGCAACCAATTCGGCGCGAGGTCAATGTTGCGCTCTTTGAATACATTGCGGACTTTGAAGCGGACTTGTAAGACCGGTTGCTTAGGGTCATCCAGAATCAGGCTCATCGGCGTGAGCGCCATCGCCTCATTTTTTTTGATTCCGGTGTCCATGAGCAGGCGCAACAACATTTCAGGGCGGGTATCCGGTTCTTTGCCGCGCTTATAGGTGAACGTGCGTGAGGCTTCGATGCAATCGCGCAATTGTGCCGGGGATAGTACCTCGGATAACGGGGCGGGGCCGCTGCGCTGGACTAAGCCTTTGGCAGGGTCTGCCCGTAATGCGCCGATTTCGTGTAGCCACCGGAAAAAGGCTTTGACCGTGGTCATGCGCCGCGCATAGGTTTTGCGGCTGCATGAGACATCGCGCTCATTTTCCATCCAATTGAAAAACCCTTCGAGGTCGGGGATGGCGATGTCGCCAATAGGCGTGGCCTCGCCTTGATACTCGGTCAACAAATCGAGGTCGGCGCCGAACGCCACAATCGTGTGGTCTGATTTGCCGTCTGCGGTCAATCGCTGAGCGAACAATTCAAAGGTCGCTTTCAGCGGCGTGGTGCGCGTGATGTCCTCTGGGGTGGAGGGCGATTGAC
>Ga0163154_10003759_pt1 | contig 20668 bp, 21 predicted proteins | sample OliLakLV19MP9P1_FD_148649 | JGI IMG/M metagenome (GOLD analysis project Ga0163154, IMG submission 148649) | Freshwater microbial mat bacterial communities from Lake Vanda, McMurdo Dry Valleys, Antarctica - Oligotrophic Lake LV.19.MP9.P1 | ecosystem: Environmental > Aquatic > Freshwater > Lake >...
TAAGCTTAAACATGGCCACTGGTGTCCAATATGTGCTGATATTTTACACTCCCAAAAAACACGAGATAAACAAATATTTTTAGCAAAATTATTACAAATAATTAAAAATAATGAAGGATTATTACTTTCTGAAATAGAAAATTTAAGAAGTGATGATAAATTTTTAATAAAATGTAAAAGAGGTCATGAATTTGAAACAAAATTAAATAATTTATATAAACAGTCATGGTGTTCAAAATGTATTAAAATAGAAAGGTTTGGAGGAATACAAACCTTTATAGATATAGCAAATAAATATAATGGAACATGTTTAACAAAAAACTATAAAGATTCAAATCAAATAATGAAATTTAAGTGTGAAAAAGGTCATAAATTTAAAATTAATACAGGAAAATTATTAAGAACAGAAAAAACTGCAAAAAAATATTGGTGCCCTACTTGTGGTAATTATGAAAAATCATTAAAAAATAGAGGTAAAAAACGTGAAGATGTTATTATAAAATTAAATACTATTAATTTTACACTAGCTGATAGTATAGATAATTATGATATCATGCTTGGTAATAATAATTATTTAAATGTAAAATGTAAGAATAATCACATTACAAAAAAATCAGTATCTCAAATTTTTCACGAATATGGATGTAAAAAATGTTATGATTTAAGATCTGGTTAAACATTAAAAGTATGAACATGGCCTAGGCTAGATTCGGTGCTTCCAACACCTACAAGTATAGATCTTGGATTAACGGTATGTGTATGATTAAGCGTATTTCCAGTCTCTTGATCAACATCAGATAATAGTATTGTATGTTCGGATACCCTTAGAACATGAGTGTGTGGTAGAGGTTCATTATTTGGGCCGCGCAATATACCAATATTCGTATTAATATTAATTGGAAACATCGCAGTATCATCAAATGTTCTTACCTGATAAGCAGGGTCTGTTTTGCGAAGTCTTTGTACTGTAAATGATTGTTTTCCAGATTGACCATAAAATAATTTATTTCTAGTAACAGTTTTAACAACATATCTAAACTCTTGTTGATCTTTATCATCAAATCTAACAATGATGTCTCTCTCATTTATTTGTGGCGCAGTCAATGTCCAAACAGAAAATTGTACCGATGATTCTAGTCCAGCTTCTTCTAATTTAATTTCCTCATCAGCAGGTCCAAACCTAGCAAGCATTCTTCCGTCGGAACGACGTTCATAAAAATGTTGAGTGTAACCTTTAACCCATGTTGTCCCATAGCAAAAATTACAACGCATATCGCCATTTTCATTGTTTGGTTCATAACAACTGCAACGAATACCTGAAGTTATACGCTGTAGTAGAATAACAGGCTCACCTGTATTCTCTAAGAGCATTTCTAAATTCTGATCTATAAGAGTTGTGATTGGAATATTTGATGTGGTAACTATATCATCTTCTCCATTCGTACCTGGAGCACAACATTCAAATTTCAAAATATAACTATCACTGCATTCACCGTTTATAATCTGATCTGCTGAGTTTCTATGATAACCACTGAAACAATATGCTTTAAAATCTTCACGTTCTGGCTCAACTGCATCCCTATCTAATGTTAGCAAATTATCACCAACCCGATAACCATCAATTAAAGTAAATGAATTATTTGGATAACCAAACTTAACTTCTTCTTGAAAAACTAAGCCATTTTGTTCTTCAAGACCTTTCCAAAAAGTAATAATAGGACTACGATCACCATAACCGTCCCATCCTGCAACTGTATGTTCTGTTGGGACTGTTCCAAGAAAACCTCTTTCAGAAACGATTACATTGCCATCAAACAGATCAATAGAACCGTATCGAACAAGTTCATAGCCAATTTGTATAATACCATAAGCTGGAAATAACTCAATATCAGCAAGACCAATAACAAGTTGGCTGCTTGAAATATCTGAAGTGAGAAAAGTTTCAGGATAATATTTTAAATAACCATCAATTACAGAAGATTGATTTGGTCTAGCTGACTCAGCATCTGGTAAAAGTTTTGGATCATACCAGGTAGATTCATATTGAAAGGCGCGAGAAGCAAAAAACAATGTATCACCAGGAATAAGGTTACCGATCCATGCCTCATTGAATGGAGATTGAACATTTGCGTATTTGGGACCTTCAGAAAATACGTTTTCTCGTTCAGTGGAATAATATATATTGTAACCACCCATGGAATAACCAGTGATGGGGTAGGCCTGATTATAAGTTAATTGTATAGAATAACCATCGGATGGGCATTGTGCATTTAAAAGTCCGAACTTACTCCATACATTATAAAACGGTACAGATGGAAAGCATGTCATATTAATATACCAATTTATTATTTAATTAACTGTTTCAAAACATTAATTCTAGCAACTTTTTTTTCATCCTCCGCCAAACCAATAACAGGACCAGTTAAATAACTACCCATTGCAGTATCAACTAAGAATTCATATTTAGGAAATGGATTGCCAGATAATAATTTTTTAATTTCATAAACTATATGTTCAATAAAGCGATATTCACCTGCTGCTTTTAACATTTTAGCTTCTTTATCCGTTTCAGAATTAATTCTTCTATTAAAATCATCTTCATCTTCATTGGTATAATCAGGGTGCCAAAAATCTTGGTCCTTAGTTGTTTTATATTCAATAGATTGATTTTCTTGATCTAACTTATTAAAAACATATAGTATAGCTGAGCTTCTTTCCATTTGTTTTTTTAATCTTGGATCAGGAATATTTTTTATTAAATAATTAATATAATCTTTATCTTGATTAACTGCAATTTTAGCTAATTCAACGGCATAGTCATCAAGATAATCATAATATTCATCATTTAGTTGCATCCGAACTTTTACAACGAAATCATCATATAGACTTTTAAAAGATGATATATGAACTTTTAAACCATACTGATCTTTTCCGCTAGATAAAGATTTAAGATCATTTAAAGTTTTTGTAGTATCTTTTATTTTTACCGAATCTAAATCAAAATAATCAGATTCTGTTGATGGATCATCAAGAGTAGATATCCATTCTTTAATCATTTCTTTATACAAATCAGCTGGTTCATGGTTTTTCTTACCTTTAATTTGTTGGAAAAGAGGTTTATTACCATCAACCTCCATAGTTATATGAGGTTGGTTAGAAAGATCTCTTAATGAATAAACTTTGATTTCACCAAGATCTACAGCATCACAATAATTAGTACCACCTACACAATGCTCCATCTTAAAACCTTCAGCTTGAAGATCATTTTCGGTTTTAATTTCTTTAATTGTCCAACCTTTAAATTTAGGATTAATCCAATCTGGACCATAAATAATATTAGAATTACCTTCTTGATATTCTTTAGATGTACCGATTTGAGCTTGCTGATGATGCCAGGCGTCAATAGCTGGTTTTATAGATTTGAAATCATAAGAAAAAATATCAGGTCTAACAGCTAAATACCAATCTTGAAATTCAGAATCTAAAACTTCACCAGAGAACTTGGACCAATTAACTCTTATTTCTGGATCTTTAATATAATTTAAATTATTATCTTTTGGTATTATTCCTTTTCTGATTTTTTTAAAAGTAATTAATATCCATTTTTCAACATCTTTAAATTCTTCCCAAAATTTAGCAATTTCTTTCTCCCTTGGAAGATAAGGGTCTATGCTCTGTTTATCTTCAAATGTAAAAGATTGGAGTTCATCAATAGTAATTCTAGGATTTTTTATAATGTGTGCGATATACTTTTGCTTATCTATATCAGGCAAAGCTGATATAAATTGTTTAATATCATCTGATACATTGTATTTATTAAGAACATCTTCTACACCAGCAATCTTAAGAAGAGCTAGGAATCTTTGAGCCAATTTTACTGGTAGATAATCGGAAAATTCCAAAACCTCTGTAATGTCATTTCTTGGCACATTCGATTTAGGTAATAATTTATCAATTTCATAAATTATTTGATTGAGAAGACCAGGTTCTAAATTTTGTGAAAATTCTTCATATGTACCAATATCATAATCTGACTGTTCTTGAGATTCTTGAAACGGATTTGATTTAAATGTTTTATTAAAAAAACTTTGTTCAATTTTTTCTCTTAAAATATAAAGATTATTAATAGCTGAAACAGAAGTATCAGGTGATGGTTGTGAAAATAATGATTCGTCATGCTTAATTGCAAGATCTGCAATGTTTTTAGCAATAGCGTTCATTGAAGGATCAAAATAAGGTTTTGATCCTAATTTAGATGTAAGTTCTTGAACCGTATTATTAAAAATAAAAATTATTCCTAATTGTTCTTTAGCGAGTTTCTTGAAAGGCATTTTTGTTGGAGAACGGGATAATTTGAGAAGCTCAGCTCTCCTGGATTCACGAGCAACAACTAACAATTCATCTAATTTATTCTTACGTTCTTTTTTATCGTTAACATTATGATGATCTAAAACCTTCTCAACATAATTTTCAGCATGCTCTTCTCCATACATATCACTCATATATTCTGTTTGAGCTTGGAATCCTTCTTGCTCAAATTCATTATTTAAATACTCTTCCGAAGAATTACTACCTATTGTTGGTCCTTCGCCAAAACATTGCTGAAGAACATGAGTGATTTCATGAACCATATAATGATCATCATCGGCAAAACCATCATCTAATAAAGAATTATTAAACCAAATAATACCATGTTCCGTCCTTGCTGAAACTGGAAGATCAGCAAAACCCATTGGTATATAATCCAAATAATCAATATCAACATCGTGCTCTTTAAAAAGATCAATGATTACAGGATGTTGCTTAATTTTTTGTTTAATTTTATTAATTACTTGTAATTTTTGTTTATTCTTCATAAATTAAGGCCAAAATATGAGTTATTTAAGTATTTTAACCCACAAGGGCAAAAAATCTATTTCTTGTCGTGAGCTTTTGTAGATAGATAGCTCTAATTTTGAATTATTACATTCAGACATCAGTTCTAATTTTATATTATAAACATTTTCAATTTCAACACCTTTATAATAAACTTTATATTCGTAATTTATAATACCAATGCTTGGAGATATTTTTTTTAAAACAAGCTGAATACATTCACTATCTTCGGAACCATCATAACACCTGTCTAATTCTAATGATATAAAACATGAAGTCATTTTAAACTCATTAAAAAATCTTGTATTAAGTTTTAAATTTGATAAACCATCAACCCTGAAATCTTCAAAGAAAATATAAGATTTTTTGGAGTTCTTATTAACAAGAATGGTAATAGTATTAGTTTTAATATTTTCTACCATAAGCTTATGCAGATGTAACGATAGATTCGTTTTCTAAGAAAGATTTAATTTTATCTTTAAGTATCTTAAACCTGATTTCTGCTTTTTTAGCATCAGGAAGTTGAATTGCTTCCTCAGGAGATAGAAGTTCATAATCAAAAGGTGGAAGATAAGCAGCTTTGACATTAAATATATAACAAAAGTTATCATCTAATAGATCCTGTAAATTTTTAAATGTTTTATGAGGAAGATATTTAAAATTTTGTAAAATTTTTGAAATATTATCTATCTTGATTTCATTGTATAATTTTTGATCTGAAATATATGATGACCAAATACTAGCAAGCTCATTTACAGAAGTTGGCAGGAAGTCTAATTCGAAATCATCTTCTATGATTACAATAACATCCATATTAATATGCAAGTTAAAGCATAACATTATGAATAGAATTATAAAAATAGCAAACTTGATGGAAATTAACTATAAACTCGCCGAAGAAAAGCCTGATAACTTAGCTTGGCTACTTAATCTTGACCATTCTCTAAATTCAGCCCTTAAAGAGTTTGCAACAAATCAACAATACACAAAAGATTACGGCATCCAAAATTTAACAGCTCATATTAAATTTGGAGAACCTCAAAGCACTATACAAATAGGCCCATCTGAACTTGGTGCGCTAGATAAATTTACACGTAATAGCTTTCGCCAAGATGTGGAAAATGTGGTCGATGCCATTATCTATAAATTTAACCACTCCGGTAATATTTACTTTGGTGGATATAATTTAACCATATTTTAAATAATAAAAACTATGTGCTTTTACTGTTAGGGCATATAACAGGATAAACTTTCAACATCACATAGTCTTGACCACATAACTTACAGTTAGTTATCATTCGTGACATTCCTTTGCCACCATTAATAGCAGTGTGATTACTTACTATACTGTTCCACTCATGACTGGCTTTAGCTTCATCAAATAAATCTTGCCTAGCCATGCGCTCAGCTTTTCTTTGTTGAACAGATTTTGTAGGTGGTGTAAACATATATTTATGTTAATTTATTAATCATTTAAAAGTATTTCATTTGAGACTCTAAAATATTTAGCAATATTTACGCCATTTTTATATTTAAAAAATGCCTGGTCAAGATCTTTTTTTTGGTAATCTGAATATTCTTAACTATATTTGATTCGGCTAACATCGCTATATTTCTTTTCCTATCTAAATAAATTGTAGCATCTTTATATAAATAATTACAGATTTTAGAACAAATACAGTTACCACCAAATTCTAACCTGTATATATTTTTTTGTTTTTGTATTATTTTGTATTTTTTTATTTCATAATTAATATTTTTTCTAAACGTTTCTAAAAACTGTTCCATAACAATTTTTGTACCAGAATTTTTAAAATAAATTTGAATATGATTATTTTTATTTAATGATTGTTTCCAACAACCATCTCCATCAACATATCCTCTTAAAAAATGATGAGCTAATTTGTGATTTAAAACCCATGTAGGTATAGAATATGTTAAACTTTTATTGGGAGTAATATTAAACTTTTCAAATAATGTTTTTGTTATTTCTTTGTTTGAAACAACCATTAAACAACTTTTAGTTACCAGTTTATCGGAAACAGATCTATTTGTTATATAGCTATTAATTTTTTGTAAAAACAATTTATCTTTTTGAGCCAAACCAATCTCTAAACAATTTCCACTATTTCCAGATACACAGCCATCAGCAGCAATGAAACCAGCTATATATAAAGATTCCTCAGTGTCATGTAAAAATATGTTATTATAATTATAAGAATTTTGTTTTTTAATTATATTTTTAATATTATTATTTTTTATAAATCTATAAATAGTTAGTTGGCTTATATTTAAATAAACAGATATGTTTTTAATAGATTTTGTTTTTAATAACTCTGTTATTTCTGATTTATTTTTAATTGTCATACTTTTATGTAATTAGTACTAATATATTTAATAATTATTAATCCACTTTATTTATTAAGAATTTTTATTTAAATCATTAGACATATCATATGATTTAAATGTTTTCGCCATATCGGCAATATCTTTTTTTCGCTGTAAGCAAATTGTAGAATTTTTATATAAAAAATTAGATAATCTTTCAATAATGCTGTTGCCACTATATTGGATTTTATCAAACATAAGTTCTTTTTTACCAACTAAAGGTTTACTATATCTTCTTTTTCTATAAGCAACGTTGTTTATTAACATAATATTATGAAATTGATTTAAAAAAGTATAAGTGCCCCTCATACTAAATGTAATATGATGTCTTTGGTTTTTATTTTTTGCTTTGCAAAAACAGCCATCACCGTCAATATAACCCCTTAAAAAATGGTTGATATATTTATGATTCATTAACCATTCTGACATCTCAACTTTGTATGTTTTATTTGGAACTACCCCGAATTTTGCTAAATCATTAAATATTTCCTTTGAAGAAATATGTATCTCACAAGTTTGTTTCGGAATGTTTTTTGTATAAACTCCAGATGACCAGCTAGTTTTTATTGGAACCGTAGAATTAAGTATGTTTTTTATATTTTTTAAATGTTGAATATCTTTTATAGATAATTCTATTGATGAAACATAACCTTCAGGACCGCCGCAAACCCATCCATCCGCACACCAAAATCCAGCAATATAAAATGACTCAGGTGTATCTTTTTTAAAAAAATCAAAATCACAAGTGTGCTTTCTATTATCTATAAAGTTACACTCTCTGCACCACGATCCATTAGCAATGTTACCAGCACGAACTTGCCATTCATGATGCCGTTTACATTTTAAATGTAATTTATCATGCATACTAATATATTCTTTTGATAAGCAATAACCACCTTTAATTGTTGCTATATTAATAAAATCTTGTAATTTATATTTTTTGTTACTCATAATTTTTCTTAACTTATTGATAAAATTATATATAATTAAAAATATTATTTAATTTCTCATACGTTAATTTAACTTTAACGCTTGAGAAAATACTTGTCAAGTTTTTTGCACAAGAAAAAACAGCTCGGGAAAGATCGGGATTTCTTACCTAATCATTTAAGTAAGAATTTGATCAATGTACTTCGCAAGCCAAAGGTTCTCATCTTGGTGCCCACGAAGAAGCTCTCTCGCCTCTGGTCCAAGAGTCTCTGTTGCACAGATGGCTGCCTCGCGGATAAATTTATCATCATCCTTTAACCCACGGACAATTAGAGTTTCAATTTCTCTACCGTAGTATGATTGGTCAAGCCGACCCATTAGCAGAAGCAAGGATCTCCTAGCCGACTCATGCTCCTGGTAAGCTTGGATGACCTTGTGTGCAACCTCTAGCCATGGACCACCACGAAGTAAGGACTCAGCATAATGTGTTAAGCCTGGTTCAACTGGCGATTCAGTAACCATCTTCACAACTTGATCGATATCGAAGGGTATAACAATTTTATCAACAATATCTGTCATATCAAAATTATCTTTATTCATAGTTTTCTGTATGAATAAATATTAGTTACTAATATCTTAGGAATAATATAATATATTATATTATTCTCCTAGCTCTAAGATGCCTTAGCTTAGCTAGTTGAGGTGATGCTGCAGTAACGGAAAACGTACCCAATCCAAGAGGGTAGGGTTTCATATTCTTCTTAATCAACTGTACCTTATCATACCAGTTAGTATACTCTGTGCTCCACTGTGTGCTAAGTATGTCAGAAACAGCTGGAGGAGTAAATGACGTTCCGTTATCATTAAAATTAAATTCACGCCCCCTCTCAATGAGTGCCTTACTACTTAATGAATATATTACAGCGTGTTGCAATATTACTTCAAAAAACATATCCATAATGGAATTATCACAGAAAGTAAAGAACGTAAAGTGAGGTATTTGATTAAAAGCTGTAAGGGCCGTTGCTATAAAAGTAACTAGCTGTTCTACACTATAGATATCACAATTTTCGTAAACAACATTGCCATATTCATCTTTTCGTCTAGATTTACCTGAGCTATTTAATCTAGCGCGCAAAGCTTTAATAAATTTATTAATTACTAAGATTTCATTTTGAGAATAGTTAAAAGGAACATCATCTCCGAGATGTATGTATCCATCACTATTAATTCCTGGCAACTGACTTTGAGCGACAACAAAGTTATATTCATTAATTTCAATTCTATAACCATCAGAGCTTGCCATAACACCGCTCCACCGATCTATATACACACCTTCATAAGTAGCATAAGGCACAGCATAGATAAAGTTATAAATACCTACACCAACTCTACTAACACCTAAGCTTGTATCACTGACTAACACATTACCATTAGGTTGGACGATAGATATTGTAGGGAAGGTAATTGGATCAGCAGGGCTACCATTCCAATTTCTAAATACGGCATCGAGCAACACGGAATGTGAAGGTTCAGCAAATTCGCCACGGGTTTTAATGGTTGTCATAATAATATGCTAAAATAGTATATTATTATTTTATTGTTAGGGCATAATTTATTCTATTATATTAGAAATCATTGATAAAATTTTAGCTTCTTTAAATGTTAAAGATTTTAAATACGTAAAGTCTACTGAAATATAGGCTAATTCATTTTGAAATAGTTCTTTGAAGATAAGTTCGTTTAAATTCAATTTATGTAAATTGTTTATAATAAATTTATAGTTTTGCGTTGTTAACCAATCGGGGAGATAATGGGAATTATCATGATCCTTTACATTTAATGGACTAACAACAATTGTTTTATATTTCATATTATTTGACGGTAATTTATCACAATAAATATTAAAAAAATTTTATAATATTATTATATTTTAAATTAGTGTTTAAGATACAAGATAAATAATAATAAAGTTCAGGGTCTGTTGAAGTTTCATTTTTTAAGACTGTATGTTGTACGGTATAATACATTATGCAATAGTAGTTTTAATCATCATATTAATTTGAAATTCTTTAAGAGTTTCTGGCAGATCTTTGTTAAACAATTTGAAATCAGAATAGATATCATCTGTTAAATTTTCGGAAATTTTATAACCGACATACAGCAAGTGACTAGTATTAAAATACTGTTCATTTTGGCTATAAAAGTTTAGGATTGGTGGAGCTTTCCTTCCTGGAAAATATTCACATAGATATTTTTCTTCAGTAATTTCATTAACAACATTAAAAGCACCTAAGGATCCCATTAACTTACCAAACTGAGTGTTGGTGGCATACTTAAGAGTAGCATGTAAAAAATCCAAAGCGGCATCTTTACTTAGAGATGTTTTAATAAATTCGTGACCTAACTTTTTATGACGGTCATCTGAAAAATCATAAATTTTAATTTCTGGTGTTTTTGTTTTGCTTTTTGTCATACATTCTCCTTGTGAATATGGAACTATTATAACTATACGCTTTTTGAGTAAAAAGTCAATATTTATTATTTTAGCTTATTTTTAATATGTTTTTATATTTTCTTTAGCACGACAATTTTTTCACCTTTTTCAATATTCTTAATTCTTGGAGCATCTTTTCCACCTTCTTCTTTTACGGGGTTACGATGAAAATGATTGAGAGCTGTTTCTTTATTAACTTCGATTTCTTCTACAAATTCCAAACCAAATTCGGGCATTAAGCAAACGTTTTTCATATCTTCGCGATATTTATTAGATATAATAAAAGCAAAATATTTAACAGATGGTTTGAGTGAAGATTTTACTGTATTGTACCACCAACCATGTAGCCAAGCATCATACTCTGGGTGAGTAGATGTTGATGTTTTATCATGCTGATACATTTCAGTAATAAAATATGGTGGACAAGTGAATACACAATCATAATTTTCTTTGGGTGTAAGTGTTGCTGAATCTTGGTTATAGAAATATTTATTAGCTGATGTTCCTATTGATTTATCATTTTTAAACATTTCATATATTTGTTTTGCACCACTGACTGATCTTTCATCAATATCATTATAGATATAATCTATATCCCAAGAACCAATTAAGCGATGGCCCCAACCACCGCAAAAATCATATACTGATTTGATTTGATATTTTTCAGTAAAAGCTTTAAGCCAAAGAGGAGAGTGTTGAGAGAAGCCATCACAAATTCTAGAAATACGAAATTGTCTTAAAATTTCACCACAAAGGATACCTTTTTTATTTTTACCAACTTCTTCGCCAGCATATTCATAATCTCTAACTAAATATTTCATGAGATTTTCGATAATCCAACGACGATGGACAGATTTGTTATAAAGATCTTTTTCTTGTTGATAAAAATGAGGATTAATTGTACTGGTAATTTTATTATAAGTACACCCGGCAGAAAAATCACCTTTTTTTGTTTTAAGGTTTTTCAATTCAGAAACCATTTGATTATAATTATAGGTAATATTTACGCCATGAATTCTGCGATGAATTTGCATTAAAACATCTTGTTCATCAAGGAAAGAATAAATTTCTAAAAAGTTTGCATTTTCGGCGTCCATCTTTAATGATTTATTATAATCGACAATACACCACTGTTTAATAAAATCAGATTCTTCTGCATCAATTAATTTATTTAAAAGATTTTGTTGAATTCCATTACCAGGACGATAAAGATTATAATTATTAAAGCGTCCTGTTCGGTCTTCAACAATCAAACCATTTAAAGATGGAATTTTATATTCATAAATTCCAATTTGTTCTAAATCTTTATAATTTTTAGAAAGTATAGCAAATAAAGAATCATGTCGTTCCTGGTAGTATTCAGGATTATGAATACGATTTTTAGTTCTGGCCACAAATTTAGCAACTTCTGGGTTTTGAATATTTTCACGACTTTTAACTGGTTTAACTTCGAAATTTACTCCATCAATAATCATAATTCACTACCTTTGCAAACGTATTGGTAATCTTCTTCTGAAATTTTGCCTTCAATCTTAGTATCATAAATCTGAAGCTCTTTGCAAGGCTTAAGGAAACGTTTATGAGAAGTAAGTCCCTTATCCCAGCCTCCTGAGCCACTATTGATCAGTGTATCTTCTGGATAAGATTTCATTAACCAAACATGCATAGCCTTAACAGCCTCAAATCCTGGAATTTGAATAGAATAATCAGCATAATTTGTATCAAGGATAACTCTATTGGGTAAAATTTCTTCGCAAATAGAGGCGATAAGAATTTCTTTTTTATCCATATTTTCTGTAAACTTTAATATTTCAAAATATTTAGCACAATTTAATTCATTAAACCAATCATGACAATAATCTCCAGCTGATTTAATTCCATTTTTTCGTTTTTCAGCTGACCATCTTTCTAAAAGAATATTGTTATTTTTTAAATCTAAATCAGTTAGATAGTTCGAAGTATTCTTGCTTAATTTATTTTTAACTAGAATTTCCAATCTATTCCAAGCATAACGAAAGTTAGCAAGCTTTTTAGATGAAAATGTATTATATAAGTTCGGATTATAAATCATTTCAATGTTATCTTTTTCTTTTGTAACTTGTTTTTTTGTTAAATTATAAAGTTCAAGATCTTCATCAGAGACTTTTGTTTTAATTCCAGCTAAACGAAAATCTTCTATTACTTGAAATTCTTTTTTAAGGTCTCCTGTTAAAGAAATTGGTGGAAGAACTAGATAACAAACTCTATTGCCAAATTCTTTCTTTTTCTTAATTAAGATAAAACAATCATCAACAAAACCATAGAAAAAATATTTCCTTTCTGATTTTAGATATAAATATGATTGGAAGAATCTTGGATATTTGCGATTTATGAAAAAAGCTTTTTGATAAGGTATTATTTTTTCTAAATCATCCGCAGGCATATCTTTAAATAATTTAAAATTCTTAATTTTTTCGTAAACTTCTTTCATTTAAAAAATTCCTTATAATGTTTAATAATATTATCTTTTTGAGAATGAATTAGAGATTCTATACCAACACCTTCACCTTCGCAAACTTTTTCTCGCCACAAAAGTTCATCGGGGATTAATCCTTGAAAAGCATATCGTAATAATGGTTTCATTCGTTTATTCTCTAACCTAAATTCAACAGGAATATTTATCGCATATTCAACAAAATTTCTTTCCAAAAATGGAGATCGAATTTCTTGAGAGTATTTCATCATACATTTATTTTCACGAATAACATTGCTTTTATGAATTTTATTAATTAGATTATGACGAGCTTCATTATATTTATCATCATAATAAGACCATCTTCTTTCAGTTGGATAAGATGCAAATAATTCATCAGAACCTGAACCAGAAAACACAACTTTGTAGCCATGTTTCGCAATCTCTTTAGCCATAGCAATATGAGGAAGACCAGAGCTTACTTGCGTCCATGATTTATCTTCAATTGTCTCAATAGTATTATTAATATTATTAAAAACATCATCCTCAGTTAAAACAATTTCATTTAATTTTATATTTAAAAATTTAGCCATTTCTCTGGCAAAATATAAATCATTATTATTTTTCTTTTTACCGTCACCGTTTAAGCTAACTGTAAAAGCCTCCAAATCAGGGTTAAATTGTTTTAATATATAAGCAATAATTGATGAATCAATTCCTCCGGAAAGTAAAACTGTATAAGGGACCTCTTTCGGAATCTTTGTTTCAACTGCTAACCATATCATATCTTTTAAATTAGTAATAATGGTTTCTTTTGAATCATTAATTATTTCATTTGGTATAGAATAATATTTAGTGATTTCTAAAATATCATTCTCAAAAGATGCGTAAGATCCAGGTGGAAGAAGTTTTATCTCTTTTGTTAAAATTGAAGAATCAAATTCTTTAATAGCTTTAATTTCACTTGAAAAAACAAATTTATTTTTATTATGATAATAGTAAATTGGAATTTCACCAATATGATCTCTACCAATAATTAATTTATTATCTTTTAAAAAAGCAAAAGCAAACATCCCAGACATATCTTTTAAGCATGTTGGTCCTAAATCATAAAGAGCTTTTGTAAACTTCTCAACATCTCCAGAAGTTTCAAATTCATTATTAAAATATTTAAGAGTTTGTTTATTCCAAAGTTCACCATTATAAACAAGAGCACAGTCTTTATATAAATAAGGTTGGTTTGATTTGTCAGAAAGGTCTTGTATTGATAGCCTATTGTGAGCAAAATGAAAATTATTAAATTTTATTGTTTTTTGAAAGTCAGGCCCGCGATATTCCATACTTTTTCTTGCCCGCTCAGTATCTTCTATAGTTTTATAATTAGCACCAAATATTCCGCACATAGTGAATCCTTTCTCTCACTATACCATACCAATATGTATTGTCGATATATATTTAATATAAAAAATTAATCATCATCGCTACTCATCTCTTCAGCAAATGATTCATCAGAAAAATTAAGTTCTTCAAACTCTTTTTCTTGTACAACTAAACTGGCACGAAGTTTTGAACGTTCAAGCCATAATGGAATTTTAGTTATGATATTTCCAGACTGAATTGGTTTAGGTGGCTCAATTAAACGGACCTTAACACGGTCTCTTATATTGTAGAGAGAACCTTCTTGAGCGGATTTAACTATTTGTAAATATGTGAATTTAAAATTATTAGATAATAAGTTTAAACTTTTACCAGCAGGTATGTAAAAACCCAAATCAGCTATTTTTATATCTTTTTTTGTGATATTAGATATCCAAAATTCTGATTTAGGTTTTTTTCTCATATTAGCCCGATATTACAACAACTTCAATAGCTTTAGGAATACCTTTATTATTTTCACCAATTTCAAACTCAACCACTTGATCTTTTTTAAGTGTACGAAACCCTTCTTGAACAAGATCACTAAAATGTACAAACAGGTCCTTATGCCCTTCATGGAAAATAAATCCGTATCCATCACCGCTATTAAACCAAATCACAGTCCCTGTATATTTTTTCTTTTCCATCTTATCTTTACCTTTCTAATTATTTACTATTATATATACATTATGTATTAATATTATATGATTAAATGAATTTCTTTTTCATATTGTTTTAAGAATTTGATCCAATAATTCTCAATATGGCTATCAAAACGTATAGCATTTTTATTACTTAAATTATTTTAATGAATTTCTTTAAAATCTTTATCGGCAGGAATAATAATTTTACCATCAACTACTAATCCGTTTTGGGCTCCTATCCAAGTGTATAAAGCAGCAGACCCCATTGTTGATATTTGTTGTCTCTCCTGCTCATTTTTACAATTTTTTAATAAATTATCATATTTTTGGAAAATCTGTAAAAGATCGCCATGACAACCATTTGCGGTAGCCCAAGTCATTAAATTTTTTCTAGTTTCAAACTCTGACATAATTTTATTACTCATCTTTACCTTTAAATTTTTATTTTTTTATTCATTGGTTTATAATATGGTTTTTCATTTTCCATGCCGGGAAAATTACACAAACCATCTTTTATATAAACTAATATAACACCAGGAGGTTTAGTTGATGGCCAAACACCAATAATTTTAATGTTTTCAGAATGAACTTTTGAATGACAAGTAGGGCAAATTACAGCCAAGTTATAATTATCATTATTTGTTTCAAATTCAGTTTGTTCTATTATATGATGATAATGTAATATTTTACTATCTTTTTCTTCGCAAATTTCACATTGTTTTTTGAGTCTTTTCACTTTTCCTTATGCTATAATTACCAGTTCTTAAAATTTATATATAACATCTTGCTGAAGTTATAATTGTATTAAGAAATTAATTATAAATCATAGATATAATTATAGATCAACATATGAGCATTATAAGAAAATTTGCGCTACTTGACATTTAACGATCCAACTAAGCCATAAGATTACTTAGGTCCTAGTTAATGTATAATTTCCTGAATTTATAACGTCTGAATAATAAAAACCAACTCTAGGCCAAGTAATATGGGTTATTATATAGCCATCAGTTAATAAGTTGTTTACAATGTCGAAAATCTGCCATGTTTAATGATCTTTATTCGAAATAACCACTGTAAGTAATTGCAAAAGTGAAAGTTTGCGAAGCTGTAGTAGTATAATTTAAAAATCTTAACACTGTCTGAACTCGCTCACCTTGATTAATAACTAAAGGAATATCAAAACCTAAACTTAATTCATTTGCCAAACCACCAATCGGAACAAAAGCAACTAGACTTTGTAAACCAACAGGCATTATTCTTCGCGCTTTAACAATTGAAGATTCGCCAGTTGCTAGCGAAACACTTGTGCCTCCGGCAGCCAAAGCGATCGCCCAAGTAGTTGGGGTTCCAGGGCCCGACGCGCCGCTATTCATCACAGATATTTTATAATCCCTAATATAAAGAGTTCTTCCGGGAACAGTCGATGAACCAACGGGATTTAAATATGATTGAATTATATAGTCAGTTGTTAATGCTAATCCGGAAACTGTAGTTAAAAATAAACCACCTAAACCAGTTGATCCTCCAGGCTCGGTAGTATTTGTCGGAGTATAAAGCGCGGGGGCGGCGTTGTTTGCCCACTGCGCAGTTTGAGCTACAGCGGAGCCAGTTGGAGTTTGTATAGAGCTTGATCCAGAACCTGCTAGAATAGAAGACCATGGTTTTCCCGTCTGACAGTCACCAACTACAACTGCGCACATACTTACACGCATTTGTTGAGCTTGTGATGTAATACCTGTATTATAATTTCTGAAAAATACAGGAAGCTGATTTGATGAAGTTATCGATGGTGAAACTATTGGTCTTAGAATTCTAGCAACCAAAATATTTTCAATCCAAAAATCAGCAGCATCTTCTGATAAGTTTACGGCAAAATGCTTACCATTATTAATTCCAACATTTGCATCAAAATTAATAATACCTGATTGGTTTTCAGTTCCATTATAATTAATAACACCTCTTAATTCGCCAGTAGCATTAATTCTAAAAAATGCACCATCTGTAGGAACTGTAGTACCTGAAGCAATACCAAAACCCCATTCGCAAACATTATTTGTTTGAGGTTGAATTGGAAAAGAAATAATCATTTCGCAAGACAAACCCATAGTTGATAATACAGGAAATGTACGCCAACTTTGAAGTCTTGAAACTGCGTTATTAGCAACAGAACTATTTGCATTTAATAAAGCAACACCGGTACCAACTGTAACTGTTGATGTAGTAACAGGTGCTGTCCAAATTGATGTATTAAGTACAGTTCCAGTAAAAAATTCATTGAAAAAAGTAGTATCTGCAGCAATACGTAAACGAAAATCTTCAGTAACTTCTAATGCTCTAGTTAATCTTGATCCAATAACAGATCCTCGATCAACTTCAGAAACAAGACCAACAAATCCTGCTTTATTTTCTATTAATGTTGTAACAGTACTGCCATAACCATCTGAATTAATATCCAAAATGTCACCTTCACTACCTTGTATTGTAAAACCTAAAGCCATAAATTTTTCCTTATTTTACCTTTAAATAACTACACTAATATCTGATTATTGATTATTATATTTAATTATTGATATTCCCACAAAACATTAAAATTACAAGCACTATTCATGTCAATATTTGAATTGATTTAATAATTTCCAGCCAGGATTAGCAACTAGGGCCATTATCTTTTATTATATAACCATCAGTTAATAAGTTGTTTACAATGTCGAAAATCTGCCATGTTTAATGATCTTTATTCGAAATAACCGCTGTAAGTAATAGAAAAAATGAAAATTTGATTAGCTGTAGTAGTATAAGCTGAAAATCTTAACACTGTCTGAACTCGCTCACCTTGATTAATAACTAAAGGAACATCAAAACCTAAACTTAATTCATTAGTTCCCAAAGAACCAATCGGAGCAGAAGCAGCTATGCCCTGTAAACCAACAGGCATTATTCTTCGCGCTTTAGCAGTTGCAGACTCTCCAGATGCTAGCGAAACACTTGTGCCTCCGGCAGCCAAAGCGATCACCCAAGCAGTTGGGGTTACAGGGTTAGTCGCGCCGCCATTCATCACAGATATTTTATAATCCCTAATATAAAGAGTTCTTCCAGGAACAGTCGATGAACCAACAGGATTTAAATATGATTGAATTATATAGTCAGTTGTTAATGCTAATCCGGAAGCTGTAACTAAAAATAAACCACCTAAACCAGTTGATCCTCCAGGCTCGGTAGTATTTGTCGGAGTAAAAAGCGCTGAATATGTTGAGTTTGCCCATTGTGCAGTTTGAGCTACAGTAGCGCCAGTTGGAGTTTGTATAGAGCTTGATCCAGCACCTGCTAGAATAGATCCCCAGGGTTTTCCAGTCACACAATCATTAATAATAACAGAACACATACTTACACGCATTTGTTGAGCTTGTGATGTAATAGCTGTATTATAATTTCTGAAAAATACAGGAAGCTGATTTGATGAAACAACCGATGGTAAATCTATTGGTCTTAGAATCCTAGCAACCAAAACTTTTTCAATCCAAAAATCAGCAGCATCTTCTGATAAGCTTACCGTAAAATGACGACCATTATTAACTCCAACATTTGTATCAAAATTAATAATACCTGATTGGTTTTCAATACCGTCATAGTTAATAACAGCTCTTAATTCGCCAGTAGCATTAATTCTAAAAAATGCTCCATCTGTAGGAGCTGTAATATCTGTAGCAATACCAAAACCCCATTCGCAAACATTATTTGTTTGAGGTTGAATTGGAAAAGAAATAATCATTTCGCAAGACAAACCCATAGTTGATAATACAGGAAATGTACGCCAACTTTGAAGTCTTGAAACTGCGTTATTAGCAACAGAACTATTTGCATTTAATAAAGCAACACCGGTACCAACTGTAACTGTTGATGTAGTAACAGGTGCTGTCCAAATTGATGTATTAAGTACAGTTCCAGTAAAAAATTCATTGAAAAAAGTAGTATCTGCAGCAATACGTAAACGAAAATCTTCAGTAACTTCTAATGCTCTAGTTAATCTTGATCCAATAACAGATCCTCGATCAACTTCAGAAACAAGACCAACAAATCCTGCTTTATTTTCTATTAATGTTGTAACAGTACTGCCATAACCATCTGAATTAATATCCAAAATGTCACCTTCACTACCTTGTATTGTAAAACCTAAAGCCATAAATTTTTCCTTATTTTACCTTTAAATAACTACACTAATATCTGATTATTGATTATTATATTTAATTATTGATATTCCCACAAAACATTAAAATTACAAGCACTATTCATGTCAATATTTGAATTGATTTAATAATTTCCAGCCAGGATTAGCAACTAGGGCCATTATCTTTTATTATATAACCATCAGTTAATAAGTTGTTTACAATGTCGAAAATCTGCCATGTTTAATGATCTTTATTCGAAATAACCGCTGTAAGTAATAGAAAAAATGAAAATTTGATTAGCTGTAGTAGTATAAGCTGAAAATCTTAACACTGTCTGAACTCGCTCACCTTGATTAATAACTAAAGGAACATCAAAACCTAAACTTAATTCATTAGTTCCCAAAGAACCAATCGGAGCAGAAGCAGCTATGCCCTGTAAACCAACAGGCATTATTCTTCGCGCTTTAGCAGTTGCAGACTCTCCAGATGCTAGCGAAACACTTGTGCCTCCGGCAGCCAAAGCGATCACCCAAGCAGTTGGGGTTACAGGGTTAGTCGCGCCGCCATTCATCACAGATATTTTATAATCCCTAATATAAAGAGTTCTTCCAGGAACAGTCGATGAACCAACAGGATTTAAATATGATTGAATTATATAGTCAGTTGTTAATGCTAATCCGGAAGCTGTAACTAAAAATAAACCACCTAAACCAGTTGATCCTCCAGGCTCGGTAGTATTTGTCGGAGTAAAAAGCGCTGAATATGTTGAGTTTGCCCATTGTGCAGTTTGAGCTACAGTAGCGCCAGTTGGAGTTTGTATAGAGCTTGATCCAGCACCTGCTAGAATAGATCCCCAGGGTTTTCCAGTCACACAATCATTAATAATAACAGAACACATACTTACACGCATTTGTTGAGCTTGTGATGTAATAGCTGTATTATAATTTCTGAAAAATACAGGAAGCTGATTTGATGAAACAACCGATGGTAAATCTATTGGTCTTAGAATCCTAGCAACCAAAACTTTTTCAATCCAAAAATCAGCAGCATCTTCTGATAAGCTTACCGTAAAATGACGACCATTATTAACTCCAACATTTGTATCAAAATTAATAATACCTGATTGGTTTTCAATACCGTCATAGTTAATAACAGCTCTTAATTCGCCAGTAGCATTAATTCTAAAAAATGCTCCATCTGTAGGAGCTGTAATATCTGTAGCAATACCAAAACCCCATTCGCAAACATTATTTGTTTGAGGTTGAATTGGAAAAGAAATAATCATTTCGCAAGACAA
>Ga0163154_10003760_pt1 | contig 20667 bp, 18 predicted proteins | sample OliLakLV19MP9P1_FD_148649 | JGI IMG/M metagenome (GOLD analysis project Ga0163154, IMG submission 148649) | Freshwater microbial mat bacterial communities from Lake Vanda, McMurdo Dry Valleys, Antarctica - Oligotrophic Lake LV.19.MP9.P1 | ecosystem: Environmental > Aquatic > Freshwater > Lake >...
GCCTTGACGTACATCACGGTGCTCTCACTCGTCCCGATGTTGGCCTTCGCGTTCTCGGTCGCGAAGGGGCTCGGCGCGTACGTGAAGCTGCGCTCGGAGACCATCGATCCGCTGCTCGACCGGACGTTCGGGACAAGGGAGAGGCCGACCGTCAGCGAGCCCGTCGCGCAGGACGATGGCACGGGCTTGCCCGAGGTCGGCGCGCCGGCGACCGGAGCGCCAACGACCCAAGCGCCAACGACCCAAGCGCCAACGACCCAAGCGCCAACGACCCAAGCGAGCGGGGACATCGAGGCCACTACCGGAGATCCCCCGACACCCAGCGACATCGAGGCGTCCGCGGAGACCATCCAAGGCGCCGAGGTGCGCGAGGCGATCGACACGGTGCTGCATTTCGTGCAAGAGACGAACGTCGGGAGCCTCGGCGCGCTGGGCCTCGTCATCGTCGTGTGGACCGTGCTGTCGCTGCTCGGCTCGATCGAGCGGTCGTTCAACGACATCTGGGGCATCAGCCGGTCGCGCACGATCGCGCGGAAGCTGTCGGACTACTTGTCGACGATCGTGCTCGTGCCGCTGTTCTTGGTGAGCGCCACGGGCCTCGCGAACCTCGGCAGGAGCGCGAGGCTGATCGAATGGCTCGGCATCGACGTGTCGAGCGCCGGTCTGTCGCTCCTCATCGTGTTGCCCGTCGTCGCTCTGGGCTTCGCGTTTGCGTACGTGGTCATGCCGAACACACGCGTGCGGATCAGCTCGGCGCTGATCGGCGGCATCGTCGGCGGAACTCTGTGGCAGGTCTTCCAGATCGCCCACCTGAAACTGCAGCTCGGGGTCGCGAACTACAACGCGATCTACTCGACCTTCGCGGCGCTGCCGATCTTCCTCTTCTGGGTGTACGCCTCGTGGGTGACGGTGCTGCTGGGCGCAGAGGTCGCCGCGGCGCACCAGAACGAGGCCTCGCACCGCCAGCTCGTACGCGCGCGAGATTACGACCAGAGTCTGAAGCGAGTCGTCGCGCTGCGCCTCGCCGTGCGCCTTGCGCGCTCGTTCCTCGCTGGAGAACCGCCGCGCTCTGCCGACGCTCTGGCGGAGGAGCTCGGCGCGCCCACCCGCACCATGGACGAGATCGTCAGCGCGCTGCGTGGCGGCGGCCTCGTGTCCATCGCGGAGTCGGTCAACGACGACGGCGCGCTTGTCCTGACCCGCGACCCGAGCCGCGCGCGTGTGCAGGACGTCTACGACGCCCTGGACGGCGTCACGGGCCGCAGCGCACTCTCCGCGGAGGATCCGCTGGACCAGTCCGTCGATCGTGCCCTGCGCGAGTACGACGCCGAGCGCCGCGCGTCGCCCGCCAACCGCACGCTCAGTGAACTCGCCCGAGGCGCGGGTGCCCCAGGGGAGGGCGCCTCGGGGGAGGTCGCGGCGCGCAAGCAGCCTTCAGCGCGACAGCCGTTTGCGGAGCCACGCACGCGCGAATCGCCAGCGCCGATCGACGGTGGTCGGCGAGAGCCCGAGCGTCTCGGCGATGTCGTCGAGCTCGAGCCCGGCAAAGAAGCGTAGCTCGATGAGGCGCGCCGCTTCGGCGTCCTGCGCCTCGAGCTCGTTCAACGCCTCGTCGAGGTCGATCAGCTCGACGGATCGGTCGTCATTCTTCGCCGGGGTGTCCGAGAGGCTGATCGCGTGGGTCCTGTCCGTCCCCCGCGCGATGGCGGCGCGCGCCTCGTCGACGAGCGCGTTGCGCATGACCCGGCTCGCGAAGCCGAGGAATGCGCGGCGGTTCGCGAAATCGAGGCCTTCGCGCTCGGCGAGGCGCAGCCAGAGTTCGTTGACGAGCACTGTCGGCTGGAGGAGGCCGTCGCCTCGGCCGCGCTGGCAGTGTGCCCCCGCCAGCTCGCGCAGCTCCGCGGCGAACCGCGCGAAGAGCTCGCCACGCGCGATCCCGTCGCCTTCGGCAAAGCGGCGCAGGAGCGTCTCCGTGGGCGCGGTCGAGTGGGGCACGAACCCATTAGACCAGCGCTCCGGCGGGAATCGACGGATTTGGTGGTGCGCGGCGGCGCCGCCGACCGTTCGGCCAGATCAGCCACTTCACGGCCCCCGGCCAAGCTGACCTCCTCGACCGTAATATTCTTCTCGCCGGCCTCCACCATCGATCGGGCTCGCCACGCCCGTCCGGGCGCGCGAGTCCGACTGCGGTGCCCCAAAGTGACGACAGCATGCAGCCCACCTCCGATCCGCGCTGGCTTCGTGTACGTGACCTCTTCGAAGGCGCGTTCGAGCTGCCTCCCGCAGAGCGGGAACGTTGGGTTGGCGAGCGCGTGGGTGACGATGAGGCGCTGCGCGCTGAAGTGCTCGAGCTGCTCGCTATCGAGCAGAGATCGAGCGACTTCATGGCGGGTGAAACGAGCGCATCGTCACTCGGTCTCGGCGCGGACACCTTCCTGGATCGACTGGTCGGTCGCGAGCTCGCCGGATACACGATCGACCGCCTCATCGCCAAGGGCGGGATGGGGGCCGTGTACCAGGCGCGCCAGCGGACGCCGAGGCGCGACGTCGCGTTGAAGACGCTGGCGCGCCCGGACGTGTCCGCGGACGCGCACCGCCGGTTCCGCCTCGAGGTGGAGGTGCTCGGGCGGCTGCAGCACCCGGGAATCGCGCGCATCTACGATGGCGGGACGCTCGAGATCGATGGGCACGCGCTGCCCTACCTCGCGATGGAGCTCGTGTCCGGCGCGAGGGACATCGTCGACTTTGCCAACGTGCACGACTTGGACGTGCGGGCTCGCGTCGAGCTCTTCCGCACGGTGTGCGACGCCGTCCACGAGGGGCACCGCCTGGGCATCGTCCACCGCGACTTGAAGCCGGCGAACCTGCTCGTCGACCAGCAAGGGCGCGCAAAGGTGATCGACTTCGGCCTCGCCCGCGTGCTCGACGAAGCCGCGAGCGAGTTCTCGTCGATGCACACGCTCGAGGGGCGCATCCTCGGGACGCTCGAGTACATGAGTCCCGAGCACGTGTCGGGTAGACCGGAGCAAGTCGACGTGCGGAGCGACGTATACAGCCTCGGTTGTGTCTTGTTCGAGCTCACGAGCGGCCGCACGCCGCGCAAGTTGCGGGGGTTGTCGATCTCCCAAGCGATCCACCGCATCGAGCGCGAGGCGATCGCGGAGCCCCGCGAGCTCCCGCGGCCACTGCGCGCGATCGTGATGGCGTGTCTTGAGCACGATCCGGACCGTCGTTACGTGTCGGCGGCGGCGCTCTCCATGGATCTCCAGCGTTGGCTCGCGGGGCAGACCGTGCTCGCCCAGCGCGCGCGATTCGCAAGCGCCGTTGCTTCGTTCTCACGGCGCAATCGCGCCTTACTCCTCGGCTCGCTCGGCGTCATCGCTGCGCTTGCGATTGGCCTCGTCTTCGCCACGCGAGAGGCGAGGCGCGCCAACGACGCGAGCCGAGACGCTACGAGCGAAGCCGAGTCGGCCTATGCCATTGGCGACTTCCTCTCGTCGATGACGAGCGCCGTCAATGCATACGATCGCGGCGAGGACGTACGAGTCGTCGATATGTTGGAGCAAGGCGACGCGCGCTTGGACGAAGTGGTCGACCCGCGGGCTGCCGCCGTCGCGCGCGCGGTCGTCGGTGCCGGGTTCTTGAACCTCGGCCAGCTGCAGCGCGCGCGCGAGTTGCTCGTCCCCGCCGTCGAGCGACTTGAAGCGCTCGCGCCGAGCGACGCGCCGACGCGCTTGCAGGCGGAAGCCGCGCTCGCGCAGCTCCTCGAACAGGAAGGGCGTTTCGACGAGGCGATCCTGCTCGCTCGGCGCATCCTGCCGCGCGCGGAGGCGCGCTTCGGTTCTGGCGCCGCGCTGCCGTGCACGGTGCAGACAACTCTCGGGCTCGCGCTCCACAGATCGGGCTCGTTCGACGAGGCGGAGGCGGTCTTTCGCGCGGTGATGCCATGGTACGAGCGGAATCGGGCGAGGAACGCGCGGACGCTGGCGACGATGCACGATCGACTCGGCCAGGTCCATCTCGCGCGGCGCGAGTTGGAACCCGCCGAGCGCGAATTGGTGGCGGCGAGGGAGCTGCTCGCGGAGGTCGGCGCAGAGGGATCGCTGCAAGCCACAAGCGTCGCGATGACGCTCTCGCAGATTCTCGCGGCGCAGCATGACATCGAGGGCGTGCTCGCCGTGTTGCAGGGCGTACGCCGGCAGTTCCTTGCGCGGAAGGGCACCGCGCGCAACGTCTGCGAAGTCACGCTCTTCATCGTCCAGACGCTCTTACAGCTCCAGCGCCCCGCGGAGGCGCAGGAGGAGCTCGCCCCGGTGCGCGCGATCTGTATGGAGGTGGAGGCCCAGCCGGGGCCACTCACGCATTCGTTGATCACGACCGAGGCGCGTACGGCGCTCGTCGTCGGCGACTTCGAGACGGCGCGGAATCGCGCGCTCGAGGCGCTCGAACTTGGCGGGACTCTCGTCCCGCAGGGGCATCCGCACGACCATATCAATCGCGTCGTGCTATCGGCCGCGCAAGAGGGGCTCGGCCGCATCGACGAGGCACTCGCGAGCCTCGCCGCCGGAGCCGCCCCGGCGGAAGCGGTTTACGGCCGCACGAGCATCGAGTATTTCAAGCTGCGTCGGATTGGCGTCGAGCTGCTCCTTCGCGCCGGCCGCCGCGACGATGCCAACGCACACGCTCGCGCCACGCTGACGCTCTTGCCGCCGGACACCGCCGACCCGATCCCGTCGCAGTGGCACGAGGCCCTCGTCCATGCAGGCGCTCGCCTGGGCGGTTCGTGACGGGTGTCCGCGCCGCCTGATTCCGCTCGTCCGACACTGCGTCCTCGTGGCGACCGGTGCTTTGACTGGCGAGGCAAGCCCTTGATCTGCGAAGCGGACGGGGCCGCGGCGCTCGCGCGCGGCATGCAGGGTCTCAACGGGACGCTCCCCCTGTCGACGGCAGTGAGGTTCCCCTCTGGGCCGAGCGCGAACTGATCGTCGCGCCGACGCAGATCCCCGCCTCGGTGGTACCGGGCCAAGTGGGATGACGATCGAGTTGCCCGCCCGTTTCCCGTAGCGAGACTCCATGACGCGTGCCAGACTTGTAGCATGTCACGCTGCCTCGCCACGCAGCTGACCGCGGCCCTCCTGTCCATACCCGCGACATCGGATGACTTCTACGTCGACGCTCTGCTGGGCAGCAACTGGAACGATGGCCGCACGCCTCAGACGGCGTAGCAAACACTCGATCTCGCGGTCGCGACCGTGAACGGGCCCGCCCCGCACACGATTCACGTGCAACCGGGGCCGCACGTGGTCCAGAGCGGCGTGATCGAGCTGACGAACTCGATCAGTATCGACGCGGTCTGGCTCTTTGGTGACATGGACTCGCAAATGCGAGTCGCCGATAGCCTCATTGCGCGAGCCGCCACCTACGGACTCCTCGCAGAGAGCTTCGACGGCCGTATCGAGCTGATCCGCTCCACGATCGTCGACTGTGGACATACGGGCCTTCGCGACGGGCCTTCGCGACGGGCCTTCGCGACGGGCCTCCGCGACGGGCCTCGCGACGGGCCTTCGCGACGGGCCTTCGCGACGGGCCTTCGCGACGGGCCTTCGCGACGGGCCTCCGCGACGGGCCTCGCGACGGGCAACGACACGACGATACTCGAGGGGTCGATCCTCTCGGGCAACGCACTGGACGTGAGCGGGGCACTGATCGACTGCGGGTCAGATTCCGCAAGTTGCACGGAGGACTATCACCCGTGGTCGATCCGGTGCGCCATGACGGAGCGAAGTCAACACACAGCCAGCACCGGGGCCAGTCCTTTCTAGTCTGGGACGACGCTGATGACGCGCGCGAATTGGTGCGCTGACCGCATTCGCAACGACGCGGACCACGTCGCGATCGAGTACGGCGCAACCCTGACCCGCGCCGATCAAGGCTCGCGCCGCGCTGGCAGCGTGAACGTGAACGTCGAGCCAGCGGCCTCCGCGCTCTCGACGGAGACCTGTCCGTCGTGCGCCTCGACGAACGTCTTGACGATCGCGAGGCCCAAGCCCGTGCCCGAGCCCTCGGCCTTGCGCGGGTCGCTCTCCAGCGGATCGAAGATCCGGTCGAGCCGATCCACGGGAACTCCCGATCCGTTGTCGCGCACCCAGCACGCGGCACCGCCACCATCCGCGATCTCGCGCGCACCGATCTCGACTTCGCCGCGTGGCGTGTAGCGGATCGAGTTCGCGATCAGGTTCTGGAAGATGCGGCGCAACAGGTTTGCGTCCGCGTCCACGACCATGTCCTCGGGCACTCGGTTGACGAGCTTGGTCGAGGACGTCCCCGCCACTGGATGCAGGTCGTGGATCAAGCCCTCGACCAACGGCCACAGGTCGAGGGTGCGCCGCTCGAGCCTGACGCCGGTCTCCGTGACCTGGTTGGTGTTCTCCTCGAGCACCTTCGCGACGAGCGTGTCGAGCTGCTTCACATTGCGCTGCAGGCTCTTCAGCATCTGTTCGCTCTCCGCGAGCTGATCGGGACTCCTCCAGGTCAGCTCGAGGACCCGCGTTGCGAGCGAGATGGCGTTCAATGGCGTGCGCAGGTCGTGCGCGACGAAGGCCAGGTACTCCTGGCGCCGCTGCTGGACCTCGCGCGCTCGCTCGGTCGCAAACGCTTCCACCGCCGAACCGATCGCGCCGTCGAGGACTCGGTTCAGGATGTGGAACGGCCGACCCTGCATGGTCAATCCGTGTGCGTCAGCGAGGTCGTGGATGCACCCGCGGAGGATGTTGTACTCAGCGACGATTTCCTCGATGTCGAAGCCGGCCACGAAGCGCTGCACCCCGTGGATCGGAGAGCTCCCGTCGACGAGCGCTTCCGCGATCGTCTCCGTGGACTGCTCGAACAGCGCGGCCGTCAGTTCGTCGACCAGCTGCGGCACGTGGTCCGTGAGCGTCGGCTTGTCCAAATGCTTGGCCGACGGCAGCTCACGAACTTGTGCGCGCCAGCGCGAGAGCACGCTCTCGCGCTCCCGCTGGAGGAGCGTCGCGATCTTGTGGAGGTCGTTGATGATGGGGAGGTCCTTCCGCGCGTTCGTGCGCAGGGTCGCGCTTCTCGACGAGGCGATTCCCTATGCGCTTCGACCGGCCCTACGAGGCGCCCATCGAGTCGACATCATGGCACACGTTCGGCATAGATTCGGTAGCGCGGGCGGTTGCGGGGCGCTCCGTGCGTCAGAGCGTCGCGGCAGCCACCTCGAAGAGCTTCATCGTCGGGAGGCCAGAGACATGCGGCGCCGCAGGCGATCGACGGCCGGTCTGGGAGTGGAGCGCCGTTCTGACTCGAGCTCGTTCGACCAACCGCCGTGTGCCGCGCAAGAGGCGTCACCCCGGGGGCCGCCCGACACGCCGCAGTGATCATTCTTTTGCCATCGTGAACAGCGAACCGTCCGCGATGTGCATGAAGAACTCGACGATCGGCCGGTAACCGAGCTTGCGTGGTTCGAGCTGATCGAAGTACCAGAAATCGAGGCGGGCGACGAACAACATGGCAAACACGAGCAGCGAGATCGTGCCCATGCGCAGCGGCTTGCGTCCGCGGTAGCCGAGCATGAGCCACATGACGAGCACGAAGTTCGTGACGACGAGGAAGCGCCAGCGACTCGAGTCCCCGCCGCCGTAGACGAGCAGTATCGGCACTGCGATCGCGGCGCACGACGCGACGAGGATCAACCACGACGGCAGGCGGTCGCCGTCGTTGCGCCACGAGCTGCGATCGGTGAACCAGAGGCCGATCACGAGCGCGATCAGAACATAGGCGATCGGTCGCACGTATTCAGCGACCTCGTGCACGTTGAACAGGCGCCAGTTCTCGCTCAGTGTGCGAGAGAACAGCGCCAGCGCGTCGACGCGGAACGTGAAGTTCGCCTGCGCAAGTGATGCCGACAGCGAAGCGATCACGTCGTCGCTCGCGGGTGGAAGCGAGAGCACGATCACGTTCACGAGCGCGGGGATGGCAGTCGCGATCACGGCGTGCTTCCATGGCACGCTGCGCAGCAGCACAAGTCCGTAGAGCGGCAGCACCGTGAGGATCGAGATCTCGTGGATCCCCGCCGTGACCGTCATCAGCGCGGTCGCCGCGACCAGCCGTGCGCGCCGCACGAGCCAGATGCTCACGAACAGGATCAGATACAAGAGCAGCTCGAAGTAGCCGATCACGTTGAACAGGAAGCCACCGGCCGGTGCCAGCAACCAGGCGATCACGAGCAAGCGTTGTTCGAGCAACCGCGTACGCAATGCGTTTGCGACGATGATGGTGAGCAGCCCCGCGAGCACGAGGTAGCTGAACGTCGCGAATAGCCTGTAGTCGAAGTCGGTCGCGAGCGCGAGCGGCCGTAGCAGCGTGCCGACGACGAATCGGCGGTGAAACCCGTCGGTGATCGATACCGCGTCGAGCGTGGCGCTCCATGCGTTGGGCACGCGGAAGCCGGTGTACAGCGCGATGAAGACGGCGAGCCCGACCACGATCGCGGTGACGCGGCGATCGATGCGCGGTCCGTGGTCTATCGTCGTCTCCATCGTCAATCGACCGATTGTCGCTCGTTCTCAGTCGTGACCGCGGGCCGCGACGCGCACGCGCCGCGTCGTGCCGTCGGCTTCGACCAGCAGCGCTTCGTCGTACAAGTTCACTGTCGGGCAAACGTGGCCCGGCACGAACAACAGCGGCGCGCCGAGCGGCGGCGCTGCGCCCGACACGACGTCCAGCGGCAAGTGCTCCTCGCTGGGCCGCGCGGGTTGGAGCCCGGGCCAGCCGAGCGGCCGGCCGACGGCCTCGACGTCCGCGCTGAGCGCCTTCGAGCCCGCGTCGCACGTGACGCGCAGCGCCGTCGGGCGGCTGACGACGCGGCCCAGCACGAGCGCCGCTGGCACGAGCCCGAGTTCGGGCACCTGCTCGATGCAGCGCAGGTCCGCGAGCACCACCGTCCCCGGGGAGACCTGGTGATGCTCGGGCCTCTCGTGCCAACCAGGGTCCGCGAGCGACGCCGGGAACGCGGGTGTGCCGGCCGTGACGACCTCGTCGATCCGGAGGCCCTCCGCGCGCAGCCAATCGACAACCGCGCGCACGCGCTCGTTCGACGCGCGCACGTGCGCCGCGCGCCGCGCCGGGTCGGCATCGTTGTGGTGCCCCTCGTAGGCATGCAAGCCGCGCAAGCGCGAGCCCGCGGCCCGCGCCGTCGCGACGATGCGCGCCACATCGGCGAGCGGGATGCCCGTGCGGTCCATCCCGGAGTTCACGTCGACGAACACACCGAGCTCGCGCGGCACCGCTGCTGCGTGCTCTGGGTCCTCGGACACGATCGACCAGCGCACGCCAGGGAACGCGCGCGCGAGCACACCGAGCCGCGCGAGGTTCGGTCCGACATGGGGGAACGCGACGAGCACGTCGCCCTGGCCCGGCGCGCGCGCCTCCAGCAGCTCCGCCATCATCTTGGCCTCGAGCGGCGTCGCGCACTTGAACGTGTGCACCCCGCGCTCGACGACGAGCGCTAGCACTTCCGGGATCTTGACCGTCTTCACGTGGGGCCGCCAGCGGCCGCGTGCGACCTCGAGGACACGCTCGACGTCGTGGCGCACGTGCGCCAACCATATGATCAGCGATGGGCTCGGCAGCGTGTCCAGGACCGCGGAAGGCAGCGGCCAGAGCGCCGGGTCCAGGGCGTCGAAGGCCGTGCTCGTGGTGGTCAATGGGGCCATGCGAGTGCGTGCTCGATGCCCCTAACGGCGGAACGCGCGTGGATACTCATACCACATCGCGGGCGCGACGCGGTCGTCTTCGGGCGCGAGCTGGAACACGATACCCAGCGGCGCCGGGCCGCGGTCGTCGGCGCGCTCGTTGTACTGCGTCGCGCCCGTGCGGACCCCGACGAGCGCGAGCTCGAAGCTCGTGAAACGCGCGCCGTCCCAGATAGCGTGGCCGTAGAACTCGCCGTCGAACGCGCGCGTCGTGTCCTCCGGCGCCCCGTGCCGGCCGTCGGTGTGCCAACTGCCGCTCTCGCGGACACACGCCTCTCCGCTGAGCTCCAACGTCTTGGTCGCTCCATCCGCCGCGACGACCCGCGCGACGAGGCGCGCCGCGCGCACGCTCTCCAGCGGGAACGGCCGCGTCTGGCCCCGCACGTTGTCGCGCGCATGGAGCCGTACGACGCGGCGCGCTGCGCCCTCGTCGAGCTCGCCCGCCGCGAGGCTCGCCGCCTCCGCTGCGGTGAACCACACGTGGTCGACGTTCCACGCGCTCGTGCGCCAGTCGTGCGGGTCGCGAGCATCGTCGTCGCGCGGCAGGTCGCGGCTGTACACGAGGAGCACGAGGCCATCCGTCGGATAGTCGTCCTCGAAGCGCGCGCCGGGCGCGAGCGCTTCGGCTGCGTAACGCTCCGCCTCCGGCAGCGCGTCCCACACGTCCAACGCCGCGCGCATGCGCCGTCGGACCTCCGGGACCTGGCGCGTGTTCCACGAGCCCAGGAACTTGCCGCTGGGAGTCACGACATAGGTCCCTTGGCGTGTGCCGGTTGGGCGCTCTCGCCCGCCGTAGTGGCCGAACTCGGCGAAGCCTTGGAAGAAACGCGCCTCGGGGTCAGGGTCGCGCTGGAGCCGTCCGACCTCGTCCGCCGCAGGCACGAACGAGGTCAACAGCGACTGCACCTCCGGGTCCGACCAGGCCGACCGCCGGTCGATGACGCCGTTGTTTCACGTCGTGCCGAGCGGGTGCCCGTTCATCGCCCACAGCAACACGGGCTTGCGCTCCGTCGTCGCGTCCAGCAGCCCTGCTCGGAGCGTGGCGCGCCATGGGATCGCCCGCCATACGAGCTCGTCCGGTTTCGGGACGACCTGCTGGATGAGGGCCGCGAGGCTCGCTGCGTCGAGCCGCGGACGAGCGTCGAGCGGACCCTGTGTCGCGGGGCAGGCCCCCAGCGGAGGGACGGCCAGGAGCAGCAGCGCTCCGCTGAGGAGGAGCGCGCGACGAAGGGCTGGAGTCGGCATCTCCGAGACACTACTCCAGCTTCGCCAAGGCCGCTCGGGACCACGTGCCGGTTGTCGTCCGAATGGGCCGCCTCCCCGCGCGCATCAGGGTCCCCGGCCGGGTACCTTTCGAGTGACATCTGCTCGCCTTCCCGTCCCGTGAACGAACATGGCGCTCTGCGCGCACCCAGCGACCATCCTCTTCCATCCCGCGGCCGCGCGCCCGGCGCCCAACTGGCGTCGCGGTCCGCGCGCTACGGCGTGCGCTGCATTGGCCATCCTCAGCGCCTGCGGCGGGGGCGGCGGCAGCAGCGATAGCGCGACGTTCACCGCGTCCGCGGGCGCGGACCAGAGCGTCCAGCCGTACGCGGTCGTGACCCTCGGCGGCGTCGTGAGCGGCGGCAGTCCCGCGTGGCGCCAGCTCTCCGGGCCGACGGCGACGGTGCTCGGCGGGACACACGCCCCGACGTTGCGCCTCGTTGCGCCCGAGGACCCGCTCTCGCTCGTCTTCGAGCTGACCGTCAACGAGGGCGGCGTCGCGCGCGCGCGTGACGAGGTGACGCTCACGGTCGAAGCGCCAGGCGCAGAGGTCACAGGCGCGCTGCGCCGGCGGATCATCGTCAACGGCGGCGGCGCCGGTCGCGCGATCCGCGCGGATCACGACGCCTCGACCCAGCGGATCTTCGTGCTGGACGACGTCGGCAGTGTCGTCCTCGCCTACGACGTGTCGAACCCGGACGCACCCAGCCTCGCGGGTTTCCTCCCGCAGCCCCTCCCGCGACCGGGCTTCACGCCAGGTCGTCCAGTCGACGTCGTCGCCGAGGACGGCGTCCTGGCCGTCGTGCACGAGGCGACTTCGCGCCAGATCCCTGGCCGCGTCGTGTTCTACGACCCGCTGACGCTCGCGGAGCTCTCGTCGTGGTCGTGCGGCGCGGGCCCGATCGACGCCGACATCACACCCGACGGGCGGCAGGTCGCCGTCGCGGGAGCGGGCGACCTCGTCGCGAACTCCACCGCCGACCCGCAGGGCACGGTCACTTGGGTTTACGTCCCTCCGACCGGCGCCGCGAACATCGACCCGACGCTGCACGTCCGGACGTTCAATTTTATCGGCTACGATACGCTCGGCACCCAGCTCATCGGTGACGGGGTGCGCCTCCCGCGCATCCAGTTCGGCGTCGCACGCGACCTGGAGCCGCGCGCGGTCGCGTTCGCGCCGGACGGCGCCAGCATCTATGTGTCGCTCGCCGCGAACAACGCCCTCGCGCGCGTCGACATCGCCGGCCTCGTCGTGCGCGATCTGCACGGCTTCGAGCACGCAGACTGGTCGGGCGCGCCGGGCCAGGTCAGCTCACTCACCGGGTTGCGCCCCGTGCCATTTGTCGAGGCGCGCCCGACCGCCACCAGCATCGGCGGCCAGGTCGTGCCCGTGCTCGACTTCGAGGGCATCGTCTCCGTCACTCCCGGCGCGACCGCGGACGAAGCGATCGTCGAGCTCATCACCGCCCGCGGGCCCGTGTTGCCCGCGCAGAACATCGACGCCGACGCCGAGCTCGAGCGCCCGTTCGTGCTCGGTGCCAGCGGGCCGCGGCTCGTGCAAGTCGCTGTCTCCGTGCAAGACGGCCAGATCGAGGTGCTGTCCGAGACGATCCTGCGCAGCAGCGCCGGGACGCCATTGACCGCGCGCTCGAACCTGCGCGCCAGCGCGCCGGGTCTCGCGAACCACGACGAGGCCGCCGTCGACCTCTCCGGCGCGGCGCTGCCCCTCGACCCGTTTGGTGTGCACGTCGGCGACGCGACACGGGTCGGCACCGAGATCTGGCTGGCGGACCATCACCGCCCGTCGCTGGTGCGCCTCGCCGCCAACGGCGCGTTCATCGCGCGCTACGTGCCGTTGGGCGCGAACTCGACGACGAACGTCGGCACCGAGCGACTGCCGGCCGTCTACGCGCAGCGTGTGCTCGGCGGCGGCTTCGAGGGCGTCGCCGCTAGCGCCGATGGTGCGACGATCCACGCGATCCTGGGCCGGCCGCTCGACAACCCCGACACGGCGGACGACGCCGCATCACGCGCCTCGCGCATCGTGCGCGTCGTCGCGGTCGAGCGCACGTCCGGCGTCGCCACAGGTGAATTCGCGTACGTGTTGGAGCACGCGGGACACGTCGTGCGCGACCTGGAGCTCGGCGCGGACGGCCGGCTGATCGTGCTCGAAGAGGACCCCGCGACAGGCTTCTGCGCGCTCTTCCGCGCCAACCTCGCGGGCGCGACGAACCTTTCCTCGCTGGGAGGAAACTACGCCAGTGTCAGCGCCGCGCTCGAGACCACTGCGCCGAGCGACCTCTTGTCGCTCGCCGCGCCCGTCGTGCCGCTCGCCAAGGCTCTCGCTCTGGACCTCGGCGAGACAGGGACACGCGCGACGGCGTTCGCGGCGACGGACGGCGCGCGCGAGTTCCCGCTGCTCGCGCGGGCCGACGAGCACGGCCTCACCGGCGCGACATTGAACGTCGCGACCTTGACGTACACGCTCGCGTCCGGCGCGACCGAGGAGCCTCTGACGCTCTCGCTCCTCGGCGCGCTCGGGCGGCAGCTCGACGCCAGCGACGTCGACGAAGGCAGCGCGCTCGCGAGCTACCCCGTGCGCGGCCTGCGGCAGGCGCTCGACATCCTGGCGTTCGAAGCGGACGGCGAGGTCCTGATCGCGGGCGCCGACGGCGGCACCGCGCGGGTGATCGCGGGCACACCTGGGTACGACGAGACGACGCGGGTCGGCGACATCCTGCTCGACACGCTCGTCTTCCCCGACGCACCGACCCTGGCGCTCGACGACCGACTCGGGCGCCTGCGGATCAGCCGCGTCGACGGCGACCCGAACGGCGACGGGCTCTACGAGCGCTTGATCGCGTTCGGCGGGCGCAGCGTCTTCCTGGCGCGCGGCGACGGCAGCCTCGTCTGGGACACTGGCGATCGGCTGGAGCGCCGCGTGCTGGCGCGTCAGCCCGAGCGCGCCCCGCGCCTCGACGCCGCCGCGGAGGACGCCGGCCTCGCGCCGCAGAGCCTCGCGCTGATGGAGCTCGGGGGGGTGCGCCTGCTCGTGGTGGGCTGCGCGGGCAGCGGCAGCCTCGCGGTGTACGACCTCACGCGGCCGGGCGCAGCGCGGTTCGCGGGCTTCCTGCCGACCGCGCTCGGCGCCGACCCGCTGGACCTCTCGTTCGTGCCTGCGCACGAGGCCCCAGGCGCCCGGCCGATCCTCATCGCGGTCGACGCCGCGCTGGGCGCGGTGGAGCTGCTCGACGTGACGCCGTGACGACGTGACGGCCGCGCGGCACCGGGCGCGGGCGCGGGCGCAGCGCCAGCGCCCGGCCATTCCTCTGGCGCGCGCGCTTCTTTCGGGCGCCTTTTGTTGTTCCACTCTCCGGCGATGCCAGGTGAGGACAACGGAGACCCGCGCCGATCGGACCCGAGGGCGGAACGTCGCCTCGTCCGCTACGACGCCAGCGAGGCCCGCATACGCTTCGCCGGGGCGCTGACGACGGTCAGCGCCGGGCGTCTCCGCGCGGAGCTCTACCGAGCGCTCGGCGAAGGCCCGGTGCGCGCGCTGGACCTCTCGGAGGTCGACCGGCTCGAGGGCGGCGCCGCGGCAGTCCTCGCGGACGCGTGGTGTACGGTCGACACGCTGCCACGGCCCGAGTTCATCGGCGGCGAGGCCCACGTCCGTGACGTGCTGGACCTGTTCGTCGGCCCTGACGCGTGCGCGGTGCGGCCGGTGCCGCCGCGTCGCGGCTTCTTCGAAGAGGCCGGCGCAGCGACCGCCGAGATGTTCGCGAACGTGCGCGCGCTGCTCGATTTCATCGGAGAAGCCACGCTGGCGACGGTCGCCGCGGTGCGCCGGCCGTGGACCGTCGCGTGGAGCCAAGTCTCGCGCCAGATGGAGCGCCACGGCGCCGACGGCCTCGCGATCGTCGCAACGATCGGCCTCTTGATCGGGCTCATCACCGCCTTCCAGGCGGCGGTCCAATTGCGGAAGTTCGGCGCGGACACGCTCGTCGCGACGCTCGTCGGCCTCTCGTTGACGCGCGAGCTCGCGCCGCTGATGACTGCGATCGTCGTCGCGGGGCGCTCGGGGGCGGCGATCGCCGCGGAGCTCGGCACGATGAAAGTGTCGGAGGAGGTCGATGCCCTGACGACGCTGGGGCTCTGTCCGTTTCGCTACCTGGTGTTCCCGCGCTGTCTGGCGCTGGTCATGGTCCTGCCGCTCCTGACCATCGTGGCGGACATCATCGGGCTCATCGGCGGCGCGCTGGTCGCGCTCGGCACCTTGGAGGTCAGTCTGCGGGGTTATGTCCTCGCGACCCGCGACGCGTTGACCTTGAACGACGTGCTGGGCGGGTTGATCAAAGCCGCGGCGTTCGGCGGGATCATCGCGCTCGTCGCGTGCGAGCGAGGCCTCGCCACGACTGGCGGCGCCGAGGGTGTCGGGCGCGCGACAACTGGCGCGGTGGTCAAGACGCTGTTCTATCTCGTCGTGGCGGACGCGGTCTTCGCGGTGCTCTTCGACATCTGGGGGATCTGAGCCATGTCAATGATCACCGTGCGGGACCTTTCGATTGGCCACGGCCGCATGCCGCTGATGGAGCACCTCGACTTCGAGGTCGACCGCGGCGATGTCTTCCTGATCCTCGGCGGCTCGGGCAGCGGGAAGTCGACGCTGCTGCGCCACTTGATCGGCCTGCAGACGCCGCTGCGCGGCACGATCCAGCTCGAGGGGATCGGCGACCCGCGTTTCGTGCACGGCCGACGGCCGCCATTCGGCGTGATGTTCCAGTCGGGCGCACTGTTCGGCTCGATGACGCTCGCGCAGAACGTGGCCCTGCCGCTCGAGACATGGACGGACCTCGACGCCGACACGATCGCGTCGGTCGTGGGGGGGACGCTGCGGCTCGTGGGGCTCGAGGGCGCCGGTGACCGGCTGCCGGCCGAGCTGTCGGGCGGCATGAAGAAACGCGCGGGCATCGCACGCGCGCTGGTCCTGTCGACCGATCTGCTCTTCCTGGACGAGCCCTCGGCGGGCCTCGACCCGATCAGCGCGGCGGGCCTCGACGAGCTGCTCGTGACTTTAAATCGCTCCCTCGGTCTGACCCTCGTCGTCGTGACCCACGAGCTCGAGAGCATCTACCGGATCGGCAGTCGCTGCATCCTCTTGGACAAGCGCACCCGCGGCATCCTCGCGCGCGGCGAGCCGCGACGCTTGCGCGATACGAGCCCAGACAACTTCGTGCGCGCATTCTTCAACCGAAGATCACTGGAGGCTGTGCGATGAGCGGCAGCGGGACGAATCATTGGAAGCTCGGCGTGTTCGTCGTTGCGTCGACAACGCTGGCCCTGGGCACGCTGTTCTGGGTCGGCGCGCGTCGCTTTGGCGCCGAGACCGTCGATCGTGTCACGTACTTCGAAGAGTCCGTTCAAGGCCTCGACGTGGGCGCGCCAGTCAAGGTGCGAGGCGTCCCGATCGGGACGGTCGCGACGATCCGGATCGCGCCCGACGGCAAGCTCGTCGAGGTCAAGGCGCTGATCCAGACGGAGGAGCTGCGGCGGCTCGGGATCGAGGTGGATACGCTCTCGACCAGGCCGGACAAGGACCCCGCCGACGAACGCTCCGCGGAGTCCGAGCTGAGGCTCTCGCTCTCGTCGACGGGTATCACCGGCGTCAAGTTCATCGAGGCCGATTACGTGCCGCCGACGACGCCGACGCCGCGGCTCTCTTTCACGCCGCCGCGCAACTTCATCCCGTCGGCGACGTCGACGCTGGCGAGCCTCGAGGGCGCGGCGCGCAACATCGGCGACGAGCTGCCGAGGACGCTGGCCGCGATCCGCGAGCTCTCCTCGACGCTCGAAGCGCGCGTCGCGTCGGTCGACACGAGCACACTGAATGCGCGCGTGATCCAGGTCCTGGAGAACGGCGAGCGCCTCCTCGGCAGCGTCGAGCGTGTCCTCGGCCAGGTCGGCCCCGGCGGCGACGACCTGGTGAAGCAGGTCGGGTCGCTCGTGCAGGACGGGCGTGACAGCGTGGCGTCGCTGCGCGCGCTCATCGATCGGCTGGGCAAGAGCGACGGGCCGGTGGAGCGCGCGGCGTCGAGCCTCGTGTCGCTCGCCTCCGACGCGGGGACCCTCGTCGACGCGGCGAAGGACATGTTGACCAGCTCGGGTGTAGCGGACACGACGGCGGCGATCCGCAGCACGACGGTGGCGGTCACGGACGCCGCGGCGTCCTTCCAGACCCTGGCGCGCGACCTGCAACCCGCGGCGACCGACCTGCGCGAGACGCTCTCGGACCTGCGCGCCGCGCTGCGTCGCATCGAGGAGCTCGCGGGTTACTTGGAACGCGACCCAGGGGCGTTGCTCCGCGGCCGGCCGGAGGGTGGACGATGATGAAGGACTCTGTTCTGCGCCAGAGCGCGCTCGTGACCGTCGCGCTTGGTGTCCTCGTGGCCTACGGCGCCTCGGCGTGCCTGACCCCTGGGCCACCGCCGTCGATCCGCTGGTTCTCCGCCTCGGCCGACCGGCCGATGGCAGAGCTCGGCCAATCGGAGACCGCGCCCGCCTCAGCCCCACGGAGCGAAGGCGAGGCCAGCGAAGGCGAGGCCAGCGAAGGAGTGGTGAACTCGTCGCGCACTGCGCTGCGTCTGCGCCGTGTGACCGCCGCCCGCCACTTGGGCGAGCGCATCGCGTGGCGCCAGGGCGCCGAGTACGGCTTCCAGGAGCTGGCGCGCTGGACGGAGCTGCCTGACGCCGTCGTCGCGCGCGCCCTCGAGCGTGTGTTGTTCGAGTCGGGCGCGTTCCTGCGCGATGGCCGCGCGGAACTCGCGTTGGACGTCGAAGTGCGCGCGTTCGAGGAAGTGCGTCCCGCCGGGAGGGGCAACGGACCGCGCTCCGCGCGAGTGGAGTTGGCGCTGCTGCTGACGGGCGTCGGCGACCGTGCACTGCTCGATCGCACGCTCGCGGCGGAGGCCCCGCTGCAGGGTGAGGGCGGTGAGGCGCTCGCAGATGCGATCCGGTGCGCGATCGCTGAAGTGACCGGCGCGACGCTGACGACCGTGTCCGCGTCCACGCACGGGCCGTGACGTCCACGATCGGGCCACGCGCCTCGCGGGTGAGGCTTCGGCCTCGACGGCGTCGGCCGTTGAAATAGGATCACACGCTAAAGTAGATGATCATGTCCCTCGACGTCGTCTCCCCTTCGCCCTCTTCCATCGCCCCTTGGGTGCTCCTGACGATTGGCGCAGTGGGGGGCTTTGTCCTCGTGCTGCTCTACCTCCGTCGCCGCCGTCGTCCGCCAGAGGTGTGACCACACGAGGAACGATCTTCGCCCTGAGCGGCGTGCTCCTCACCGCGGCGCTCGCGGTCGCGGCGCCGCTCTGGACGTACGCATTGACGCTCGCGCTGTTCGGCCTGCCCCACGTCGCCGCCGAGCTGCGCTACGTCGATACACGCTTTGGCGCGCGCATCGACCGCGGCCTCGCCCACGCGCTGTGGGCGGGGCTGCTCGCCATCGTCCTCCTCCGGGTCGCCACCCTGGCCGGGCTTGGCGCGCCGAGTCAGCGCGCTGCGTTGGAGCTCTCGCTGGGCGCGGCGCTCGTGCTCTGCGTCGCGCCGCGGCTCCTCCGTAGAGGGCTCGTGTACGCCGCGCTCGGAGCGGCCCTGATCGCGCTGGCCCTGTGGGCGGCCAGCGTTCGCCCACTGGATGCGATCGTCTGGTTTGCGGTCCTGCACAACCTGACGCCAGTCGCGTTCCTCGCAGAGCGCCTGCGCGGCGAGACGCGCCGACGCGCGCTCCACTGGTGTCTCTTCGCCTTCGGCGTCATGCCCGCCCTGATCGCGAGCGGCGCCGCGGGTCATGTGCTCGCGGCGCTCGGTGCATCGACGGCAGCGTCGGTGCCGCCCGGCATCGGCGGTCCGGAGCAACACCTCGGCGCATTTGTCCCTTCGGCGCTGCGCGACGGAGCGCTCGCCCTCGACCTCTTCCGCGCCGCGGCCTTCCTGCAGTGTCTGCACTACGCGGTCGTCCTGCACGTCCTGCCGCGCCTCGGCGCTGGCGACGCGGCCCCCGCGGCGCCGTTCTGCTGGCCCAGGGGGCGCTGGGTGCCCGACTTGGTGACGGCCGGGTACCTGGGCCTGGCGGTCGCGTTCGGGCTCGCGTTCGTGGACGCACGCCTCGTCTATGGCACGTTCGCGGCGGTGCACGCCTGGATCGAGGTCCCGGTGCTGGCCCTGGCCCTCGCGAGCCTCCCCCTGGGCGCGGCGGCGGCCGTCGGAGCGCGCGCCTGATGCCGTACCTCGGCGCGCTCTTGCTGACCATCGCGGTCGAGCTGCCGATCGTCGTGGCTCTGGCGCCGCGACCCATGCGGCGGCGCGCGCTGGTCGACGGAGTGGCGTTCAACCTGTTCACACACCCACTGGCGTGGCTCGCCGTGCTGCACCTCTGCCTGGGTTGGTGGCCCGTCGAAGCGGCCGTGACGCTGACCGAGCTCGCGCTCTACCGCGGCCTCACGCGCCTCTCCTGGCCACGGGCGGCCCTCGTTGCGTGCGCAGCGAACGGCGTCACGGCGGCCCTCTCCTTCCTGTTCTGAGGCGGCCGAGCGCGCATGCGCGGCGCCGCTGTCGTACCCTGGCGGAGCAGGATGAAGGCATAGATGTGGAACCCCCTCGCAGCGCTGGGCGGCCGCACCATCGAACGCGCCTCGGAGTTCGGCCGCGACGCTCTGGGGATCGGCGAGATCATGTCCCGCACGCTCGTCGCGACCTGGCAGACCTCGAGCGGCGCGCGACGTGCGGCACGGCGCACGACGGTGATGCAGATCTACTTCACCGGCGTGCAGAGCTTCACCGCCGCGGGATTTCTCGCGCTACTCATCGGTTACGGCTTCGGCCAGATCGTGACGACCAGCGGGCTGTTCATCATGGTGCCGATCCTGCGCGACCTGCTCGTCGAGCAGCTCGGGCCGCTGCTCGCGGCGCTCGTCGTCATCGCGCGCAGCGCGCCCGCTGTCGCGGTCGAGCTCGCCAACATGAAGGTCGCGGGTGAGCTCAAGATGCTCGAAGGCTTCGGCGTCGACCCGTTCCGGCATTTGGCGCTGCCGCGGATCCTCGGCATCACGTTCGGCATCATGGCGCTCTGCTTCATCGTGACGGCGATCGCGCTCCTCGCGCTGTTCGTCGTCGTGCGGCAGCACCCGCACTTCGGCGGCGTCGACTATTGGCTCGCTGTGCGGCCCGAGCAAGCGGTCAGGGTCGGGCTGCTCGGTGCCGCGTTCGGGATGGCTGTCTCGCTCTCCGCGATCCATCAAGGACTGTCACTCATCCCGTTGCACACCGAGGTCCCGAAGGCTGCGAGCCGCGCGGTCATCAAGAGCCTCGTCCTCTGTGCACTCCTCGCAGTCGTGGTCACCGCCCTCGCTCGAATCGCATGACCACGCTAGTCCTGGAGACCGCTGGCTTCGTCTTCGAGCACCACGGTCGCTCCTATGAGGTGCCGGAGTTCACCCTTGCGCCGGGCGATGTGCTGGGTCTCCAACTGCCACACAGCGCCGCCGCCGACGAAGTCGACGTCGAGTCGAGCACTCACGACGGCGCCGACGACGGTGCTGCCGACGACCTGGGTGACTCGCTCCTGGGC
>Ga0163154_10003761_pt1 | contig 20664 bp, 22 predicted proteins | sample OliLakLV19MP9P1_FD_148649 | JGI IMG/M metagenome (GOLD analysis project Ga0163154, IMG submission 148649) | Freshwater microbial mat bacterial communities from Lake Vanda, McMurdo Dry Valleys, Antarctica - Oligotrophic Lake LV.19.MP9.P1 | ecosystem: Environmental > Aquatic > Freshwater > Lake >...
ATCGCCCAGAAGTCGACCCGCCTCAACGTGAGCTCGGAAACCGGCGCGATGGCCGACCTGTACGACCAGCATCGTCAGCGCCTGGACGGCTATGTCGGCGCGTTCCGGCTCGAACCCGGCCAGACCGGCGCCGTCGTGGCGCTCGACGGCCAGGTGGTCGGGATGGAACTGTTCGATGCACCGGCTACGTTCGCGCACTTCTTCCAGAAGCTGGTGAAGAGCTTCGCATTGGATGCGATCGATGTCGAGCGACCAATCGAGAGCGTGCCGGCGGCCGAGCTCGCGCAAGCCTTCATCGAGCATCTCTCGAAAGCATCGGCCGAAACCTTTGCGGCGCTGGGCGACGGCGAGGACGTGCGCCTGCAGGGCCCCGATGTGGTGGCAGGTGCATTGGTCGCCGACGGCCGCGTGCGCCACTTGGCCGGGTTCAAGACCACGGGACTTGCGGAGGAGTCCGCCTCCTGGCGCGCACGCAAGCTGCGTTCGCGGCAGTTCTCGGGCGGTGGCGTGCGCTAGGCCACGCGAGGGTCTTGGCGTGCCGGCTGGTGGCAGTTCACGGCTGCCAGTCGGTCGTCAGACCAACAACGTTTTTTGATGCCGCGCCGCCCGATTTCGGGCAGTGAAGGTGCCCTTCGCCCTGTTTTTCAAGCCGCTTCTTTAGGGGCTTCAATGTTCAAGCAAATCCCCGTCTTCTTTCATATGAACCTGGTACTGCCGGCGATGGTGTTGAGCAATACCGTCATTCCGGCAACTTGACCAACTCTTTAGCAGCAGCTTCGAGAAAAGCGACGACATCTTGACGCTTCACCATCGGGAAGCCTTCGAGAAATTCGTCGATTGAATCACCGGCTTCCAGGTGCTCGATCAACGTGCGAATCGGTACGCGAGTGCCTGTGAATACAGGCGTACCGCCCATGACGGAAGCATCGCGGAAAATATATGGAAGAGGCAGGCGCGTGAGGGTTTCCCAAGACCGCCGGTACTTCGCCAGGCGCTCGAAATCCTTCTGCGTCGGCTGCGGAATCCGCTTCAAATCCATGTTGTCCTGCAGATCGGCAAGCTTCACCTGCCGTGCGATCGGGTTCCTTCCGGCCCGGGCGATGAAGTCCGCGTAGTCCTCGCCTTCGCGCTTGGTAAGGCACGCCACCGCCTCCAGCACCTCATCCGGGATTCCTTCCGCCCGCAAACGCTCCGGGGGCCAGATCACGCCATGATCCTCGACAACATCGTGCAACACCGCCGCCATCATCGCGGCCTCCGTGCGCTGCTTCATCATCATGCGCAGCCGGTGCAGGATGGACGGCGCGCCGCCCTCGTCGACCTGGCTGGCGTGTGCCGATGCCGCGATTTCGATTGCCCGTGCCAGCAGGCTTTTCGGTTCTTGATTCATGGCTTCAACTCTTGTTCGGCTACGTCATGCCGCGCGTCGGAGGCCGCAACCACCCGCCGCCGATACAACGCATCGATGCCCGGATAAAAGGACAAAGACGCGCTGAACAATCCCAGCATGCTATCGAGATCATCTTCGAAATTCATGTCGAGGATATCGAAAAGCGGCCAGGCGCCTTCGAAGAACGTAACCAACTCACTCAAGGTTAGCGGCTTGACGGCGATGCGCTCGGTTTTTTCGGACAGCGTGTCACCACCGTAATCGTCGACGACACGATAGGCGATGCGCTTTCCAATGCGGCGGGCGTAGAACGCTGGTCACGTCGGAGGTGGTCGAGTTGATGGAAATGCGCGCGATCTCGATTTCGCGCTCTCCCATGTCGGGCAGGTACTCGCCGCCCATGAAGCGCCGATGGAGGCGACCGATCAGGTCCCGCTCGCGTTCCGGGAGCGCCGACTTGGCGAGGAAATCGGGAGTTTCATCGATGCGGCCATCGTCGATCAGGGCTTGCAAGGCCTTCTTGCGCTCCGCCCCCTTGATGCGCGACAGCAGATGCGTTTCCAGCCCGAGCGGCCAGAAGTAGCTGGCCGGGCGGAAATCGGGGTCGATGCTGCAGTTCTCACGGGTCATGATGGATCTCCTTGGCGAAATGACCTGGGTGCACAATCATTGAATCGATATTCAAGCCGCCGCAGGCGGCGGCAGAGAGGATCAAGCTGGTGGCCGGCGTGATTCTGAAGGTGGTGGCGAAGGCGCGGGGCTGATCGCACTTTATTCGCACGATATTCCATTGACGGAATATTCCCCAAGGGCTATATTACGAATATGCGCTGGGAAGTCGAATACACCGACGAATTCGGGACCTGGTGGAATTCCCTCTCCGTGTCGGAGCAGGAATCGCATCGGTCCGCTTGCTTGAGGAACGCGGTCCGACCCTTGGTTTTCCACACAGTAGCGGAATCAATGGCTCAAGACACAGGCACATGCGGGAACTCCGCACGCAGCATGATGGCAGGCCGTTGCGGACCTTGTATGCCTACGACCCGAGGCGTTCGGCGATTCTTCTGATCGGCGGGGACAAGACGGGAGATGCGCGGTGGTACGACACCCATGTCCCCGTTGCTGACCGGCTCTATTACGAACATCTCGCGCAATTGCGAAAGGAAGGGCTTCTCGATGGCTAGGAAATTTTCCGAACTGCGCGCACGCATGACGCCGGAATCGCGTTCGCGCGCAGAGGCCAAGGCGCACGCGATGCTGGCCGAAATGCCGCTTCAGGAGCTGCGCCAGGCGCGCGGCCTGTCGCAGAAGATGCTGGCTGAAGTACTCCATGTGCAGCAGCCGTCGATCGCCAAGCTGGAAAAGCGCACCGACATGTACCTCTCCACCTTGCGCAGCCACATCGAGGCAATGGGCGGCGAACTGGAAGTCATCGCGCGCTTTCCGGATGGCGCCGTGAAAATCAGCAACTTTTCCGACCTGGAAAAGACCGCGGCTTCCTGATCCGCCGAGTGCGGCGCCGGTGATCTGCGCGGCTTTCGCCATCGGCACCATCTGGGGCGCGTGGAGAATGTGGAATTCGTCAGCTTCGAGGACATCGAAGCCAAATTCGAACGTGACTGCACCGCCATTGGAGGCATGAAATGAAGACAAGCATCAAGACAGGCAGTGTCGAAGGCTTCTTCAAGCGCGGACGTGAGGTCGCGCGCCTGGCCGACCAGGGCAAGCCGATACCCCCGGAGCGTTTCAGCGCCTATGAAGACCCGGCGGACCTCGCACGCATCCTCACTACCGTGAAGATCGCGCTGTTCAGCGCGATCAAGGAGCGGCCGGGGTCCATCACCGATATCGCCGCGCGCTTGCAGCGCGACCGCAGCGCCGTCAAGCGGGACATCGACGAGATCGAAAAGGCCGGGTTGGTAAGCGTCGCGGAAAGGCCGTTCCCCGGCCACGGCCGCTTGAAGGAGGTGCGCGCCAAAGCGGGCCGGGTCGTGCTTACGGCTGTTTTTGCCTGAATGTTTTTGCCTGAATCGCCGGTCGCCCGAAGCGCCTGCACGATTGTTGATGATGGACTGGTTTGAACGCCTCAGCGGGTTTCGCGAAAGCGACTACGCCACCACGCGCGGCCAACTTGAAGTGCGCGGGTCGCGCCTGCACTCACGTGCCAACGGCGCTTCCCACGAGATCGGCGGCTTCGAGTTGGTGTCGCTGCACGACCTGCGCGAGCGGGTGAAGCGCGGCGACGGCTCGGCGGGAAAACTGAAAGTGCGCACCATGGTTGGCGACGTGCGCGCTCTGCACCGTGCGCCCGAATACGCTGGCGCGCTGTTCCAGGTGGCGTCGCAATTCAACATGCTGGAGATGACCGGGCCGGAGGTGACACCCGACGACGGGGTGACACGCTACCAGGACGACCGCACGCAAGGGCCGGCATGCGCCATTGCCGCGGGCGCCGCGACGATTTACCGCAATTACTTTGTGCCGGTGGATGGCGGCGAAGGCCAGACCGCCGCGCGCCAGATCGATGGCCTGGCCGCGATTGGCGCCACATTGAGCACCGCGCTCGGGCAACCTGTATTGCAGCTCTGGGACATGCGCAACGGCTACGCGCTGTGCACGCAGGCAGGGCTGGACGCCATCACCGTTCACCTGGAGGGGCATGGTGAAGCGCAGGCCGATGACTTGCGCGCCCAGCTTCGCGTCGGCCTGCACAGCGATGTGGAAGTGAGCGATGCCCAAGGAGTCGATCGCCCCAGCGTCTCGCAGGTGTTCTGCTCGGCCCTCCCGATCGCGTATACGTCCGTGCCTGCAGCGCACTGGAAAGCGTTTGCCTCCTTGATCCTGCAAGCAGCCTACGAAGCCACCCTCTGGGCTGCCGTGCTCAACGCCCGGCGCGGCGTATCGAACAAGGTACTGCTCACCAGTCTGGGAGGTGGCGTGTTCGGCAACGACCCGGCGTGGATTCACAGCGCGATGCGCCGCGCGCTGACGCTTGCGGCCGGCTTCGGGATTGAGGTTTACCTTGTCAGCCATGGGGCGCCATCGCGCGAACTGATTGAGATGGCGGAGGAGTTCGAATAAGGGCGGCTTGTCTGCCCGTGCGCAAACTTCAAGGCGCCGCGGGCGGCGTGGTTGCGCCCACGCAAGGCTCGGGCCTGGCGAGCGCGCCAGGCATCATCAGTACCGGATTGGTCTCACACTGCGTGCCGAATCGAAACTGGCGCCCCAAGCGGTTGTCGTCGGATTCGCCGTTGAAGACGCCGGCAGCCCGCTTACGGGGTCGGAAGTCGACATCGTCAGCCACGCCGATACCGCTGACCTGATCGCCAAGACCGTGGCCGCGGTAACCCACTGCATCGGCCTGGGGTTCAAGCGGCAGCACATCGCAATAATCACCTACCGCGGCCGCGAGAGCTCCAGGCTCTCGCCCTTCGACAAGCTCGGCCCCTACCCGCTGCGTGCGCCGACGGACCAGTACGACCTGCTGGGCAATGCGCTCTTTACCGATGGTGACGTCCTGATCGACTCCGTGCACCGCTTCAAGGGCCGCGCCTCGCCCTGCGTGGTGTTCACCGAGATCGACTTCGAGACGCTTGACGACGCGGCAGTGCGCACGCTATTCGTAGGCGCCACGCGGGCGGCGATGAAGCTCGTGCTGTTGGTGTCGGAACGGGCCGCGCAGGTGTCGATTGAACGCCTGAAAGGATTGCCGGACGATGCGGCCAAGCCTTTTGGCCTTCTCTAGACATGCCCATAAAAGCATCTGCATGCCAAATCCTGGGGCGATGTTCCGCACTGCATAAACACCACCTCAATTCTTGGCTTCGGCTTCATCAGACCCGCGCTCTGCCTGCTCAGCGACGCTCAAGCCGCGACATCACGCAACATAGAGCGGCCGCGGATTCCACGCCGTTCTGCGGGCCCTGATCGGCGTGCCAAAGGCTGGCATCGGCGTAACCCTGCGCATAAAATGCGCGCAGGAGGTGTGTCATGAAAATCACACGCAAACCCGACATGCGCAAGCGTCCGGTGAACCTCTCGCTGAACACCGAGCTTGTGTTCCAGGCCCGCGGCTATACCGACAACCTTTCCCTGGTGGTCGAGTCGCTGCTGGCCGAATACATCGAAATACATCGAAAACGAGCGCCGGCAGCGTGCCGAAGCGGTCAAGGCTGCCGAAGCCACGGCCGCCGTATGGAACGACTTCAACGCCCGCCACGGCGCATTCGCGGACGAATATTCCACGCTCTGAACGACGGATGGCGCAATTCGAGGTCCAGCGCAACATGGGCAGGCATCGCGACGTCATTCCGTACGTCGTAGTTGTCCAGTCGTCCTTGTACGACAGCTAGCGTCGGCGGGTAGTGGTGCTGAACAGGAATTCGATGTTGCGCGGCAGGTATTCTCCGCCGCTGCACTGCGCCGCAAATAACGGGTCGACAATCGCCGCAGTCATGGTCTGATCCACCATCATCCCCAGAAGTGCCGGCGGATGGACTTGCAACATCGACATTTCCTAGTCAACGAAAATGGCGCGCTTGACGTCTTTCGGTTGAAGCAGTGTTTGCCCCGGGCGCTTGGTTTTCCTAGCCATGCTGTTGGTCCTGCTCCATCAAGCGACCTGGAACCTGCGCGCGTACTCGAGCATTCTTGCGGTGCTTTTTGGTCTTCGAGAATCGCCTGATTCTCCTGGACACTCGAAACAGCGGCGAGCAACTGGCCTGCTGAACGCCGGCTACGTGACGCGCGTAAAGATGCCGAGCCGGATGTTGGCTATCATGACCATTCCAAGCCTTTCGATCGGTACGCCTGACCCATGGCCAAAGTCTTCCCCGACGGCTGGCGCGAACTGGCCGCCACCGGCGCTGCCCAGCGCGAGTTGCAAACCCTCGGCCAGCTCGCCGCCGGGCTTGACGAGAACTACACCGTCTACCACGGCGTGCACTGGACGCGTGTCGAGCGCGGCAACTTCGCCATCGTAGGCGAGATCGATTTCGTGGTGGTGGGCCCGACCGGCAAGGTGCTCTTGATCGAGCAGAAGTCCGGCTTTCTCACCGAGACCGCGGGCGGGCTCACCAAGACCTACGCGAACAAGGAAAAGGACGTGCCTTCCCAGATGGCACGTTCGGCCGATGCCTTGCACAATCGCTTGCGCACGTTTTGCAAGGGCGACCAGACCGCGGTCGATTCACTGCTCTACTGCCCGGACTACAAGGTCAAGCAACCTGGCACGGCAGGCATCGACCCGGCGCGCATCGTCGATGCGACGAGGAAGGATTACCTGATGCAGATTATTCAGGGCATCCTTTCAGCCACCGGCGAAGTGCTCCCCGCAAAGGACAAGATCCACCGCTTTTTCGCCGACATCCTCGAACTGGTGCCCGAGGTGCATGCTGTCGTAGGCGAGGCAGGGGCGCTGTATACGCGCCTTTCCGGCGGGCTGGCACTATGGGCGCGCAAGATCGAGTTCGCGCCGTTTCGACTGCGCGTCATCGGCACGGCCGGCTCGGGCAAGACACAACTGGCGATGGCGATCTATCGCGACGCGATTCGCGATGGCAGAAGGCCGCTCTACGTCTGTTACAACCGGCCGCTGGCCGACCACATCGCGCTGATCGCGCCGCCCGGCGGCGAGGTCGTCACTTACCACCAGCTCGGCGACCGCGTCTGCCGCGCGCAGGGTATGGCGCCCGATTTCAGCCAGCCGGGGGCCTTCGCCCGCATCGAGGCCACACTCGATGCCTACACGCCGGATCAAGCCGCGAGCTTCGACGAACTGATCGTCGACGAAGGCCAGGATTTTCAGGAAGCCTGGGGGCAGAACCTGCTGCGCTTCCTGCGCCCCGGCGGTCGCGCCTGGTGGCTGGAAGACCCGATGCAGAACCTGTACGGCCGCCCGCCCGCGCCGCTTGCGGACTGGGTGAACCTGCGCTCGGACATCAACTACCGCACCCCGAAGGACATCCTCGACGCGTTGAATCGCCTGCTGCCCCTGCAGCACCCTGTGGAGGCCGGCAGCCCGCTGACGGGGTCGGAAGTCGACATCGTCAGCTACGCCGATACCGCTGACCTGATCGCCAAGACCGTGGCCGCGGTAACCAACTGCATCGGCCTGGGGTTCAAGCGGCAGCACATCGCAATAATCACCTACCGCGGCCGCGAGAGCTCCAAGCTCTCGCCCTTCGACAAGCTCGGCCCCTACCCGCTGCGTGCGCCGACGGGCCAGTACGACCTGCTGGGCAATGCGCTCTTTACCGATGGTGACGTCCTGATCGACTCCGTGCACCGCTTCAAGGGCCGCGCCTCGCCCTGCGTGGTGTTCACCGAGATCGACTTCGAGGTGCTTGACGACGCGGCGGTGCGCAGGCTATTCGTCGGCGCGACGCGGGCGACGATGAAGCTCGTGTTGGTGGTGTCTGAACGGGCGGCGCGGGTGTTAATTGAGAGACTGTCGAAGGGGTGAGCGCGGTCGCGCTTGAGGCGACGTTGCGCGTGCTGCAGGCCATGTTCGCGTTGCCCAAAGAAGGGACCACGGTGGGCTGACCCAGTGGTCTGAGCTGCTCCGGCCCAACCGATAGACCTCGGGATCGAGGTCAACAATGACGGGTGCCAAAAGGTGGGATTGGGATGGACCGCGTGGTGACGATGCGGTGGGTTAGATCTGACTGCATATGAAAGGCAGCGAGCCGGATGGCGATCACCCAAACCGCATCGCCCCGGCTGATCCAACGACCGCCTTGTTGCGAGCCGATGTGCGCTTGACCAATCTCAGTGATTCCAATGAGGCATGAGCCTGGTGTGGCCGCCTTCGAGACCCACCATAACCAGGACGACGTTTGTCATGTTTGACCACAAGCACCCAAAGTCCGTCTCCTCGTGTCGATTAAATCACGGCGTCCGGAAACCTCAAGAGTGGCAAGTTCTGACTTTATTTTGGCTAGATGGCTACTGCAGCCGACTACTTTGGCTCATCTGCTGAAGCGCGAAAAGTGCACTTCAACGACGCTGGGCAGTTCGACAAGTTGTGCACCGTCAAGTGATTGTTCGCCTTGACCCGACACCCCAGCGCGTTGCAGGAGTACTCTGCGCTCAAGACTGCAAAAATGGATTTTCGATGCGCAACCGGCTATCCACGGACATACCATGCTGCATGTCTTCGCTCAGCACAACGCTGCAACCCGCCTCCAATGCGACAGCCACGATCAAGGCGTCGTAATAAGACCAGCCGTAGCGTTGGGACAAACCAACCGCTGAACGCGTGGTCGCCAGCGTCAACGGCGCAACCGACAAAACAGACACCAACTCGTCGAGTGCGGTATCAATGTTCGGATACATGCCTGCGAACTTACGCCGGATGGTGTTGCAAAACTCGTTGAGCACCTGCGCACTCACCATGGCTTCGCCACTGGTAATCAAGGCGTTGGCGATGTCACTTTTGGCATCACTCTGGCTTGCGTATGCATACACAAGCACATTGGTGTCAAGAAAATACGCCTTATCGGGGATTGGCCTCTTCCCGGTCAAACTTGAACCCAGTCAAGTCCAACTGCAATGCCTTTAGTCGGCCTTTGGGGTCAGCTTTCACAATGCGGCTTAAACGCTCAATGGCGGACTCGATTCTGCCGAGTGCCGGTGCGGGCTGCGCTTGGGTAGCCTGCTCTTTCATGGCCAGAAATTCCACAAAGTCCAGCACTTCAGCCATACGTTGCTCTGACAGTTGTTGAAGTCGCTGGTCGATCTGTTGCTTTATCGGCGTGTTCATGGTCTATCCCGGTTCAATATCGTGGGGAATGTCCGAAACATGATACGCGTTGTGCACAGGAGAATAGTTGTCAGCGCAATCGCGACTGGCGTTTTAATCAACGTTGATCGCGCCATGCACTGAGAACGGATTGATGTCGTAGGTCGGACGCACCGCCTTGAACTCAAACGTTTTCACCACCGCATCTGTCTGCGATCATGCAGCGCTCGGTTTTCGTCAAGCCATTGCGGTCGTGAGCCTGATTGAGGCAATGCACCATTCTTGATTGCAAATCGTGCATCTCCTTGATCCGCGGAAGCAGTTCATTGACGCATCGATGCTGGTAAGGCGGGATCGCCGACTCCCAATTGGCTAACCGGGTGCGGTTCTTTTCGATTTCATTGATCAGCGCATTGAAGGCTTTTTGCGCTTTTGAAAGCGTGGGTCTGTCATTGCCTGCGACAACAGAAAGCGTTTTTCGTTGGGTTGGGTTCATGATGAGTTCAGTCGGCCGGCAGTGTTGTTGTTACATCGTTCGAATTCCTGGGCGCTCGACGCCCGTATGTCGCGTGATCATTGGGCGTGATTTCCGCAACATCGGCGCGAGCAGTGCGGGATGAAAGGTAGAAGAGGTAGGCCGGCGCACTGTTGGTAACGTGGGGAGGTTCGACCGTGGGCGACAGGTCCAATGCAAGTTGTAAGGTCGGGTCAGCGTGACTGCGCTGCATGTCCTGTATCGGCTTCGGCTTCACATCGCGTTCACGCAATCGATACCCTCAGCGGCCGCATGCTTCGCTGCGGACGCTGCGCACGCAAGCCCCACCGCCGCCCAAATCAAAACACCACAACATTGACCTTTTCCCCAAACACCTCCTTAACCGCGGGAATCAGGTGGTCATGGTGGCTCAGGAAGATGACTTGCGTTTTCTCCGACAGATCGGCCAGGGCTTCCAGGCCCGCTTTCGACCGCCCGGGGTCGTAATTGATAAACAGGTCGTCCGCAACGAATGGCAGCGGCGTTGCCTGGTCCAGGTGCAGTTCCAGTGCGGCCAGACGCAGCGCCAGGTAAAGCTGGTCGCGCGTCCCGTCGCTCATTCCGGCGATGCCGACCAGGGCTCCGTCCGACCGCTGCCCTTCCAACGCCATCGGCTCCCGTTCAAAATCCACGACCAGCCTCTGAAAGGACCCCAGAGTCAGCCTGGAAAAAATCGCGCCGGCGCGCGCCAACAGGGGCCCCTGCTTCTCCTCCCGGTAGCGGTCTATCGACCAGCGCAGCAGTCGTCCGGCGGTGAATACCTTGACGTAACGCTCAGCCACATCGGTCATGCGGGCCAGCGCCTCTTGCCGGCGCGCCTCCGCCTGCGCCGCCGCGTCCGACCCACCGATATCGGACAACGCCCGTGACGCGGTGGCCAGATCCGCCGAGAACGTTGTCTGGCGCTGGACGGAGGCGGCGATATCGTCGTTGATTTGCGCAAGTTCGGTGGCAAGCTGCGGGAAATCGGCAGCCTCGACTTCCGCTTCGATTTGCGCCTGCGCAAGACCATCGCCGCCATCCTGCAGGTGCGCCCTGGCTTCGCTTGCCTTGGCATTCAGGAGTCGTTGCCGATCGGAGCGGGCGATAGCCTGGTCCAACAAGGCATTCGAGTCGACGCCCGCGCGCTCCATCAGGGGCTTGAGGCTCGCGATCGCCTTTTCCTGCGATTCCGTGGCCTCCACCACCTGGGCGCGTGCGTTACGCAGGGTTTCCTTCAGACGGGCGGCCTGGGCGTTGGCCTCGCGCGCCTGCGCAAGCCGTTTCGCAAGTTCCTGCGCGATCTGGGCCGGGGGGCGATCTTCCAGTTCTGCTGCGATGGCGTGGCTCAACCGGCGGGCTGCCACGTCGAATTGATGCAGATCCGCGTTCATCGCATCGATGCGTTCGACCCTGATCTGGCGGATCTTGTTCAGCTTTTCTGCGATCAGTCCGATCAGTTCGAGTGCGCCTTCCGCGGTACCGATATCGCTGCTGGCGGGCAACCCTGCTCCGGCAAGTGCAGTGGACCAGCCTGCCTTCCAGCGATCGACAGCGGCTTGCGCATCGACAGTTGCCTGCTTTAGCGTGGCTTCCAGCGCTTGCGCCGCGCGCAACTGCGCGGACAGCGTTTCGTGGCGCACCTGCGCACTGTCGGTCGCCTGAATGAACGCTTCGGCCTGCACGCAAAGCTCGGACAGGCCGTCAACCTCGGCCACCGCAAGCGCCGTTTCGCGCAACGCGTTGGCCAGCCTCAGCCTGGATTCAGCGACGTTGCCCTCGGTGAGATTCAAGCCGGCCTGTGCTTCCTGCTCCGCAGCGGCGGCAGTCACAACCTTTTCCCTTTTCGCCAGCCAGTCTGCAATTTCCTCCAGGGGCATGCCGTCCAAACCCGCAGCGGCTGTGACTTTTGCCCACTCGGCATCGAGCTGGCGGATGGCTTCATCGACTCGGGAGGTTTGGTTTTCGACAGCGGAAAGACTTTGCTTCTCGCGCTCGAGCTGGTGCTGCAGGCCCTGAAGGGATGTCGCATCTTCCACGCTATCGAGCCTGGTGTCGGCAGTCTGGTCGGCTCGCAACATCGCCCCTTCGAAGGCCGGGGCACCGTCTTCAAGGCCGATCGCGCCGGTCTTGATGGCGGACCATGACGCGTCCCTCTGATGGCGCACCTGAACAACGACCTCGTGCGTGGTCAGCTGGTGGAGTTCCTTGAACTGCGAGATCTGCAGATCCACCCGCGCCACCGTGGCCTTCTGCTCTTCCAGTCGCGTCAGAATCACCTTGCGGTCGGCAACCAGGGCCTGGCGCTCGCGCGCCAACCGCGAGATGCTCGACTGCCCAGGTGCTTGCGTTGCGAGCAGATCCGGCAGAGGCTTGCGCCAGGGCCCCAATGCCCGCAACGCCACCTCCAGCGCGGCCTTTGCCTTACTCAAGACGCCACGCTGCTTCTGCATTGTTGATGCCGTGTCGCCAAGGGGGCGAGCGCCGGCCACGGCAGTACGAAGTGCGGGCTTGACTTCCCCCATTCGCAGTTCGGTCAACTGATCCGCGAGCAACTTGATCTCCAGTTGCCTGGCACTCAGGTTCTTTTCTGCGTCCTTCAACCCCTGGCTCAATCCGCCGCTGTCGCGAGCCAGTTTGCCGAGCGCACGCCGGGCCAGCAGTGTGGGCAGGCGCTGCGCAAGCGACTCCTCCGACTCGGACTGCCAGCCGAGCTGGCGGCACTCATCAGCGACGTCGCGCCAGAGTGCGCTGATCTCCTCGTTTTGACGCCCGATGTCGTGCTCATAGGCGCTGTATTGCAAGCGACGCTCTTCGAGCTTGCCAATGTCGGCGGCGAGCCCGGGCAGCACCTCGTCTACACGCACATTGGCGAGGTCATCGGCAGCCTTGTTGACTTCGCCTTTTCGCAGATCCAGCAGTTGCCGGGCCGTTGCCAGCTCCCGCTGCGCCGTAGCGAGCGTGGCGGCGGCATCCGCCGGCAAGTCGACCACCTTGCCCAGTTGTGCCAACTGCGTCTCGCTCTCCCTCAGGGCGCGAAGAAACGGTCCCAGCCGCCGAACCCGTTCAAGCCGGCTCCTCTTGCCCTGGAGTTGCTGGTGAGCTTCAAGCTCGCCCACCAGTGCCTCTTGCAGCGCTTCCAGTTTGCTGTTGGCATCCGTCCATGCCTTGGTGCGCACGGTTGCCTCCTTCAATGCCGCCGTCGCCTTCTCAAGCTGGTCCGCGGCGGCGTAATAGGCTCTCTCGCCCGACCTCCTTGGGCTCCACAGTTTGTCGGCTTCCGCCATCAGCGCATCGCGGATCTTGCCGAGGCTGGCGACACCGGCCGCCGACTGGAACAGAACCTGGCCCACATCGTTTGCAGCGCTCAGGATGCTGTTGCCTCCCTCGACCAAGCGGGTGTGGTCGAGGCCAAACATCTGGTCAAAGAAATTGCGGTCGGCTGTGCCCAAAAACGGGGTGAGCGCGGCATCTGCCAGCAGCGCATCGAGCGGCGACCGCAGGGTTTGCTTTTGCGCCTTCACGCGGCGAAACTCGAGCGAGGCTGCCTTGTTGCCGATGGACGCACCCAGGCACAGTTCGCTCAAGGGGTGCAGAAATCCCAGCGGCGAGCGTGTCGGTATGCCGAACAACAGATCGAGGATCGCCGAGCGCAATGTGGACTTGCCGGCCTCGTTGGGCCCGACGATGAGGTGAAAATCCCGCGTGGCCGCAGGGAACTCGACATGCTGGTCGGAGAATTTTCCATACTTGAGCAGGTCCAGCCGGTGGAAGCGCATATGCCTCTTACTCCACTTGGGCCAGGTGAGCCACCAGACCCGGGCGCACTTCGCGCACCAGCGCGGCCAACTCGCCAGACCGGATGTCCTTGAAATAGGGGACTGTGGTTTGCAATTCCAGGGGCGCCTTGCTGACCAGGCCCAGAAGCTCTTCTTGCAGCTTCTTGAGGAAATCAGTGTCCGCTTCGGCACTTTCCAGAAGCTCCTGCAGGTCCGAAAGGGCATCGGCGCGCGCCCTCACGTCCGCGCCATCCTCGGCCGGCGAAGTGCTCACCTTGACCTTTTCGATCCACAGGCGATCCGCTCCGATGGTCGCGGCCAACGCCAGGACTTCGGCGCGCAATTGCGCCTCCAGACCGAATAGGTCGCCGTGAGCGGAGGTCTTGCCGGCAACGGTCACCCTCACGGCAGCCGGGATGTTGGAAGGCGCATTGCCGACGACCTCTTCAAGTACCTTCCCTATGGCATGCACGACAGCAGGCAGGGTTTGGCACTCGGTGACATCCACCTCGAGGTTGTGCCAGCGCAGGACATCGACAAACAGGCGCTCGACTTTCTCTACCCCCGATTCATCGGCTGTGACCAGAACCGCCCCACGCGCCCCTGTCTCCTTGATGTGCCGGCCTTGCAGGTTGCCCGGAAAAACGATCGTCGAAGCGCCGTTCCAGACCTGGTATTCGTGAACGTGGCCGAGCGCCCAGTAGTGGTATCCCTTGGCATGCAATTCATCGAGACTGCAGGGCGCGTAGGTGGCGTGGGACGCGTTGCCCTCCAGGGCAGTGTGCAAAACGCCGATATTGAGCAGCCCCGGCACTGGCGGCGGATACCCGGTGGCGAGGTTCTGGGTGGTCTCCTTTTCGCGAAAACTCTGACCATGCAGGGCAACCTTCAGGTGGTCGAGACGAAACGTCGTTGGCTTGCGCGCCTCGAAGGTGAAAACGTTGTCGGGCAATTGCAGCTTTCGGGTCATTTCGCTCTCGGCATCGTGGTTGCCGAAAAGCACATAGACAGGGATGCTCGCCTTCTTCAGCCGCCCCATTTCCTTGCAGAAGTAGATGCCGGTGTTGTGATCCTTCCAGGTGCCGTCATACAAGTCGCCGGCAATCACCATGAAGTCGACCTCCTGCTCGATCGCTTCGGTGACCAGCTTGGCAAAAGCATCGCGCGTCGCCGTGCGAAGCATCTCCACGGGGGCATCCGCGTAAGCGCTCAACCCGGTCAGCGGGCTGTCGAGATGAATGTCTGCGGCATGAATGAATCTCACCGAGGTTGTCCTTTTCTTTGTGATCGCCCAGCCATTGACAGAAGGCAAGTTGACGTCGCCGGTGCCATTTTCATGGCTGCGAGTCGGCCTTCGCACCGAGCTTGAACCACAGGCCCGGCAATGCGTGTTTCGGCCCGGCACGCGTGCCGCCGCCGGCGGTGGCGTCGAACCGGTAGCCGCCCAGGGCCGCAGTCCCGGACGATGGGCGCGTGGAGGCGGTCGCGCAGGTAATCGAGGTCGCGCTTGAAGGTGGCGCGCGAGATTTCCAGGCGATCCAGCAGGGTCTCGATTTGCACCACGCCGGATTCGCAGAGCATTTGCTCGATCTTGTACAAACGTTCGGTCTGGTTCACGAGCGAAATTGTCAGCATGCGGGGGAGACTGACATCCTAAGGGCTCGCAGGGTGAGCCTCAAGCACTTTCCGGCGCTTTCGCGAAGTTTTCCGTGCTCAGGGTTTCAAAAGCGCGCCGAAGCGCAGGCAAACCCCCGGCGGGTCAGCTTGCTAGCCGTTGGCGACGACGACCAGAACATCTACACCTTCTGCGGCACCAGCAACGAATTCATCCATCGCTTTCAGGCCGACTATCAGGCCCGGGTTGAATACCTGGTGGAGAACTACCGGTCAACCGCACACATCATCAAGACGGCCAATGCGCTGATCGAGTCGCATCAAGGGCGCATGAAACGCGAGCAGCCGATTCGCATCAACCATGCCCGGCAGCACGACCCCGCCGGCGGTCGCTGGCAAAAATCCGATGCCCTGGCACAAGGGCGGGTGCAGATCATTACGGTTGCCGAAGACGCCATCGGCCAGGCGCTTGCGGCAATGGCGGAAGTCAAGCGCCTCAAGGCCCTGGATGCCAACGCGGACTGGTCGGACTTTGCCATCCTGGCCAGGAACCGGGCCACGCTGGACCCGGTGCGCGCGTGGTGTCAAATGGAGGGCGTGGGCTATCGCATGTGCGATCGCGAAAACGCCGGCCCGAAATTCCACCAGACGCGCGAGGCCTGCCGGCTGCTGGATTTTCTCGGTGGCAAGCCCGCGCGCCGTTTGCGCGCCGGTTCGCTGGCCGCCTGGTTCGATCGCCGCTTCGGCGGCGCTCACCCGGAAAATCCATGGCTTGCACTGCTGCAGCAATTCATCAGCGAGATCGATTGCGTGTGGGGCGATGTCGCGGTACCGAGCCGAATGGTCATCGAAGACCTGCATGAATTCGGCTTCGACGCCGCCCGTACCGACCGTTGCCGGCTCACGCTCTCAACGGTGCATGCCGCCAAAGGCCGCGAGGTTCGACACGTGGTGATACTCGATGGCGGCGACTGGCGCGAAAAGTCCGATGCCGAACGCCGGCTTTACTACGTAGGCATGACGCGCGCTAAGGAAAACCTTGTGCTGTGCCAATCGTCGCGCACCTCCAACCCATTCTCGCCAGCGCTGGGCGGTGCATCGATCGTGCTGACCGATTTGTCACAACCGCTGCACAGGCCGAAGAACCTCGGCTGGAAATACCTATCCCTGCGCCTGGCGGGCGTCGACTTAGGTTTCGGCGGTCGCCAGGCCCCGGGACACGCCTTCTACCATGCTGTCGAAAAATTGGACTATGCCGAGGCGCTCGACGTAGTCGTTGAAGGTGGCCGCATCGAGCTTCGCAGTCGGCGAGACAACATCATCGTGGGCAGGCTTTCCAGGAAGTTTGCGTTGCCGGCGGGCAAGATTGTTGCCGTAACTGTGGATGCGCTGGTGCGGCGCTATCAGGGGCAATCCGATGCGGAATACGCGCATCTGAACAAGGTGCCGCAGTGGTGGGTCGTACTCGCCACGATCGTGATCGAATGAAAAGTAATGTCGCTCACCTTTGCATTGGCAGATGACTTCACGCAGTCGCTGGTCCCATTGCGGGACGTATTCGAAAAAGAGAATCGCTATACGCCCAACCTGGCCGCGCTGTGGCGCGACCAGAGCGGCGACCAGATCGGCCACGAAGACTCCGCGCGCCTGCTACAAGCGATCGAGCATGTTGCAAAGTGGGCCCGACAGGTCGGGCAACGCAATAACGCCCCCTCAAGCCGCTTGTGGCATAACAACCGGGCCCCATCAATTTCTTGGCCGTGCCTTTGACATCACGCATCGATTTGGATACCATTATGGTATCTATATGGATTATTCGAGACTTTGCATGAGTGACGCCACGTTGTTGATCAAAAGAATGCCGTCCGAGTTAAAGCAGTGGCTGGCCGACGAAGCGGCACGCAACGCGCGCTCCATGAACAAGGAAGCCATTCGCCTGCTCGAAGAGGCGCGCGCCCTGCGCGAGGCTGCCAGGCGGCCAACGAGGGACACGCAAGCCATCGCGCGGATACTGAAAGACCTGCAAGCCATGCCTGTGCGGGACACGCGCTCGATGGATGACGCGCTCTACGATGAGACGGGCATGCCCAAGTGAGCGCGCGGCTGGAAAGCGCGATCATCGACTCTTCGGCGTTGCTATGCATCGCCCTGGCGGAACCCGCGGCAAGGTGTTTTCTGGACGGCTTTTCGCGCACCGACCGGCTCTACATCGGCGCGGCAACACGCGCCGAAACCTGGCTGGCGGTGCACCACGCCAAGGGCACTGGCGGCGCGCAAAAGATCGATGAGTTGATCGAGGCGCTCGATGTCGAATTGGTGGATTTCAGCGCTGCATCCCTGCCGCACTTTCGGCAGGGTGGCGCGGCCTATCACCACAAGTTTCACGACAAGGCCCGGCTCAACATCGGTGACCTCTTCACCTACTCGCTGGCGAAGCAGCTCGATCTGCCGCTGTTTTTCCGGGGTACCGATTTTCTGCACACCGACCTTGGAAATGCGATGACAATCCTCGGTTACGGGATGTCGGCGTTGGGCGTTCCGCAGCCAATCACGCCGTCCCGATAGCGGGATCGCCACACGCACTCGTTGCGCTGACGGGCCTTTGAGCCGTGGGTTGAATTCGTGCTCGCGGGTGTGGAGGAAACCGCACGCTGGACCATCGCCAAGATCGCGGCAATGCGCGCGTTGCGCGAAGCGACGACGCTGCATTTGAAAAACACCGCGCCAAAAGTGTATAGCCACGAACTGGTCGATCTCATATTCGAACTGCCGTACTGGCGAATCCACAACCTGACGGACCAAGGCTTCGGCGGCCGACAAACCGCTTCGCGCCACCTGAAGCAGTTGGCTGCGGCGGGCGTGCTGAACGAAATCGCCGTGGGCCGGGAAAAGCTTTTCCTTCACCCGAAGTTGATGCAGCTGCTGACGCGCGAGGGCAACCAGTTCACGGCGTATTCCTGATCAAGATCGAGACTTCGGCTGCCAGCTCAAACGAGGTGCTGCACCTCCATGGGTCCCCAACGCTGTCCGAGATACTCCGCGACGAGGCGGCGGTGACAGTAGTGCGGGGAATGCTCGCTACACAACAGGCAGCCGGCGTCGACGACATCCTTGGGAATGCTGCTTTCAATGCGCCGCTTTTCCATCAGATCGAGAAAACGCCTTTCGTAGACGCTCCAGTCGCCCTTGTTCTTCTTGTACTCGTCGAGCATATCCTGCGTGGGAGCAAGGTCCGGCAAATGCACGTACTCGAGACCGCAAATCTCCTTGAGAAAGTACGTCAAGTCGTTCTTCTTCGCAAAACCCGCCAGTTGCGAAACATTGTTCAGGCGCACGTCGACGACGCGCTTGGCTCCCGACTCACGCAGCACCCCGAAGAACCGCTGCGCCGATTTTTGCGTGAAACCGATGGTGTAAACCTTCACGAAGCCTCCTCGAGGTCTTCGGTCGCGATGCTCTCGTCCTGATACGCCACCTCTCTGGCGCGTTTCGCGACGGCGAGTTCAATCAGACGCTCCTCGCTGTCGAACATGTCGCCACCGGCAGTAGGCTCGGCCGCCAGCAGGCGTCGCATGGCGGCATGGTTGGGCTCCAGCGTTCCGTCGGCCAGGATGTGCAAAACGGCAACGCCAGCGAGCTCCAGAGCGCGGCCAACCAGAAGCGTGCGATGGCAATCGAGCGGATCCTTCTCGGCGCACATGAGTGCGATGCGGTGGTTCGCCGCACCTTCTTCTAATCTGGCAATGCCGGCCCGAAACAGTGGCGTTTGCGCCAGCTTCTCGTACTCCACCCGGCCGCGAACATAGACCGTCGGATCGGACGATCGGGCACCCAGTTCCTTGCCGAGGAACACATACGCGATACCCGTGGCCTTGAGAGACTCGGCTAATGACTTCTTGTTGAATTGCGGGTGGAAACGGCTTGAAGGAGCGGACCGGACGTCGGCGAGAGCCGTCACCCCATTCATGCGCAGGAGTTCAACGAACCGGGCGATGTCGTGATTCGAATGACCGATGGTCAGCACCGCCAATCCGCTAGTCGACATCTTCCACCGCCCCTCCCGGAACCACCATCACGCCCGCGATCAGCTTGTACACCCTGTCATGCTACGGCTCACCGAGACTGATGGTGAGAAAGCATGCCGGATTGCCCCAGCGTCGCGATCTCCAGCGTCATCTGACCCACGTCTTGCTTGCTCATGGTGGAGAAGCGCTGCAACGCATCCACGATATATGTCACCACGTCCATGCGCAAGCCTGGGGTGCGCGAGCGCAGCACGTCGTGCGCCAGGCGCGTCTGGTCCGCACGCGCCATCTCCGCCACGGGGTGGTCGGGAAAACGCTCGATGATCCCTCGCAGCAAGTCGCCGCGCTCCTTCTCGTGCCCGGCATCGCCGCCCTCATGCAGCGCCTGCGTGAGGCCATACAACGCGCCGGGATCGTTTGGAAGCTGGTGCACGGCCTGCCGAAGATGCGCCACGGCGTCGGCTGGTCGCTTGCTTGCCAATAGCACCGCACCAAGATTGCGATGCGCAAATCCATTGCCCGGGTCGAGCTCGATGGCGCGGCGCAGCGCCTGTTCGGCCTGGCTCGACTGGCTCAGGTGCTGGTATGCCACACCCAGCCCGGTCCATGCGTCCACGTAGTTCGCATCGATGGCGCTACACGCCTTCAGTGCCTCGATAGCCGCGTGGAACCGTCCGCGCTCGGAATGCGCGATGCCCAGGTTGTAGAGCACGCCGACACCCGGCTCAGCGTTCTCACGCATCCACGCAAGAATCTCGGCCCCTTCGTCCAGCTTGCCCTCGCGCATCAACGCGACGGCGTGGTCCAGCAGGCTTCGGGGGTGCTCGGGAAACAGCGTGACGCGAATGACGCGGTTGTCCATAGCGACGCCCGCATTGATCCCTTTGCCCGCGTACTGGCGCATGAAATACGTCAGCACCGCCTCCTCGAATGCGTGCGAGCCGATGGTCCGCGCCGTCGCCGGCAACAAGCCAAGGTCGAAGTCGGCAATCGGGATTTCGAATGTGAGCGGGCGATCGGTTGCCATGGCGCCATTCTAGCGGCGCAAGTCATGCAATCCGAGAGTCAGGCGCGAAACGCCAACCAGTGAAACCAGTCCCGAATGCCCAGCGCTTCGCCCCAGGATTCCACCAACCCGCGATCGGCACCGGGCTCCGGCGGCGTGCTGTCCAACAAGCAAAACAGCCGCCGGCCATCCTCGATCAGCCCGACGGCTTCGAAGGGCGTGGCGAAGTAAGCCGTGCCCAGCAGCCGATCGGCAAACAACGCATGCACCGCCTCAAGCGCGAGGAATTGCGGCGGGAAACGCAGCTTTCCGGACCGCCAGCCGATGTGTACCGCGTTCTCTTCCTGCTGACGCTCAAGCGCCGCCGCCTGCTGTGCCCTCAACGCGGGGTACTTGTCCCAGAGCCATTGCTCGATGCGCAACCCCACCGGCAAAGACCGCAAGGTCAAGAGTAGCCAGTGAGACATCCGCTCGGCGACCGCGCGCAGTCCTGGAGCGGCGTCGCCCGGCGGGACCAAGGCCTGGAGCAGTGGCGCCATCCGGTCGGCAGCCTCGCTGGGGCTGCCTGCGAAGTCGACCCGTCGATCGGGCGGGG
>Ga0163154_10003764_pt1 | contig 20653 bp, 22 predicted proteins | sample OliLakLV19MP9P1_FD_148649 | JGI IMG/M metagenome (GOLD analysis project Ga0163154, IMG submission 148649) | Freshwater microbial mat bacterial communities from Lake Vanda, McMurdo Dry Valleys, Antarctica - Oligotrophic Lake LV.19.MP9.P1 | ecosystem: Environmental > Aquatic > Freshwater > Lake >...
TTTGAAATGAGCTTGCCCTCCCAAGCCACTGAAACAAGAAATTTTAATGTGTCTAGCACTAAAATGCACTCAGTAATTTTCTCCTCTTTCTTATCTTTTTCTATAAAATAGGCGATGTATGACAATTCAAGCAGATCAAGAAACTTGTTCTCAATTCGCGAGCCGATTGTATAGCGTGCACCTTTAGCAATATGCGGAACAATATTAACCCAAATCAAATAGCCCTCTTTAATCCTGTTCAAGATCGAGGCGTTGTTGGTGTGCGAAAGTCGGGGGGGGGAGATTAGTCGCTCGGTTCATATCTACAATAATATCATTTCTGTGGAAAACTTACTCGTCGCATGGCGAGAATTCCTTCATGGAAAACGTCGCCGTAAAGACGTAGCGCAATTTTCAGTGCATCTGACCGATAATATACTTGCCCTTCATCGCGAACTAGTCGATAAGACCTACCGCCATGGTCCGTACAAAGCTTTTCGTATCAACGATCCCAAACCGCGCGATATTCACAAAGCGAGCGTTCGTGATCGGTTGCTTCACCACGCTATTTATAGGATATTGTATCCTTATTTTGATACTAAATTTATTTTTGATTCCTACTCATGCCGTCGCGGCAAGGGCACGCACAGGGCACTGGATAGATTCCGAGACTATGCACGCAAAGTTTCTAAAAATCATACTCAGACGGTGTGGGTGTTAAAATGCGACATCAGAAAATTTTTTGCAAACATTGATCACAGAATTTTGGAAGATATTTTGAAACTCCGCATGGGAGATGAAGATGTAATTCGCCTTTTCAGAGAGATAGTTGGCAGTTTTAACACAAAAGACAAGCATGGCGTCGGACTCCCTCTTGGCAATCTGACGAGCCAGCTTCTTGTAAATATTTATATGAATGAATTTGACCATTTTCTCAAGCGAAATTTGAAAATCGAATACTGTGTTAGGTATGCGGATGATTTTGTCATCCTGCATAAGGATAAAAAATATTTAGAAAGTATCCTGCCAAAAATATCCACATTTTTAGAGACGAGGCTCAAGCTATCTCTGCATCCTGATAAGGTATTTATAAAAACATTTGCCTCAGGAGTAGACTTTCTTGGTTGGGTGCATTTTCCACATCACCGCGTACCGAGAACATCCACGAAAAAGAGAATGTTTAGGAATTTGGATAGAAGTAAAAACAAGAAATCAATTGCATCATACAGAGGCCTTCTAAGTCATGGAAATACACACAAACTCCAAAAAAGTTGTAATCTCTTAAATAATACCTTGCGCGCATTCCTCCCCAAACCCAGTTCTCTCATACTGGGTGTGGGGGGAGCCGACAAAAAATGGAAAGGAAATTTTTGATTTTGCTTCGCTGATTCAGACTACAGAATGAGCTAGTTCTATTTTATCACTTATCGCTATACGGTGGGGGTTGCTCCCTTGAAAAAAATAAATATTTTTTAATAAAAAAGAGCCTCAAGCAGAATTGCGTTCTGCGAGAGGCTCGTACACGGAGTGTCAATCAGGTGGCGATGCCGAGCATCTCCGTAATCAACTGCGGAAGGTCGTTGCGTGACCCGAAGTGCTTGAGACCGAGATCGGTGTAGGGTCGCTCGTCGCCTTTATGATAGGAGTTCCAGACCACATGGTCATCTCCTTCATGTCGTCGACGACGGCTTGTGCCTTCGCAACGCCGGCACCCATGTTGTTGCCGATGACCACGACGTCTACTTTGCCTGCAGTCAGCTCCTTCCACTGCTTCGCAGACATGGGTGGGGGCGGAGTAGACATTCATCGTTCCCCACAACGCTTCCTGAATCACCTCCAACTTTATCCCATGCGAGGTGAGGTTAGGGAGAAACCACGGGGCATCGTCGAGGAATAATACTTTCACGATTTTCATCTTGAATTATTCCATTCCAGCAATTCTTTTTATATTCTTTAGATCAGCTTGAAATTGTTCGTACTTACTTTCATTGATAATGAATTCACAGAAACGTATTGCCAACTCAAGGCTGATTTCAAAAATACCCAACGCGCCCACCTCATCATTTTTGTAATTGCCAGCTCCTATACTTACAACATTGGCGTGGGAGGATTCACTCAATATTTCATAAAATGGATAAAGTTTGCTTCCTGTACATTTTTTAATGACAATAGAACTCTTATCGCATAATGTCTTTATATTCTGTCTTGACTCTGGAGAAACATTATTTGTGTTGAAATCAAGTTTTAGGATTTTGCTCGCAATATCAAGAAGACTTAAATGAGTCTCAATTTTAGCTTTACCGCCATCTCCCGGCCAAGCAAGCGAAGATTTTGCACTACTAGCAATATCTTTGAAAAAATAACAACGAACTCCATCTAGTCCCTTTTTATTTTTTACTGAATATACCTGTTCTAGTTGTAATGTAATCTCCATAATAAGCCGTGCTGGAAAATATGTGTATTTCCTAAAAATGTTGTGCTCCAATAGATATATGGAAAGATCTAGCAACGAAGAAACTTCCGCTACATAATACTTTACATAGGCAAACTCCATTCGCCCGTTTTCGGCGTTTTCTTTTTGGTCAATACCAGTTTGGTTTTTTATCTTTTGTAGAACGCTCTCTATCTCTTTTGCTAAAACGACCAATGCTTGCTTTCGTGAATTGAAATTTTGAGATTCCATATTATTTCAAAAGCTCGTCGCTCGCAACTCCGAGCGCACCAGCTATTTTTTCAATCATAGCTAAGGTCGGATTTCGTTTGCCACTTTCTAGACTACTGACATATGCACGATCTAGTTTAAGAGCTCGAAATATATCACCTTGTGTCATTCCTTTCTCTGTGCGTATACGTTTGATATTCGCTCCAAGTGGGGAATGAGGGTCAGGCACCATTGTTTTAATATTCCCGTGGTCTAATATATTTACTGTTTTTTAGGACGACCGGAGGAACGACGTGTCGATTCCAAACTAAACTTTGTTACCATTTTTTCTACCGATAACTCTCTTCCGTATAGGGTACCTTTATTGAGAGCTTTACGAATATTGAGTAGTTCATTCCCGATTTCACCCGCGCACGCAAGACGGAATGCGGAAACCCGCTCATCCTCGCGCCTTCGGCGCGCCCAGATTTTGCGCTGACTTCTTCCGAAGTTTCTGTTTGTGACCCTACAGAGAATCGAAGCTTACAGCTTCAGTACAGGTTTCGCGTCGTGCTCGCTACGCTTCGCGCGACATGCTCAACCTTTTCGATTCTCTGACGGAGTCGCGCAGGCGACTCCTTAGGGTCACAAATTTTTCGTTCGCTTTGCTCACTCAAACTTTGTGACCCTACAGAGAATCGAACTCTGCTTCCATCCTTGAGAAGGATGTGTCCTAGCCGATAGACGATAGGGCCTTACAAAATTCTAACACTCACCTCTACTTCTTCTCCAACCACTCTTTTTCTTGGCGTACTAGCAGTCTATCGGCTTTTTGGGGTTCTTTCAAGAGTGAGACTACTATCCTCTCCATTCTTATTGACTGTGAACCTTTTACCAAAACAATATCGCCAGAACCTACCTTCGGTATCAAATATTCGACTACCTCTAAGGAACGATCAAAAGAAATTATATTCTCTTTTGGAAGACCGGCTAAAATAGCTTCCGAAGCAGTGGTGTACGAACGACTACCGACCGTTACAAGTAAGTTAGCGAATCCAGCAACTTCTCTACCAACATTTTTGTGTTCATCGGTAGAATGTTTGCCCAATTCCATCATGTCTCCCAAAACTACAATTTTCTTGCCAGAACATTGTAAATTTTTCAAAGTATTCAAAGCAGAAATCACCGCATCTGGAGAAGAATTGTATGTGTCATCGATAATCGTCGAACCATTGATCCCTTCCAAAACATTCATTCTACCTTTTGGTGGATCATATTCACTCAAGGCTTTTATTGAGATGTCTAGATTCAGATTTTTGGCTTTAGCGACGGCAATTGAAGATAAAATGGGATATATATAAGTATCACCAATAACTTTTTTGATAGTTACAGGATGATTCTTTCCATCAGAAACAATCTCAAAAGAAAAAGATGTTGGTTGTTTATTCTCATCATAATCTATCTTGCTACCAAGTCCTCTTATGTCAGCATTTTCATTAAGTCCAAAAGAAAAAACTTTGACATTATTTTTTTTAATCATTTTGGCAATACTCATAACTTTTTCATCATCAGCATACAAAACTACAGCACCACCAGTGCGAACCGACATGGCAAGTGAAGCTTTTTCCTCGAAAACTTGTTCTGGAGATGAGAAAAATTCAACATGAACAGGAGTTTTGCTTACTTTGGTAATTACAGCAATGTTTGGCTTTAACCATTTTGCCACATTTCTAATATCTCCCGGATGATCAGCACCCAATTCCAAAACCAAACAATCTGGATAGGAAGTCTTAAAAATGATCAAGTCAAAACCTTTCAAAATATTTTTTATCCAACCAGACCAACTATGCCAAGCATTCGGTGCGCCAATAATAGTCAGAGGTAAACCAATTTCACTATTCATACTTTTCTCACTTTTTCGAAGATATTTACTTTGATTCTTGAGAGCGGTGTAGATAGCATCCTTTGTTGAAGTTTTACCCACACTACCAGTAACAGCTATAATAAAAGGTTTATACCTAGCTAAAATAAGTCTTGATTCCCATATCAAAATTGCAGTAATTATTTTCTTCATAAAGTGCATCATACATCTTTTATCTATCGGGCGCTACATTAAAATAATTGATCAAAAACTTAGTCATTTGGTTAAATGGTTCTGTCAACGTATCAGAGGCGTACTCTGTACCTTTTGGATTAACTTGAAAAAAGAAAACTAAATATTTCGGATTATAAGCTGGAAAATATCCGAAAAATGAATGCAGATACTTATCAGGATAATAACCACCTTTTACATGATCAGCTATCTGAGCTGTACCTGTTTTAGCTGCTATACTATATCGATCATTTTTAATTGCTCCTTTAAGCAAGGAATTGTCTACAACTTTTACAAGCATTTCTGTAACTTCATCTGTAGTTTGTTTTTTCAAGACTTTGATTGTCTTTTCTACAGGAATTTTTTCTATTGTACCGTCAGAATATTGAATCTCTTTTACTAAATGTGGTTTGATAATATAACCTCCATTTGCCAAAGTAGATAGGGCTTTAACAACAGCGATTGGAGAGATTGCTATTCCCTGACCAAAAGCGGCTGTTGCAATTTCTACATCTTTTGCAGTTCTTAAATTACCAACTATTCCAGCTGATTCATTTGGTAAATCAATTCCGGTTTTTGTACCCAAGCCAAAACTGAAGAAATAACTTGCAAAAGCATCTTTACCAACTTTAAGAGCAATTGTTGCCGCTCCAATATTTAATGATTGACCCAATAAATCTTGCATCGTTGTCATTCCTCGAATTTTTGTATCATGATTTGAGATTTTTTTACCATTCAAAATCATCGTTCCAGTATCATTATATATATAATCAGGAGTAATGGCGCCGAAATCTAGGGCAGTAGCCATGGTAAGAGGTTTTATTATTGAACCCATTTCATATGCACTTTCAACGAGAGGATTAGAAAATATTTTTGGATCTTTTACTTCACTCGTGTCATTTGGATTGAAAATTGGTAATGAGGACATTGCTATTATTTCACCAGTATTTGGATCTATAACAATTCCACCAACAGTATCTGATTGCCATTTATTCTTGGTTTGTTCCAAAACTTTTTCTAAATATTTTTGAACCGTTGGCTCAATAGTTATTACAATGTCTCCTTCTTTTTTTGCAACATTATTTGGATCAACTTTTCCTAAGTCGCCAAATAATTCTGCAAAAGTATTAATATCTCCAATAGACCCAGACCGCTTCAATACATTTTCATAATTTCTTTCCAAACCATAACGACCAACCGCTAAAGAAGAACTGGCACTTTCACCCAAAATACCCAATTCATGGGCCAACATTGTTTCTCCTGGATATAAACGCCAAATTTCTTTTATTGCACCTAAACCAGTAATTTTTAAACTTCTGATAGACAGTGCTGAATCTTCTTTAACCTTATCTGCCAACTCTTCATACTTATCACTTGTTTTGCTTGCTTTTTTATTAAAATCATCTCGATCAAGATCAACATACTCTGATATTGCCTGATAAACAGTTTGAGGATTTATTAAGATACTTGGATTTATATAAATTTTATAACCACTTTTTAAAGCTGCGCCCTGAACCTTTGTACCATCTTTTGTACTAAGAAAAATAGAGCCTCGATTCAAAATAGAGCTGTCTGGTTTGACATATTGTAAATCAGCTTTTTTAGCATAATTTGAACCATTTACAATTTGTAACCAATAAAGTTTAGATCCTAGTCCGATTGCAAATAAAATAACTAGAATTAGAACTAATCTGGCTCTTAATCTTAATTTAGCGTTCATTTATAAAAGCCACTTGATTAAATTGATCAAACATACCAAACTTGAATGAAGCAGATCTAGAGATGTATTGACTAACCGTACCCTTAGTCATCCCGTACTGAGAAAAATCATCGGGATTAATAGTTCCGGATAAAACCAAGTATTGTGAATCTAATTGATTAACACTACTATTTAAGACAGTAATCTTAGCCTCAACTTTTTGCAAAGCAACTGTACTCGAAATTATTGAAAAAATACTCAAAGCATATATACATATCAAAACTAGACTTCCAAATATAAAGGAATAGGAAATTATTCTGATATTTTCATTAAAAATATTATAAGTTTGTGCTATTGCTTTGGTCATTTATTTGAAATTATTTATTTTTTACTAAACTCAATTTTCCTTTTTCTCATAGCACCAATTTTTCTATTACTCTCAATTTTGCACTTCTCGATCTTGGATTTTCTGCTATTTCTTGATCACTGGCAGTTATTGGTTTTTTTGTGATCACTTTTGCACCGTCTTTTATTTTTTCTTTATAAAAATCTTTCACTATCCTGTCTTCTAAACTATGAAATGAGATAACTGCCATCCTTCCCCCGTTATTCAAACTATCGTATCCATTTTTTAAACCCTCCCTAAGAGCACCGAGTTCATCATTAACAGCAATCCGTAAGGCCTGAAATGTCTTTGTAGCGGGATCAATTTTTCCTTTTTTATAAAAAACCGGTACTGACATTTTCACTAATTCCGCAAGCTCGCCCGATGTTTCAATTTGTTTCTTTTGTCTGTAATTAATAATCGCGCGGGTAATTCTTCTTGCAAATCTCTCTTCGCCATATCCAAAAATAATATCCGCTATAACTTCTTCGTCCCAATTATTGATAATATCCTTTGCAGTAAATGGGTATTTCGAAGGATCACCCATGGTCATAAGTAGAGGTTCATCTTTCTTGAAAGTAAATCCTCTACCAGAATTATCCAATTCATCAGATGATATGCCTAGATCAAGAAGGATTAGATCGAGTTTACTGATACCATCTTGCTCAAGAACTTTGTCTAAATTGCGATAATTTTCACATTTTAGAATAAGTTTTTTGCATTGACCTTTTAAAATTTTCTCTGCCCTATCTACCGCCTGTTGGTCTCGATCTAAACCAATAATGTTAAGATTGCCTTTCAAAAATTTTGCAATAGCAAGAGCATGTCCCGCACCACCAAGCGTACCGTCTAAGTACCAAATGGCTGAGGGTAACCCTCGTCCAATTGTATTGTTGATATACTCAACTACCTCATGTAAAAGAACTGGTTCATGTATGCTTTTGCTTTGCATACTTTTAAATCATGCCTGCCTGACCTAGCTTCTCAGCTAAAGCTCCGGCCTTACTCTCAACATCGTTCCTATATGATTCCCAAGTCGCTTCGTCCCACAACTCTGCGCGATCTTTGACACCAATGAAGACTACTTTATTCTTCAACTTAGCGCGTTCGCGCAAGTGTTCTGGAAGAAGCATTCGACCAACTCCGTCAATCTCGACCTCAACCGCTCCGCCTAATAGGTAACGGTTGAAGCCTCGATTGTCCGCCTGGAGTATCGAGCTTTCTTTCACTGACAAACGTTCGGCTATTTTTTCCCATTCCTTCATTGTAAAAATGAAAAGACAGGAATCGAGGCCGGGCGTAATTACCACTTGCTTTCCCATTTCCTTCCTAAATTTGGCAGGAAGAGAAAGACGGTTTTTGTCATCGATAGTGTGAGAGTATTGCCCGATGATCATATGCTTGTAGGAATTGAGTAATAATTATGTGATCCTTCAAAATATAAAATTATGAGATTCACTGTATACCACTTCTTCCCACTTGTTGGTTATTTTATACCACTTTTACTTTTTTTCCAAATAAAATCTGTAAGAAAACAGTGGATAAGTTGTGGATAAACACAAAGGCTAGGGTTAGCCTCGTCTTTGTGTTTACTCTAAAAATCTTCATTATTTCTTTATCCTTTATTCATTGTTTCTTGAACCTTTTTTTATCATAATTTTATCTCGGTTTGATACGATGTTTGGGTGAGGGTTACCCTCAGACAAAATTAAGCCAAAATTACAAAATGAATTATCATCATATTTACAATAGAGGAGCACACAAAGCTAAAATATTTCACGAAACACTAGATTACAAACGAATGATTAATCTACTTTATCTTGCTAATAATCCGCAACCTTTTAATTACTGTAAAATCAGAAAAATTAATATTTTTGAACAGAAAAAGAAAAATACTCTTGTAGATATAATCGCTTACTGTTTAATGCCTAACCATATTCACATAGCAATTAAATCAAAAACTAATTTACAAAATGATCCTGGTATTACAAAATTTATGCTTAAATTATGCACAGCATATTCTAGTTATTATAATAAAAAATACGGCCACTCAGGGACTATCTGGCAAGGTTCATATGAAAATAAAATTGCCGATGACGAAGTTGACTATATTCACACACTTATAAATTACATACATTTAAATCCTTTTGCCATAAAACATCCTGAAATGACAAAAGAAGCCAGAAAAGAACACTCGGAAGAAGCTCTTGAATATTCTTTGAATTATGAATTTTCAAGCTTAAAAGATTATGTTGAGGGTAAACCTCGTCCACAAAAATCCATTCTCTCAAAAGAAGAGTTAGAAAAATTAGCTTAAATATCAGTGACAATTAAGGGTGAGGGTAACCCTCACCCTTTCTAACTAACTATTTCTTACTTAGGTCGCATCAGTGGAAAGAGTTGCACCTCACGTAATGGCTTGCCTGCCAAAACAGCAAATAAACGCTCGCCGAAACCATATCCACAAGTTGGTGGCATAGCGTGTTCCAACATTTCAACAAATTCATCATCTAGCATCATCGCTTCACTATCACCACCTTCTAACAACTTTTTTTGTTCAACAAAACGCTGTGCTTGATCTATAGGGATCATTCAACTCAGAGTACCCTTTTCCTATCTCACTCCCACCGATTATTGGTTGAAACATCTGCACCGTATCTGCCCCCGAAATGCTTTTAGCAAGCGGAGCAATCAGTTTTGGATGATTGATCAAAAAAGCCGGACCAGCGATATTTTTTCTACAGAATTTCCACAAGGTGTCAACGAGACGCTCACGATTTGTACCTTCATATCGGATTTTTAATTCATTCAATCTATCTTTTATCTCTTCATCCCCAGCTTTCAGGATATCAACATTTGTTTGTTTTTTTATTTCCTCAGCATAGTCAATCTTTACCCACTCATTATTCAAATCAAAATCCATATCGCGATACTTGAATTTGGTAGTACCAAAAACTTCCATTGCAATTTTACGATACATCCTTACTACCAAATCCATGCCGTCATTATAATCAGCATAAGCCCAATAAAATTCCATATTAGTAAATTCTTGAGCGTGCTCCGGACTTGAGCCTTCGTTGCGATATACTCTTCCAATTTCAAAAGTTTTTGGAAAACCGCCAGCTATCAATCTTTTTTGCCACAACTCACCTACTGAAATACGCAAATAAACATCGAGATCAAAATCATTATGGTGAGTTTTGAATGGAGTTGCCTCAGCTCCACCAGTTGTTGATTCTAACGTTGGAGTCTCTACCTCCAAAAAACCTTCTTCCTCCAAAAAATCACGAGTAACTTTCCAAAATTTGGCTTTTTTGTAAAAAATTTCACGCACTTCTGGATCCATTATAAAATCCAAATATCTTTTGCGGAATTTTTCATCAGGATCTACTAGACCGTGCCACTTTTCTGGAAGAGGTAAAAGTGCCTTTGAGGCCATTGTCCACGAACTAACCAAAATACTCTGTTCTCCCCTTTGTGTTACAAAAAAGGTACCTGTAACGCTTATTATATCTCCAATATCAACTGCGCTGGTAATCAAATCGAATAAATCAGGTTTTAAAACATCCTTTTTTATAACAGCTTGAAAAGTACCTTTACCATCATCTAAAACAAAAAACAAAATAGCTCCTTGACCACGAATAGCCATAACTCTTCCACACAAAGAAACTTCTTTTTTGTTCGCCTCAAATTCTGTAAAATTTGCCTTTGCATCAGCCAAACAAAAAGATCTTGGAACCTTGGCTGGGTAGGTAGGCATTCCAGCCTTTTTCAATAATTCCAATTTTTGTAAACGTATAGATCTTAATTCTTCAAGTGAAGCCATTTATTTTATAATATCATCTATCAAATAGGTAATCTTGCCTTTTGGTGCATTTACGGAAACTTTTTCACCTTTCGTATGTCCCACTAAAGACAAACCTAAAGGAGAATGGTTGGAAATTTTACCAAGTGAAGTATCAGCCTCTTCTGAACCGACTAAAGTAAAAATATATGACTTATTATCTCCATCTTTTAACAAACGAAAAGTGGAGCCAATTGTAATAACGTCGGCACTACTAGCACCAACCATTACTGAATTTTTCAAAATATTTTCTAGTCTAACAATCCTACCCTCTACCTCTGCTTGATCCTCGCGAGCCTGATGATATTCGGCATTTTCAGAAAGATCTCCGAGTTTTTTTGTATATTCGAGGTGTTCGGCTATCTCTTTTCTTCGATTGACTTTGAGGTGCTCTAATTCTTTAAGTAATTCACTATGTTTCTCACTACTAAGGTACTGAACATCGTTTGACATTTTATTGCAGAATTATAGGTTAATTGCATTCATAGTAGCAGAAAGAGTTCTCGAATTCAATGTTTATAAATTATCAAAATACTCTGGTGTATTATCATACATCCAATCTAAGGTTTTTCGCACAACTGCCCCTGCACCAATCTGATAATGAACAGTTCCCTTCTCTAATATTACCGCGAAAGCATAACGAGGTTTTTTATAAGGCCAAAAACCAGTCATCCAAGAATTAATTTTTTCTTTTGAATAACCTAGCTCAGCAGTACCAGATTTTGTCGCAAGTTCAAATTTTGGAATATTTAATGACTTTGATGTTCCATCGGTTACAGACAACCTCATGCCATCATGAACAACGTCGTAATAACTTCTTGGAATTGAGGTTGTAGATTCAACATGTGGCAACTGATCTGCCAAGATAATTGGTGAATAAATAGTACCAAAATTAGCTACTGCTGAAACTGCACGAGTAATTTGGATTGGTGTAACTTGAAAACCGTACTGCCCAATAGATGTGTGATAGGTATTACCTACATACCAAGCCTCATTAAAAGTTTTCTTTTTCCACTCAGGAGTAGGGATAGTCCCAGCTTTTCCTAATAATAAAGAATTGCTGTTATCTAGAGTAGTGGTGCCGAAACCAAACATTTTCAAATATTCATCTATTTTTCTAATTCCCAAACCTTTTTGATTTTCAAAACCTCCGCCAACGGTGTAAAAATAAACATCTGAAGACACAGATAAAGCATGCCTCATATCGAGAGGTCCGTGATTCTTCCAATCACGAAAAATTGTTGATTTAGTCGAATCATATAGATTTGGAAGAGAGATTGAGCCATTAGTCATAATTATTTGTTCAGGGGTAACAATTTTTTCGTTCAAAACCCCCAAAGCAATAAAGATTTTAACGACTGATCCGGGAGCATATAAACCATCTATCGCTCTATCTAGAAACGGTAAACTTTTATCATTGAGCATTGCTTTTACTGCATTACTATCACTTTTATCAGACATGATTTGCGAACTATATTCTGGATAACTGGTAATGGCAATAACTTGTCCGGTATTAATATCCATAATTACACCTGCCCCTCCAATGAAGCCAACATCTTGAGCAACTTGTTTAATATTCTCATGCAAAACATGCTGAATTCGGCTATCGATAGAAAGTTTAATATTTTTACCCTGAACAGGAGGTCTGGTAACATTTTCTGAAATAATTTTATTACGAGCATCAACCTCAACAAGTCGAAGACCGTGATCGCCACTTAACTCAGAATCAAAATATAATTCAGATCCAGCTTCACCTTGGAAATCTTCTTGATAATAAAAGCCATTATTATCTTTTGAAGGATATTTTACATAACCCAAAATATGAGAAAGACCAGTTGAAGTTGCGTACTTCCTAACAGCTATAGCGTCACTACTGGTTGCATTATCTAAAGGAGCATTCCAGGCTAGGAACACACCATTCCTATCCGTTATAAGTCCTCGACCAGCGAACAATGGAACTGGTCTTAGAACATTATTCTGACTTCTTTTTTGATATTCCGTGCCATGAATAATTTGCAAATTAAATGATTGAGAAATAAAAACAATTGCAATAAATAAAAATGCCAAAAAAACAGAATATATTGCTCGTCTAGAAATAGGAGTTTCCAACCGCCCCTCGAATTGATAGGTGTCATAATTGGGAATATTTCTTGAATCAAGCAGGATTTGATCTGGACTTATTTCTTGACCTCGACGAGAACGAGGTGAAAAATGAATTTTTTTAAAAATATTTTTCATTATCTTGCATTATGACATAAAACACTATCTTCTCAAGAGACTTTTTAACCAATCTATAATCAGATATGAAAATATTGAAAATATAGTTCCAATATATCCAGCTATACCCAAAGAGATGTGATATCCAAATAAAGCATCAAACATTATTCCAAAAAAAATAATTTCTAGAAAATGTGGCAAGAATAACAAACCAGCTATAGCAAACAGTAAACTTATTTGCCACCAACCAGAAATAACTGCTATTAAAATAAATATGTCGATAATTAATCTAACAATTATTTGTCTGTGCATAAATTCTACTTACCATTATTAATACCTACAGTCACCCATCTTAATTGATAAATATTAACAGGTGCAGAAAAAAGAATTTTTTCAAAAGGTAGTGATGAATTTGAATCAATATAAATAATTTTACCCATTGGTTGCGCATCTAGATTTGCATATATTACAAAGTCACCGACAGCAATATTCAGTCCTCTTGGTATGCTCACTTCATATTGACCACCGCCACGACCTATTGCCACAGCAGGAATTTTATTTGTACCTAATAAAACTTCGTGCTTTTGACCTGGCGAAGAAAACAAAATTACTTTTGCGGTCTGATCGAAAACATCTATTACTTGACCGATCGGAATATTGGGAACTGCAAAAACCAAACTAGTTGTTGAGACTTTTTTATCTTTTCCAGCATCAATAATTAGTTCATCATAAAAACTAAAAGGTGGCCTTTTGATGACTGGAGCAATAATGAATGGAACAGAAACTGTGGAAGAAGATAATTGTAATAAAGTTCGTAATTCTGAATTTTCAGAATTGACTGAATCCACTATTGCCATTTTTGCAGCATTATCTGCCAGTTCTTTTTTTAATAATTCATTTTTTTTGAGTAAATCTGTAGTCAAAGCTAAGCTGCCGCTTTCTACAGCAAATTCTGTCCTCCAATATGGTCTTGTTAAAGTTGTAAAAAGAGCAGAGATAAAGTGTGGTAAAAAATATTGAAAACCAACAAAAATACAAATAAATACTACTAGTATCCAAGAAATAGTTTTTCTATATTGATTATTTTTATTTTTTATAATGTATATCATCTTCACTTTGAAGTAAAATTGGACTGTAGACGTCTAAATTTTCTAAAATAATTCCAGCACCACGAGCAATGGCGGTTAGAGGGTCTTCTGCTATTGTTACAGGAAGTTGTAAATTTTGACTAAGTAATCTATCTAGTCCTTTGATAAGAGCACCACCACCAACTAAGAAAACTCCTCTTTTCATAATGTCTGACAGAATTTCAGGTGGAGTAGTTTCCAAGACTTCTCTTGTTGAGGTTACAATTATTTCAATAGACTGACTGATAGCTTCTCTAACATCAGAATCAGTAATAACAACCTCACGTGGTAAACCTGTAATTAGATCTCGACCACGAATAGTCGTTTCTAGTGGTTCCCCAGGAATAACGGCTCCGACAGCAATTTTTATAAATTCTGCCGTAGTCTCACCTATTAAAATTTTGAATTCATTTCTAATGTAAGAGATAATATCGCTATTGAGTTTATCTCCAGCAATTTTGAGACTTTTTGATTGGACTATACCTCCAAGAGAGATGACCGCAATATCTGCTGTACCACCACCAATATCGATGATCATACTTCCGATTGGTTCGAATATCGGTAAACGGATACCTATTGCACCAGCGATAGGTTGTTCTACAATATAAACTTCTCTTGCTCCAGCGTTCTTGGTTGCATCGCGAACAGCGCGAACTTCGACATTGGTAACGCCAGATGGTACTCCGACAACAACCCGAGGTCCGAGTAATTTCTTTGGCATAAATTCTCCAGCCTGTTTGAGTAAATAAGAAATCATCTCTTCGGTAACTTCAAAATCAGAAATAACACCGTCAACAAGTGGTCGTACAGCACGAATATGTGTAGGCGTTCTGCCGAGCATCTCTTTTGCTGCTTTTCCTACCGCTACTACTTGTCCGGTTTTTTCGTTGACTGCCACAACCGATGGTTCGGAAACAACTATACCCTTTCCTTCTACATAAACGAGAGTGTTGGCAGTACCAAGATCGATACCAACATTATTGGAAAGTTTGGCCATTATTTTTGCTTTACTCTCTTTGAAATTCATAATTCAACCTTATCATATTACGAGAAAAAGCGGTATTTTTTGTCGAGGGTAAGCCTCGACAGTGGGGATTGATGTTAATCCACCAAAGTGACACCGAGCTATTGAATCTACTTACCTAAAATTTGACAACTAATGACTTACATGATATTCTTACTTTGACTTTGATTTTTGACAAAACAATGGGTTGGCCTTGAAAAGAGGTCTTGGTGTCCCAAACAATACACCAGAAAATAAATTGTGGAGGAGACTAATTCATCGAACAGTTCGAAAGCAACATTGTCTCGGTATGATGTACCGCACAAAAAGCATTGTTGTGTCCATGCTCCCAAAGTAACTGAAACCGGACTTTACAAGATTTTCTTTCTAAAAATTTTCAACAAACAATTCGAATTAAGATTTGAGTCATTCGTTGCTGCAGTTAAGGCCTTTAAGGCCTTTAAGCACTTGAATCCTTTAATGGATGTTAAGATCGTTGGGGTGTCTCAACGAGTCGCAAAACAACTTACAGAACATTAAATCATTCCGCTAGCAAGAGAAGCGACCGACTTTTCTTCTGGCGGTTTTTTGTCGAGGGTAAGCCTCGACAGTTCTACTTCGCCACCGCCACTGCATCTTCAAAGGCGATCGAGAGCAGTCTGGATGCACCATCGGCACCCATTGTTATACCGTAGATAACTCCCGCTCGTGACATAGTCTCGCGATTGTGAGTGATCAGGATCAACTGCGAACGCTTGGACAAATCTTCGATCATATCTCCATATTTTCTGGAATTAGCTTCGTCCAGCGCTGCATCAGTCTCATCGAGAATAATAAACGGCGGTGGATTGACTTGAGAAATAGCGAACAAAAGCGCAATCGAAGTCAGGGCGCGTTCGCCACCAGAAAGCATCATTAGTCCCTTGACCTTCTTTTTTGGCAAAGAAACATTCACATCCAAACCTTCTAGACCTTCTTTCTCTTGTTCTGCTTCAACAAGAGATTGATCTTCGCCAACACCATCACTATCGCCCGAACCATCATTACCACTTAGTAAACCATTCAAATCATCAGTATCAGAACTTTTCTTTCTTCTAACTTCTCTCACTACTTCCAACTCGGCATGTCCGCCACCAAACATCAGAGTAAAATATTTGCCAAATTCACTATTTATTTTTGTAATACCACTTTTGAATTCAATATCTATCCTTATATCCAAATCTTTGATCAAGTTCAAAAGCTCTTCTTTGGCTTTGACTAGATCTTCCAATTCTCTTTGCAAAAAAATATCACGTTCTTCTGTCTCCCTATATTCTTTTAGGACTTCACCACCTCCAGAAGCGCCATAATCTTCAAGCCTTATCTTGCTTCTCTCTATCTTCTTTTTTCTTTCCTCTTGTTCTTGACGAGAATTTTCTGCATGGAGTTCGATCGAAATCTTCGCCATCTCTTCTCTATAATCAACTGCTTCCCTACCAACCATTATTCCCGCTTCTCCCAATTCCTGCTTGAAACTTGTCTCTTCGCGGTTAATTATTTCCAAACGATTGTTTAGGCCAGAAATAACATTTCTAATTTCATTTTGGCGGGCAATTATTTTGAAAATATTTTTCTCAGCTTCACGATCGGTGTCTTTTTCTTTTTCGATAGTTTCGCGTAAATGCTGGTAAGCTGAGGTTAATTCGGTTTCTTTATTCTTTATCTCTGCTATTCTGATTTCTGTCGCACTTCGTTCGGCCGATAATTTTTTTATTTCTTCACTAGCTTCACCGATAAAAGCCGAGTCCGTATTTGAACGATGTCCTGTGACAAAAGTTCGGAGCAAAGTGATTACTTCAGTGAACAACTGACCGACATCAGAGACTAAACGTAAACCTTCTATCTTGATCACAATCTCTTCTACATCTCGCAAATAAACTGTTTGGAACTCCTCTTGTTTCTGACGGATTTGCTCTTTTTCTATTGCCCTTTTATTGGCATTGATTTCCCCGTCCAACCTTCCCAACTCTCGAACCAAACCATCTTTTTCTATGCGAACATTTTTGAGCTTATCCTCCAAATTCAAAACTTCTTCACTTTTTTTATCAGCTGACTGCGATTCTGAAATAATTCTTTTGGCATTCGATAATTCATTATCCAAAGTTTGCAACTCATCACGAGGAATGAGTAGCTCGCTATTTATATTTTCTTTTTCTTTTTTAATGTAAATCTCTTCGCGAGCGAAATATTCTCTACACAGAACAATCAACTCTTTTCGTAACTCCTCGGCTTTCTCCAATTTTTCAACCTGTTTTTTCAAAAATTTAATATGTGGAGCAATCTCTCTACGTAAAGATTCCACTTGTTTCATATTCTCTTCTGTACGTTCTAGTTTGCGAATACTTTCCAGCTTTTTCCATTGATAGATTTTGAGACCGAGAGCATCTTCGATCATTTCCCTGCGTTCACGGATCGACGCACCAAGTATCCTATCTGCCTCTCCTTGCGAGATAATATGATGACCAGTTGCACCGATATGGGCTGTTCCAAGTAATTCGACTATATCTTTGAGTCGGACCTGACTTCCATTCAATAAATATTCGTTGACTCCATCTCGGTTTACTACACGCTCAATAGTCACATCCTCGAAGTCTATGCTTGGAAAAAGTCTACGTGAATTATCGAAAGTGAGTTTGACACTGGCTCTATTGGAACGCGAAACCGAAAGTGAATCTCCTCCACCATTCCAGATCATGTCTTCACCCTTCTTGCCACGAAGAGACTTGATCGATTGTTCGCCCAAGACAAAGCGAAATGCTTCAGCCATATTGGACTTGCCAGAGCCGTTGGGCCCGACGATACCAGTGATCGGTGAGGTGAATGTCAAACTAGCCTTCTTGGCGAAAGATTTGAAACCAGATAGTTCGAGGGATTTGAGATACATGATTAACTTGTCTGTCCGTCTTCTGTCTGAGGGTTACCCTAGCCTAGACGGGCTAGGGTAACCCTCAGACATCTGTATTTTACAGTATTTACAAGTTGGAGGCGAGGTGACGGCGTTTTTTCTTTTGCTTCATCATGAACATATTTATACTCTATAACACCACCGTCTTTAACCTAAGCGAAGAGAAACCTAGCCTAAAACCTACCACCCCTTGATCTCGAGAGCCTTCTCTGCCGCCTTCTGCTCCGCCTCTTGTTTCGAAGGTCCTACACCCGTCGCCACTTGAACATCACCGAGGAAAACACCTAGAGTAAACTTTTTGTCATGATCTGGTCCGATCTCTTTCAGAGTTTTGTAAGCTGGAGTTTTACCTGTTTTCTCTTGAGCTCTTTCCTGAAAACGGCTTTTTGCATCAATCCAAGTTTTGTTGGCAACAATATCTTCGATGTCGATAATATTTAAAATAAAATTAGAAATAAAATTGGCTGAACCATCGTACCCTTGGTCTAGATATATTGCCCCGATAATCGCTTCAACAGTATTGGCCAAGATAATAGAACGAGCACGACCAGTATCTTTGGTCTCCCCTTTTGAAAGTAAAATGTAATCATTAAGACCAATATGTTCGGCAACCTTGGTCAAACTGACGGTATTCACAATAGAAGAACGGTAAGCAGTGAGGGCTCCTTCGGCTTTTTGTGGATATTTTCTATACAAAAAACTTGTAACAACCAATTCCAAAACAGCGTCTCCTAGAAATTCTAGACGCTCATTATGCTCCATAGCTTTTGTGCGATTCTCATTCAAAAAAGAACGGTGAGTGCAAGCCTTTTCCAATAATCCTATATCAGAAAAATCTACTTTTATATGTTTTGCCAATTCTTCAAAATTCTTTTTCATGATAATGATCGTGCAGATTATTCTGTCAAAAGTTTAATCGCTTTGGTAACGACTGGCAAAATATCATTATAAAAATTGAGTTCTAGTATATCTCCTAATTTGAACCATTTTGCATCATTCAAACCTCCAGATGGTCCGAGATTTATCGGGCCAAATTGTGTCTTGGCTAAAAAGTAATGAACTTGTTTTCGGATCTTGCCGTGTTCTGGATCATTGGCGATATATTCATTATCAGATAAATCATGAGTAATCGTAATATCCAAATCTGTTTCTTCTTTAATTTTTCTTATAGTCCCCCCTTTCACATCTTCATCTTTATCAAGTTTGCCTTTAGATAGAGTCCAATGACCGAAAACATCATGTACAAAAGCTAAATATATTTCACCCTGTTCGTCTTTGGAATAAATTACAGCGCCACCCAAATTTTGAATGGGCATACTTTCATATGGAATATCAGCTATTTTATGTTTGGTTGGCGATACAGCATCTTTATCTGGCTCACCCAATTCTTTATAAACCGCACCCATAACTCCATTTATGAAACGACCTGATGTTTCTCCACCAAAAGTTTTACCGAGTTCTATCGCTTCATTGATAGCAACTTTGGCTGGAACATCTTTGCGATCAGAAAAAAGTAATTCGTAAAGTCCAATACGTAAAACATTTCTATCAATTGGAGAAATCTTATCTAGAGGCCAGTCAGGAGCGGCTTTTTCGATTATATGATTGAGATCTTCTCTCTTAGCCAAAATACCCTTTATCAGGTTTTCTATAAATGAGATATCGGACATTCCTGGAGCAAATTCCAAAGCATCACGCTTTATAATATCAGCTATATCTTTATTTTTTTGACCATTAAAATCCCATTCAAATAGTGTTTGGAGAACAACTGAACGAGATAAATGTCTATTTGCCATATTATGATTTAATGTACAATTTTATTATCTTTTCAAACTAACTAACTTACTCTATTTTTCGTCTATGCTTTTGATTTTGTTTTGATTTTCTTTGGTGTCATGTCTATAACTTTGCGACCGTTATAAGAACCGCAATTGATACAAACTCTATGACTTTGATGTAAAGCGTTGCAATTATTGCACTTAGAAAAACGAACGACTGTGAGAGCGTGATGTGAGCGTCTGTTACCACGATGTGAGCGCGTTGCGCGCATTCGATTTACCATAACACTAATATTACATATATTAAGATTTTGTGCAAGAACCAGTTGCCATTGATAGAATGCAAAAAATCTGGTACATTCCTACAGTAAGTTGTTACAGAAAGATAATAACCGCCCATAGCTCAGTCTGGTAGAGCACTCGCCTCTTAAGCGATTGGTCGTTGGTTCGAATCCAACTGGGCGGACCGAATGAGCGAAGCGAATGAGATGTGCTCAGAGCGAGCCAACTACTTGGTTCGCGGTTTGGATTCGAACGGGGACAAAATTATTATAATATGATAAATTCATAGTGTATCCCTTTGCCGGGGTGGCGAAATTGGTAGACGCGCATGCCTTAGGAGCATGTCAGGTAACTGGTGGAGGTTCGAGTCCTCTCCCCGGCACAAAAAATAGCGAAGCGATTTTTTTGTGTTGGGGAAGCGAGCCAACTGCTTGGCTCGCGTGAGGACTCGAACAGCGAGAGGTGCCGAGCATAGCAATGCGAGGCCTCAAGCTGGTGGTCAGCACAAGCCGAACTGGTGAGGCTTGTGCGAGACCGAGTCCTCTCCCCGGCACAAAAAATAGCGAAGCGATTTTTTTGTGTTGGGGAAGCGAGCCAACTGCTTGGCTCGCGTGAGGACTCGAACAGCGAGAGGTGCCGAGCATAGCAATGCGAGGCCTCAA
>Ga0163154_10003769_pt1 | contig 20632 bp, 23 predicted proteins | sample OliLakLV19MP9P1_FD_148649 | JGI IMG/M metagenome (GOLD analysis project Ga0163154, IMG submission 148649) | Freshwater microbial mat bacterial communities from Lake Vanda, McMurdo Dry Valleys, Antarctica - Oligotrophic Lake LV.19.MP9.P1 | ecosystem: Environmental > Aquatic > Freshwater > Lake >...
GGCCACGCAAGCGGATGCTATTATCCGTGAGGGGAAGGCGGATATTGTCCTGCTCGGACGCGAGTCCCTGCGTGATCCCTATTGGCCTATCCACGCGGCACACGCCCTAGATCAGCAAGCGCAAGCTGCACTTCCATCGCAGTATGCCCGTGCATTTTAAGCGGTGAAACTTTTAACCCCTAAGACACCAAGAAGATTTCCAAGTGATTCTCTGGGAGTCCTCTATGCCTTGTCCGATAAATAGTTGAAGATTGAACCACAGGAAACACGGAGGAGAATTCAATCAAATCTCTGTGCGCTCTGTGGTTAAAAGAATTTACCCCGCATCACCCGCGCTGCAATAAGAACCGTCCATGTGGACGAGATGCGCCACACGCAGTTCCGCCGCTTCATCTTCGCTCATCTGCGGACGGAATTCATCGGATGCCTGCCACATAAACGGCGCTACGTCGGGATAGGCTTCACCGAAGCGCTTCAGGCCAAGCGGGATGAGGCGCATCCGCTGATCGATCCAAGTGCTGTCCCAGGGGCCATCTTTGATAATTTCTTCCGCCGCCCGAAATTCATAATAAATCGTCCGGCGCAATGCCTTGCCTTGTGTACGTTCCGAGCCGTGAACGACCATTACATCATGCAGCAGCACATCGCCCGGATTCATCTCGACATCAATCGCGTCGGGATGATCCCAGCCATAGGTATCGTTGACGGCGCAGATGTCGGCTTTTTGGCCTTGCGTACCGGGGATCACCCGCAGCGCCCCACCGCCCGTGCGCGATTCATCTAGATACAAATCATAATTGAAGATGCGATGGCTGCGCGGGTGGGTCGCGTCCTGATGCCAGGGAATTGCTTCGCCGTCGCCAGCCTGCTTAAACACCATCGACTCATAAGTCGGCACGAAGTTATTTCCGCACAGGCTTTCCGCTACGCCCAACACATACGGGCTACCGAGCAGTTCGAGCGAGGCGATTTGCCCTTTGTTGTGGACATAATCCACGCGATACATGACTCGATTTCCGTTAGAACGGTTGGCGAACTTGTAATCATAATACGCATCGCTGCCATCGGATTGGCTGCCTTGTGTAATCCATGCCGCCCCTGCTTGCTGCAAGCATTCCAGCATCGGCGCGGGAATCCAGTTACGCAAAATCAGGTAGCCGTTGTTGTCGTAAAAATTGATTTGTTCGTCGCTTAAATGAAAAGGCGAAATTTTTTCGGAGATATTTGGTAAAGTCATGAGAAACGCCCCAATTAGATAGATTTACTTTATAATACGTGTGTTATCCTGAATAATCTTCTTAAAAAGCGCTGTTTTTTCCTGAATCCTAACTATTATATATTTAAATTGGCGGACTGAATAAAGCTCTTTGAACTATGCTCCATCTCAATGCCAAATCTTGGTGTCCTTGGCAACTTGGTGGGTCAGTTTTATTCTTAGAAAGGGGATAATGCGCGAAATATCACATTTTGGGCTGCGCGGCTGGCGCGGGTATCCGGGATTGATGTCGCTGCCTCATCGCCATGACGACATCGAACTGAATTTGGTCGAAGCAGGCCGGATGACGTATGTTTTCGGCAGCCGTCAGATCACGCTCCAAGCGGGGCAGTTTGTCTTGTTCTGGGCGGCGGCACCGCATCAACTGATCGCGGCGGACGAGGGTACGAGTTTGATTTGGCTGACTCTGCCACTGGCTTGGTTTTTGCGTTGGCAGTTATCCGAAGCGCTTACGCGCCGTATTTTGAATGGTGAGATGCTTTTTGTCAGCGATGAGTCTGCTTCTAGTCGGGATGCTGTGCTTTTGAATCACTGGCTGGAAGATTTACAGATCGCCACGCCGGAACGCCGGACGATTGTGCTACTGGAACTGGAAGCACGTTTGCGACGGCTAGGGCTGCAAACATCGGACAAATCGAGCTTGGCAAAGCAAGGGGAAACAAGCAAGGCAGAGCAGATGGCGGCCTACATCGCGGCACATTACACCGAACCGTTGATGATTTCGCAGATCGCGGCGGCTGTTCATCTACATCCAAATTATGCGATGAAAATATTCCGCCAAGCCTTTGGACGTGGCCTGATGGAGTATGTAACGCAGCATCGCTTACTCCATGCTCAACGCCTGCTCGTCACGACTCAGGCCGATATTCTGGACATCGCGCTCGAAGCGGGTTTCGGTTCATCCAGTAGTTTTTATGCTGCCTTCAAGCGAATTTCTGGGCAGTCGCCGGGGCAGTATCGCGCCGCTTTAGGAGTGCTTAAGTCTGAATAAAATCGTTCCCCCTGCCAGCATAAGCCCCATCATGCACAAAAGCACTAGCCCGCGCCATTGGGGTGTTTCTCCGGTTCGGGGAAGCTGCGTCACGCTCAGTAAATCGGCAGACGCGCACGCCACTGGGGTTAGGTTGAGGCACGCTTGATTCCGAACTAAGAACGGCACGCGTGCTTCGCTCCTCACTTGCGTAGTGACGGTGATCGTCACGAACTCGCCCACATTAAGCGTACTTTGCTCAAAGTTGATCCGCTGACCGTTGACCGTTACGATGCCTGAACTGGCGGCTGCCGAAACCACTTGTAATTCTACCGGGACGTTATCGGTCATCACGACATTGGGCATTACCACATCGGTGATGTTATTAATCGTAATCGTGTAAACAGCGGCATCCCCCGGCGCGACAAAGGGCGGTTGAACCGTCTTGCTAATCAACCCTGATGTTGTTTGTGTTTGCCCACCGGGGAGAGTCTGAGGGCGGAGCCGATTGGTCGTTCCAGGGCGGTCACGCAACCCTGTTAGCTCATCATCTTGATTATTGCTCGGATTCATATCCTGAAGGCCGGGGGGCGCGCCAACACTGGCAGTGTTATAAAACGGATTCGGTGCCTCACCCATGACATTAGCCCGGATGTTGTAAAAAATTTCGCCACCGATAGGGATCGTCACTGAGTCGTTTATGTTGCCCACTCCCGTTGGTGAACAGCTTGCGCCTGCACCCGGTTCACACGTCCACGTCATATCACGCAAGTAACTCTCAAACATATCGGTTACGGTTGCGCCTATCGCATCGCTGGAGCCGACGTTATAAACGCGCAGCCGATAATCCACCACCGTGTCTACCGGATCATAAATATCGACCTTCTCTATACCCAGATCAATATCGACAATTTGTAAACCCCCTACGAGACGGACAGGCGGTGTCGGCACATAAACCCAGGTATCAATCCCTTTGATATTGCCATAACTATTCGTGAACAGATTATCCGTCGTGCCGAAGCCATGTGCGCCACCGACACTGTTGATTCCCCCTAGTGCAGACGCAGGATTCGATTGAATTTGTCCCAATACGGGTGGAAGCGAGGAGTCATCATAATAAATGGTGTAATCAATCCGATTGGCTGGGGAATTAACATCCGCTAACCGCGAAATGACCAATCCATTTGGATTCGCTTCCACGTCGATAAAAGGAAAATGAACTTCGCCCACGTTGAGCGAAATCTCCGCTTCATAAGTAAAAAAGCCCGTCGTCGAGATGTTGCCCAAGCCATCGCGCCCATCCCATAAAACACTATTTGTGGTACCGGGAACCGAGGTGCCATACATCGTGCGATCAATTGCATCGGTAAAATCGCCATCAGAATTTAAGTCGATAGACACCCGATAGCTGCCCGTGTAGCCTAACGGCAGATCAAAACTAAATCGTCCCCCTTGCCCCCCGCCAGTCACGTTGAGACCGCCGCCTGCACCGACAAATTGAAAATTGGAGGGAGGGGGTGGCACAAAAGGCGTAGGCAAACGCAGCCATTCGGTAGTTCCGCCTGCAAAGGCGGCCTGAACAGGTAAATCAGGACTTGGGATATTAAAGAAGATTTTATGCGTAATATCGCTAAGAGTATCGGGTGCATTGGGGTTTTGTACAAACTCGCCCGGCTGCAAATTTAAGGTGACATCATCCGTAAGCTGTACCGAGCGATATAAGCGCAGCCCTGCGCCATCTTGGAAACCTTTATTGTTGCCGAAAAAGATAAACCCAAAAGGATTCATCCTATTCAGGTCAACCTCATAGAGATAACCGTCATTGGTCAGAATGTAGTAAATGGCATCCAACGCAGCAGGATTGGCGAGAGTACCGTTGGCTCCCATTGTTAGCGCCAGATAATCGGCATAAACCCGTCCCGGCACTTCATTGCCGATGATGTCCGTGACAGTGACATCCCATGCTGCGCTGGCTTGTCGGGTTGCATCCGTTTGATCCCAATCGATGTTTGCTGGGGTAAGCGGCGGATTGTTCACCCCGCCACCCAATGGATTTGGGCTAACGAAGTAAATACTCCAGATGCCTGTTTGCCCGGCGGGGACGACAACCACACACGGTACATAACCGGCTGGGTTAAGCGGAAGTGGGCCAGCTAGTTCTTGGACACGATCTTGAATATACCCAACGGCATTGCATGATCCCACAACGTTGGTCGGCGAGCGATAATTAATAATACCCAAGCCAATACCAACGGCGCTTGACCCTAAGTAGATTGTTTCGCCCTCTTGTGCATAGACATGAATCTCACTCAAGCGCTGAATATTTGCGGTAAATTGCAGTGGGCCGCCTGTAATAAATTCCAGCCAAACACGATCACCCGGCGCACCCGGTGGATGATAAGTCCGGCTGCCTTCTGCGTGGGCAGATTGTGGCAAGAACAGCACTATCAGCGTACAGACGATAAAACAAATCATGCAACGCTTATAAAAAAGCCATCTCATAAGTTTAAAAGGCCTAACCGCATATAACAGGAATGTAACTTGATTATATCTGTTTTGTGAGATTTTGTACGCTAAACTTTGTCTCAATATTCTAACTTGTAGCAACGCACTACTTACTTTTTACTTTTAAAATGCCAATACTCATGCGAAACTTAAAGTTGTCTTCTATAATAAGGTCATTATTCATGCAAATGCAGGTTTATTGGGTAAAAAAGCTAGGCTTACTTACCTTCTTAAACATTAAAATTTGAGGTGGCGTTATGGACAGCCTGATTGAAGGAATTTTCCTGAGCGATTTCATGATTTTTATCATCATTTGTGCGCTGCTGATGATGGTTACATCTTGGGCATTCCGGCTCAATGAGTTTGCGGGTTATTTGCTAGGGTGGCTCGTGGGGATTTTTTGTATCGTGGTTTACAGCGCGGTAGTCGGGGGGAATGGCTCAAATCCAACGGTAGAAGAGGTGGCGGAAGTGAGTACACTCCAGCTCTCATTTTTTGCCGTCGCTTTCGCGTCAATGTTTGGCTTGATCTTTGGCTTTACCGCCAGTTTCTTCGCACGTATTTCTGGTGGTGCCACAATCAAACAGGCCAGATCAATCACGATTGCCCTACTTACAGCACTGCTGGTTATCAGCTTGTATGTCTTCGCCACGTCGGACGAATATACCCGCAAAGTGATGGGTATTTTTGAGCTGGCCTTTGCCATTGGGGTTCTGACGAATTATGTTTTAGGCGGAGGCTCGCCTGTACGCCGGAGTTATCCTACAGGTGTTGACGGGCAGCCGATGGCACAAAGCGGGCCAAGCCAAGCCGATGACGGGCAAAGTAATTTTGATCGTCTGCGGCGGCGCATCCGGCGCGACTAATGAATCGCTGACTTACCGAAAAGAAGCAGAATAAAAACGGCGATGTGTTTAGCATCGCCGTTCTTGTTTGTTATTCAGCTATTACTGCCGTGAATAAGTACGGATAACGACAATTAAATCTTCTGGACGTTGCGGGCTTCATCGCCTTTTTTGCCAGGGCTGATGTCAAAACTCACGCGATCACCTTCTTCAAGGCTGCGATAGCCGTTGCCTGTGATGGCAGAGTAATGAACGAAAATATCCTGTTCCAGACCGTCAACCTTGATAAAGCCGAAGCCTTTGGTGTTGTTGAACCACTTGACAACACCCGTCGTTGTATTCTCAGACATTGCGTATTGCTTTTCTTTCTGCTACTTATGATGCAATAAATTTGGACGGCCACACTATAGCAGACAATATTTATTAAGACAAGAACGTTTTTTACACCATTTTAATTTTTGTTAAAGTTGCACAAATTTAACTTTATACGTCTGATGTGAAATGATTTGAGCAAAACTTGAAAAAATATGAACCACCAAGACACCAAGTTTAATGCGGAATCGTCAGGATGAAAATGGTTTTATTTTCTACCCACCTCTATAAACTGCGCGGCTCTCTGGTTTAAAACGCCTTTTTATGGCCTTTCTTCTCATGTCTAATTCACATAGAGCGCTTTGTGACATACTCCCCCCGCCTAAAGGCGGGGGCTTCTAGCCTCTACGCGACGGCGAAGGCGAACCTTCGACTTAGTATCGCTCGGCTTAACCATTGATGCCCCAATGGTTTTAATGTGAAAGACATTGTTGGTTGAATATTTTACGTGGCAACCTGTTTGCCACAACCGCCTATATTCCGTTGTTAAAGTGCCTCGATTGACTCAGTTACCGGGTTTTTACGCCTCGTGCAATGCGCCAATTGAATGCATGGAAGTCTAGCACCAACGGTTTCAAGCGACAAGATTTTCTACGCCTTATATCCCCCTATCTAAAGCTAGGGGTTTTACGGCATTTTTCGATAAAAAAATTAGGGTTCAGCCAAGCCTCAAAACGCGGTTTAAGGCAAAGATGAGATTTGTTGTTCATGATGGCGAACCGTCACTAGGCTGACTACCATCACAATCACAAAGACGGTCAGCCAATAGGCGAAGTTGGTCGTATTGTTAAATTCAATCTCCCAATCAGGATTGAGTTGGGGCAGAAGTTCCGTCACAATGCCGAAAATCCCCACTGCGATCAACAAAACACCCGCAGCCCGTTCTAACAACGTATGATAATGCGTTAGCAAGCCGACCAAACGCCGCTGAAATGGCAGCGCCAGCAGCGGCAAAATCACCATAGGCCAGCCAAAGCCAAAACCAAAGCCGACAAAATAAATTAGATTTTCGATCAAGAGATTGGAATTCGTCGCGCCGAGCGCAAAAGTACTGACCAAAAACGGCCCAATGCAGGGGAAGGCCATCGGCCCAAACAGTAGACCGTAAACATAGGCTGTCGCATAGGGGTTTTGTAAAAGTGGTGCTTGCATTGTTTGCAGCTTGGCAAAGGGGTTGCGCCCGATGAACATCATCACGCCAAAGACGATCACTAATCCGTAGACCAACGGCAGGATGTACGGCAGCAGCGCATCGGCAGAAGCCGCCAACACACTCAAAAGGAAGCCGATTGCAGTGATCATCGTCAGGATTCCCAGCAGCACAATCAGCCCTAACCACGCCGTTGCCCGACGAGTACGCTCATTTTCGGCATTCCCTGCCAGAAAGGCAATTAAGCCGGGATAAAGCGGTAGCAAACAAGCAGTCGTCAAAATCGATGCGCTGCCTAAAGAGAATCCTTCAAAAAATGCGTTCATCGCGCTTATTCACTTTCAGTTTTTCGGGCGACTCGCCAAGTCGCCCCTATAATAATGGTTAACCACTTAAGCGCTACTGCGCCTACTGCAAATTATTGGCGGTAGTTAAATCTGCGATCAAATCATCGGAGGGTGTGCTGCCCGTCATCAAGCCTGATACCGTACCATCAGGCCGGATGATAAAATGCGGTTGAGTCGGTGGATTGCTGACGGATGCGCCCAACTGAGATGAAAGCGCCGCGAGTAGGTCAGTCGTCATCACGCTAAACACCCAAGGGAACTGGTTATCGTTGGCATAAACCGACATATTTTCCGCTGTGTCGGAGGTTTCCACCGTGAGCGAGACGAACACAAATTGATTTGGATCCATCTGCGGGAAGACCTCATCGCGTACACGGCGCTGGCTAGAACGGCAGTTGGTACACCACCGCGCCATCGGATGCACAAAAACGGTCTTTCCGGCGAAATCCGCAAAGGTGAAGGTTTCGCCAGTACGGGCATCCGTCAGCGCGATACGAGTCCAATCTGCGCCATTATAAGCAATTGGGGCGGAAGCAGCCGCTTCGGGCGCGGTTGTGGGGGCGACTTCGGCTTGAGTTTCAGTTGTTGGGGCGACTTCGGCTTGAGTTTCAGTTGTTGGGGCAACCTGTGCTTGGGGGATAGCCGTTGCAAGAGCGGCTTCTTCGGTTGCATTGGTGCTGCCACAAGCTGCTGTTAACAGTAAGACCGAGAGTAAAAGCAGACTTGTTCCTAGTTTTGTTGACATTGTTGTTATGACCTCATTTTGTTCTTAACACAGTCGAAATTTCTTATGGATTTATGCTTATAGTATCTTTGCTGAAAATGCTTAAATTTTGCTTACGATTTGCGAAGACGTTACCATCAAAGTTTTAAAAGACCCTCAATCAGGAAAGGGATTATTTGTGATCGAACTTCAATCGAATTTCATCGAACTGTCGACAGGCGCGACATTCCATTATCTGGATTCGGGCGGTGCAGATAAGCCGGTAATGGTGGCTTTGCAGGGGCGGATGGGGATGCCCGAAATCGACATGCCGCAGATCATCGACTGGCTGAGTCCCGATTATCGTTTCATCGCGCCTTCGCTACGGGGTTATGGACAGTCCACGCCGAAACCGCGCAGTTATCCGATAGGGTTTTATCAACGCGATGCGCGGGATGTCGTGGCCTTTATCGAAGCGCTAAACATCGCGCCGGTGCATCTGCTCGGCTATTCCGATGGGGGCGAAGTCGCACTTTTGACGGCTGCTTATCAACCTATGCTGATTAAATCTTTGGCGGTATGGGGGGCGGTGGGCTATTATGGGCCAGAAATGCGGCCTTGGGTGCAGCGGAATTATCCCGGCACATGGATTACCGAGGACGACAAACGCATTCATGGCATTACCGAGCCGGATAAACTAGCGTTGGAATGGGTGACGGCCTGTAAATTCATCATCGATTCCGGCGGCGATCTGAGCTTATCACTGGCGGAAAAAATCACCGCACCGCTGTTATTGATGCTTGGCGATCAAGATCACCTGAATCCCATCGCTTATGGACAAAAATTGGTAGATCGTGCGCCGCAAGGACGGTTGGAAGTGTTCCAATCCGGGCATGGCATTCATGAGCAGCAATGGGAACAATTTCAAGCGGTGGTGGGGGCGTTCCTCACTTCACCAGATTCATCCGGCGCATCTCATACAAAATGACCTTCTCCCAAGGCATATCCGTCACCAGCGGCAGATACTTGGCACCGCGTCGATTACACTCGACGCGGATGTCGTCACGCCACGCTTGAACGCGCTCCATGTACAGCGCTCGCATATCCGAATCTAGGCTGACTTCTTGCCCTTTGCCCGTCTCGACATCGACCAGGCGCAAATCGCCCACCAACGGCGGAGTCAATTCATCCGGCGAGAGGACGTGTAAAATCGTGACTTCGTAGCCCTTGCCGATCAGCAAATTCAGGCCATCCATATAACCCGTCGGCGAGAACATATCGCTGATGACGAACAGCATTCCCGGACGCGATGCTCGGACAGCGTAATCTTTTAATACGACATTGAGATCGGTCACGCCTCGTGCTTTTATGGTATGAGCATAACGCAGCATCGCCAGCCCCTGTCCACGTCCCCGCGACGGACCAAAATATGCCACTCCCTGATCGTTGGCAGCAGCCATCATCACACGATCATTGCTGGAAAGGCCGATATAGCCCAGTCCGGCGAACAAGCGCCGCGCATATAGCCCTTTGTTGAGGTTGATGTCGCCGTCATTAGGCCAATCCATGCTGGCGGAGGCATCCAATAGCAGATGGACGGCCAGGTCTTCTTCATCTTCCAGCAGCTTGATATACGGGCGTTCCAACCGCGCATACACATTCCAATCGAGGCGGCGCAGATCATCGCCCGGAGCGTAATCGCGGTAATCGGCGAATTCGATACTCGTGCCGCGCTTCTTGGAACGGCGTTCACCTTTGATCGCGCCAGAACGGACTTTGGACGGCACAAATGTCAGTTGATCGAGCTTGCGCCGAGCGGTTTCTTCTAAGAGGAGGGGTTCGTCTGCCATTTGATTTCCCTTATGATAAAGGTGCTAAAGTGGTAAAAATTTCAACGCAAAAGCGCTAAGAGTCGCAAGGTATTAAAGTGGGAAAGACTTCAACGCAAAGGCGCTAAGAACGCAAGGAATCGCAAAGAAAATGATTTATAGCTTATTGACGACACGATGAATACCGTTTTTGACAAGCTGCTCGTTGAAATTAATGATGAGCGCCAATTTTAAACCAGTCAATCGCAGGTAAGTTAAGGCTTGTGCGCCAAAGACAGGATGGTAATCAACAACTGCTTTACATTCCACAATCACAAGTTGCCCCACAACTATATCAATTCTTAAGGGGGTAGCTAATTCATGATTCTTATATCTAATGGGTACAGACTTTTGTCGCTCAACGGGCATTCCTCTATCCAGTAATTCCCATACGAGCGCCTCTTCATAAACACCTTCTAACAATCCCGGCCCGCCTAATCCACGATGGACTTCGATGGCAGCAGAAACGATATAACGACTAATTTCATTTTCATCCATTGTCTTTGCGTATCTTAGCGTCCTTCGCGCCTTTGCGTTTTTCTTTAAAAGGGCTTAGGCAAACCGATTTCCAATTTATCTATTTTAAGCCCACTTCATGAACACCTGCTAACGCCTGTGTAATTTTCACAGACGATGATCCCACTCTTGCCGTAGCTGATTGACATGCTCTTGAGCATCAATCTCTTGCCACAGGTCGTTTCCTAAGCCTTCAAGTTCCACTAAGCCGTGCTTTTTATCTTTAACGTGTTCCTCTTCAGGCAGTGTATTGACCAGCAGCTTAATCAACGACTTGCGCTGATTAGTGTGTAGAGTCTGTATTTCTTGCGCGATTTCGTCAAATGTTCTGATTATTTACCCCCGATTTTGATGATTGATTATAACATTATCTTAGGTGTCTTTAATTTTCTTTCGCGCTGATTTCCGCCAAAAGCTGTCCGCGCTCGACGATTTGCCCCGTTTCCACCAGCAGTCGCATCACAATCCCGGCCTCCGGTGCATTGACGCGAATCTCCATTTTCATGGCTTCCAAGATCATGAGCGTTTGACCCCGCTCGACATGATCGCCTGCTGCGGCCAAGACTGTCGTCACTTTGCCCGGCATTTGCGCGTTGAGTGCGGCTGTGCCATCCGCGCTGTGGGTTGATCTGCGTCGTGCGGATTCCCGCGCATCGGGGACGGTTAGTGTGAAGGATTGCCCGTCAGCATGGACGTAACGCTCGTTCCCTTGTGCCGCTGTATAGACCGTATGCCGTGTGCCGTTTATGTCGATCAGCCATGCTCCGTTTGAACTGCGCGAGGCACGTAACGCGATGCTGCGTCCGTCCATTATGGCGCGAAGGGTGCCATCGGATTGGGGTTCGAGCGTGATCTGATGCGTTTGCCCGTTATGTTGAAAAGTATATGTTGCCACAAGCCGCCTTTACTGCCGCTTCAGCCGGAAATGATCGCCGCGTGACCAAGGACTGTAGACATCGCCTTCGGGTGTGCCTTGAGTTCGTGCCGTAGAGAGAATCCCCTGATTAAGATTTTCCGCCAGCGCCAGCGCGATCAAGGCGGCATCCGAAATCGGCGGTGCGTCTGGCAATAAACCGTCTAAATGCGCGTCAATCGTTCCGGTATGAATCTCTCCATTCTGGAAAACGGCGCTTTCCAGCAGCGCCAGCAAAAAATCGCGGTTAGTCGTCGTGCCGAGTAAGACCGTCTCACGCAGCGCCCCGATCATGCGCGTGATTGCGCCGTCCCGCCTCCGATCATAAACGATGATTTTAGCAATCATCGGGTCGTAATAAATCGTCACATGGTCGCCGGATTGCAAGCCGCTGTCCACACGAATGCCGGGGCCTTCCGGCGGGATAAACTCCAGCACGGGGCCAATCGCAGGCAAAAAGCCGTTATGTGGGTCTTCAGCATATAAGCGGCATTCGATGGCGTGTCCGGTTTGGCGAATATCGCTCTGCATCAGCGGAAGTTCCCCTCCCGCCGCCACTAGAAATTGCAGCTTGACCAGATCAACACCTGTCACGAGTTCGGTCACGGGATGCTCGACTTGCAAACGGGTGTTCATCTCCAAAAAGTAAAACTCGCCCCCCGGAGTCGCAATAAATTCCACCGTTCCGGCATTGACGTAATCGACGGCTTTTGCTGCCGCCACTGCCGCCTGACAGATGGCATAGCGCGTGGCGACATTCAACAAAGGCGAAGGCGTTTCTTCGATGACTTTCTGATGCCGCCGTTGGGCGCTGCATTCACGTTCATAGAGATGCAGCGTATTGCCATGCGAGTCCGCCAAAATCTGCACTTCGATATGACGGGCATTTTCGATGTATTTTTCCAAGAAAACCCGCCCATCCCCGAAGGCATTTTGCGCTTCTCGCCTCGCGGATACAAGCGCGTCTGCCAGTTCGCTTGCTTCATTGACGATGCGAATCCCTTTGCCGCCGCCACCGCCTGCCGCCTTGACCATCAACGGCAGACCGATCTGTTCTGCCGCAGCGATAAAATCCGCATCCGACGCGGTATCGGATTGATAACCCGGCACCAGCGGCACACCCGCTTTTTCCATCAAGGCACGCGCTTCGGTCTTTACACCCATTTTGCGGATGGTCGTTGGCGCTGGCCCCACCCATATCAACCCAGCGTCAATCACGGTCTGTGCAAACGACTCGCGCTCCGACAAAAATCCATAGCCGGGATGCACACAATCGCAGCCTACATTGAGCGCGGTTTCAATGAGTTTTTGCCCGTTGAGATAACTTTCCGCCGGACTCGCCGCGCCGATGAGGTAAGCCTCGTCAGCAAGCTGCACATGACGCGCATTGGCATCCGCTTCCGAATAAACCGCCACACTCATGATGCCGAGTTCGCGGCAGGCGCGGATAATACGGACGGCGATCTCGCCACGATTAGCGATCAAACATTTGTTGAGACGATTTGCCATTCATAAAATCCAATTTTTGAGTGGGAAAACTCGTTCATTCGCGCTCTAAAGGCGTACTACCGCGCACCACTTGATTCGGTGCGATGTAGTCACGCTCATAATCGGGATCGGGATAAACCGCGCCCGTCACAAATAATATGCCCGTCCAAAGTCCCCGCGCATGACGATAAAACAACACGACAAACAGCAAAATATACGGTACCCAAATCAGCAATTGGAGCATAATCGGCGGATGAAATAAACCATGTACCAAAAAAAACCCGCCTACGGAGGTCAGTTCTGCCAGCGCGACACTGATATACACCCCACCAACAGCATCGCCCGACCTGCGTTCAAAGCGCGATTGGCAGTACGGGCAAACAGGGTCCATCTTAAACAGACCATGAAACATCTTGCCCTGCTCGCAATTTGGGCAGCGCAAGGTAAAACCGACTTTTAATTTATGCCCGATATAAGAAAATTTACGACTTCGCATAGGTGGCAACAAATACGCTAAAACGGACGACATCCTACCAGTATAGCCTGAGTCTACACCGTTGGAACCACCGACTCTATAAGCACTTATAGAGAAAATAGGGTATCTTTTCCTGAGTGAACAACCATACTTTGAATAATCCAACGCCTCCATGCCGTTTGCAATTTCATCCAAAAGCGATAAAATCCCCGCAGACGTTTTGCCACTACAGCGCGAGAAAAATGTAACGCCGACTGTTAGGCAGCGCTCTGTAAAACGGAAATCTTCTGGGGTCAAAAGGAAGGGAATTCAAATGGATACAGCTCTGAAAACAAGTATCTGGCAACAGTTTGGGGCCGCAGTTGATACGCTCGATGATACCATAAGTGCATGTCCCGACGAGCTTTGGAGTGCCACCCTTTGGAAAGATTCGGAAGACGCAAGGTACGGACAAGTATGGTTTGTTGCTTATCACACGCTGTTCTGGCTTGATCTTTTCCTGACTGGTTCCTCAGAAGGCTTTTTGCCACCTTCCCCCTTTATTCGTAGTGCGCTCCCGGAAAAACCGTATACGAAAGATGATGTTCTCGCGTATCTCAGGCAGTGTCGCCAGAAATGCAAAGCTGCAATTGAAGCGTTAACGGATGAGAAAGCGTATCGGGTTTGCACATTTGAGTGGATGGAGCCTACATTCTTGGAGTTACAACTCTACAGTATGCGTCATGTTCAGGAACATGCAGCGCAATTAGGTTTGTTTCTTGGGCAGAATGGTGTATCCGGCCCTGATTGGATTCCGAAGGCTAAGGACAACGCCTAATTACAAATGGTTTGCGGTAGATACTGGAGATTTAGGCGGCACACTTGAAAGCCTGGAAGCGCCGGTTTTTGCAAGGGCGAGACAGGTCTCGCCCTTTACGAATGGCAATATTTTTTAAGATTATTTCTCTCAACCGTTGCCGCTGGCTATCTCTTGACTATAGTGAACGCGATCTCGCGCCCATACAGGCGCATCATGCCGATCCATAGTTTCGTCATCCCTTCAAGCGCGGACGCATTGCTCAACGGCCCCGCATCCACCACATCCAGACCAATTTTACCCGCTAGGGACATCACAACTGATTTCGCGTCGGCATCATCGCCGCAGATAAAGGCGGTGGCTTTTTGTCCGCTGAAAACAGGATCAAGCAGTGTTTCCCATCCCATTGTATTGAACGCTTTGAACACTCGCGCACTTGGCAGCATTTTGGCAATGTCTTCCGCTGCTGAGTTGCCATCTTCCGGCGCAGGTACGCCCAAGCGATTGGTCGTGTCGATGATGATTTTGCCGCCGACATCGCCCAACTCTGAAATCACCTGTCGCACCGCCGCCCAAGGGACAGCGATAACGAGTACCTCACCGAAAGCACCTGCTTCTGCAACGCTCATGGCCTGAACATGCTCTGCCGCGATGTCCGCCAACAGCGCTTGAATCTTTTCACCCTGCGGCTCACGCACACCAAAAGCAATTTCATGCCCTTTGGCTGCCCACACCTTGCCCAAGTTGCCGCCGATATTCCCCGCCCCAATAATGCCGATTTTCATCGAAATCGGTGCGAGATACGCCTGCCTTTAGGCAAGGGGGCGAACCAAAGGTTCGCGGTAAGCACCTTAATCCTTTCAATAGTAGCTGACGATAATCCCGGAAGGGAAAGAGAGATTTGCAGTTACCTGCTGGCTCTCCCTCAAAGCCTTCTCCGCTTGCGCGGGGTTAAGTTCACCTTGACAATGTTATGCGGTGGTTTGGCGTGAGCGGCACTGGCTTTTCCCAATCGCCTGTTTAACCACTCACCGCAGAGTTTGGAACTGGTGAAGCATCCCAAAGTGCCTATCTATTCACCGCTAACGGAGTTCCCCGAAGGGAACCGAGTCGGGTAAGCATTAGGGCTTTTAAAAGCCCCCGCCTTTAGGCGTAGGGATGCTTACCATATTCCTGCTCGGTGACAGATTTGTCCATTCCGGCGGGGATGTAGCCATAACGATGCGCCAGAATGCCGACGAAAATATCGCCCTTGCCAACTTCGCGCACACTCACGCCCACCGCACCGCCCGGTTGACTGCCGAAATCGCTCATATTGATCGGGCGCAGTTCCAGCCGTCGGATGGCGGCATCCACCGCGTCCCGACGCGGCTTTAAATCCTTCGAGGTCGAACTGATGAAGATGCTTTTCGTCATGCGCTTGCCCCGTTCAGAATAAACCTTGTAAGCCTATTCCAGCGTGGAAAATGTCTTTATGCTTTTGTTCGGCGCATAATGCGAATATCTTAACATTTAATTGGGCGGATTCTTATTGATGTGCGCGGAAACTGTCGTATAATAAACATCGTCCCATAAGGATAAGCGGAATATCCGGTTGGAAGCCGTCTTTTTCCAGCCGCCGAATTAAGGCTACGCGATGCCTCTTAAGACGCGCCTTCAATGGTGCTTTTTTTGCATCCCTGCGCTTCGCAGTGGATTATCCGAGGAGATAAAATGGAAGAACCGCCCCTTATCCGCCGCGCCACTTTACAGGACGCGGAGATACTTACCCAGCAGCGCCGAGCAATTGCCGCCGCTACCGGGACGACTGATGTGTGTATTTTAGATACAATCGCATCCAATTTCAGCAGTTGGGTACGCGAGAAGCTGGCGCGGGATGAATATCTCGGCTGGCTGGCAGTCGATGGGTCTGGGGATGATGAATATGTCATCGCCGGAGCAGGGTTATGGCTGATGGATTGGCCTCTGAGTGCGCGTAACCTCAGCGGGAAAAATCCTTATATCATGAATGTGTATACGCATCCGGCCTATCGCCGCTTAGGATTAGGGCGCGAACTGGTTGCCATCATGGTCGATTACTGCCGTGAGAACAGCTTCCCTTTTGCGACGCTGCATACCACGCAGTCGGGGCGGCCTCTGTATGAAACAATGGGCTTCCATGAGACGTGTGAGATGCAACTCGATCTGCAAGAAGCGCTGATGCCGATTGCGCTGCCGATATATGAGTATGTGCCGATGCGGGGTTAATGGTGAAAGAGTATGGGCGAAGGAATGCAGATTAACAATTAAATACGGAGAACCCCACCCCAGACCTCCCCGTACACGAGGAGGGGGCTGGATATGTTGTATTTCTCCCCCTCTCTGAGTTCGGGGAGGGGGGTGGGGTTATTCTCAAAATTTACCGCATCTGACGGACGACACCCAGCACTTTGCCCTGCACCTGGCAGTTGGCGGCGCTGACGTAAATCGGATCCATCGTCGGATGTGCGGGTTGGAGGCGGACGTGCGCCCCTTCATCAAAGAAATACTTGAGCGTAGTTTCGCCGCGTTCCGGCAGCCACACCGCCACCATATCCCCGTTTTTGACTTCATCCACTTTCCGCAAAAACACGATATCGCCATCTTGAATCATGGCATCGATCATCGAATCGCCGCGCACACTTAACGCGAAGACTTCGGCTGCATCCACCGCGCCCAAAATCGAAGAAGGCACTTCGATCATATTTTCTTCGTCGGTGTAATGCCCAATATCTTCCGGGATAGAAACGGGAGCGCTGGCGACGATATGCCCGATCAAATGCACACGCGGCATTTCAATTATGCCCTTCACCTTACGGCGGCTGTTGGGGATGGGCTTAATCAAGCGCAGCCCACGCGAGGTCGCGGCGGAGCGCTCCAAAAATCCAGCTTGAACCAGTTTGTTCAGGTTGTAATTGACGACGGAAGTCGAAGCGATTTTGGTCGCCTCGCCAATATCACGGATGGTGGGAGGGAATCCGTTATCCACAATATAGCGATCAATAAAGCGGAGGATATTGCGTTGACGTTCTGAAAGTTTATCAAAAGGTTTCATGGTACAAATTCCTTAAACAGCGAATGACTGTTCTAAAGTATAGATGAACAAAAGTTCCTTTGTCAAATTTTTGTTCGGAACTTGTATTCGCTTGATACTTTGTGCTAATTTTAGAGGGATGAACATAGAATTTTCGTGCTAATCGTTTTTGATGCCTAAATTAAGCGATGTTTGATGGAGTCGTCTGTTCAAGGGTTCGCAGCAGGGCTTCGGCACCTGTCCGCGCCGCTGCGTTATATGCGGGACTCATCCCCAGCCATAAGAACGATTCATTACTCATGGTGAGACAGACAATCGCATAACCTACCGCTTGGCACTGTGCTGGACTGGCTTGGGGATAAGCACGTTCCAAATCAACCGCAAACAAAACAATCAGATCATTAAACATCTGAATCAAACTTTGCTTCGTGGTGCTGATGAGCGTGTTGGCTGGCACGGGTGTGCTGCTGGCTGGCGCAGGCGTGGCTTACCGCCGTTACCGCAAGCATTAGCACAAGCTGTAGACCGCACCAAATTACCTTACTTTTTGCCAGTCGTTAATTTGGTGCGCGTCTCTCGGACGGCGATACTGGGGAGGCTGGCGGCGTTGGCCTCCAGATAAGCGGCGATAGCGGGCTTATGCTGTTTAATACCTTCGCGCAGAATCCAAGAAATCGCTTTGGTGATGAGGATGTCTTTTTCGTCTTTTGTCAGATCAACCAATTCAAGAGCCAGCACCAGAAAACGCGCATCCTCAGATTCGCGCACCGCTCGAATCAACAGCACAAGACTGGCGCGGCGCTTGTTGATATTTTCGTCCTGTGCCAGCTTCCGCAAAAAATCCTGCCATGCGTCCCAACGGGCATCAAGTTCCTTGGGCGTAAAGGTCGATTGACACGTACCATCGACCTCCGCCCAGCCTTCGAGTTCATCAAGCCAGGTTTCCAGTTTATCCAATGGCAACACACGGCGGTGGGCGGGGTAACTGTTCAGTAGCATTCCGGCAGCCGAGCGTCCATCAACAGAGTCGCCGTGATAGAGGCCGTCTAGGAGCGTCGTCCATTCGTCAAAGATCAGCGCTTTATTGGTCTGCGCCCACGTTTGCAGGTATCCCCGCAGGCTCGGCACAGGAATCCCGTAATGCACATGTGTCGCGCCAGTATAATCTGCGGTGGCTTGCCCTCCGGCGCTGATTTGTGCGCCTTGTAACTTAATCCATCCGGTGATTTCGTCTAAATGAGACATAACGACCCCCTTAATATAGATTGTAGCTATTTATAATAATTACAGAAATGAGATAATGTGTCGATGTGGTATACTTTAAAGGGTGATTTTTCGACTTTATTCAATTGATAACACAAGATGCTCATTGTAAAGTCAATCTTTCTTTGATCCAAGTGTTTTATACTATTTTTCCGAGTAGGTTGCGTGAAAACAGCGGTCTTACTAGGCAGTTTAGCGAAAAGTTGATAGGTTCGTCATGTTATCTATTCTCATCATCGAAGATGATCCGAATATCCGGCTTTTCTACAAAGTCAATCTTCACCAGCGTGGCTTTAAAGTCATCCCTGCCCAAGACCCAGAAAATGCCCTTATCTCCTTGCAGGAAGAATTACCGGCAATGATTCTGCTCGACATGAACTTTTCCGGGATGGATGGCAATGATTTCTTAGCCTACCTCAACCATAATCCCCGTTTGAAAAACATCCCAGTGATTATTGTTACGGCTATGATTTATGCGCTGGATGCTGTTCAAGCCCAATATCCTAATGTCGTCAGTCTCCTTACAAAGCCATTCTCCGTAGGAATTCTAATTGAGGCAGTTCTTGCCGTACAAAACTCAAGGGAACAACGTAAAAATTCCTAAACGTTCTGTGGATTTTGCTATTATCGAATAAAATAGCGATACAATAACTAAAAGCAATAATATGGTAGATAAACAACATGGCGCATATCTTAATTGTGGAAGATGACGCACACATCCGGCTTTTCATTAAAATCAATCTGACCCGTCGGGGGTATCAGGTCATTGAAGCCGGTAGCGCTGAAGAGGCATTAGCTCTCATTCACCATAATCCACCACAGTTGATGGTGCTTGATTTGCGCCTTCCTCAAATGGGCGGCCTTGAATTATTGGACATCCTCGCCGAAGAGAATCAGGTCATTATCCCAGTGATTATTTTGTCGGCCTGGGCACGGGAGCAAGGCGCGGAAATCATCACGAATTATGCTCAGGTGGTCGATGTGATCCCAAAACCTGTCCATGCCGGGCTGCTCCTCAACAGTATTCGGCAGGCGATTGACGAAGACAAAAACTGGAGTTAAGTAGGCTCATCGCTCGAACCGATAACCTCATGATTGGATGCCAAAGACGGCAAAAAGCGGGTCGCGGAAAATAAAATAAAACGCCACGAAAAGTAAGAAAACCCCATAAAGCCGCTTCACTTGCCCGGAAGACATCCCAATCGCGACCTTCGCGCCGATAATCGCGCCGAGCAGCAGTCCCACTGCGACCATCACTGCCGCGCCGATATTCAACACACCTTCGTTATAATAGACCAGCACCCCCGGCAGTCCAACGGGCAGCAGCAACGCCCCCAACGATGTACCCACTGCCCGTTTTTGATCGTAATTCAAAAAGCCCACTAACGCCGGGACGATCACCGCCCCTCCGCCAATCCCGAATAAGCCGGAAAATAGCCCCGCGACCAGCCCAATGATGAGCAGTGCATACCAGCGCCCTTGCACTTGCGGTTTGGCAATGGGGAGTTCACGCGGGGTCGCATTCGGATCCTTGCTCAAGAGATAGGCTCGCCAAAATTTGCGCGGTTCAGCGAAACGCCAGCCCATCACCAGCAAAAATAGGCCGTAAACCTGCCGCAGCAGTGCCGGATTAATGTTATCCAGCGCCAGCGCCCCCAATGCCCCCAACGCGGACGTAATTAGCAGGCCAAACGCGATCAAGGCAGCGGCGCGGACATCAAATAATTTGGCGCGATAATAGGCCGATACCGCCAAAATGCCAACGGGCATCAGGAGCGCGGCTAAGGAGGTCGCAATTGCGGATGTGGTGGTCAGGCCGAGGAAGATCGCCAGCGTGGGGACGATGACGACACCGCCGCCGATGCCAAACATACCAGAAAACACACCCGCCACAATCCCGACGATCACTAGAAAAAACCATTGTTGCGGCACGGCGTAACCTCTTTAATCAACAGGTGTGTTGTGTAAAAAAGGTATTGTGCCGCGCTCTGCCTGCGATTTCAACAATTGATGTTATTAGGCTTTGCTCCATCTATCGTTTAATTTTCCAAGCGCCGCGCATCCACCACGCCCGGATTTGCCCCGTTTAAGAG
>Ga0163154_10003770_pt1 | contig 20631 bp, 12 predicted proteins | sample OliLakLV19MP9P1_FD_148649 | JGI IMG/M metagenome (GOLD analysis project Ga0163154, IMG submission 148649) | Freshwater microbial mat bacterial communities from Lake Vanda, McMurdo Dry Valleys, Antarctica - Oligotrophic Lake LV.19.MP9.P1 | ecosystem: Environmental > Aquatic > Freshwater > Lake >...
TTCGGTAGAATAGCTTGTCGGTTTTCATTCTTATTGGCTATGTCAAAGATATAATTAAACTGATTGGAGATATCTATATTGCTTTGTATGTGATTCTAAAGCATATCGAGATCGATCGAATTCTTTTAAAAAAAGTATTACCGTTCTCATCGGTATTTTCGATCTAAACCAAGCTCTACATAGAACGAAAACGTATCCGATCTCGCAATAAACGAGGGGATGATCCGAGCAGGCAAGAACATGCCAATTTTGACAATGATGTGAGTTGTGTCACAATCAGCTCAAATACATTAATTTAGATACTCATCAAGACTTATGAAATGTCCTGTGTGTGGTCATGCTGAAACCTTAGTCTATGGCAAAACAGATCGGGGAGAACTTCAGCGAATTTGCCCTGCTTGTCATGAGATTTTCACAGATCGTCCTCTTAGGAACTATACTGCGTTGTCAATAATACAATCTAAAAAAGCAAGATATTTTGTTCTTCTATTTTTTTGTATTGGGTTTGCAATAAACTTTATTATTGCAAATATGGTTCCTTATTATCATCGATCTGATGTTCAAGTTTTTCGTGTATGGGCTGATTGTTTTTTTCAATCAAAGCTCAAAATTTACTTGACATGCAATACTGGCTTCTATCCAACTATAGGTATGTTAGCTAGCGGAGGGATCATATACAGCATCAAAGCTCTTACTGGTCTGACAGATGGTGAATTTATCAACAATGCTTTTCGGTCATATCTATTCTTTTTTGATATATTAAATCTTTTTCTTTTTGTGGCAATCGCTCGAATGATGAGATTTCAAAAACCAATAATCTTAGGATTGGCGTTGTTTTTAATTCCATCTAATATAGTTGGTGGTGCAATATGGGGACAAATTGATAATATTTCACTATCATTCTGCTTAATCTCTTCAATCGCCATGATTAAATCTTGGGGAGAACTGCACAATGCAAAAAGTGATTTGAAAGCGATCTCATGGCTATTAGTAGCAGCATTAAGTTTGCCAATTTTTATTCTTGTAAAGCAATTAAGTGCTTTTTCTTTGCCATACTTTTTAGTTCTTTTTGTAGTTACAACAATTAAATTCTGGCAAAAATGGCAAAAAAAAGGGGCAGTTTACATATGTGCTGCAATAGGAGTCTTTTTCCTAGTGTTTTACAGCCTTGACCATCTCTTAGCAGTTCCAAAGAATTTTCTAGGCTCTAGTTACTATTATATATGGACTGGTGGAAGTAGCGATCACGGTAATATTATATCGGCAAATGGCTTCAATATTTGGATTTTCTTAGGACGAGATCCTGCTTCATCTTCTCGTATACCATTTTCTCTATTATGGGATAAAGATGCTATTTTCAAGGTGAGCCCTTATGATTTTGGTATTGCACTTTATCTTTTCTGGATAATTTTTTTGTTGGTAACGACAGGATGGTTAACAAGAAAAAATTCACAAGAATTTAATGCTGACCCTTCTAGTGGTGAACCAAAACTGATGGCAGTCCTATTTTTGTATCATGGATTATCTTACTTAGGTTTTAATGTTCTCCTAACGGGGACTCATGAACGCTATATGTACAATGGCTATCCATTTCTACTTTTTGCCATAGCATGGTTTTTAACTCAGAGGTTAGTATTTTCTTGGCGAATAACGGTTTTTTGCTTTGCCTCAGCATTTATATACGGATGTTTTGTCTTTTCTATTATTGGTCCCTTACCAGGAATTCTCTTTGCATTTAGTCGTCATGAGTTCTTAGCTTCAATTCATTTGCTATTACTGATATTACTTGCTGACGCTTGGCTTCAAATATGTCGATTGCATAGGGTTTAAAACTAATGTGGATAGTCCTAAAATGGGCAGGATAAACTTTAAAGGAAAGGGTGCTAAAACCTATATTTGAAGACAGGTATAATTTCTATCCCAGCACTCATCATCCTTTCCTATGAAGGGCTACCGAGATATAATCATTAAAAAATGCCTGAACTATTGATGTGGGAATAAATTAGCTTATGTCTGAACTTGATATATCCAAATTTCAACTCCAAACATACCCATGCCCTATATGCGGAGGGAGGCGAAATAAAAATCTATATTCAATCCAAGTATTTAATATTGTCAAATGCAAGACATGTGGAATGACTTTCGTCAATCCAAGAATCAGTAATGAGAAGATTTTTGATGTTTATCGCCACAAATATTTCTGTCGTAATCAAGATGGATATAATGATTATGAAAGTACTGCCAGTCTGAGAATCCAGACATTTGAGAAATGGTACATAGATATTGAGCCTTATTGTATACGCAAAGGATTTGCTCTAGACATTGGCTGTGCAGCAGGTTATTTTATAGATATTTTACAGGACAATTTGTGGAAAGCTGAAGGAATTGAGCTAGATCATCAGATGTATGGATTGCTAATTAAAAAAGGATACTCAATTAGTAACGATCCTTTAGAATATTTCAATTCTTCACGTCAATATGACTTAATTACTATGTTTGATGTGATCGAGCATTTACCTAGGTTACAAAAAGACTTTGCTAAAATCAGTAGCCTTCTCTCATCACGTGGTATTTTGGCGCTGTCCACACCAAATATTGATAGTTTGCAACACAAACTGTTCCGAAGTCGCTGGTTTCAATTCAAGCCAATAGAGCATCTACATTACTTTTCGCCTAAGACTCTTCATCGTTTAGCTCAAGACCATGGGCTTTCTGTGGAAGTCATGAAAAAATCAGGTCAATATTCTAATATTCCTTTTATTCAAGACCGACTGAAACATTATGGCTTTAATCGCTTGGCAAGCATATTTAGCTTTTTGATAAAACTATTCGCCCTAGAGAAACTAAATTGGTATGCTGATACGGGAAGTATATTTGTTATTTTCCGTAAAATTTAGCGAAGAATGGAGATCTTGAGGGCTTCATTTTACAAGATTATCTATTTCGGGTTTTCAGTTATTTCTTATGAATAAAAATAAAAAAATTCTAATAGGTATCGTCTGTACCCTCACGATCGCTAGCGGCTGGATTACTTTTACCCATATCGACTGGTTGAACCAAATTCAGGAAATCGTCCTAGATTCAGGTCTGTGGGGCTATGCGATCTTTGTTGTGGCTTATGCAATCGCCTCTTTGTTAATCCTACCCGTAACAGCTTTTAATATTGCGGGTGGGGTGCTTTACGGTGGAGTCGAAGGACTATTACTCACATCGATGGGTGCTTTACTTTCCGCTTTATTGGGATTTTTGCTGGCGAGATCGCTAGGAGCGCGGTTGATCACGGGCGGTGATCGCTGGTCACGTGTGAGTAACAATCTGATTACAGGAGGGATTGCTTATGCCTTTGCCGCTCGATTATTTCCTTTGATCCCCTATGGTGTGGTTAGCTTAGCCGCAGGGCTAAGCCCGATCAAGCACCGTGATTATTTGCTAGGAACTTTGTTGGGTACGCCTTTGGGGATTGCTCCTTTTGTATTTTTGGGTAGTACAGGCATGCAAATGAATGCTAATCATGATGTACTACCTTTGTTGGCTAGTAGCATGGGCTTAGGGATACTGATTGTGGGAGGAACATGGTATCAGCAATCTCAAAAAACAAATCAAGAGGATATCGTACAGGTAAATCATGCAGATCTTACAACAGAAACGATTAGATCCGAATCAACCGCAAAATAATAATCGTCCTCCTCTCCCGAACTTATATTTCGTTTTGGGGAGTTCAGGTATTTTTGCGATCTCCATATTATTGCACTTTTGGCAATTGGGAGCCGTCCCTTATCCAGTCTTTGATGAATCTCTATTTGGCAAGTATGCCGAGGAATATCTAGACGGCGCGCCGACTTGGGAAGGGCATCCGCCACTTGGTAAATTTTTCATTATGATCGGCTTGCTATTGTTTGGTCGTAATGAAATCGGCTACCGCGTAATTGGGGCAAGCTTCGGCGCGATTTTACCTCTGCTCGTAATTGGATTAATTTATCGACTGACTTATAAACGTAATTTGGCGCTGCTATCGGGCTTATTTGTATGCAGTGACGGCTTGTTTTTAGTTGAGTCTCGTTTAGGATTACTGAATATATTTTTAGTGACATCGGGGCTTGCATCACAAATATTTTTGATTGCTGGTCTAGAACAAAAGGGAAACACACGCACATTTTTTTTATGCTGTTCTGGGTTAATGCTAGGAGCCGCCGCTTCGATCAAATGGAATGGTTTGGGATTTAGTCTTTTGCTATTTGGGATAGTTCTATTGGTATTTGCGATCTCCAAACTTTTCCCAAAACAAATATCGCGATTAGAGATATTTGCTGAAGTCTTGAGCTTAGATTGGTGGCAATATTTATTATGTTTTGGAATAATGCCGATCGCTTTCTATTTAGTGCAGTGGATACCCTTGTTCATGCTCAATTCTGGTGGAGTCTCTCCTGAAAGTGGCTTGGGAGCAATTCATGCATTTGGTGAATCACTGATCAAAGTTCATCAACATATTCACTGGTGGCATAATACCGAACAGGTTATGGCCCATCCATACTGTTCGTCGGTGCTTTCTTGGGCAGTTTCGGCGCGACCCGTTGGCTATTATTTCCAAGATCGAGAAGGTTTTTTTGTGGTACTCCAAGGGCTAGGTAATCCTCTGTTATGGTGGCTATCGACTCTGGCGATCGCCTATTTCACATTTAATCTAGGCATAAGTTCAATAAGATATTTATTGTCAGCTCGTCTTTCCCAAAAACTCACTCAAATCACAAATACTAGTCCTGTTAATTATTTTTCTATTTATTTATTGTTAGGATATTTTGCTAATTATCTACCTTGGCTATTAGTAAAGCGTTGCTTATTCATCTATCACTATATGTCAGCTTCAGTTTTCAGTTTTGTCGCCTTATCATGGCTAACTTGTAAATTGATCGAGCAGAAAAGTATCGCTCGCTATTTAGGCTATGCAATTATTGCTATAGTGTTGCTTAGTTTTCTGTTCTTTTTACCAATTTGGATTGGCTTACCAATCTCCCATTCTGCTTTTTATGAACGGATGTGGTTTATGCCAGACAAAGTGTTAGGTTTTAATTGGATTTGATGGCGATTGCCAGATTCTTGTTTTAGGTCTTGTTTTAATTTCCAGCATTCCCAAAACATTTTTAAAATCACTTGAATATTAGCACCTGTAGCCACCCCAAACTTACGTGGGAAGTGGCGTACAGGTTTTTCAATAACGGGTTTCTCAAGATTTAAATATTGGAGTTTAAGAAGGAATTCGGCACTAAATAATGCGCCATTAGATTTAATTGGCTTAATTGCTTCGTAAATGTTTCGAGGAAATAGCTTGAATGCACAGTCAATATCTTTAGCTTTAATTCCTAATACCAATTGAATAAAAATATGATATAGCCAAGCATTGAGTGATCGCACAAATAAATCTGCGCGTTTGGCACGATAGCCAATCACAACTTGCGATAATAATTGTCCCTGCTGACTATCTTGCGAATTGTCGATATATGGCAAAAACTGATCGAGATCGCTAATATCAAACTGCCCGTCGCTATCGGTCAAGAAAATATATTCATATATCGCTTGATCGAATCCACTTCGCAACGCTGAGCCATAACCTAAATTTCGTTGATGATTAATCAAGCGAATTTGTGGATTGTTCTTAGCTAAGTCTGTGACGATCGACTGAGTTGAATCAACAGAGCCATCATTCACCACAATAACTTCATAACAAATCTGGCGATCTCGCAAGTAATTCACCGCCGAAATGATCGCCAAACTAATATTTCCCGCTTCGTTATAGGCGGGTAACACTACAGAAATAGACAAAGAATTTAACATAAATAAACTCCCAAAATTCGGACACCCTAAGGGAAACAATCTCACAACTCATTTTTAACTGCCATATTCTTGACTGATATATTATTTCCCAGCAAAATCTGTAATCGAATCGAATATATCAACAACCCCGCTAACAAAATCACATTCAAAACACTGGTTATATAAGTGATGCTATATCGCAAAATTTCTGGAATCATATTGAACAATTCTCCATGATTGTAATTGAGATAAACATAGCCTACATTGATCGAACCTGTAAAAGTAAACGCCCAATATAGCCACTTAAAAAGAGGGATTATCGCGATCGTGATCGCAAAAAAAGCTAAGCTGTACAACATATAACGTTCATGCATTCGGGTCGGCAATACAAAAAATCCGACTAGCATGGTCACGATTGCCACACAATGAGCCGAAAAATGGCGCTGATGATATAGAAATATGGTTAACCACATCATCAGTATGCCCAAAAGCCCTAAACCAATTACTCGATAACTAATCCCCAAAAATGTCGCATAGTCACTCTGCCAATTTGACCATATCCAGATATTAAAGGCATTTACCGAACCAAAACTATAGAAATTCGCTGTACCTTGAAGTAGATAATATAGTGACAAAAATGGCTTATAAATAAAATATAAGAAAGAATTTAACGATAGATTTGATAAATTATTTGAATCAAATCTATCTACCCCAAAAAAGGGAAAGATGATTAGCCAAATTGTTGTCGCCCCACCAAGTGCGATCGCCCCCCACTTCCACCATGCTTGGCGAAACCATTGAGAAAGCACTAGAAACGGTGCAAAAAAGATTCCTTGCGGTTTCACAACAAGCATTGCGGCAATTAATATCCCTGCCCTAATTACCTGATTTTGCTGAATCAAATAAAACGCGCATAGCATTAACAGAACAATTACACCATCAACCTGTCCCCAGATTGCCGACACAAATATCATCAAAGGGTTAAACGCATAAATCAGCGCCGCCCTATAAGCGCGATCTCTGGTTGTATATAGTTTCAAGATTTGGGCGATCACCAATGCTGAACCAATATCCGCAAGCACTGATGGCAATTTAATCAAAGCCATCAGTAACACGCCGTCAGTATGACTAAATGTTGGGTCAAACAACTGATAAATCTTGGCAAGTAACCACAATACATATAGATAACCTGGTGGATAGTCAGAATTAACCACAGTATAAAAGTTTGCCAAACCTTGCCGCGCTAGCTCGACAGACCAAGACTTAAACAGAGCAACATCCAGCCAAAGAGCGATCGGTAAACTAATCAGCAGCAGATGTAAACCCAGAGCGATCGCCAGTCCTATATAAAATTTGCGTGAATCTATTTCTACTGGCTCTTTAGCAATATTCTTCATACAAACTTTTAGATAAAACAAGATTAGTAATTGCTCGACTAGGGTGAAATAAGCGAAAGCGAAGAAGGCGCAGAAAGGGCATTGGTAATTGCCTCAAAAGCTGAAACTCCTTGCCGTATGGCAGTATTGACAATCGAGCGCACCGCTATCGTGTAATCTGAGGATAATCCCATTCGTAAGCATTTGGGAATACAAAATTGGTGAATGACATCGATATACAAATATCTAGAGATCGAACATGATGCCACCAGCCCACAGGCATAAAGATCACCTCACCTGGATGCAGATCGAACTCAAACACTCGCGCTCGTTGGTAGAGCGGATATTTTTGATAATCAGGATTCTCGGCATCGACTTCGCTAAATACACCTGTATGGTTGTACATGAGATGAGTTTGAAGTGGCGAGATCGTTTTCCACCGCTTAGTCCCCACTACCTGAGCCATCATCAAATTTGTCGGATCGTGATGCAGAGGCGTGATCGTCCCCTTCGGACCAAACCAGAAAAACGCTCTATCTTCTGCCAAATTTGGATCTAGATAGGCTGGGAACATCTCAATATGATCGAATACTGCCTGTAATACCTGATTATTTACATGATGATTACTTGCCACCATGTAATAGTCATTAGTCTCACCCCCATTGACCACCATATCAACATAGCTACGCATCTGAACTTTGTCTTTGTGATGCTCGGAGTTGACCTCATAGCGTGGATCGGCGTTGCGATTTGCCTGAATTTCAACTTCCAGATCGCCAAACTGTTCGCGCAGGTAATCTGGGTTCCACGCCGACATTGCTCGCCAATTCTGCATTACATCGGTAATTATCACGGGCGTACCAGTGCTGTAATATGCTCCTAGAAATTCTTGGCGCGATAAATTACTGCGTCGATCGATTTGTGTCTGGATTGGGGATAGTTCTTTGAGCTGGTCACGGATATTCAAGTGCGATTCTAATTTCTGCACACTCATCCCAATGTTTCGACCTGCTTGAAAGTATGGATGAGCGACTACAGCTTCAAGTTCTTGCCGCGCTAATTCTGGATCGATCCCATTCATCACTAATGTTTGTAAGAGCGATCGATCTGATGCCCCCAGCATTTTGTTTTCCGCAATCCATCTCCGCCATTCATCTGTGAGTGGTTTGGGCAGTACTGCTAACGGCTTAAACTGAAAAGGATTGTATGTGTAGTCAAAAGATCTCATATCGATCACATTAGTTTTAGAGAAATTTTTAGAGAAATTTTTAGCAAAGTTTATGCTTAGTTAAGTTCATAAGTAAAGAGCGCGATCGAAAACTATATTTTAGGGAATTTAGGAGCAGTTTATGTACGTCAAAATTAATGGTGTTTTCATCAAACTCTCATTCTGGATTCCTATTCTGATTATATTTCTTGGTTATGGTTTCGTCGGCCGATCGATTTCTATGCTCTATCAGCAGAGTAACTCAGCTACTACTACGTTCTTGCTCGCCTTGTGTGTTGCAGGCGTGTACGTCTTGCCCATAGGACTAGGTGGCATAATCGCCACAATTGTAAGCTTAGCAGTGTTCTTTGCAATTGCAGGATTTTCATCTGGGCTAGTGGCAAGCGCGGCGGCGGCCCTGGTGATTTGGCTGGGATTCCAAGATGCTGACTCCGATATCGTCGATCGAGACAAAAATCTGACCACACAGCAATGGCTGATCGTTGCCGCTACGACATGCCTAGCTCTCACCCTAATGTTTACGATCGCCCAAACAACTACAGGTACGATCTCCGATCTGATCGTTGGTGCAACTACAGGGTCGATCGCCGCGATCGGTTTACAGATCAAATCTAGCGAACAGTCTTTAGCAAATCCCAGTCGCTTTGTACGATTTGGCGTAATTGCCAGTTTGTCGATCGGCTTCATCTTTGGACTGCTTACCTACAAACAGTACATATATAGTTCTATGCCTGATTTTCAGAGTCTAATTACCTAGCGCAAAATCAATCTAGCCACAATCATTATTTGATGTTAATTTTGTCTGGCTGCTTGGGTAATATCGCAGTGAAAGCTGCAACTGCCCTCACGATAGTTAAGCAGCATCAGATTTCCAAACTGATCACAAAGAGCTAGTTAGAGCAGGGACTGATATGTCAGAGCGTAATCCAAAACAGATCAACCAATTTTTCGCTAACCTGATCGCCAAAATCAGAAAATGGCTGATTAAAACTGGCAGTCCCTTTCGGATTAGTCGCCGTTTTGTGCGAGCTTTATTAAATCAGACCAAAGGGCAACCTAGTCAGGGTAAAAGAGCGCGGCAGGGTGGGTTTGTTTTGCCGACAGTTGTGATGGTTACCCTAGTGGTAACGCTTTTGGTGGTGACCTTGGTGGGTCGATCGTCAGAGCGGGCCAGAAGTGCCTCTAACGCCAGGGTCGAGCAAGTATTTACCAGTAACGCCAAGCCAGCGATCGATCGAGCCAGAGCTAAAATCGAAGCCCTGATCAACGATGACAAGTTACCAAGAACTACGCCATCAGAAGCGAAACTCAATGAGATCGTTACCTTGGATTCTGGGAAATATACCTTCGCTGACGAAACACGCCTTCAAATCAATACGGATCGGATATTTCCAACCAACACCACGAATGGCACTAATGTCAGTGGGGTTGGACCAGCAGTAGATGATGCCGACATCAAAAATATTGAAGCAATTTCTACTGCTTGGAGATTTCCACTTGATACCGACAATGATGGTAAATACGACGCTCTAGGCCTCTACAGCATTCTTTTTCGTACTCGCCCAGAAACAGTCAACGCCACTCGTACTATCAGTACTATTGAGGTTAGGACTTTACCTATGGATGAGAGTGCCCTCAGTTCAGCTTGTACGGGTTCGTCTATTTCTAACGCTGCTACCGATGAAGGTTGGACTCCATCCAACAACAAACTCAAAAAAAGCTTCTATGTTTATGCCGTTACGATTCCCGTTACAGATAAGACCATTCTGCCCACTGGTGAACAGGATAAATACGAGAATTTTATTGGCAATCAAACCTTTAGCGCTTTGGAACTTCAGCAGGATAGAGCCAGAAGCCCTGTATATAAAAACGCTGTCTGGTCTGAAGGTGATATAGAGATAGTCCGTTCTGCGACATTTCGGATTAACGGGCGGTTATATGCTGGCGGTAATCTGCTAGTTGGTGCTAGCGGCGGCTTGCCTATTTCCTTTTATATGGTCAGCAGTCAGGATTCCTGCTATTACAAAGACCCAGACAATAGTGCAATTATCGTCGCAGGTAATGTCGTAGAAGGCGATGCTCTCACTAGCGATACAAATTTATCTCCTAGCGGGACGCCCGTTAGTGTTCACCTGTTTCGAGGAGAAAAGGTCAACCCCACCACTGACACAGTTAATTACTCGGTAGGAGCCCCTCCCGCTCCAGCTCTTGGGGCAGGTAAGATCAAAGCTATTGACGAGACCACGCAAACCGTCACTAATTTTGGTTCAGAGGCAGCTCTCAACTATTTCGCCTACAATAAACGTATTATCGCTCTGGTCGAAGCAGCCCTAGATCGAGGAACTCAATCAGTTTCATTTACTGCTCCTATCACTGATGCGAACATCACATCCCCCGATCCGATTCCAGTCAAAAAAGATGTGGCGGCAAGAATCGTAGATGAAGGACTTTCTAACCAGAGCGATGCCGATATAGCTCGTCGTAAAGCTCTTGTCGAATATTTCCGCGCCCGCACCCGTAAAGTTCCTTTCAAAGAAGTTCCATCTAATGCCACCGACCCTCAAATATACGGTGCTGCCTATTACTCTGCCCATTACAGTGCCGGCCAGTTTCAAGATACACTGTTTACCGAACTTCCCAACCCAGTCACCACGCCTGAAGGTGTAAATGAGTTGTCGCCACCAATTGAGTGGATGATCCCTCCTTATACAAATGGAGGTGTATTGACTAGGGCTTCAGGTACTTATACGACTAATCTCGACGGGAAAGGATTGATTACCGACAGCGGTACGTTTCCAGGATTAACCCTCAAAACCCTTACTTCTTCGCTGACCAATCTCGCCGCTACCGATCCTCTCAAAGTAAGTTCTGCTAAAAAGCAAAACTTTTTAGGCGATCGAGTTTTAGTCGGCAACAACCTCCCCGCTTTTTGGCTTAAGAAAGATTCTAGTGGTCTTAAGCGGTTTGTCGGTCAAAGCGAAAACAGTCCATTTTCTACTAACGCTTCCATTAATTGGAACGTCGATGAAGTTTCTGTTGCCGACACTACAGAGCGCTATCGCAAAACACAAGCTGCGACACTGGCATCACTAGGTGAAACAAGTAGGAGTGGTTTCTGGGAACTTTCTGCAGCTGACGACCCTAGTAACAACAACAATCTAACTAGCGGTACTAACGCACCTGCCAATGCCACGCCTACGACTGGTGGGTTGCGAGTAATTACAAATGCTGGCATTTATAGCCGATTATCCAACCAAACCTTTTTGCCTCGTTACCGCACCAACACCCCAGACAACTCAGCTACAACTAATATTGACGAGTCTGCTGCTCCTGTCGATAATCCAGTTACAGGTCGTCTGATACCGTTACCAGCTGACCCCCTAGATGAGCGCCTATTTGCCGCACCAGATGATCCAAACACTCCACTGATAGATGAAAGACTGACAAATAACTTTGTCGTCTGGTCAGACTCTATGCCGATGTCAGGAGGCCCTACAGCTACAGCGCCAAAGGGCGATCTGCAAATGCGGGCAACTGCGCTATATCACTACAAGTTTGACGACTATAAACCCGTTGATGTTACCAACTACCAAACGCCAATTGCCTGCGTCAGCAGCTACTTCGATCCTTCTACCCCGACCACAGCTCAGAATGGTCTTATCGCTGGTGTTGCTGCGCCTTGGAATCCAAATCCTGCCGGCAAATCGAACAACGGGATTGTTTACAACGTTGGTCTAACTGCAACTAATATCTCTGTTGGTTCAGCTTTTGACACTACAACCAAGCAGTTTGCTTATGTTGCTGGTGCCAACAACCCCACCAGTGGCAGTAACAGTGGTTCTAGTATTGGCGATCGACTTGCATACCAAGCCAATCTCATTTTCCCCAATGGTCGTTTCGCCAACGAACCCCTTCGTAATACCTTACTCAAAATCAAAGGCGGTATTCCTCTTGGAAGTGGTGCCGGCACCAGTGCGGCGGCGGCAAATCTCACGCTTGCAGAACAATCTGTCCTAGACTCTAATATCTGTGCCCTGTCGATCTTGAATAACTACGTCACGGTGGCTGCTGGGGCTGCACCTGTAGTTAACGGTGCCACGGTACCTCACGGAGCCTTTAAAGAGGCTGCTTTCTTAGATGGTAGAGAGGTCAAGTCTTTAAATAGAAACGAATCCCTTACAGAAGTTGCCTATGGTACCAACTCTGCAATCGGTGGTGCAGGGATTCGAGTTGGTCGTGCCGACATCTTCGATCTTGAAATCGAGCAACGCCAACCTTTAGAGATTCGCGTTACGGACATCGACATCGATCGGCTGCGTGGATCGACCGTCACTGGTGGATTTAATAGTGTTGGTGTAGCTACAGAATTTTTACTGCCATTCAGTGGACTAATCTATGCCAGCCGCGATGATGCCCTTCCAGATTTAAGCTATTTTGACACTCGCGCTGCGGTAGCAGCCGATATAACATCGGGGTTAGCCCAAGCAGCAGGAGATCCACTGCCTATTTACACCGATCCTGCTAAAGTGGCGGATCTCAGCTCTACTGATTTTAAACTCGACCCGACACGCCGTCCTAGTGGTATCCGTCTGATTAACGGCAACCGTCTGTGGCGTAGTTCGCTTATTACAGGCAATCTGGGCGATACAACAGGTACGTCACCAACTTCTGCTACTGCCCAACCTGGGTGGACGCCAGCAACCAGAGGCGAAAAGGGTTTGATTCTGGCTTCAAATTTACCTGTTTACGTCAAAGCTCAGAAAGATCCAGCCAATCTATCCGATCCAACTTTAGTTGGATTCAATCGTCACACACGCGAGGAATTTACCACTCCCCTCAATGAAACTGGGGCTAATATTTGGGACAACTTCTATAGCCGACAAGAATCTAATCTAGACACAAATTTTGCCTGCCGTCCTGGACAAACTGGATGTGGTCCCCTTGGTGACGAATGGCGTCCCTCTGTGATCTTGGCTGATACCGCAACGGTCTTGTCTGCTGATTTTGCTGATGGTTTCCGTTCTCAAGGTGACTACGACCTCAATAACAATGCCAACACTTCTACCAGCATTAATTGGCAGTCTTCGCTCAACCCCAATGCTCAGAAAACCAAAGATAGCTCCTATGTCATAGATCGCAGAAAGTGGAACTTATTCAACAATAACTTCGTTACTAGTGCTAACTGGCTGCCCCCTTCTGCCAGTAACACTACGTCAGATCCTAGCAACCTGTTCCCAGGCGCAAGCAACCTCAACTCCTACAATGCCAACGGTGTTACGCCCGTCCAGCGACGTATTGGCTTTGGTGAATACAGCATGGATATTTGCCGAAAGATTCCTGCATCGGACTGCACGTTTGCAGATTGGAACAATGTAGGCGCAGGCACTACGGCTTTAGTCAGCCGTTCTCTCACAGCAACACAGACTGAAGATGTTAACAATAATGGTGTTCTTGATGCAGGCGAAGATACGGTTGTTGCCAATGGTCAATTAGACTTTGCGCCGCGATATATCTCACAGCCTAATGAGCGTTTTGCCCGCCGCGTCTCTTTCTTGCGCTACAACGACATCTACAAAGATGGCAATTACGCTCTAATTATGGCTGGTGCGTGCCCAGGAAACAGCGCAATTTGGCCGATGCCGATAGGTGTAATCAATGGCAACCTCTATACAGGCTATACCTATCCTCAGATCTTAGGAAATTTAAACAGTCCATTTAACGCTGCTAACCGTATTTCCTACGCTAACGTCGCCTGCCCACCACTGCCTGCTGCCACAATTGGGATTGAAACTAATAGTTATTCGCAGTATGAGGGCAGAACCAGAGATACTCCAGCCTCGCTATCTGCACAAATCGGAGGGCCGGACTTGCCTGCTGTTGTCTGGGCTACAAATGTCACGAATTTAAATGGAGCAGCTACTGCATTTATCTATAGACGATTTAATTTCGCTGTCCGTGCTAACAACCTGACATCAGCTACTGGAGAGGTGAGTGCCTCCATTAAAATCAGACCAGGTGGTGGCGTACCTACCAATATCAGAACTGGGGCGCCTGGAACTACTTTTCAAGTTAGCAACATACCTAGTGCACAAGATGGCACTGACTATCTCACCACCATCTATACTTCTGCTGGTGCACCGATCGCTGGAATTATTTCAGGTGCTGCTGGACAGCAAGAGGTTGATATTACTGTTACAATTCCTGGCTTCCCATACGCAACAAATAGCATCACAAATACCTATTCCGTCCTAGTAGTGCGTGACAGTGCAGAAGAAGACGACGAGGTAATTAATTTAAGCGTAACTGGTCGTGCCAATGCTGGTGCACAGTATAACAACGCTATAAATATGACCGTGCAGCAGGATCTATCAGGAACAAACTTTGTTGACACAACTACTACCGTCCCAATTTGTCCCTTCACTCCTCCAGTACCCAATCCGACCGCATGGGTGTTAGGTTCGCCAGGTACTCCTGTCAATTCTGATGACGGAGTTATCACACCACAGCCGCGCACGAGAAATAATTTCACTAATGGATGTACGCCATCACCAGTACCATCTCCATCACCAGTACCATCTCCATCACCAGTACCATCTCCAATTCCAAGTGCAGCTCCTCTTGATTACGAGCTGCCAGACTTTAACCTTGACAGGAGCAAAGATCCACTGGCATTCTTGCCCTCGCCTTCAAACTCTATGGGGGCAGGCAATATGCCCATTTCGGCAATGCTGCCCAACCTCAACCGCTTTGGAGGAAATCATGTTGTTGCCGCCGCCTATCCATATCGTGGAGGAGGCTATCCTGTCTGCACCAATAATATTACTGGTGCTCCTTACAATACGCCAACGCCAACGCCTGCAGGAGTGGCAGCATCCTATAACTGTCAGTTCCAAGATGCAAGCACGGTTGGGCCTAATTTCAGCCTTTATGGCGGTATATATACAACTGGTCCAAACTTAGGTATGCCTGTTTCGGTTCCAGCGACTGCACAAAGCAGTATAGAAGTTCCGCCGATAGCAAATCCTGCCCTTGTTGGCGGTGGTGGTGGTCAAATACCAATGCTGCCAGGCATGACCAATAGCCTTCCAACCACTTCTCCCAGAGCGCTCTGGTTTAGGACTCAGGGTGATAATACCGACTGGATAGGTACGGGAAGTAAAACTAACTACGGCAATGGTCGAAACCTGTATTTCTACAACCACGCTTGGCCCAATGTTAATAACACCAGTAGTAATCAAGCTAACCTCAACCACCCAGCCAGGCTGGTTTTACCTGATACCGTTTGCCTCGACACTGCTGATGGATCTGTGAACGAACGCTGCAACAGCACTTCTACCACCTTAGCTAATCTAAATCTGCCATTCAATCCACACTACCCCTCTGATTCCAGTTCTCTCGCTGGTAGTGCTTCTGCGACTAGACCTGCTAGTGCTTATGCTTTGTGCGGTCTTACTAACAGCTCTACCAAGTATCAGTCGATCCAATCTTTAGGTGACTCTATATTCGACATCACGGGTGGCAGCAGTTGCGATACCGGCAATGGCAACCCCAGATCTGCAATTACCACATTCTCTGGTACAAGCGTTACAGGTATTCGCAACTCAAATCTCGACCCTACCAATGCTAATTTTGTCGGGCAGGGCGGCAAACTTTCTGGTGCTGTAGCAACCTTGACCACACCGCCAAAACTTTCAGGAGCGCCTGGGGCGATCGTAATTGAAGCTAGAAACACTTATGCCGTTAACAAGGTACAAGTAATTAACCTGACTGGCTTGAAACTTCCCGACCCACTGCCAGTGGCTCCCGCAACCGACACCAGATGGCAAACTGCTTGTCCTGTTGCGACGAATTCATCAACATCTCTATCTGGCACGATCACGCTAAAAGCCAACAGTACTGAATTATCAGCACCCTCGCCAGTATTCATCCTGCAAGGTTGCAGCACTGAGGATCTATTCCTTTCCAGTCTGAAGATCAAGCTCGATGGAGTCGATCCGAATAATGTGTTCTGGTCAATTCCTAGAGTCAACCCTGTCAACACACCCTTAAGTCTTGCAACCTCCATTGTTCCAAATATCAAACAAGCACTTACTGTTACTGGAACAGCAACTGCTCCCAGCGTCTTGGTTGGGAACTTCATTGGTAATATGCCTCCTTCTGGAGGTGATGCTACTAATACCACTACCTTAAACATCGGGCAAAATGTGGCACTACGTAGCACTCGTTTCTTGGGCTTTAGGACATTTAGAGGAGACAATGGCACTCTGGTCACTCAGAATGGCGGTTCTAATGCTACAGGTATCGATCTAAGTACCCTTGTTGGTGCGATGACAACTGTAAATCAACCCATCGTGCTTCCCGTGTTGCAGGTCCACGCACCGCATAACAACAGCATAGGTGCTTCTCAGACTTCTTTGACGACGTTGCAGCCTACAAGCCTGTCTACACAGGCCATTAACAGCGTCCCTAACTCTGGCACAGGTGGTGGTCAGTGGTCGCAAAGAGCCAGCAACAGCCAGATTAATACTATCTTTACGGTAGGTGGTACACCATCTAGATCGGGAGTCGCATACACAACCTCGATTACAGCACCTACTTCTAACAGTGCGATCACGACGGCTGATACTGGAGGAGGATTGCCCAACCTCGTGCGGTTCCTTGAGAGCTGGACAGGTCTAATTGCTAAAATTTCGGGTGGATTCCTCCAGAGAACGATATCTACCTATGCGACTGCACCATTCTCGGCAACCGCTCCCTACACTAACATAGCTAGTACCAGCACTAGCTCTGACATTCAGACCCTATTCGTCAATCCTCGCAGTGCAACCACAGCATCGCAGTCTCTAAGTAACTTTCCCCGTTACTATCAATCTCTTACTAGCCAGACATTGCCCTTTTACTCTCCGCCAACCAGATTGTGGGGATATGATGTAGGTCTTTTGACTCAGCCAGCCGATCGCTTTGCCGAAAGATTCTCAACCTCACTCCCTGGAGTTAATGAGTTCTTTAGTGAGGTCGATCGAACTAGCCCTTATGTCAAGGCCCTGTTATGTGCTACTCAGCCAAACGTTCCCGATCTCAGTGTAGTTAACCCACCCGGCTCTGCGGTAAACCCTAACGTAGCTTTGAGTAAAGGTACAATACCGACAAACTATACTCGATATGCTCTATACACTGCAGCGCAGGCAGCAAGTGCAGGTTGCCCACCTATAAGCTATAACTAATTTATCTAGCTCTTTGAGTCCTATCAGAGAGCTAGATAAAAAGTATATAGTTTGACAAAAGGATTTAAAGTTTCTAAAAATATTTCCCCTAAGATCGCCATGACTAGTTCTGCATCCCAAATTCCAAAATGTTTGAGAAATAAGATCTCTTTCTTGAGATCGAATAAGCATAGTCAGAACCAGTCTGGCTTTACTCTGATTGAGATTTTGGTCGCTATTGTAGTTGTAAGTGTCCTAGTTGTTGGTATTGCACCAATGCTGGCGATCACAGTAGCTACACGAGTCCAATCTCGGCGGGTAGATTTGGCAACTCAAGCCGCTAGAGCCTACGTTGATGGAGTCAGAGGTGGTGCAGTCCCGATCCCACAAAAGTTTGTCAAACCACTGCCTGTCAGTAGAATTACCGATACCGATCCATTTGCCTCTGCCCCATTAGCCGTCTATCCAACTACCGACCCGCTCAGAGATCCAGGTGTTTTAGTAGATACTAACAACAACGGTTTTAGTGTCAGCGATCCGCAAGATTTGGTTATACAACCTCTACGGAATAATGGCGGTGATGCTTCATCAACACAGCTCGATCGATTGAGTAAACAAGGATATGAGATAGTGGTTAGGGTTTACAGGGCTGATGCGTTTGAAAGTGGTGCTCCGACTAAAGTGACACAAACAGATTCAATTTTTACCAGCACCAATGGCGCTCGCAACTATCCTTTAGTCGTGATGAGAGCGCAAGTTGTGCCATCTGTGGGTAAAAACCTTGATGATTTAAATTTTCAAATTATTGCTCCGTAGCTTGCTTATTGGTAAAAATTGGTATGATTTCTGGAAATTATTTGGAGGGCGATCGCAGCATATGATTAACAAAATCTTCAAGCAGTTTTTTCTAAAACAACTGCTAGTGTTATTCAGGCGAAGCAGGGGTATGGATGGGTTTACCCTGTTAGAGCTTCTAGTTTCCCTGATAATGGCATCCATCATCATCAGTACTTTGCTAGGATTTCTAGTCAGCTTACTTGATACTGATCGCAAAGAACAAGCTAAGGTAGAGTCACAAGAAGAGATCCAATCAGCCCTTAATTATATCTCTGACGATCTTCAGCAATCCGTTTATATATATGACGCTGATGGGCTATATCTGACAAATTCTAGTCTGACGCCAGCAGGTGTGAGAATAATCGATCAAATACCCAATGGTACGATCTCTGGACAGGATCTGACACCAGTTCTAGTGTTTTGGAAACGCAAACCACTTGGGGGAACTAGTACAGTTACCTCAAGTGGGGGTACGCCCAATGTCCAAGTAAGATGTTTACCTTTCCTAGGTACTGTTACTCCATGTGTTGGTCCTGATACATTCGTTTATTCTTTGGTGGCATACTACTTGGTCAAAGATGCAACTCCTAACGGCTGGTCTAATTCTGCTCGCATTGCGAGGTGGGAAATCAGCGATGGGGTTACATGGTCTTGCTTCGATGGTAAACTTCCCGCCGATCCGATCACTCCAAGTGTCTGCGGAAATACCAATTATAAGCAAAGAAATGTCGCAGTTCCTCCCGTATCTACTACGATCGATTCGGCTTACTACGTCAAATACCCCGATCCCAATTTCCTCAGATTTCCTGGTTCGGGTACGCTTTCAACACGGATGAATGCCTGGAGAATGGCAGGTGCATTCAATATAACTACAAATCCACTGACAACATTAGTTGATTATATTGACGATACTGACTACACAACAGCACAGGATGTTGCAGGCCCATCTCCGATTAAGATCGGTATAGTAAAGAATGTTGCCCCCAGTGGAACTTCTTTTCCTGTGAATATACCTAGCAAAAACAACGACTGCGATCGGGCGGATGTAGGTGTGGGCGTGGGTTTAAAAGATAGCGATTTAACCATTGCTACACGTTCAGAATTTGCCCAACGTATCCCGCCAGATTTTGGCAACCCAGTATATAACCCGACTGGCTTTAGCAGTTTTTACGCTTGTGTTAATTCTGCGAAGGTAACTGCGAGAGTTTTCATACGCGGAAATGCTTTGACAAGACTAGAGAGCAACAAAAACTTTCGTTTAGTTACTGATGACAAGAGAGCGAGTTTTGTCCCCACAGCAAATGTAAGGGCTTTCGGACGTAGTGGTCTTGGCTTAAGCGAATAACTAGTCTTAAATGAAATAACTAAGGAGTGGCTATGCAGCATTTGTTTTTTATGATGAAGCGCAATCGTATCCAAAGCGATCGCGGGTTTACTCTGATTGAACTTTTGGTGGTTGTAATCATTATTGGGATACTAACTGCGATTAGCGCTCCAGCATTTTTGGGGTTTATCAATCGGCAGCGATTGAATTCGGCTCAAAGCAATCTGTATTTAGCTATTCGTAATGCTCAAAGTTCAGCCAAAAGAGATAAAATCAGCTATCAGGCAGCTTTTAGAACGTTGGGAACCAATGCACAGTTTTCTGTGAGTCGTCAATTAGACATTGCCACCGCCACTGCATCAGACTGGAACAGTTTACCCTGGCGAAATCTTGACCTCAACTCTACGATTGGATATGACAGCGGTCCAACAAGCATGACATTTACCTACATTTCAGCTGTGCCAACCCCTCCTGTCTGGAGAGTAGTTTTTGATAGTAAGGGAAATGTAGTTGGTGGCTTAGGTGGCACAGGCAGAGTAACCGTGACCAATAAATTTGGAGGTGGAGCTAAAGCTTGTGTTTTTATCTCTACTTTACTGGGGGCAGCTCGAACTGCAAAAGACACCGATTGCAACTAAGGTATGAGTGTTTTTAATAACTGGGATGTTGTTGCCAAAGGTTGGTACATTGCTTGCCCCATTCGAGATCTTCCTGTGGGTAAAGCCAAATCCCTAGAGATTTGCGGTCAGAAAATAGTGTTATTTCGGGGTAGCGACGGTAGGGTCGGCGCGATCGACGCTTACTGTCCACACATGGGAACCGATCTCGGTATCGGTCGCATCAATGGTAATCTAA
>Ga0163154_10003771_pt1 | contig 20631 bp, 19 predicted proteins | sample OliLakLV19MP9P1_FD_148649 | JGI IMG/M metagenome (GOLD analysis project Ga0163154, IMG submission 148649) | Freshwater microbial mat bacterial communities from Lake Vanda, McMurdo Dry Valleys, Antarctica - Oligotrophic Lake LV.19.MP9.P1 | ecosystem: Environmental > Aquatic > Freshwater > Lake >...
GAGGTCGCGAAGAGTGAGCGCCAGCCGCTGAACCTGACGTTTGTCGTCGACACGTCCGGCTCGATGCGCGAGCAGAACCGACTGGAGCTCGTCAAGCACGCGATGCGCCTGCTCGTCACGCAGCTCGACGCGCGCGACACCATCGCGATCGTCGCCTACGCAAACGACGCGCGGCAGATCCTCGGCCCGACCTCCGCGGCGCACCGCGACCTGATCGAGAGCGCGCTCCACCCCCTCTCGCCGAACGGCAGCACCAATGCCGAGGCTGGCCTGCGCATGGGCTACGCGCTGGCCGAGACGACCCTGGCGTCGGGCGCGCACAGCCGCGTCGTGTTCCTGTCCGACGGCGTCGCGAACATGGGCCAGACGGACCAGGACCGCCTCAACAACGACGTCAAGCGCTTCCGCGACGCGGGCATCTACCTGAACACGATCGGCGTGGGCATGAACAACCACAACGACACGTTCCTCGAGCAGCTCGCAAACAAGGGCGACGGCATCTGCGACTACGTCGACGACGGCGCGGCGGCCGAGAAGGCCATCGTCGAGCGCTTCACGGGCGCCTTCGTGCCGATCGCCAGCGACGTGAAGCTGCAGGTCGAGTTCGATCCTGCGCAGGTGCTGCGCTGGCGTCAGCTCGGCTACGAGAATCGCGCCATCGCGGACCAGGACTTCCGCAACGACAAGATCGACGCGGGCGAGGTCGGCGCGGGCCACCAGGTGACTTGCCTCTACGAGGTCGAGCTCGCGGACGGGCTCGCAGGCACCCTCGACCGGCAGGACGCGGCGAAGGCACTCGCGACGCTGCGCGTGCGCTGGAAGGCGCCGAAGGGTGCGCGCCAGGATCCGAACGAGATCGACGTCTTCGAGCGTGAGGCGACGCTGAGCTACGGCGCGGCATGGGGCTCGTTCCGCGCGGCCTCCCTCGGCTTCCGCCGCTCGGCGCTGGCGGCGCAGCTCGCCGAGTGCCTGCGGCGCTCGAGCCACGCTCGCATGGACGACTACGCAAATCTCGTCGCCGAGGTGGGCGCGATCATCGAGGCCTCACCTCGCATGACAGCCCCAAGCGCCACCGCCGCAGCGGGCGCGTTCACGGAGGAGCTCGCCGAGCTCGCCGACCTCGTGCGGCGCGCGGACGGTCTCGGTTTCGGCCAGCGGCCGCCCGTCACCGACCTGGAGCGCACGCTCGACGAGTATCGACGTTACCAGTACCTGCGTGCGACCTTAAAGGAGCTGCGCTCCGAGGGCGATCCGCTGCTCCACCAGTTCGAAGACACGCACAGGACATTGGAACAACAAATTCGCGACGTCCTCCGGCGTGACCTGGAGAAGCGTCGCGGATAGATCGATTCGCCATCGAGCGACATCGCGTCGATGAGTTCGTTCCATTCGCGGTCGATCGCCTCGGTTCTGTGCCCGCGGTAGCGGGATGAGGGCAATCCCAGCGGAGTGCTCGCCCCGCCTTCTTGGATGCAACAATGGAGGTGCAGAATGACCGCCTGCTATGGCCAGGGCCGATCGCCTGCGGAGGACGAGGCCGGCTTCGATCGTCTTGCCAAGCCCGACCTCGTGCCAGGAGCACTCCGTGGGAGAGGGGCGAGCGCAGGGCGAGGAGCGCCGCGTCGACCTGGTGGGATTCAGATCGACGCGCGCGTTCGAGATCAAGTGCGAGACCTGCTCGAGCGAAGTCCTTCCACGTCAGCGAGTACCTGAGCGCCGTCGAGGCCTCCCTCAGGCGCCGTTGATCCGGCGCGGGCGTCAGCCAGGCTTCGGCGTCGCGTGACCCTGGTGCGCGCGAGATTCGCGGAATCCTGTCGCACACCGGCATCGTCGTGCACAGTCGAGGCGTGTTCCTCCCCCCCTCGGACGAGGCGCTCTTCGAGCGCTACCGCGCCCATGGCGACGCGCGCGCCGTTGCGCGGCTCGTCGAGCGCACGGCGCCCGAGCTGTTGCGCGTGGCGTTCCACTTGGTGCGCGACGTGCACGACGCGGAGGACATCGTGCAAGCGACGTTCCTGGCCGCGCTGGAATCGGCGGCAACGTTCCAGTCCGGTCGCCGAGTGGTCCCGTGGCTGATCGGCATTTCGTGCACCGCGCGCGCGCGCTCCTGCGCCAACGGCGCGACCGGGACGCGCGCAGCGCGAGCGACACGGACGTGGAACAGTCGGTGAGCGCGGCGCGCAGGGGCCCCGCGGCCGAAGCCGCCGCGGCCGAGCTGGACGAGCGTTTGCACGCCGCGTTGGCGCGCCTCGCCACGCCGTATCGCGAGCCCTTGTACCTCTCGCTATTGCACGGCCTCGGCGCGGCGGAGATCGCCACCGCGCTGGGGCGCCCGGCCGGCACGGTGCGCACGCAGCTCGTGCGCGGGCTCGAGCTCTTGCGCGCGGGCTTGCCCGCGACGCTGGTGGAGCACGAGTCGGGGCACTTCGACGTTGCGGCGATCGTCGCCCTCGCAGCCACCGTCGCCGCTTCCTTCGGCCCCGCGCGCCACGCGACGGCGGCGGTGCGCGCCGCGGTGGAGGCGTCGCTCTCTAGCACTGGCGCCGGGACCAGCAAAGCCGCGGCGCTCTCCCTCTTCATCTGGCTCGCCATGAAGCCGCTGTTAGCGTTGTTCGCCGCAGGATTAGTCTTGGTAACCCTCGTCGTACGGCACGCGGGACAACAGGAGAGCTCCGAGGCCGTCGCGAACGACACGGGCCTCACCACGAGCGTGGCGGGCGCGCAGGGCGACGGGTTCGTGGTCAATACGAGCGGCCCGGTCGCCCAAGGTGCGCCACGCTCGCCTGTCGCGCGGCCCTCGACTCCGACGGCGGCCGCCACAGGAGCGCCAGTGTTGCTCGTGAACGCCGTCGACAGCGCGGGACAACCCGTGCCGGGCGCGCTGGTGATCACGCGCCCGGACACACTCGATTCCTTCCTGGGTGAGCGACTTGCGCGCGCCGACGCCGGCGGCACGGCGCGCTTCGCGGGGCTGGCCCCCGGCGTCTGGTCCCTGCGCGAGCTGCGCGGCGGCGCGCTCGACTCGGTCGAGGTCCCGCCACAGGGCGAGACTCACGCGGTCATCGCGTTGCCCGCGGGTCTCCGCGTGGAGGGTCTGGTCATCGATACCAAGAGCCGGCCTGTTGCGGGCGCAAGTGTTTGGTTGCCGTCCGGCGAGCGCGAAGTCGAAGCATGGCACGTCGTAACCACGACACGCGGCGACGGCACGTTCACGCTTGAGCACGTCGCGCCGAAGACGATGATTGGGAAGCGGTCCTCGGCGAGGAGCACAGGATCAGCGGCGTCGTGGTCGACGCGGAGGGCGCAGCGCTCGCGGACTGGACGGTGACGGCGCGTTTGCCCCGGGCCAACCCGCGTTTCCTCTCGACCTCGAGTGACGCATCGGGGCGGTTCGAGTTGACCGGTTGTGACGGCGACGGCGAGTACGTCGTCGATGTCCGGCATCCCAAGATGTCTCGGCCTGCGCTGACTCGGGCTGACGTGCGCGTGGACGAGCCTCCCTTGACCCTCGTTGTGCCGCGCGAGGATGTTCCATCGTGTTTTGTCACAGGACGGCTCGTCGATGCGCGAGGAGTGGAGCTCGACTCCGCGCGCCTCTCGGTTTAGCGCATCGAGGCCGGCAGACATTTGAACTCGGCGTACGGCGAAGTGCAGGGCTCGTTCCGCTTCGGCCCGCTCGGAACCATTGCAGCCGGGGACGTATCGTGTGCAGCAGTTCAATCATCCCGCGCTGTACACCTCGGCGCTCGTGACCGTGCGCGCGGGCGAGGAGTCGCGTTGCGCCATGGTGCTACCAGCCACCGTTCAACGCACCCTGCGCTTGCCGCGCGTATCGGGACTCGACACGATCGTCACGCTCTCGATCGAGAAGCGCACCAGCGGCGACCGCGCCGCGAACGAGTGTGTGTTCCGCGCCACCTCGTACTACTCGAATACTGAAGACGACGCGCAATGGCTGGCCCGCTTCGCGCCTGGCACATACCGCGTGTGTGTCGCGCTGCAAGGCGGGCCGGAGGCCTGGCGCGACGTCGTCATCGATGATCGCGACGCGCCGGAGGAGGTCATCGAGCTCGCGGTTCCGGCGGGCTGGTGACGGCTGAGCCATCCACGCTCACCGACGCAGAAGGACCCGCGCCGCGGTCGATCAGGGCGTGAGGCGGACCGACGAGCAGCCCGTTTTGAGCGCGAGGGTCGCGAGTGTGCGGCGTGCCGGAATTGCCTGCTTGGAACTCCTTCTCGACTCGCGACTGACTCCGGGTTGCAGTGACGACGGTCGAGCAAAGCCACTGGGCCGTGGCTACGTGGCCGTCGACGACGGCGTGCGGGCGCGATCGTCGCCACCACAGAGGTCCACAAGTGTGCGCGCGCAACGCGCTCCACACACCTAGTTCCCGCTGTGCGGGCTTGCCCTTGATGGTTAGTGCTCGGATTCCGGCGTCCAACGACATCGGATTGCGGTGGTCACTTGCATCGGATTGCGGTCCAGAACGTGCTCGGAATCCGGCGTTTAGAAGCCTCGGTTTCCGGATTCTGGGCGATGATCGGGGGATGCTGCGCCAATACCTCCCTGGCCCCGCCCGCCGGCGTCTCGAGACCGTCGTGGCGGACCGCCTCGAGGAGGAGCCAGTCATCGTGCTCGAGGGCCCGCGGTCCGTAGGCAAGTCGACGTTGCTCGCGCGGGTGGCTGCGTCCCGCGGCGTGGAGGTCATCGACCTCGACGACCCGAGCGTGCAGGCGGCCGTCCGAGGCAACTTGAACGGTTTCCTCGCGACCCCCCCGCCCGTATGCATCGACGAGTACCAGAAGGTGCCCGAGCTACTGGACGCCATCAAAGCTCGACTCAACCGCTCGAGTCGGCCAGGGTCGATCGTGCTCACCGGCTCGACCCGGTACCAGGCGCTGCCACTCGCGGCCCAGTCGCTGACGGGTCGAATGCATGTGATCACCGTTCGGCCGTTGTCGCAGGGCGAGATCTCGGGCCAGCGCGAGACCTTCCTCGAAGCGCTCGTGCGGGATGCGGAGCAAGCTGTCGCGGCCGCATCGAAGGGTCCGCGCTCACGCACCTCGCGCGAGGAGTACATCGAGCGTGCGGTCGCTGGCGGCATGCCCATGCCACTGGCGCGCACGAGCGATGCGGCCCGGATGCGCTGGTTCGACGACTACGTGCGACTCGTCCTGGAGCGGGATGTCCTGGAGCTCTCGCGCGTCCGGCAACGCGAGCAGCTCCCGCGCCTCCTGGCGCGGCTCGCCGGACAGACTGCACAGGTCCTCAACATCACGCGAGCGGCCGAGTCGATCGGCATGGAGTCGTCGACCGCCGAGCACTACGTCTCCTTGCTCGAGGCCGTGTTCCTCGTCTCGAGGCTCCCTGCGTGGGGCACGACGCTGCGAGCTCGAGCGACCGCGAAGGCGAAGCTCCACGTCACCGACTCGGGGCTTGCGGCGCGCCTGCTACGTCTGACCCCTGCGCGGCTCGCGAAACTCGAGCCCACTGCCCTCACGGAGCTCGGGCACCTGCTCGAGACGTTTGTCGTCTCCGAGCTGCTGAAGCAAGCGAGCTGGCTCGACCACCCCGTTGCGCACGGACATTGGCGCACCCACGACGGCGACGAGGTCGACGTCGTGTTCGAGCGCGACGACGGCTCCGTCCTCGCCTTCGAGGTCAAGACCGGCGACCGCGTCCCGGGCGACGCGCTCGCCGGCCTGCGCAAGCTGCGCGCGGCGCTTGGGGAGCGGTTTCTCGCGGGTATCGCCCTTTACACGGGAGAGCGCAGTTACACGCTCGAGGACCGCCTCCATGTGATGCCGATCGACCGACTGTGGAGTTGAACCAGTCTGCGGGTGATCCGCGGTCGTCGGCGGCGCGAGGTCCGCGATCAGCGTCCGGGGGTGAAGCCATGGTCTGCGTAAGCCTCACCGCCCAAATCGCTAGAAAGGGGCGAGCGGGGATTGACGAGGTCGAGGGATGGAGGAGTTGCCATGGCGCGCGGATGGGACTTCCAAGTAGTCAATTCTGGACTTCGTCGCCCGATTCGAGTTCGTGGTGATCCGGGGTGACCGGCCTCGAAGACCTCGAGCAAGGTGAGATTCTCCGAGTCGTGGGTGAGGCCCGCGAGGGAGTGCCGCATGCGCACGAGCTCGCCGGCGGTCGGGCGCACGCCGCGAGCCTCGCGCAGCTCGCGGTAGAACTGCAAGACTCGTCGCCGCCGGCGGCGAGCAAGCGCCGTTCGAGGAGGGTCTTGGCCGCGAGCTGCAGCTCGACGGAGCCGCCGCCGGGCAGCTCGAGGTGGGCCCCCTTCAACAGCGCTTGCAGCGCGACCGCCGGCCGCTCGCCGCCGAGGCTCAGCAGCGTCCACATGCGCTCGAGGAAGTCCGCGTGGTTGCCGACGAAGTCGATGAGGGTGAGGTGCGTCTTGCCCTCGGCAGTGCGCAGGCCGCGTCCGAGCGGCCGACGCCCGCGACACCATCGCGATCGTCGCCCTCGCGAACGACGCGTTGCAGATCCTCGCCCCGACCTCCGCGGCGCACCGCGACCTGATCGAGAGCGCGCTCCACCCCCTCTCGCCCAACGGCAGCACTAATGCCGAGGCTGGCCTGCGCATGGGCTACGCGCTCGCCGAGATGACCCTGGCGCCGGGCGCGCACAGCCGCGTCGTGTTCCTGTCCGACGGCGTCGCGAACGTGGGGCAGAAGGACCAGGGCTCGTTCCGCGCGGCGTCCCTCGGCTTCCGGCGCTCGGCGCTGGCGGCGCAGCTCGCCGAGTGCCTGCGACGTTCGAGCCACGCGCGCACGGACGACTACGCAAAGCTCGTCGCCGAGGGGCGCGCTCATCGAGGCCTCACCTCGCATGGCAGCCCCAAGCGCCACCGCCGCAGCGGGCGCGTCCACGGAGGAGCTCGCCGAGCTCGCCGACCTCGTGCGGCGCGCGGACGGTCTCGGTTTCGGCCAGCGGCCGCCCGTCACCGACCTGGAGCGCACGCTCGACGAGTAACGCCATTACCAATACCTGCGCGCGACCCTCCAGTAGCTTCGCTCCGTGGGCGATCCTGTGCGTCGGCAGATCGAGGACATGAACCAGAGATTGGAACAACAAATTCGTGACGTGCTGAGGCGTGACCTCCATGAGCGCCGTGGGTAGATGCCCGCGGAAGGTGGCACCTGGCTTCAGGTGGCCCTTCGGAGCAGGAAACGGAAACGGAAGCTAGGTCGGCCCCTTCGCGAGCAGGCAAAGGGGCCGACCGCTCTTTTCTGACGACACCATGCCGGGCGGTCGCCCGGCTGGACCGACGCGCGCCCGGGTCCAGCCCACCCAGTTCGTGTGGCCCGGGCGGATACCCTGCGCCCATGGCACGCTATCCCTCGCCATTCATCCGCTGGAGCGCCGTCCTTGGCTTCCTGGGCGTCGCAGCCGGCACGTTCGGCGCCCACGGGCTGGAGCGGGTCACGGCCGAGCCCAAGGCCCTCGCCTGGTGGAGCACCGGCGTGCTGTACCACCTGGTGCACGCGCTCGCGCTGCTGGCGGTTGGCCTCCTGGCGGCGATTCCGGGCGCAGGCAACCGACCGAGCCGCGCCCTGACCGTCGCAGCGTGGTCGTTCACCGTCGGCGTGCTCGTGTTCAGCGGCTCGCTCTACGCCATGGCGCTCGGCGCGCCGCGCTGGTTCGGCGCGATCGCGCCCCTCGGGGGCGTCGCCTTCTTGACGGGCTGGGTGTCCGTCGCGCGCGCGGGCTGAGGTGCAACGGAGCGCTCAGCCAGTGCACCGCCGCGTCCGAGCTCAGGGCGATACGGTCCAGCTCGCGCCAAACACGCCCAAGGTTTCGTGCAACGTCAACGTCTGCGACCCGCTCTGGAAAGTCCAGTTCAACGTCTCGACCAAGTCGCGCTTGACGCTCGACGGAGGCGCCGTATAGCCGCGCAGCGCGACGTCGAGCGGCTCGAGCGTGCGCGTCTGGATGTCGACATACAGTTGTTCCAGCGCGCGGAGCCCGACACTCGAGCGCGTGAGATCGATCGCGAGCATTGCCACGTTCTCGACGTCGCTGAACGCCAATGAATTCGAGCTCGAGGTCCACTCGAAAGTGAACGGCGAGAGGCGCTTGTCACGCGCTTGACGCAGCTCGAAGAAGTGCCATTGACCGTTGCGGTCGGCGAGCACGGGGATCGGGATGCCCTCCCTGGGGTTCTCGAAAGAGAGCGGCTCGAGCTGGTCGAGGATCGTCGTTGCGAGGGTCGTCCACGCGTGGGTCGAGGACGCGACCGTGGCCCAGTCCGACGTTCCGCCCCAATGCTGGAGGCGCAGGTGCATCTGGTACGACTGCGTCACGAGGTACTGCAGCGGGTCGTTCGACGCCGAGAAGTGGAAGACGGGCACGTGCACCAGATTGCGCACCATGTCGGTCTCGGGGTCGACGATGTTGCCGGGCTTCAGGTCAATCGCCGACGAGCGCAGGTAACGGAACGGGGCGCTCGAAGGCGCGCCACCGAACATCAACGGGCTCTCGAAGACGGTCTGGATGCCCGCGAGGTTGTATGTGTTGCGCAACGACGTCGAACCAGTGTGGTTCACGACCGCCGCGAAGCGCACGTGGTTCGGGTCGAGGTGCCGCGCGGCATAGCTCGCCGCGGCACCCCCGCCCATGGAGAAGCCGGCGGCGTAGATCCGGTCAAGGTCCATCGGCGCGAGCTGCTGCACGAACTCGAACACGTCCTCGATGTTGTCCTGCGCGTAATCGATGCCGTAGTTGTAGACGTGCGCGCCCAGCGGGATGATGACGAGCCAGCCGCGGTTCGCGGCTTCGACCGCGAGCGGGGTATTGTTCACGACGGCCAGCGGCGTCTCGGCGTAGCCGTGGAACAGCGTCAGTACCGGGTACGGCGGCAGGAAGAGCGTCGTGTCCGGCCACACGACCGCGAACTCTTCCTTCCACCGCCGATGGGGGAGGTTGAGCTGGTACAGGACCGTGTCGGGGCCGCCGAGTCCCAGCGTCACCACCGGCGGGTCGTGCGGATCGTAGAGCTCACCCCCGAGATCCTCGGGGCTCGCGCCAACGGGAGGGACGTGGTCGAAGGTGCTGCGCTCCTCGTCACCACTGCCGATGAGCTGCGGCGGGGCCGAGAGGAACACTGGCGCGAGAGAGAGCAGGAGCGCGCTGGACATGGCAACGGGAGGAAGCAGTGGCAATCGGAGCGGCGCAATGTTAACGCATACTCATCGGATTGCCCATTCCGCTCGCAACACGCCCAGCGCCCCCGGCGCCCCCGTGGCAGTGGGCCGACGGGATTTGGAAACAACATCAAGGGCGCCATCGCCGAGCCCCTGAATCAGCGCAGGTTGCGCTCGACGTGTGCGTCGTAACGAGCCAGCAGCTCGCGCGTGACCGACCCCGGCCGGCCGTCGCCCACGACCTGGTCGTCGATCCGCACGATCGGCACGATCCCGCGCACCGAGCTGGTCAGGAAACACTCTTCGAAGCGCGGGACATCGGCCAGGGTGACGAAGTCGAGCACGGGCTCCTCCGGCGAGAGCTCGAAGACCGTGTCGCGTGTCACCCCGCGCAGCACTCGACCCGGCGCCGTCCAGGGCTTGCCGCCCCGGACCAACACGAGGTTGCTCTGGACCCCCTCCAGCAGCCGGCCGCCGTCGTCCACGAGCATCGGCTCGTAACACGCGGCGAGGCGCGGCTCGGCACGGATGTGCTGCTCGCGCACGACCGTCCAATGGCTGTCCTTCACCTCGGCGGCTGCGCGCCGGATCGCGCTGGTCGTCGCGACCGCGACCCCGCGCGCGACGTGCTCCCGAGGCACGCCGTGGAACGCCGTCAGGGTCAGGACGACCTGGCTCTCCGAGCCGACCGCGCTCAGCGGGCCGCGGCAGACGTCGATGCGGACCCGCGCGTCGACGCCGTGGTCCATGCGGAAGCGCGCGCCTGCCTGCACGAGCGCGCGGTGGATGTCGTCGGGCTCGAACACGAGCGGCGCGCCGAGGTCTTCGCCGAAGGTGTCGCAGGAGCGTTGCAAGCGCCCGAGATGCGCGCCGAGCGCGAAGAAACACGACCCGTCGAAGGTCCGCACCCCCTCGTAGACCGCGGCTCCCAGGGCGTCGAGGACCTCTGCGGTCGTGCCGCCGGCGGGCGGGGTGAACTCTCGGGCGCGGACACCCTCGACGGCAAAGTAGCGTGGCGCGCTCGCGGGGCGGGGTTGCATGGCGCGCAGGATGATCGTCGAAGCGCGCCTCCGAGGGAACCCCGCTCGCCAGGCACCCATCTGGGGTCCGCCAGACATTGGGGGCCGGCCGCTAGAATCCGGCCGTGAATCGCCCGACCAACTATTGGGACTACATCCGCGTCGAGGAGCTGCTCGGCCTCCAAGGGGGCCTCGCGGCGGACGATTCGGGCATCGCCAACGAGGAGGTCCTCTTCGTCGTCGTGCACCAGGTCTACGAGCTCTGGTTCAAGCTCGTGCTGCGCGAGCTGACCGCAGCGCGCGACCTCTTCATGGCCCCTGACGTGGCGGAGCAAGAGCTCTCCGGCGCCGTGACGCGCATGCGCCGCATCGTGACGATCCTGCGCGTCGCGGTACAGCACTTCGAGGTCGTCGAGACGCTCGGGACGCGCGAGTATCTAGCGTTCCGCGACAAGCTCTTCCCCGCCAGCGGCTTCCAGAGCGCGCAGCTCCGGCAGATCGAGATCTTGCTTGGCCTGCAGGAGGACGAGCGCATCCCGCTCGGGCCGCCAGGCAGCCACATGCAGGCGCTGAACGACCCCACTGGCCTGCCCAGTCCCGCGCGGGCGCGCGTCGAGCGCCAGCTCGCGGACCGGCCCAGCCTGCGCGAGGCCCTCGAGGCGTGGCTCGCGCGCACCCCGATCGAGGGCGCGGCCCACGACGCGCCGGACGCGGGCGCGCGTCTCCAGCGCTTCATCGCGCGCTTCCTCGCCGCGCACGCGCGCCACATCGACGCCGCGCGAGACCACGCGCAGAGCGTCACGACGAAGACCGACAGCGCTGAGCGCCTCGCCGCGATGTACGAGCGCGAGAAGGCCGGCGTGCGCGACTTCCTGGCGCCGGGCACGACGCCCGACCAGCAGCGCCGCCATCGCGTGCGCGCCGCGATGCTGTTCATCGAGACGTACCGCGACCTGCCGCTGCTCTCGTGGCCGCGCGAGATCCTCGCCGCGGTGATCGAGCTCGAGCAAGCCTTCGTGCTCTTCCGCCAGCGCCACGCGCGGATGGTCGAGCGGGTGATCGGACGACGTACCGGCACCGGCGGCAGCGCAGGGGTCGAGTACCTCGACCAGACCGCGCTCGTGTACCGCGTGTTCCGCGACCTCTGGGCGGTGCGCACGATGCTGCTCCCACGCGAGCTCGCGGTGCTGCCCGAGGGCGCGGCGTTCTACGGTTTCGCGACCCCCGCGAGCATTCCGCTCCAGAGCAGGTGACGTCCCCATGGCTCCGGTCCAGAAACACTCGCTGCAATCGCTCCAGATCATCATCGGCGCGCTGCTCAGCGGTGTCGTCGGGTTCGCCGCGGTCGCCGTCGTGTTCGGCTCGACCGTCGCGCCCAGCGAAGCAAACAGCACGTTCCAGTGGGCGCTCCTCGGCGTCGCCGCGGCACTCGTCGTCGGGCTCGGTTGGGTGCTGTTGCAACTGCCCAGTCGCGACCGCTTCCGCTCGGCCGTCGAGCGCGCCGGCCGGGCGAATTACTGACGCCCCGTCGTCCGCTTTCGAAGAAACAGGCCACCCAGGGCGGATCCCCGAAGCTTCTTGATCGAATGTTCACACAACAGGCCTAGGTTCCCGGCCCGTGAGACCCTCCCAACAAGCGCCTACGCACCGTCCGACCAGCACCATGGGTAAGGAGACGATCCTCGTCGTCGAGGACGACGCCGACATCGTTGAGCTCCTGCAGTACACGCTGGAGCGCGAGGGCTACCCGGTGCTCGTCGCCAAGGACGGCGAGCGCGGCCTCGCCGAAGCCCGACGACGCAAGCCTGGCCTCGTGCTGCTCGACCTGATGCTGCCCGGCATGGACGGCCTCGAGATCTGCCGCGCGCTGAAGGCGGACCCGACCACGCGCGCGATCCCGGTCGTGATGCTGACGGCGAAGGGCGAGGAGAGCGATGTCGTCCTCGGCCTGGAGCTCGGCGCGGAGGACTACGTCCGCAAGCCCTTCAGCCCGCGCGAGCTGATCGCCCGCGTCCGGACGGTCCTGCGGCGCGGCGCGCCCCAGCCCGACGCGCGCACGCGAATCGAGTTCGGAGACGTCGTCCTGGACCGCGAGCGCCACGAGGTCAACCTCGGCGGCCAGGTGGTCGAGTTCACGCGCTCCGAGTTCCGTCTGCTCTGGACGCTCGCGCGCCACCCTGGACGCGTGTACACCCGCGACGAGCTCGTCGAGCGCTTGACGGACGGCGAGACGATCATCCTGGAGCGCAACATCGACGTGCACGTCAGCGCGATTCGCAAGAAGCTCGGGCCGGAGCGCGACGTGATCGGGACTGTGCGCGGCGTTGGTTACAAGTGCCTGGATTGAGGCGGTCGATGGCTCGGGACGGCGCCCTGATCGGGCAAGATGGGGAAGACCCCACTGCGCCTGCACCAGGACCCGTCAACACATTGTTCCGCTTCCGCTTCTTCTGGCGGCTCTACATCTCGTTCGCGGGCCTGGTGCTCCTGTGCCTCGGCGCGACGGGCACGCTCGTCGTGCGGCAGTACCGGTCGGACCTCTCGGAGCGCCTCGACTCTTCGCTGCGCGTGCAGACCATGACGCTGGCGCACCTCGCGGCCGATGACTTCGCCGCGGCTCCGCCCGACGTCTCGGCGCTCGTCGACCGCTACGCGAAGGCCACCGGGCGACGTGTCACGTTCGTGCGCCGCGACGGGACGGTCGTGGCGGACTCGGAGCGCCCCGCGAGCGACCTCGAGAACCACTCGGATCGGCCCGAGGTCCGCACCGCGCTCCACGGCGGCTACGGCGTCGACCGGCGGGTGAGCAAGTCGACCGGCCGGACCACGCTCTACGCGGCGCACGTCCCCGAGCACGCCCTGGGCACCGCCGGTATCGTGCGCGTCGCGGCCCACCTCGACGAGATCGACCAGCAGGTCGCGAGTGTACGTCGAGTCTTCGTCACGGGCGCGGTGCTCGCCACGCTCGTAGCGCTCGTGTTCGGAGCCCTCGCGATGCGGCGTGCGGCACGGCCGCTCGAGGAGATGCACGACGTCGCGAGCGCGCTCAGCTCCGGTGACTACGGCGCGCGCGTCGAGGACCCCGGGGATGACGAACTCGGCGTGTTGGGCAGCACGCTCAATCGGCTCGGGGGCGACATGAGCGAGCGCGTGTCGGCGTTGACCGCGGGGCAGGATCGCCTGCGCGCGATGGTCGCGGGCATGGTCGAGGGCGTGATCGCCGTCGACGACGGAGACCGCATCACGTTCACGAACCACACGGCACGCCGCATGTTGGGTGTCGCCGCGGGCGCGGAGATGCGCGGCGAGCGCCTCTGGGAGGCCGCGCGTGTGCCCGAGGTGCCCGAGCTGCTCGCGGAGGCGCGCCGCTCCGACGCCGCGGCGCAGCGCGAGCTGAACCTCTTGCTCTCCGGTCGCGAGGTCATCGTGCGCGCCCAGGCTCACCGCTTCGCCGACGGCGACCGGATCGGTGTCGTCGTGGTGCTGCACGACATCAGCGAGCTGCGCCGCCTGGAGCGCATCCGGCGCGACTTCGTCGCAAACGTCAGCCACGAGCTGAAGACGCCGCTGACGTCCATCCGTGGTTATGTCGAGACGTTGCTCGACGGCGCGCTGCACGACGACCGGAACAACGCGCGGTTCCTCGAGAAGATCGAGCAGAACACGCAGCGCCTCTCGCACCTCGTCACGGATCTCCTGAGCCTGGCGCGGATCGAGGCGCAGGAGGGTTCGCTGCCGCTCGAGCGTGTCGATCTGCACGCGCTCGTCGAGCAGGCGCGCCGTCGCCACGAGCCGACCGCTGTGGGACGCGACCAGACGATGCGCCTCGAGTCGTGCAACGGCGCGCTGCAGGTGCTCGGCGATCGCGAGGCGTTGACGCAGGTGCTCGACAACCTCGTCGACAACGCGTTGAAGTACACGCCGCCGGAGGGCCACATCACGATCCGCCTGAAACGCGAGGCCGGTCACGCCGTGCTGGAGGTCGAAGACGACGGCATCGGTATCCCCGCGGAGGACATCGAGCGCGTCTTCGAGCGCTTTTACCGGGTCGACAAGGCGCGCTCGCGTGCGGTTGGAGGCACCGGACTTGGCCTGTCGATCGTGAAACACCTCGTCGTCGCGATGAAGGGCGAGGTCGAGGTGGAAAGCCAGGTCGATGTGGGGAGCACGTTCCGCGTGAGGCTATCGTTGGCTTGAGTGACCGCATTAACGCGGGTTCATCCAACTCTCGCGTCGCTGGCACGCGCTCGCGTCATCGTGGCACTGCCCCCGTTCGACCTCCGGAGCACCCTCGCTCACTCGGATCGACGGGCAGAACGGCACCACATGGCGAAGAAGCGCAACACGAAGAAGTCCACTCCCGCGAAGCGCGCTGCCAGCGCGCCGCGCAGGGACGAGCTCCGCGGCGACGGCGGCGAGCTGCATCAGCAAGCCGGCGGCTCGCACCCTCCGTTGACCACGAACCAGGGCGTCGCGGTCTCCGACAATCAAAATTCGCTGCGCATCGGCCCGCGTGGCCCATCCCTGCTCGAGGACTTCGTCCTGCGTGAGAAGATCACGCACTTCGATCACGAGCGCATCCCGGAGCGCGTCGTTCACGCGCGAGGCCTCGGGGTCCACGGCACCTTCGAGCTGACGAAGTCGCTGGCGCGCTTCACCCGGGCGAGGGTCCTCACAGAAGTAGGGGCCAAGACGCCATTGTTCGCGCGCCTTTCCACCGTCGCGGGTGGCTCTGGATCGATCGATACGCCACGCGACGTGCGCGGGTTCTCGGTGAAGTTCTATACGCCCGAGGGCAACTGGGACCTCGTTGGAAACAACATCCCGGTCTTCTTCATCCAGGACGCCCTGAAGTTCCCGGACCTGGTGCACTCCCTCAAGATGGAGCCCGACCGTGGCTTCCCACAGGCCTCTGCTGCGCACGACACGTTCTGGGACTTCATCAGTTTAACGCCCGAATCGATGCACGCGATCATGTGGGCGATGAGCGACCGCGCCATCCCGCGCTCACTGCGCATGATCGAGGGCTTCGGCGTGCACTCGTTCCGCTTGCTCGATGAAAAGGGTCGCAGCACGTTCGTAAAGTTCCACTGGCGCCCAACACTCGGGCTGCAATCGACGCTCTGGGACGAGGCCGTTAAGATCGCCGGAGCGGACCAGGATTTCCACCGCCGCGACATGTTCGAAGCGATCCAAGCTGGGAGCTTTCCCGCGTGGGACCTCGCCGTGCAGCTCTTCACCGAGGAAGACGCGGCGCAGTTCCCGTTCGACCACCTCGACCCGACGAAGCTGATCCCGGAGGAGCTCGTGCCGTTGACCGTGGTCGGCCGCATGGTGTTGAATCGCTGGCCCGACAACTTCTTCGCCGAGACCGAGCAAGTCGCGTTCTGTCCGGCCAACCTCGTGCCAGGCATCGACGTGTCGGATGATCCGCTCCTGCAGGGGCGGCTCTTCTCGTACCTCGACACGCAGCTCCTGCGGCTCGGTGGGCCGAACTTCCATCAGCTCCCCATCAACGCGGCCCAGGTCCCGGTGGAGAACCTTCAGCGCGATGGGCACATGCAGATGATGCGGCCAAAAGGGCGCGTGAGCTACGAGCCGAATTCGCTCGACGGTGCGACGCCGCGTGAGACGCCGCGGGGTTTCAGGTCATTCGCCGCCGAACTCTCCGGCACGAAGGAGCGTGTGCGCTCCGAGACCTTCTCCGACCATTACAGCCAGGCCCGGCAGTTCTATATCAGCCAGGTCGAGATCGAGCAGGCGCACATTGCCTCGGCGCTCGTGTTCGAGCTGTCCAAAGTCCAGACGCTGGCGATCCGCGAGCGAATGGTCGGGCACCTCCAACACATCGACCGGGACCTCGCGCGGCGCGTGGCGAACGGCCTCGGCCTCGGCGAGCTGCCACCGGCGCCGGCGGCCGCCGCGCCCACGCAGGACCTGCCACCCTCGCCAGCGTTGCAGCTCATCGGGAAGATGCGCGCCACACTCGAAGGCCGTGCCGTCGGGATCCTCTTCGACGATGGCACGGACGCCAAGGCGCTGCGTGGGCTCCAACGGGCGATCGAGGCGGCTGGCGCGCGCGTGGCCATGGTCGCGCCCAAGGTGGGCGGGGCGGTGCTCTCCGACGGCAAGCAGCTCCCGGCCCACGGTCAATTGGCCGGGACGCCGTCGGTCTTCTTCGACGCGGTGGCGCTGTTGCTGACCGCCGATGCGGGCGCGAGGCTCGCGAAGGAGGCTGCCGCGGTCGACTGGGTGCGCGACGCGTTTGGGCACCTGAAGGCGATCGCGCACGACGCTGGCGGCGCGCAAGTGTTGAAGGCCGCTGGTGTCATGCCGGATGACGCCGTAGTCGACGCGTCGAAGCGCGACGAGTTCGTCGAACGCGCGTCGCGCCGCGAGTGGGCGCGCGAGCCGAAGGTGCGCACCTTGCCCTGAGCCGCGAGCAAGCGCAGGAATGGGCGGCTACGATCTTCGTATTGCAGCCGCTCACTTATCTACAGGGGTACCCGCCCGAGACGCTGGAACGTGTGCGCGAGCTTCTGGCCGCCGGCGAGCTGGGGCCGCGCATCGCGCAGCGTTACCCGGGCGTGCACGGCGTCACCACGAACAAGCTCCTGCACGATTACGTGACGGGGCTGAAGCAGCGCCACATGAAGACGGCGCCGGCCGTCTCGAAGGTGACCTACGACGATCGTCTGATGGTCGTCGACAACGCGCTCGGCCTGCACACCTTCGAGTCGCGTGCACATGGCGCGAAGCTGCGCGCGCGCAGCGACATCCGCATCGCGGGGGTGTTTCGATCGGTCGCGCCGGAGTTCCTACGGATGATCGTCGTGCACGAGCTCGCGCACCTGCGCGAGAAGGACCACTCGAAGGCGTTCTATCGACTCTGCGAGTCGATGGAGCCCGAGTACCACCAATTGGAGCTCGATTTGCGCCTTTGGCTGACCGCGCGCGAGATCGAAGGGGAGCGCGCGTCAGGTTAGCGCGGCCGTTCGAGCACGCCCACGCTCACGGAGTGCTGCGTGCGCTCTTCAACGTCACGACCGCGACCTCCGGTGGGCACAGGAAGCGCACCCGTGGCGCGTGCCCACGCTCCATCCCGACCCCGCGCGACACGTAGATCGGCGCGCCGTTGAGCTCGTGTAGCCCGCCCGCGCCGACGCTGCGTGGCACCGCGCTCAGCGTCAAGGGTGGACCGAAGAACGGGATCACGACCTGCCCACCGTGGGTGTGTCCTGCGACGAAGAGATCGACGTCCATGCCTCCGCCGAACCACAGCACCGGGTCCGGCCGGTGCGCGAGGACCAAACGCGCCGCGCCCACCTCGCGCGGCGTGCGCAGGAACGCGAGCAGCGAGGCCTTGTCATTGCCCCAGCGGTCGTAGCCGTAGAGCTCGATGACCTGCCCGCAGAGCTCGATGCGCACGGACTCGTCGATCAAGACGCGCACGTCTGACTCGTCCGTGAGGTCGTCGAAGTACGAGCGCGAGCTCCGATCGCTGTCGACGTCGCCGCGCACGACCCACACGCCGCCCGGCGCGGAGAGGCTCCTGAGCAGCGCGACGAAGTCGTCGCGTGTGCGCGCGAAGTGGCCGGGCGAGCCCTGGAACAGATCACCGGCGACGAGGATCAGGTCGGGCTTTTCCGCCATCAGGCGCGCGGCGGCGCGGCGCTCGTGAGCACCGATCGTCGAGCACTGGATGTCCGAGAGCACGCCGATGCGGAGGTCGCGCTGGAGCGGCGTGCGCGCCTCGAGCGTGGCCTCCTCGAGCACGAGCCGCCGCGGCTCCAGCACCATTGCGTAGACGGCGATGGGGATCATCGTGAGCCCCAGCGTTGCCACCGTGAGCGTCGCAGGCGTGACGGGCCTGCCCGCGCGCCGTTGCAGCAGCGTCACGATCGAGCACATAGGCACGACCCAGGCGATGGAGAGCCAGAGGAGCTGCATGAGGCCGAACGACGTGAAGCGCACGGGGCCTGTGCGACCCTGGACCACGAACACGCCGATCAGCGCCAGCACGCCGCCGACGGCGGTTGCGACGTGGGAAAGGCCGAGCGGCCGCTGGCGCCGGGACAGCAGCACGGTGAGCACCAACGCCGTCGCGAGGGCGGTGAAGAGGGCGAAGAGGGCGAAGATGCTCGGAGACACGGCGGGGAGCTTGTCGGGGGCGGCCACGGGTTCGGCCCGTGCTCTGGCATCGGGAGAATCGCGCCGCAGCTCAAGCCTGGCGCTGGAATGCCGATAGTCGGTGGGCAGGGCACGAGAGGACTGCGAGGCTGAGTCGACCGCGATGCTGAACTACTTGATCTGTTCGACCCCACGCGTGGGCAGCAATTTGCTCAGCAGCCTGATCTACGGCGCGCGTGTCCTCGGTCACCCGCGTGAATACTTCTGTCCGTTCCAGGTCGCGCTGTACGGCCCGGAGCTGTGTGGCTTCGCGCGAGTCCGGAACGCGGACGAGTTGCACCGCTACATCGACGCGGTCGCCGCGAAGTTCGGCTCGCACGGGCGTTTTGGCATCAAGGCGCACCTGCACCAGCTCCGGCAGGCGCTCGAGCTCGGTTACGACTTCGAGGGGCGGTTCCCGGATCGCTTCGTGCACATCACGCGCGCGGACGTGATCGGTCAGGCGATCTCGCACGAGCGTGCGATGCAGACCGGTGCGTGGACGGCGCAGCACAAGGAGGCTGGTCGGACGGAGTTCGCGCCGGAGAAGATTCGCGCGACCGTGCATGGTTTTGCCGCGGAGAATCAGGCCTGGGAGTCGCTCTTCCGCAACTACGACGTCGAGCCGTATCGGCTGTCGTACGAGGCGCTGTGCGCCGACTTCGAGGGCGAGCTCGCGCAGCTCCTGGAATACCTCGAGGTGGACGTGCGCACGGTCGACGTCCCCGCAGCGGTGCGCTCGGCCACTAACCATTTCAAGACGCAGCGCGACGCACTGAACGACGACTGGCGGGCGCGCTACCTGACGTGGGTCCACGAACGCGCGCGCATGCAGCAGGACATCATCACGAAGCGCCGCGAGCAGACCCAGCGCCGCGCCGCGGCAGCAACCTGAGCCGCGCCTCGGAAACGTCGGTCAGCGGCCTTGCTGGAGACGCCACACGAACTGCTGCGAGGTCGGCTGGTCGTCGGTGCCGACGTGCGCGTGCAACTCGTCTCCGAGGCGGAAGTACAGGATGCGCGTCGGAAAGTCGTGCGTTGGGTTGGTGAAGAGCACGCGCCAGGGTCCAAGCTCCGTGGCGACGAAGCGCGTTGCTGGTTGGCCTTCAGGCTGCGCGAGGAGGACGAGCGCTTCGGCCTCGCGCTCGATCCTCAGGAACTCGAAGGTGCCGCCGGAATCCGCGCCATGTACGTAGCTGCGCGACACGCCGAGCATGCGGCCAGCGCCGGGTGAGAGCCAGAGCTCCTCGCTGACGTGCGACTGGCCAGCGCGCTCGGTCTCGCGCGACCAACTGCCCGGGAGCCACACGAATGGGTCCTGCGAGGTGCTGGCCGTAGAGAAGACGAGCACGCCCTCGCCGGTGGACACGGCGATGTCCGGCCGTCCGTCGCCGTCCTGATCGCCGACGTTCCCGACGAAGTAGCCGACAGAGGTGGTGCAGGGCTCGCCGTAGACCCCCATCAGCACCGCACCTGTCTTGCCGGAGACCACCCAGGCGCACCCGGACTCTTGCGCGAGGCTCCTGGGGCGCGACTCGACCGTGAGGAGCTCGCGCAACGAGATCGCGCTGAGGTCGACGACCTCGGAGGCGTGCTCGACCTCGCGCCGGCCACGCAGGTGGAAGTTGGTGTCACCGACGCCGAGCTCCGCGACGCCGTCACCGTCGATGTCGCCGAGCAGCTCGAGCGCTGGGCTGTCAGGCCACATGTCCGGATAGTTCAGCTCGCGCCAGCCGAAGGTCCCGATGGACGCGTGGAGCTCGAAGCCCAGACCGGGGTGTCCGTCGACGATCCCCTGCTCCTCGACGAGGTCGCCTCGCCCGTCACCGTCGAGGTCACTTACGGCCGTGAACACGCCCCCGCTGCCCAGCGGATCCTTGAAGCAAGCGCCGTCGCGCCCAGAGATCCATATCGCGCGCTGTCTGACCTCGCCGGTCTCGTCGACCAGGAGGTCGTCGAAACCATCACCCGTGCGATCGCCGACGTTCTGCAGCCGCACCACAGGGCGCGGTGGCAGCCCTAACGCGTTGCGCCACAGCTCCTGGCCGCTCGCGCCGGAGAGCGTCCAGACCTCTCTCGTCGACGGATCCCCGAGCGCGAGCTCCGGTACCCGGTCGCCGTCGATGTCGCCGATCCACGTCAGCGCGCGCGGTTGCCCTGGCAGGGCAACTGCTGCGCGGAGCAGCGCCGCGGTGCGACCCGAACGCACCTCGAGCGCGAGCCCGGCCTCCTTGCCCTCGGCGCGTGTGCGCGCGATCAGCGCGACGTCGCGCTGATCGCG
>Ga0163154_10003772_pt1 | contig 20620 bp, 13 predicted proteins | sample OliLakLV19MP9P1_FD_148649 | JGI IMG/M metagenome (GOLD analysis project Ga0163154, IMG submission 148649) | Freshwater microbial mat bacterial communities from Lake Vanda, McMurdo Dry Valleys, Antarctica - Oligotrophic Lake LV.19.MP9.P1 | ecosystem: Environmental > Aquatic > Freshwater > Lake >...
GATTGTGTATGCAAATTTTTCCGTTATTCCACAAAGAGGAAGGTAAGAAGACAGGTGTGTAATGCTTTCACAAGTGCTTTTAGATACATTGAGAGATTATTATAAAGCCTACAAGCCCAAAGATTGGCTGTTTGAAGGACAAAGTTATGATTGTTATAGCACAAGGAATGTGCAGAAAATATTTCAATGTGCCAAAGAAAAAACAGGTATTTTGAAAGAGGTGTTTTGCCATCGCACTTGCCGACACAAAAACACCACATTTAATTTTACCCAACCGCACAACAATACTATACATTATGAATTGGATTGATTCAACAGATTTAAGAAGTTGGGCAAACAGGAGAGATTGCCAAGAAACACTTCCTCTATTAGTAAGAAAGCTTATCAGAGCTACTTCTAAAACTATTCAAAGCATAAAATTTCCTTCGGGAGAAAGTGTTTTGCTTGGTGGCTGGGACGGAACTCTTGAAGTAACTGATGGAACAGATTATTTACCTGCTGGAATTTCACTTTGGGAATTTGGAACATCTAAAGACCCGAAAGGAAAAGCTGATGACGATTACGCAAAAAGAACATTGAACCCATTGGGCTACGACCCTGCCGAATCCACTTTCATTTTTGTGACACCACGACTTTGGCAAAACGGAACAGATTGGGTTAAAGAAAAAAAGAAGGACGGAACTTGGAAGGACATTAAAGTAATCAACTCTGAAATTTTAGAGGAATGGATTGAACTTGCACCAACTGTTGGTGCATGGTTAGCCAAGAAGAAACACGTAGGTAAATATCCATCAAAAGGTATTCAACCAACTGACGATTTTTGGGAGGAATGGACATCAGGCCCAAAATTTAAACTTAATGCAGAAATCCTCTTAGGAGGAAGAAAAGAACAACAACAAAAAGTAATGGAAGGGCTAAAAAGTCCTTCCATTTATGCAGTTCAGGGAATTTCAAGAGAAGAATCTTTAGCTTTTATTATTTCTTGTGTAAAAGATAACCCTGAAATGGAAGAAGATTTTTTTTCAAGAAGCATAATTGTTGACAGCGTTGAAGCTTTCAGAGAACTTACTGTTCACGATAAGCCATTAATACTTATTCCGAGATTTGAAGATAGTGGCGTTGCAAACCGAGCCGCACAAAGAGGACATACCGTTATTTATCCATTAGGTGCAGATTCTGCAAGTAACTGGACTAATAAAATAATTCTACCTCAAATAGATAGAGAATCTTTTGTTTCTGCATTGACAAAAATCGGCATGACAAAAGAACTTGCAGAAAGGTTTTCGAAGGAATCAGCAAGGAATATTACTATTTTAAGACGACAACTTGAATTTGAAAGAACAATTCCAACATGGGCTTTACCTGAAAATGTTTCTGAAATAATTCCTGCCTTGATAGTTGGCAGATGGGATGAAAATCTTGAAAATGACAGAAATATAATTTCACAAATCGTTGGTGATAGTTATGAAAATTATTCAAAAAAATTAACCCGATGGCTTCATACTCATGATTCTCCAATTGTAAAAATTGGTAGCACGTGGCGTTTAACTTCACCTTTTGATGCATGGACTAATGCATCAATAAATTTGACCCGAAATGATTTTGATTTACTATACAAATCAGCAAAGGAAATTCTTTCAGAAATAAACCCTGCTTTTCAACTTGCACCTGAACAAAGGCGCATGGCATCTATGTATGGAAAGAACAGGGTATTTTCAGCATGGATAAGAGAAGGAGTAACTCAATCATTAATACTCACATCAATTTTCGGAAACAAATTAAAATTTGGCTTACCATTAAAAGCCGAACTATGGGTTGACAGAATTGTAGCTGAATTTTTGAGCACAGAAAATCCCGAAATGTGGAAGTCGTTTGAAGGTAATTTGCCATTAATCGCAGAAGCATCCCCAGCTGCATTTTTAGATGCTATTGAAAAACTTCTTGGAATTGAAAAATCTCCAATAGCTTCTTTGTTTGAAGAAGATCCAGGTTTTCTTACAGCACACAGTTATCATACTGGTTTGCTTTGGGCATTAGAAAATCTTGCTTGGTTTCCGCAATACTTATCAAGGGCATCTTTAATTCTTGCAAAACTTTCTGCAATAGACCCGGGAGGAAATTTATCAAACCGACCCATCAATAGTTTATCAGAAATATTTAAGTCATGGCACTTTCAAACACTTGCATCATTTGACGAAAGAATGCAAGTCCTGAAATTAATTTCAGAACGAGAACCCGAAATTGCATGGACAATTCTTATTAGTATGCTTCCTGATTTATCAGGAGGTATAGGACGCCCGACACATAAAACACGGTGGAGAATGTTTGAATTAGAAACAGAAAAAGCAATAACATATAATGAAATTTACGCAACACATTCAGCAGTAGTTGAAATGCTGATTTCAATTTTTGATTTCACCGAGGCGAAACTTGCAAAACTTATTGAAGAATCTGTAAACTTATTTCCTTATGACAGAGACAAACTTTTATCATTTGTAGAAAGTGTTTTACCTAAAGTAAAGCAAATAGAGTTTACAGCATGGCATACTACACGAGAAGCTCTTTCTCATCATCATTCTCATCCTGATGCTCAATGGGCATTACCCGAAAGTGAATTAGGAAGATTTGAAAAACTTTATGAAGCATTAAAGCCAACTGACGAAATAAACATTAGTATTTGGATGTTCAACGACCATTGTCCAAATTTTCCAGAGGGGTATAAATACGAGAGTGGTTCCCATGAAAAACAAGAAAAATTCATTCGTGATAAAAGAATTGAAGGGTTAACAAGTATCTATCAAAAAAATGGGTTGGGTAAAATAATTGAACTTAAAGACAGCATTAAAGAAGCGTGGATTTTAGGCGACATCTTGAGCCACATAGTAAATGATGATGATGAAATAATAAAGCTATGTGAACTTCTTACAAAGGAGAATTCTGACATGAGGTTCATTCAAAATTTTGTGTTCAGGAAATCCTTCTTGAATAATGTTGAATGGGTATTTAGTTTATTTGAGAAATTGAAGGGCTTAGGATACAGCAATTCAGCTCTATCAAAACTTCTTATCCCGTTAAATCAAACACAACAACTTTGGGACTTTGTTGATTCAACAAACGAAGAAATTATTCGTGAATATTGGAAAAACATCTACCCACATTTTTATGGAATAAAAACTGACGAAAAAATATTTGGTCTCAAAAAACTTATTGAGTATAAAAGGTTTCTTAGTGCTATTCATATTTGTTCTCACTTCGTTAAAGAAATCCCAAGCGAAATAATTGTTGAAATTCTTAAAAGAGCAGGGACTGAAAAATCAGAAGAACAAGTTCGTTTAGACGGCTATGAAGTCAACCGACTTTTTGAAACAGTTGATAAAAGAAATGATGTTGACCCTAATACTCTAATTCAACTTGAATGGTTGTTTCTTCCTGTATCGGCTTCATACGGTAACAATCAAAAACCGAAACGGCTTCATGACGAGCTTTCCCGAAATCCAGTTTTCTTTATGGATGTTTTGAAGTGGATTTACAAACCAGATGATGAAACCAAAATTGAAGAACAGAAAAATGGTTTGACAGACGAGCAAATGCAAGACAGGGCAAAACAAGCATGCAAACTACTACATTCTTGGAAAAGTATTCCCGGAGTTGATGAAACTGGAAAAATTGATTATGACTTTTTAAAAAACTGGGTCAATAAAGTAAGGGAATTAGCAGCCGAGTATGGACGAGTAGAAGCAGCAGATATTTATATCGGACAGGTTTTAGCTCAATATCCAGAAAAGCAAGACAAAGTGTGGCCACCTCACGAACTTTGCGATTTGATAGAAACCTTAAAGTCGGATAGTGTGAATCGAAATTTTTCTTCTGCGACTTTTAATAAAAGAAGTTTTTCATCAAGAGGACCTTTTGACGGTGGAGATATTGAAAGAACCAAAGCAAGTTGCTTTCAAAAACTTGCAACAGCACACCAAAATAAGTTTCCTTCGGTAACAGGTATATTTGAAAAACTTGCAAAGGGTTACGAGGAAGATGCAAAAAGAATGGACGAAGAAGCAGAACGGACAAGACTTGAATACTAAATCGCCAACGCTTTTGGTAGCACATTTACAGTTTTTACAAACGCACAAAGCCAAGCAAAAACAGAAAAAGAGCCACCAAGCCAATGCACAACGACAGACGAGAATGAGCATACAAGCAACGACAGAAAAAGGAGAACGAAAAGCCCTAACAGCACCTTGCCAAAAGTGGCGGTTCAGTCATCGGAAGAAAAATTTGTGATATATTTGATTATGTATTTCGTATCAATATTTATGTTATGTTTGCAAAAAGGCGGGCTAATGTGCGTAATTTAGGCTTTTTAGCTTTCTATGAACTTTGTGCGTAGGGCAAGGGAAGTGCTATTAAAACCCGCCCTTCGCAAACATTTGTACGTTACAGGCAATCATAAAAAAACACCAGAATTAAAAATAAGCGTAAAAAATGACTAACTTTGCATTTCAAGGCAACCAACTTGAATAAAAAGAAATGATGGAAGTAAAAACTGATATTTTCTTAGGCGACTGTAAAGAAGTTTTAAAACAACTTCCTGATAATTCTATTGACCTTATTTTTACCTCACCACCTTATGCAGACCAACGGAAAGATACTTACGGCGGTATTTACCCTGACAAGTATGTGGCGTGGTTTTTGCCTGTTTCAAACGAACTTTTGAGAGTGTTAAAACCAACCGGAACTTTTGTGCTAAACATCAAAGAAAAAGTAGTAGAAGGCGAAAGAAGCACTTACGTTTTAGAATTGATTTTGGAACTTCGCAAACAAGGTTGGTTTTGGACAGAAGAATTTATTTGGCACAAAAAAAATTCATTCCCTGGTAAATGGCCAAACCGTTTTCGTGATAGCTGGGAAAGGCTTTTGCAGTTCAACAAGGACAAAAAATTTAATATGTACCAAGATAGCGTAAAAGTTCCAATTGGCGACTGGGCAAAAGGACGTTTAAAGAATCTAAGTGAAACAGATAAAATCCGTGATAATGCCAAAAATGGTAGTGGTTTCGGTAAAAATATTTCGAATTGGGTAGGGAAGGAAACCGTTTATCCTACGAATGTTTTACATTTTGCAACCGAATGTAGCAATAAAAATCACCCCGCAGCATTTCCTGAAAATTTGCCTGAATGGTTTATAGGACTTTTTACGCAAGAAAATGATACAGTGCTTGACCCTTTTGCAGGTTCGGGAACTACCTTGACAGTTGCACAACGAATGAATAGAAACTCGATAGGTATAGAAATTTTGCCTGAATACTATGATATGCTAAAAAAAGATATTGAACCCATAAAACACTTTCTATTCTAAAGTCAAAACGAAATAAGATTGTGTATGCAGATTTTTCCGTTATTCCACAAAGAGGAAGGTAAGAAGACAGGTGTGTAATGCTTTCACAAGTGCTTTTAGATACATTGAGAGATTATTACAAAGCCTATAAACCCAAAGATTGGCTGTTTGAAAGACAAAGTCAAGATAGTTATTCGTCCAGGAGACAACGGACAGATAATTATTTACTATGCAAATGAGTTTGAAACATTAGAAAAAGCAAATGCAGAACTTTGGTATGACAATGGGGCAGAACAAGGAATATACTCATTTGGCAGACTTTTAAGACGTGCTAACATAAGTCGTATTCCCCTGTAAAACAGTGCATTAATGAACAAAAAAACATCAGCCAACATTGTATTCCCAAAAGCAAGACTAATACACTAAATTTTATCATTTGAAATCCTATATATACATTTGTGCTAAACTGTTAGAAATGCTGGAAAGTGCAATAAAACGCTACTAAAACAACAATTACATATGAAAATAAAGACAATCAAAATAAAGAACTTTAGAAGCTACAAAGCCGAAGTTGAAATTGAATTTGGCGACTTGACGGCTTTTGTTGGGAAAAACGACATTGGAAAATCCACCGTTTTAGAAGCGTTAGACATTTTTTTCAATGACGGTAAAGGCGTAATAAAACTCGGCAAAGACGATGTTAATAAACAAGCCCTTGCCGAAGACGACACCGAAACGGTCATTTCTGTTTGCTTTGAAGAATTGCCGACAAGCATTGTCATTGACAGCACAAACCAAACAACATTACAAGACGAATATCTTTTAAACTCAACCAATCAGCTTGAAATAATTAAAAAATATTCAAACGGAGGCAAGGAAAAAGTTTTTGTAAAAGCCAATCACCCAACAAGCAACAGTTGCAAAGACTTATTACAAAAGAAAAACACAGAGCTACAAAAAATTATCAAAGACAATTCAATTACTTGTAGCAACCAAACAATAAACGCTGTTATGCGAACAGCGATTTGGCAACATTTTAATTCAGACCTTCAATTATCCGAAATTGAAATTGATGTAACCAAAGGTGACACAAAATCCATTTGGGACAAATTACAAATGTATTTACCGCTTTACTCTTTATTTCAATCCGACAGAAAAAATAGTGACGGAGACGATGAAGTTCAAGACCCTTTAAAAGAAGCCGTAAAGCAAATTTTAAATGATGCAACATTAAAATCAAAATTTGATGAAATTGCAACAGAAGTGAAAAGCAAGTTGCAAGATGTTGTAACAAGAACCTTAGCAAAAATTCAGGAAATGAATCCTGAAATTGCTAGTAGCTTGAACCCTGTAATTCCAGCAACAGACAGTTTGAAATGGATTGACGTTTTTAAAAATGTTTCAATCACAGGTGACGAAAATATTCCAATCAACAAAAGGGGAAGCGGTGTTAAACGTCTTATTCTTTTGAGTTTTTTCAGAGCAGAAGCCGAAAGAAGAAAAACGGCAGAAAATATTCCAAGCATTATTTACGCAATTGAAGAGCCAGAAACATCACAACACACAGAACATCAGAAGATACTAATTAAAGCATTTTTAGATCTTTCAAAAACAGCAAACACACAAGTAATCGTAACTACGCATAGTGCTGCGTTGGTAAAAGAGTTGGAGTTTCAACATTTAAGACTTGTAAAGAACAATGGCACAACAAAGACTATTGAAAAAGTTTTACCGAACAGTTTGCCATATCCATCTCTGAATGAAGTAAATTTTTTAGCGTTTTCAGAAATCACAGAAGAATACCACAACGAATTGTATGGCTTCATTGAATTGGAAAGCGAAATGGTAAATTTCAGAAATGGAAAAACAACTATCCCTTATAACAAACTTAAAAGAGACGGAATAACAATTGTTATTGAAAATATTATTTTGACAGATTACATAAGACACCAAATTCATCACCCAGAGAATACAAATAATACAAAATATACATTTGAACATTTAAGCGGCTCAGTAGACTTAATGAGAAACTTCATACAAACATTAAGATAATGAAAACGCCAGCCACTAACAGCACCTACAAAAAATTGGCGGTTCAGTGGTTAAATGAAGTTTTGTGGTTCAACAAACATTTGCGGTAAAAACCGCCAAATCTTGTAGCTGCAAACCATTGCAAGCAAGTGTAGGACGACCGACAGTGCTAACATAAACCGACAGAAAAAAGACAAAATGCCAACCCGACAAGTGGACAGCGGACAATTTGAGTGCAAATTTGACAATAATCAGGTTATAAAAAACTAACTTTACGACCTATAAAAACAAGGAAAAATAATAAATGAAATTTTCAGACCCATTTAAAATACTGACACCGAATGAAAGGTGGGCACCGACACAAAGCCAAATGGACGCTTTTCAAAATGCCTATGGAAAGCTATTGCCACCTTTGGTGTATAAAATCAGAATTGCAGTTGAAAAGTGGCGTGAAGAAAATTATAAAGGTGCTTCTGAAACTTCTAAATCTTTGCTAAATTTTTGGTTTAATCAAGAACATTTAATCGGGCAGACAAAATTCAGCTTTTTCTTTTCGCAACGTGAGGCAATAGAATCAATTATTTACTTGTATGAAGTTGCTAAAGCCAAAGACAAATATGAGTTAATGAAGTTCGACTCTTCTCAGCGTGTCAGCACAGGAATGTTTGACGAAAACTGGACACGTTATGTTGTGAAAATGGCGACTGGTGCTGGTAAAACAAAAGTAATGGGCTTGACTTTGGTTTGGTCTTACTTTCATAAACTCTATGAAACAGACAGCACACTATCAAAAGACTTTTTAGTTATTGCCCCAAATATTATTGTATTAAACCGTTTACGCAAAGACTTTGACGGACTGAAAATGTTTTTTGATGAACCATTTTTTCCCGACAATGGCTATGACGACAAAGACTGGAAAAATGATTTTCAGTTAACACTGCACATTCAAGACGACTTAAAACCAATAACAGCATCGGGAAATATTTTCCTTACAAATATTCATCGAGTATTTTTTAACGAACAACCCGAACAAAATTTTGAAACAACATTTTTAGGAATAAAACCCAAACCCGATGCAGATACTTCAAAAGGTTTAGACCTTGGTAAAGTAATGCGAAGCGACAAGATTAAAGATTTGGTTGTGTTGAATGATGAAGCACATCATATACACGATAGTTCTTTGGCTTGGTTTAAAAATATAGAAGATATTAGCAACAAGTTGAAATTGAAAAACGGAAACGGAATTAGTCTGCAAGCAGACTACTCCGCTACTCCTAAACATAACAACGGTGATATTTTCGTTCAAACTATTTGCGACTATCCATTAGTTGAAGCAATCAAGCAAAATGTGGTGAAGTCGCCAGTATTGCCTGACGAAGCATCAAGACAGAAAATTGAAGAAAAAAATTCTTCCGACTTTGTAGAACGTTATAGAGATTATATTCATTTGGGTTATTTGGAATGGGAACAGCAATACGAAGAACTCAAAAATCATAAAACGCCTATCTTATTCATTATGACAATGAGCACCAAAGAAGCAGACCAAGCAGCTGCATTTTTGGAAAGCAATTATCCTTCAATGAAAAATTCTGTTTTGACTATTCATACCAATACTTCTGGTGAAATAAAAGAAACTGCATCAAGTAAAAAAGACAAAGAAGAATTAGAAGCATTAAGAAAAGCAGCAGACGAAATAGACAAAGACCATTCGCCATACAAAGCTGTAGTTTCGGTTTTAATGCTTCGTGAAGGTTGGGATGTTAGAAACGTTACCACCATTGTGGGGCTTCGCCCTTTTGATGCGGATTCCAAAATCCTCCCCGAGCAAACGATTGGTAGAGGTTTGCGAAAAATGTTTTCGTTGGAAATGCCCGAAAAATTAGTTGTAGTTGGAACGCCAGCTTTTTTAGAATTTGTAGAAAATCTTAAAACCGAAGGTGTAGAATTTCAATACAGCCCAATGGGCAAAGGCTCAAAAGGAAAGTCGCCTGTTATTGTGGAAGTGGACAAAGAAAATCCGAATAAAGATTTGGAGGCACTGGATATTCCTATTCCGCAAATGAGCCCAAGAATTTACCGCGAGTTTAAAAATCTTGAATTAATTGATGTAAGCAAATTCAAAAATGAAAAGGCAACACAGAGGAAATTTAGCACCGATGAATTAAAAGAAATTGTTTTTAATGATATTGATGGAGACTTTTCTCATAAAACAATCTTTAAAGACACAACACCCGATTACAGAAATATAATTGGCTTTTTTACTTCTGCCATTTTAAAAGACAGTCGTTTAGTGAGTGGCTTCAATATTCTTTATCCAAAAGTAGAGAGCTTTATCAAATATCAACTCTTTACAAAAGAAGTTGAGTTAAGCAACGCACAAACAATGCGAAACCTTTCAGAAATTCAAACAAAGGAAATTCTGAAAACCACTTTCAAAAAAGCCATTGACGAATTAACTATAACTGACAAAGGAACTGCAGAAGTGAAAAATTTCATTTCTTTAAAACTAACCAAGCCAAAGATTGTAGAAAACCAGCCCTTTCTTGTTCCAAAGAAATCTGTATTCAACAAAATAATTGGCGACAATCCTTTCGAATTAGAATTTGCTGCTTTCTGCGAAAGCAGATTTAATGATGTTGTTTCGTTTGCTAAAAATACTTTTGGCGAAGGCGGCGTAAACTTTAGCATTGAATACCAAAAGGAAAGCGGAAACATTGCTTCGTTCTTTCCTGACTTCTTTATCAAAACATCGCCTAACACGTTTTACATTTTAGAAACAAAAGGGCGTGAAGATTTAGACGATATAAGAAAAATACAACGGCTTGCCATTTGGTGCAAAGACATTAACAAAGCACAAAACGAATACACTTACAGCCCTGTTTATGTGAAGCAAGAAAAGTGGGAAGAAGTGAAGAATGATTTAAAGTCATTCAAAGATGTAGTCAAAATATTTAAAGTAACTGAATAAAAAATGTCTGAATTGGGATTAAACAGATTAAAAGATGATAAGATTTGAAATTGCAAAACAATCCTACAATAAACAATCCTAAAAATCCTAAGACATACAACAATCCTATCATCATAAAACCCTAAAAATCTAAATTCAGACAAATGAACGATACCGATAAAAACAAAATAATTGAACTCATTAAGGCAGGCGAAAAACTGCCTAAGGAATTTATCTATAAACTTTTTGCTGACGAAGAAGATGTATTTCTTTTTTGGAACGGTAGGAAAGAAGATACCACCAATATTGCTTTGCCATTCCATAGCATCGAACATATTGACGAGCCAAGAAAAGAAGCAAAGAAAGAAGGTGATACTTTTTCAATGTTTGAAACCGATTATCGAGGCAGACAATTAAAGGGCTGGACAAACAAACTCATTTGGGGCGACAACAAACTCATTCTTTCCTCTTTGGCAAATGGTCCAATGCGTGAAGAAATAGAAAAGGAAGGTGGCTTAAAACTTATTTATATTGACCCGCCTTTTGCAGTTGGTGCCGACTTTGGTTTTGATATTCAAATTGGAGGCGAAACAGCCGAAAAAAAGCAAAGTATTATTGAAGAAATTGCTTACCGTGACACTTGGGGCAAGGGTATTTCCTCTTACTTGTCTATGATGTATGAAAGGCTGAAATTGATGTACAATTTATTGGCTGAAAATGGAAGTATGTATGTTCACGTTGATGGTAGAGTAAGTAGTTATTTAAAATTAGTTTTAGATGATATTTTTGGAACTGAAAATTTAGTTAATCAAATAGCTTGGTATTACAGAAGGTGGAATATTGCAGGCAATGCTTTTGCAAAAAATTGGGACATCATTTTTTATTATTCTAAATCAAAAGGTAAACATACTTTTAACCAACAATATATTCCTAAATCTGAAAAATCTTCTGGTGATGGTAAAGCTTGGGTAAGCGTTATTGGGGAAGACGGAATAAGACGTTCAACACTAACAGATGAAATTTCAAAAGGCGTTCCAATGCCTGATATGTGGGAGATTTCAATGATAAATCCTGTAGGTAATGAACGTGTTGGCTACCCCACTCAAAAACCCGAAGCCCTTTTAGAACGCATAATAAAAGCAAGCAGCAACGAAGGAGATTTAATTGCAGATTTTTTCTGCGGCAGTGGGACAACAGCAGCCGTAGCAGAAAAGTTAGGGAGAAAATGGATAACTACGGATTTAGGTAGATTTTCTATTCACACAGCAAGGAAACGTTTAATTGGTGTTCAAAGGGAACTGCAAAAAACGGGTAAGGATTTCAGGGCTTTTGAATTGCTCAACCTTGGTAAATATGAACGTCAGTTTTTTATGGACGACCTTACCAACGGCAAACGTAAAGCCAAAGAAGATTTGTATGTGGATTTAATTTTGGAAGCCTACAAAGCCAAACGCATAGAAGGACATATTCACCTGCACGGACACAAAGCAGGACGTTTTATAAATGTTGGACCTTTAGATGTTCCTGTAACGCAAACCCGTTTGACGGATATTTTTGAGGAGTGCCGTCAGAAACTTTATACACAAGTTGATGTTTTAGGTTTTGAATTTGAAATGGGCTTAACGCCACAATTCATTCAAGAACTAAAAGAAAAAGGCGTTTCTGTTACTTTAAAATACATTCCTAAAGATGTGTTTGATAAACGAGCAGTAGAAAAAGGGCAAGTGAAATTCTTTGATGTAGCCTACTTAAACACGAAAGAAAAAATCAAAGGAAAATCAATAACCATTGAACTCACAGACTTTGTTACACACTACACCCAAGACGACATTGAAGAACTGCAACAATCAATGAGAGCAGGTAGTAAAGTAGTTATTGAAGACGGACAAATTTTCAAAATTGAAAAAGATAAAAATGGCATCATTACAAGAACGGTTCTAACAGAAAACTGGTTCGACTGGATAGACTATTGGGCAATAGATTTCAATTACGAGGACAAAAAAGAAATCATCAAAATCAAAAACGACAAGGGCGAAATTGAAGAAAAATGGAGTGGCAACTATTTGTTTGAAAATGAATGGCAAAGTTTCCGCACCAAAAAGACACCAACCCTTGAATTTACAAGCATTGCACACGAATATAAAACAGCAGGCAAATACCAAGTAATGGTAAAAGTGGTTGACATTTTGGGAATTGATACAAGTAAAATTATTGAAGTAAATATTAAATGAGGAAAGAAGCAAAACACCTTTATCTGAAAGCAATTGACTCATTGACTTTAAGCAATGCTTTTAAAAGCCAGCATAATTGATAAAGGCGGAAAGATTAAAGAAAAAAGCCTAAATATTGTCGATTGTCAATGACTACAGGTAATGAGAACATATTGGAATGAAAATAAGTGGTGCTCCGACAATTTTAGTGGCGCAAGGTATAAATCACACAGTGTTTTGGGCTATGTTCTCTATGTTTCTATGCGGTTCAGCACAAAATTTGTCAGAGTACCAAAAAAATGTTCTTCGACTGTCTAAAAGAGAGCTACAACATAACTTGCCAGGGCGCAATCTAGCCTTGTCCCCTTTTAGGAGCGTTGTAGAGGCATTTAAGCGGGTAAACAAGTCAGTTTTCCTTATAAATTTTCAATGCAGGCAAGGATTTTTACACATGTTGCCAATCTCCATAAACTGCCACAACGCCTTATTTACGCATAAACCGCCTCTAAATGCCTTTTACAAGGTGGGACAAAACTAGATTGCACCCACTTGCCTGCGCTTTTCTAAATATCGACAATGAGAGAAAAAAGGGAGATATTTTTTTTGGTGTCCTGCAATTTTTTGCCTTGAGTGCTTTTGAAGTGGTCGCTAATTAATTTTCTGTCGTTGTTGGTATTTAGAAAAATTGGGTGTAGCTTTGTTTTATAGCTACACTGCACTGTACTGTCCAATTTTAAGTGCTTCCCCAATAATAATCATACAGAAGGGTAACTGATACAAACATTTTTGGCTTCTGTAAAAAACCGCAATGCTTCCCAGCCGCCTTCGCGTCCGACGCCAGAATCTTTTACGCCTCCAAACGGTGTGCGCAAATCGCGAACGAGCCAACAGTTCACCCAAACAATTCCTGCTTCTATCGCTTGCGTAATGCGTTGAGTACGCGATAAGTTTTCTGTCCAAAGTACTGAGGCAAGCCCGTAGCGCACTGCATTGGCATATTTTAACGCTTCTTCTTCTGTATCAAAAGGCTGTATAGTTACCACGGGACCGAAAATTTCTTCCTGATTGGTTCGGCAATCTTGCGTCAGACCTTCGATAACAGTAGGCGCGACAAACCAACCTTGCCTACATCGCCCTTCAGGATAAACTGCCTCGCCTCCTGTGAGGATAGTACCTCCTTCTTGTTTTGCGAGTGCTATATAGCCCAATATTTTTTGTTGATGCGCTGCTGAAACTACTGCACCCAAACGTGTATCAGGTTGCATAGGGTCGCCTAAAGTAAGTTTTTCAACCTCGCGCACAAAGTCTTTTTTAAAACGTTCATAGATACTTCTTTCCACCAAAATACGCGAACCACAGAGGCATATTTGCCCTTGATTTGTGAAAGCACTTCGGACAGTTGTAGCCAACATAGTATCATAATCGGCATCTGCAAAGATGAGTACGGGGTTCTTGCCTCCCAATTCTAAGGAAAGTTTTTTGAATATAGGCGCGGCAGTGCGGGCTATAGTTGCGCCTGTGCTTGTGCCTCCTGTGAATGAAATGGCTTTTATTTCAGGGTGTTCTACAATGCTTGCACCTACCTTGCCTCCCGATCCGTGCAGAATATTCAACACGCCAGCAGGCAAGTTCGCTTGTTGGCAGAGTTCGGCAAGGAGGTACGCCGTCATGGGCGTAAGCTCGGAAGGCTTTGCTACCACACAGTTTCCTGAGGCAAGTGCGGGAGCTATTTTCCAAGTAAAAAGATAGAGTGGCAGATTCCAAGGCGAGATACAACCCACCACGCCTATAGGTTGCCGCAAGGTATAATTTAAAGCGGTAGGCAAGGCTTCGTGCGTTTCGGTTTGGGTATGCAAGATTGCAGTAGCAAAAAAGCGTATATTTTGGATAGCACGCGGAATATCCATACTGCGCGCCAAACTCAATGGCTTTCCTGAGTCGATGCTTTCCGCCTCCGCAAACCGTTCTAAATTTTGCTCCAATATATCGGCGAGGCGCAACAAATGTAGGCTTCTCCCTTCCGCGCCCATGTTTTTCCACGCAGGCAAGGCTTTTTGCGCACTCGCGACTGCGTGGCCTACATCTGTGGCATCACTATCAGGAATAAAGCTGTATATTTCGCCTGTGGCAGGGTTGTAATTATCCAAATACTTGCCTGCGATGGGCGCAAGCAATTCTCCCCCAATATAATTTTTTAGGTACATAATGCTAAATATAGTGGCTGTAGGCTTCTATTTTGTATTGCAAACGCGCTTCTGCATAAGGGCAAACGCCTTTGAGCGTGTCTAAAATTATTTGCCCTTCAGTTTGGTAACCTTTGCGTTTTTCGGTAGTCCAATAGTCAGGTGGCGCATTGAGGTTGTCTATCCTGTCGCACATTTTCACTATCCGCACCTCGTCAGGCTGTTGCAAAATGCGTTGCAAACTATCGTGCATTTGGGCTTCGCGTGGCAATGTTTCGTTTTTGGTAAGTGCAAGCACTCCTTGCGCAACCTTGCGGCCAAACGAAGTTTCCACTTCCTCATAATTTATATCAGTATCCTCGATAACATCATGCAACAACGCACATTGCAGGGCAAAATCCATGTCCCATGTGCGTTCTGTAGTATGTTGGAGGGCGGAGAGGGTTTCCATCACTACTGCAGCTACATGTTTCAGGTAAGGAATTTGCGTACCCGGTATTTTTTGATCTGTGTGTGCTTTCGCTGCAAAAGAGAGGGTTTGATGGTAGGTTTCTTCGTTCCAAAACATAAGCTGTATTTTTTTTGTAAAGTTATATCAATTTTGTCTTACTTTTGCATAAAATTATATGATATGAATCAACTTGAGTCGTTTAATTCTTACCGTGCGCCCGAACCTGTGGGGCTATATCCACATGCAAGGCGAGTAGGTAATTTTTTGTTTTTGTCGGGAGTCGGCCCGCGTGAGCGTGGTACGAATGCTATACCGGGTGTTGAGCTTGATGAGGCAGGCAATATAGTGCGCTATGATATAGAAGCGCAATGCCATTCCGTTTTTCGCAATGTCCGTTTTATTTTGGAAGATGCAGGTTCGAGCTGGGAAAACATCATTGATGTTACGGTTTTCTTGACGAACATGAAAGACGATTTTGCCATTTACAATCGTTTGTATGCTATTTATTTTAAGGATAATAAGCCCTGCCGCACTACAGTGGAAATAAATGCCTTGCCTACCCCGATAGCTATAGAACTAAAAGTTATGGCAGTTATGGCATAAATAGCCTCGCATGGTGATTTTCAACCAATTTAGGAATCGACTCGAAGTATGCTTGAATTGACCAATACAAAACCAACAAGAGTTAGTTTTTTGTTTCTAGTTCATAACTCACCACTACAATTGTTGGAGCACCAAGTATTTGTTTATCTTTGGTACAAATTAAGTGTGATTACTTGATACGTGCAAATAAATCATGAGAACCATGCTAAATTCATTAACCGTACGATTCGAGCATCAAGCCTGCAAATGGAGTGAAGTTTTTGGTATTATTTGAAAAAACGTGCATTTTTAAGGCTGTATTTTATAAATATTTTGTTTTTTTCAAATATATCGTTTAATTTTAGGGCTACACTTACTTTATCCCCCATAAATCTACTGTATATGGCGCAAAGACCATTATCAATCCTCTGTATTTCCACCTATTTTAAAGGCGTGAATTTTCTGATTGCCGCTAAAGAAGCTGGCTGTAAGGTTTATTTTATTACTGTAAAAGACTTACAAGATAAGCCTTGGCCTCGCGACCATGTAGATGAGTTCTTCTACTTAGATAACAGCGAAAACACCCCTGAAAACCATCACAATCTTGCACTTGGCGTGGCATATACGATGCGTACACGCAAGATTGACCGCATTATTGCGCTTGACGACTTTGATGTAGAAAAGGGTGCTTACCTACGCGAAACCTTCCGCATACCGGGAATGGGGCAAACTACCTCCCGTTATTTTCGTGACAAACTTGCCATGCGCATAAAAGCGCAAGAAGAAGGCATTAATGTTCCTCCATTCAGCCCACTTTTTAATGATGAGGAGATAACACATTATTTGCAAACTATAGCAGGCCCTTGGCTCGTCAAACCGCGCTCGGAAGCCTCTGCGACAGGAATCAAAAAAGCCCACACCCTCGAGCAAGCATGGGACATCATTCACGGATTGGGCGATAACCGCCATAACTATTTGATTGAGCAGTTTAGACCAGGGGCAGTGTATCACGTAGATGGCATTTCTAAAAATGGCAAATTCTTGTTTCAACGAAGCAGCCAGTACGTAAGCCCGCCTATCGAAGTTGCCCATGAAGGTGGCATTTTCCGCTCTGTGAATTGTGAATTTGGAGGCGAAGACGATAAGGCACTCCAAGAAATGAACGAGAAGGTAATGAGTGCTTTTGGCATGCTCAACTCTGCCTCACATACCGAGTACATCAAATCGGCTGAAACAGGTGAGTTGTATTTTCTCGAAACGGCAGCGCGTGTAGGTGGTGCGAACTTGATGGAGATGATAGAAGCCTCTGCCGGTATCAATCTTTGGGCTGAATGGGCAAAAATGGAAATCGCCATAGCACTCAACGAAGAATACAAATTGCCTGCCACTAAAAAAGAATACGCAGGCATTGTTGTTTCGCTATGCCGTTATCAACACCCTGATACAACTTCCTTTGATGATAAGGAAATCGTTTGGCGCATGAAAGACGAGTACCACATAGGCTTTATCGTCAAAGCGGAATCACGAGAGCGTGTGCTGGAATTGCTTGATGGTTATGCAAAGCGCATAGCAAAAGACTTCCATGCTTCAGCACCTGCCCCCGACAGGACAATACACTAAAACTTGCCTGCTTGCCTACACAAACCAAAACAAAACAAAACAAACCCGCTGGGCTTCACAACCTGACGGGTTTATTTTTAATCATGACCTTATTGTTTTAGGTGCTCCAACAATTTTAGTGGAGCAAGGTATAAACCACATAGAAAGATATGGCACGCAGTGTTTCGGGCTATGTTTCTATGTGGTTCAACACAAAATTTGTCAGCGTACCTTATTTTACAGCCCTTGTTATGTTTTTCTTCTTATCCAAAACCATCACCATCATATTGATGCCTGTTTATTGGCTTATTATTTTACTGAGTTTGTATCTTTTTACCAAAAATAAAAAACGAAAACGCTTCTTTAAAATAGCCTTTATCGTTTGTTTTATAGTACTTACGAACCCTTTTTTAATAAACCTTATCCTATTGGGGTGGGAATATCCACCGACTAAATTACAAGATTTGAAAGGTGAATATGAAGTAGGCATTGTACTAACAGGCATTACACAAAACCGCAAATCGCCAAAAGACCGCGTACACCTCGCAGAAGGCGCAGACCGCATTATGCACGCTCTGATGCTCTACAGGCAAGGTAAAATAAAACAGATTTTGATAACGGGAGGCGATATTTCTATTTTTGGGGAGGCAAGAAAAAGCGAAGCAAGTGCCTTAAAAAGCGTTTTGTTACTTGCGAAAGTGCCTGAAGCCGACATACTCATAGAAGAAAAAGCCTGCAACACCCGCGAAAATGCCGTATTTAGCAAAACGATTTTACAAAAAAAATACCCGCAAAAAAAATACCTGCTCATCACGTCTGCCTTCCACATGAGGCGAGCTTTGGGTTGTTTCAAAGGGGTCGGATTAGAAGTTATGCCGTTTAGTGCAGGCTTTTACACACTAGACTTGCAATATACTATAGGCTTGAGTGGCATCTTGCCTACCGAAAAGGCATTGGCTCTCTGGCAAATTTGGGTACACGAAGCCATAGGTTATGCCACCTATAGTTTGATGGGCTATCTCGGTTAATAGCTGTGCTATGCAGGGCATTTTTTTGTATATTTTCTAAAATGCACTATCTTTGCGCTTTTTCAAGTATGTTTAGAGAAGAAGTAACAGCGTTTTTCCAACAATTACAAGCAGATATTTGCCAAGCACTTGAAAAAGCAGACGGCAAAGCGACATTTCAAACAGACGCGTGGCAACGCGAAGGCGGAGGCGGAGGCGTTTCTCGTATATTACAAGCAGGCAATGTAATTGAGAAAGGCGGCGTTAATTTCTCTGCTGTATGGGGCGAAATGCCCGATGCTTTGCGGCACAGCAATGCTGAGTTTCAGGCAAGTGAATTTTATGCTACAGGCGTGTCGATTGTTTTGCACCCCCATAATCCTTTTGTGCCTATTATCCACATGAACGTGCGGTATTTTGAAACTGAAGGCGGAAAACAAGCATGGTTTGGAGGCGGCATCGATTTAACGCCCCACTACGTAGCACACGAGGACGCATGTTTTTTTCACCAAGCCTTAAAAAACACCTGCGATAAACACGATAAAAGCCATTACCCTGCCTTTAAAAAATGGGCTGACGATTATTTTTTTATAAAGCATCGCCAAGAAACACGCGGTGTCGGTGGTATCTTTTTTGATAGATTAAAGGCAGATGAACAATTTACGTTGCAAGACCGCTTTGCGTTTGTGCAAGATGTAGGACGTACTTTCGCGCCGACTTACACCCAATTCATGCACAAAAATAAAGACCTGCCTTTCACAAAACGCGAAAAAGAGTGGCAATACATGAGGCGCGGAAGGTATGTAGAGTTTAATCTTGTTTATGATGCAGGCACTAAATTTGGCTTGGAAACGGGTGGCAGGATAGAGTCTATCTTGATGAGCTTGCCTCCTGAAGCTTCATGGATGTATAATTTTCAGCCCGAAAAGAATACGCCTGAAGCAAATACATTGGCTACGCTTGTGAAAGGGATTGATTGGGCAAAATAAACACTGGGGCAGGCTGTGAAGCAGTAGTGTTAAGTTCTCCAAAAAACCTCCCTCCAATTTGGAGAGAAGAGAAAGAGCTTTCGCAAGAAGTTTATCGATTGAGCCATTGCTTGATAGCTGTTATTTTTTCACGACTCACCTCTACTTCGGGTATGGTAGCAAGTTTCAATTTAACAGCTATGCCTTTGTATGTAGGCTTTAGGTTTTCTATAGCATGAATGTTGAGGAGGTATTGCCGATTGGCTCGATAAAAAAGGAGTGGGTTTAGCAATGCCTCTACTTCGTCCATTGTACCACTATCACAAACATATTTTTTACCATCAAAGGTATGCAGAAAAATGATTTCGTCTTTTTCAAAACAAGCAATATCTGCCACTCGGATAGGCACTAATCCGCCCTTATAACTCACTAAAAAACGTTCCTTGTATTTAGTGAGCAGGTTCGGTAAGGGCGTTTTGAATGTTTTTTGGAACTTCTCTATAGCTTGTGCAAGTTCTATCTCGTCTACAGGCTTCAATAAATAACCTATGCTATTTACCTGAAAGGCGCGGATAGCATATTGGTCATAAGCAGTAGTAAATATAACAGGAAAGTTAATTTCTGTTTGTTCAAAAATTTCAAAACTTGCCCCGTCAGCCAACTGAATATCCATAAAAGCGAGCGCAGGGGCATCATTGTCTTTGAGCCAAGCTACCGTTTTGGCAATACTTCCCAATACAGCAAGCACTTCCCAAGTGGGTTGTAGGCGAGCCAATAACTTTCGTAAGTCTTTGGCTATCAAGGCTTCATCTTCTACAATAATGACTCGCATAGTTAGTTTAGAGCGAACGCCAAATAAGCCTGCCGATTATAAACAATAGCCCGAAAGCAAACATGATGATAGAAATGCGATTGATTCCATGCATCATGCTCAAATTAAAATTGTGTGGGTATTTGGGGTCTGGTTTACGAAATACGCGCACAAAGTATTGAAAGAACTCCCCAAGTTTGAAATAGTGTTGTAAACGGCTCATATTGAATAGTAAAAAGTAAAGAATATTGAATTATTACAATACTCTATAGCTTTAACAAATATTTTGAAACAAAGTTAAGCAGTTTTTGATAAAAAAGCTATTCTCAACAAAAAAAAGATGCTCTTTATAAAAACAGGGCGTTTTTTTTACAAAAAAAGATACTCTTCATAAAAACAGGGCGTTTTTTTACAAAAAAAGATGCTCTTCATAAAAACAGGGCGTTTTTTTTACAAAAAAAGATGCTCTTCATAAAAACAGGGCGTTTTTTTACAAA
>Ga0163154_10003774_pt1 | contig 20610 bp, 15 predicted proteins | sample OliLakLV19MP9P1_FD_148649 | JGI IMG/M metagenome (GOLD analysis project Ga0163154, IMG submission 148649) | Freshwater microbial mat bacterial communities from Lake Vanda, McMurdo Dry Valleys, Antarctica - Oligotrophic Lake LV.19.MP9.P1 | ecosystem: Environmental > Aquatic > Freshwater > Lake >...
CGAGGCGTAACTTTCGCGGTCAGTGAGGGGATTTTCGCGGATATGAGCGATAAGGCGCGTGCGTTCGGCGAGCAGAAACGTCGCCAACTCTGTGTTGGTGCTGTAGTTGACACTGACTTCGGCGTAGGGGTTGCGTTGCCGCTCGATATTCCAGCCGGGAATGGTCGCTTCCAAATCCGTGATTTTTCCTCTCGAAAGAAATCTGTGCCGTTCGGCACAGTTCCTGCTATCATGATCTTCTGTGTGAAATCGGCAGGGTATACTACCCTCGCTTCAACGAAATCTTTTTATGGCAGGAAGTTTTGCCCTGATGTCCACAACCGCGAATACTGATCCCAATCCACCGCGCACCGGCACGGCGAAATATGCCTCTCAGACGCTCGGCAATCGAATGCTGCTTGTGGTGCTGGCGATGGTCGTTCTGGTTCCGATTTTCGCCGTGCCAACCAATGTCAAATTGACCGCATTTGCCATTGCCCTTCAGCGCGTGATGGCGGGTTTGCTTGCCGGACTCTTGGTCTTCCGCGCTCGATTCGCCCGCGACCCGAAAGAGATTGCCGTTTTCTTAGGGACGGGGGCGAACCTGCCGATTTTGCTTTATGTGGCATATTCGGCGTTCTCATTTTTTCTTGCACCAACGATTATCCGCCCGGTTGCCGGTATCGAACTGATGCGAATTGTGACAGGAGCGTTACTGTATTTCGCCATTGCCTATCACGTTCACCGCTCGGAGCATCTCACCAAAATTATCGACGCTTTGGTTTTAACTTCGGGCATGATGGCATTGGCGGGAATGCTCAGCATGGTTGCGGCAGGCAATCAGGCGGGCATAATGTCCTATGCCATGGGGGATCACCAGATATACGGCGGTTTTATGATGATTTTGTTCCCTATTCCCGTCATCGCCGCCCTCACGGATAAAGACCCCCAACGCCAGCTTTTCGCTCAAATCTCTGCCGCTCTGACCGCCATTGCGCTTCTGATGTCGGGAACGCGCTCGGCATGGGTGGGAGTATTTGTCGAGATTTTGGCGTTGTGCGTGTTCAGTTTTATCGGCTACCGCAACCAACATAAAGACGCCGGAACGAACAAAGCATTTCTCGTTCCGGTTTTGATCGCCGTGTCATGTGTGGGCATCTTTTTGGTATTGGCGCGGGGCGAAGTCGCCAACATCTTGTTCCATCGAAGTAATACTGCCGAGGCACTTATCTATCGTCAGCGAATGTGGTTCGGGGCGGGCGAACTGATCAAACAGTCGCCTCTCGTCGGTCACGGCTTAGGCGCGTATCCCGTTTTGCAAGAGCAATACACCGGCTATGGGCGCACAGGTGATAAAGTTCTGGCAACCAATGCCTCGATAGGAGAAATGGCGCACAGTTTTTGGCTGCAAACCGCCGCCGAACAAGGAATTCTCGGCGCGTGTCTGTTTGCCGCAGTCATCATTCTGTTTATTGTGTCGGCAGCGCGACGCCTCTTCTATCTCGATCCCGGCGTGCGGAGATCGCTGCTGTTGGCGACAACCGCCTCGATTGCCGGTTTCGCAGTGGATGCTCTCGCCAATCCGGCGTGGCAATTCTCGCAAGCGAGTATGTATGTCTGGCTGATGCTCGGCTTGGGCGTAGCGAGTCTGCGCCCGCGCAAGTCGTAACCTTTAGCCTGTATTTCTCAGTCCTGCCGCGATGCCGTTGATCGTCGCGGCGAGGGCGTAATCCAACTCCTCGCTGTTTTCGGATGTATCCTGTTCCCTGTCCCCTGTTCCCTGTCCCCTCTCTCCCCCTCTCCTCTTTCGGCACAGAAGTTCGATCTGAATCAGGCTCATCGGGTCGACATACGGGTTTCTGCGCCGGATGGAACGCGCCAATACTTGATTTTTTTCCAGTATGGTTTTCTGCTCCTTGATCGTCAGGATCATGCGGCGCGTGCGCTCGTATTCCTCCGAAGTCAATGCAAAAACCCGCTCCCGAACGCCTGAGTCTTCGACCAGATCGGCATAACAGCGGGCGATCATCATATCTGCCTTTGCCACTCCCATTTCAGCGTTATCGAGCAGAACCTCGAAAATCGGAAATTTCTTGTGCATGGTTTGGAGCAGGGCGAGATTTTCCGGCGCGGCATCACAGAACTTTTCGAGGGCATACCCGACCCCGAAACCGCCCGGAACGAGATGGCGGCTCTGCATCCACCCGAATACCCACGGAATAGCGCGAAGATCGGACAGCCCCTTGCGTGCGCTCCGGCGTGCTGGACGCGATCCTATTCGCGCATTTTCCAGTTCGCCAACGGGAGTCGCTTCGTCGAAATAGGGCAGAATATCGGGATTGTCCATGATATGCTCACGATAGAAGTCGAAGGCATCTTGTGAGAGCGTCTCCATGGTTTGCTCCCATTCCGGTTCGATGGTCGCGCCCCAGCCCGTCGAGCGGGTCAACGCCTCCAAAGCGGCAGCCGCCATGAGTTCGAGATTGCGCTCGGCAATAGCACTGTCGGAGAATTTCCAGTTGAGAACTTCGCCTTGCTCCGTGATCCGCAGTCCGCCCATAAACGCGCCCGGAGGCTGTGCCGTGATCGCCTGATGCGTGGGACCGCCTCCGCGCCCAACGGTTCCGCCGCGCCCATGAAACAGGCGCAGGACGACCCCGCACTCTTTAGCGACCCGATGCAGCTCCCGATGCGCCTTGAACGTCTCCCATGTACTTGTCAGCATCCCGCCGTCTTTGTTGGAGTCGGAGTAGCCGAGCATCACTTCTTGCCGCCGTTCCCACGAGTCGAGGTAGGGCTGATAGGTGTCCGAAGTCCACAGGCTGCGGCAGATTTCGGGGCAGTTCCGCAGGTCTTCGATGGTCTCGAACAGCGGGACGGGCATCATTCCGAGATCGAGGTGTTCAGGGTTCGCTTTGACCTCGACGCCGTTGAGTTCGAGCAGCCAGATCAGCCGTTGAATGTCCGCCGTTTCGGTGGTTCCGCTGATCACATATTGGCGCATCGCTTCTGGTGGAAACTCGGTTTTGAGAGTGGCAACGGCGCGAAGTGTGTCCAATATCGTGCGTGTCTCTTCGGACGTTTCGGGAATCGCCTCGCCGCTCTGTGCGGTTTTGGCTCCTGCGGTAAGTTCTTCGACGGCTTGCAGATGCAGTCGGGCGTGCTGGCGAATATCGAGGGTATGGAGATGGAAGCCGAACGTGTCTATCTGGCGCAGCAGGGGATCGAGCAGATACCCGATAAGCCGCTCACCGCCATACTGTTTGAGGCTGTCCGCCATGAGAATCAGATCGGCGCGGAAGGCTGCGGGGTCGGGGTAGGCGTCCGTATGCCCCGCCGAGTCACGCGCCAAAATCAGGCGGTGGCGAATATACACCGTGAAGCGGCGATAAATCTCATCTTCGGCGCGAACTTTGGCATCGGCGGGAAGCGAGCGAATTGTCTGGGCGGCGTGTTCGAGGGCGGCGATCAGTTCGGGCGAGACGTTCTGCTGTCGAAGGGAAGGGCTGAGGAGTTCGGTCAAACGCTCCACTGCCGCAATATAGTTGGTGAGAATGGCGCGTCGGGCGAGTTCGAGTGCTTGGCGGGTCGCATCGGGGGTTACAAACGGATTGCCGTCGCGGTCTCCGCCGATCCACGAACCAAAGCGAAAGACGGTCGGCAGGTCGGGCGGCGCGATAGTCACGCCATAAACGGAGCGGAAAGAGTCGGCAAGCTCGATATACAGATGCGGAACCGTGTCCATCAAGCCGTTGACGAAATAATCCAGCCCCATCTGTATCTCATCGCGTACCATCGGCTTGCGACGGCGCACTTCATCGGTCTGCCACAGTGCGGTGATATTGGCGACGATAATCGCTTCTCGCTCTTCGGCTTCGGCGTTCATCAGAGGCAGCCAGTCGATCCGCTCCAACTGGGTTCCGATTTGGCGGCGTTTGAGCAGAACCGTGCGCCGTGCGACTTCGGTAGGATGGGCGGTGAAGACCGGGATCACTTCGATTTGCCCAAAAATCTCAAGGGCTTGCTCAAAGGCGAAGCCTGCGTTTTTCATACGGAGCAGTGTGCCGCGCATAGAACCTGCGGGCGGAACCGAGTCGGGGTTGGTTTTGGCGGCACGGAGCCGGCGTTTGCGATGATTGTTTTCGGCAAGATTAGTCAGCTCGAAATAGATCGAAAACGCCTTGATCATCGAATAGGTTTGACGAATATCGAGGCTCTGTACAAGTGCAATCGCCTTTTTCAGCCACTCTTGTTCTATCGCGGGCGCGTCCGCATCGTCTTCGGTATGAATGGCGTCGCGGTGAGCAATGGCGAGGCGGCGCATCTCTTCGACCTGCGCCAGCATCTCCGCCCCCGCTTGCTCGGTGATCACATCGCCGAGCAAAGCCCCTAGCAAGCGGACATCGCGGCGAAGAGGCTGCTCTTTTTCGTCTGGCGACTCACTGAGCAGTTCACGCAGCCGCCCCTGCTGATCGGCAGCAGACCAAAGCGGGAGAGATTCGGAGTTCATCATTTCCGGTAAACTTTCTGTTAACAGAGGAATTTAAGAGAGATACACTATACCCGTTTCGTAAGAAATGCGGACAATGAGAGGGCAGATCGGTGTTCTTGCGAGGTCATGGGAAAGCGTGCAAAAAAAATAACGAGGTTTTTTAGAAATTTTTCTCTAAAACGACCTCGATGGCACGCAAATTGCAGTATCCCTAAATGGGAAATTCGGACTTTTCTTGGATGTGTTAGGCACCGGAAAAACCGTTTCTACAACCACGTTCCACCCGGTTCGGGTACGACGGAAACGCTGACTTGTTGGGTGGCACCTCAGTAGCCGCTCCGCCGGTACGCCGTCGGCACTGGAACACAATACTGTTTGAGGAGAATTGAAACAATGAAAAACACATGGCTTCGTTCTGTGTTGGGTCTGGGTGCTGTCCTGCTCGTCGCAGGTCCCGGTATGGTTCTCGCGGGGTTCGATGCGTCCTACATCCCGCGTTCGCTCGTCGTCGTTGGTCCCAGTGTACTGTCTGTCGGTCAGTCTGCTCCCTATTCGGCATTCGTTACGTTCACGAATAATCAGACAGCGACATTGACAGGCGCACCAGTTGTCTTTACACAAGCTAACGGCAATGTCACAGTGAGTGGCAATACAGGAACAGGTGCTATTGCCGGCTTGGGCGGCGTTCGTGGTACCTTGATTCAGCAAGGACGACAAGTTACCGGCGTGCGTGTTGTCCGCGTAACACCATAATTCATTCAGAATCACTCTTGAAGGGAGATAATTCATGAACATCAAGTTGGCTCTTGCCACAATAGGTGTTTCGCTTTTGGCAATCTCAGCAGCAAATGCCCAGACTGTCATTTTCACCCCAGGTACACCCACAGCAGTAGTAGGGGAGTTCGGACCGGGAACTATTGGACTGAGTGCTGAACTCGCGATTCAGGGAGCAGGAACAGGAGAGATTTTCGTTTCCGATGCGAATTTAGCTTTCGGCAACGACACAGGTTATACTGTATTCTCAGATACCCTGATTGATTTGGGACTTTTGCCTCTGAAGTTTTCCAATGCGGTAGACGAAAACAACGTTCCCATCGACCTGTTTTCGTATAATGGTGGTCTGCAAATTCTGAGCTACGACAATACGGCTCAGTCGACCGATGTCGTTTTGACGTACCAACTCTTTAACCAAGACCCGTTTGGCATTGATCCCACAACTGGCTTGTTTCCCACTCCGGTAGGAACAGCATCGGGAACTTTCCGAATTGTTCTTCCCGGCACTGTCGTTCCCGAACCGGGTACGATTGCTCTGCTCGTCGGTATGGGCGTGGCGGGTCTCGCCATTCGCCGCCGCCGCAAATAAATCTCCTCGGAGATTGATTGCCTAAGCAAAAAATAGAGGAGCAGAGTGAAAACTCTGCTCCTCTTTTCATTTTGGGTGATTAAGTTCGGGTACAGAAACGTACCCGCCTGAAAAACAGACGTCCTGCGGACGTGCAAACTGTAAGGTTGTCGCCGTTCCATAACACGTATTGCGGGTGGAGCCTCCTAATAACAGCGTAAATCTTCCAAGTGGTTCGTCCGTAGGACGTCTGTAGTTTAGGCGGGTACGTTTCTGTACCCGAACTTAATCACCCACCGACCTAATCCCTACTCTTCCATCACTTCGACCCGCATTCCAATCGTGCGAATCGTATTGGCGGCACGCTGGCACTCCTCTTGGCTACCATGATGCACCACCGATTTGCCTAAATTATCGACTTCCCACGTTTCGATATTGGCTTCTTCGGGCGTGCAGGACGTGGCACGGCACAAAATATGGACGACTTCATCCCACGTATTGAAGTCGTTATTATAGGCGATAACGATCCAACCCTCGCTGTTGCCGCGATTGTCGTCCAGTTCGTCCATGTCGGGCAGAACTGGCGTCAACCGTTCGGGAGCCATGGTTGCCATGGAGCGCAATACACAATCAGAGAACATGAATCCGTGACCCTCCGGCATCTTTGATCACCTCGATCCGCTGGGCAAACGAGTCTTTGAGTTCCTCGAAGTGCGTAATCACAATGATTTTCGCGAAATCGTCTTTGATCGACTCGATAATCTCGACCAATCGGTCTCGTCCTTTGCCGTCCTGAGAGCCGAAGCCCTCATCCATAATCAAGGTTTGCAAGCGTGCGCCTGACCGACGCGCCAACAATCGGGACAGGGCGATTCGGATCGCGAAATTGATACGGAATCCTTCACCGCCGCTAAACAATTCATAAGGGCGAACTCCCGCATCGTCTTGGACTTTGATATCGAGTGTTTCCACTTCGTTTTTATTTGTTTTGTTGGAGCGTGTCGTCTCGAACCGAACCTGCATCGCATTATCCGTCATACGACTCAACAGATCGTTTGTTTCCGCTTCCAATTCAGGAATAACCGTTTCGATGATCAGTGCCTGAACCCCGCTGCGTCCGAACGCACTCACCAGCGCGTTATAGGCTTGCATCTCTTCTTTGGATTTTTTATACGTAACGGTGCGTTCGGCTTTTTGCGCGGCAGCGATTTTGATATCGTCAAGATTTTTCGTATTGATCGCGATGTCTGTCCGCTGCCGTTGCGCCTCTTGTTCGAGATGCTTGACTTCCGCTTCCCTCTCGAAGAATTGGTTGCGAACCGTGTCGTATTGCGCCAACTGCGTCTTGAGGTCAGCAAGTTTGGTCTGTTCTTTGTCCGCCTCGTTCTGTTTCGCCGCGATCATACTGATCAACGCCTCGCGCTCTTTCGAGAGATTCGCCCTGTTCTCTTCTGCCGTTTTGAGATCGTGGCGGCGCGATTCCGTCTCTTTCAAGCGGGCAATCCGATTGACCACCGTTTCATATTCCGACTTCGCCAATCCCAAAATCTGAACCTGCCCCTCCAAACTCTTCACTCTGGCACGTTGCGGCAGGGCATAATCCTCGTTATCATATTGTAACTGCAATTTTTGTACCGCAGTGCGTACTTTCGTGCGTTCGACTGGCAATTGCGCCAAACTCGCCCGGCGCAGCTTGCGATCTTCCAACGCGGAACATTTCGCGGTCAGCGCGTCGTTTTGGGCTTTCAGCGTGGCAAGCCGCTCTTGCGCGTCATCACGGTTTTGTTTCGCGGTGCGCCCCTGAACCTTGACTTCATTGAGTTCAATTGTAAACTTGGCTTTTTTGTCGTTCTGAGATTTAAGAACCCGTTCGTGTTTACCTTTTAAGTCGGTATCGCAGATCGGGCAGACGGCGTGCGGACGCTCCAAGAGACTCAAAACGTCGTCCACTTCCTTGATCGCCGCATCCAATTGCGTTTTCTTGCCGCCGAGTTCCGCGAACTGCTGACGATAAACTTCTGCGTCCTGCTCCGCTTTTTCGTACTTCGCGGTCAAATCTCCTGCCGCCGCGATCTCTTTCTCGAATTGTGCGATCTGCGTTTCCAGCCGCTCCAATTCCTGGCACTGCTGCTCAAGAGATTTCAGGGTCGCTGCCGCCGCGCCGATCTCTCCGAAAAGGCGCGTCTTCTCAACATCTATTGCCGCCTTCGCATCGTGATACTCTTTGTCTTTTTTGACCGCCTCTGCCATCTGTGGCTCAAGGTCTTCGCGGCGTTTCTGGCTCTCCAAAAGAAGGCGATAATCGGTCAGAATGGAATCTTTTTGCGCGATAGTCGCCTGCATGGTTTCAAGTCGCGCCTCTTTTTGACCCAATTCGGTACGGCGCGTGGCAATCTCGGTCAGAGTGCGTCCATGCGCGGCTTGCAAGTCAACGACGCGCTGAGAAACGGAGTCAAATTGAAGTTTTTGCTCCCGCAACGCCTCGACTTGTGCAGATTTTGCCTCAATCTGACTCTGTAGTTCCACCAGACGCCCCTGCGCCTCCTCACGCTTCTCCTCGTAGCCAACAGCACGAGCAATCTGATTGTCAAGAAACGTGATGTCTCGCTCCAACTCGTCCACGATCTCTTTGGCGGCGTTTTTACGCTCTTTGGCTTTGGTTTCCAGCCGCTCGAAGCGATCCAGATTGAGAATTTCACCGAGTATGCGTTTGCGCGAATCGGGCGTTTGGCGCGTGAATTCGTCTGCCTGTCCCTGTTTGAGATACGCGGAATTGATAAACGTCTCGTACTCCATACTGAGCAGAGCCGTGATTTGATCTTTGGTCTCCCGCGAACTGCTGCCGCCGACCGTATGCCACTCGCCCGACGCATCGCACTGCGCCAAAACCCAATCGCCCGCCCCCGCATTTTTGCCGAGTCTGCGCCGCTTCGTTACGCGGAACTGCGCGTCGTTAAGCTCGAACTCGAACCGGACTTCCACCTCATTCGAGCCGAGATGAATAATATCGTCTTCCGAAGTGCTGCGGGAGCCGGACGCACGGGTTTTGCCCCATAACGCCCACGTCATCGCATCCAGTAATGCCGATTTACCGTTGCCGTTATCACCGGACAGACAGGCGACATGAAGCCCGTCGAAGTCGAGGACTTGACGCTCTTCGCCATAACTCATGAAATTTTTGAGGGTCAGTTTACGTGGAATCATAATTGGGTTATCAGCTGCCAGCAGTTAACGAAGCCATATCAATGACGAACCGATACCTCACTTGGCTTCTAAGTACACGCTCATAGGCTTCGTTAATGTCCTGAATATTGATCATCTCCACATCGCAGGTGATGCCGCGTTCAGCGCAGAAATCCAGCATTTCCTGCGTTTCCGCAATGCCGCCAATGCCCGAACCTGCAATTGACCTGCGCCCCATAATCAGGACAACACCCTGTATCGGCTCAAGCGCATCCAATTGCCCGACAAGAACCAGAGTGCCGTCAAGTTTCAGCGTTGCCAAATAGGGATTGAGATCATGCGCGTTCGGCACGGTATCGAGAATGAGGTCAAACCGGCGGGCAGCCGCCTGCATCTGTTCTGAATCGGTGGAGAGTACCACATGATCTGCCCCCAGCCGACGTGCTTCGTCTATCTTGTCCGTACTGCGCGTAAACAACGTCACATCCGCGCCCATTGCTTTGGCGAACTTCAATCCAATATGACCCAAGCCGCCGAGACCGACGACCGCGACCTTCGTGCCTTCACCAACTTTCCAATGACGCAACGGTGAGTATGTGGTGATGCCCGCGCAGAGCAGAGGAGCGGCAGATTTGGGATCAAGTCCTTCCGGCAGACGCAGTACAAACTGATCTGAGACGATGATCTGCTTGGAATAGCCGCCGTAGGTAGGCTGACCGTCATGCCGATCTTTGTCATTGTAGGTCTGGGTCGAGTTCTTTTCGCAGTAGACTTCCAGTCCGGCAAGACAAGCCGAACAGTGGCGGCAGGAGTCCACCAAGACGCCCACGCCCACCATGTCACCCTGCTTGTATCCGGTCACATCGCCGCCGACGCTTGCCACCCGCCCGATGATTTCGTGACCCGGTACCATCGGATAGACAGAATTGCCCCAATCATTGCGCGTCTGGTGAATGTCGGTATGACACACGCCGCAATAGAGGATATCGATCACTACGTCGTCCTTGCGGGGAGTGCGCGGCGTGAAACGGAACGGCGCGACGGGTGTTGTCGCCGATTGTGCAGCGTAGGCGGCAACTGCCGGGGTTGAGTTTTCCATAGTGAGGGTTTCTTTCTGCGTGTTAATGAGTCACCTCTCGCACCGGGTACTGAAAGTACCCGGCAACAAAGTACAAGCGTCTTTACCTCACCCCCAACCCCTCTCCTTATACCCGAACAAGTTCAGAGGAGAGGGGAGTCCATACGCGGATGGGTGCGTCTGAAAGACGTTTGTTTTTTCCTGACGGGGGTTTAAAACCTCCGGTGCGTAACGTGAGTTAATGAGTCGCCTCTTCTTCGGCGAGTTCGGCAAACAGCGGCTCAGCATAGTTCATCAGGCGTTCGCGGTGCGGCTTGAGCGTCTCTTTGGTATCAATATACATACCGAGGGCTTTACGCACCTCCATCGTTTCGTCCATTGGAAGGCGCAGTCCACCCTCTCGCTGAACTTTACGATGCAGCGAGACAACCATAAACGCGCCCGACAGAGCCTCGCGAATCTCTTTTTCGCGCACAAACGCTTGCTGACTCTCCTTGATTTTATAGGTCAATTTGACGACGGCGTTTCGCAGGGAATGCCGCTTGATCTCCCCGACAATTTTTTCAGTAGGTTCGTCGCAGTCGGCATCCACTTCGATGTCGAGGAGCGGGCGGCTTCCGGGCAGTTCGATATAGCGATAATCTGCGCTGCCCTTGCGAAGTTCCACGATCACAAAGCCCTTCTTTTCGTCCTTTTCGCCGAAGTCAATTCGATCCGGGCTGCCGGAATAGACAACGTGCGGCTGACCGTCGGGATTCAAATCCTGATGCTTGTGAATATGACCCAATGCCACATAATCGAACGCGGGATCAAGCAGCGAGGCGAGCGGAACCTGCGGCTCGGTTTTGTTGAAATAGCCATCCTGCCATGCGGAAAGTTTCGCGCCCTGCACCCAAAAATGCCCCAAGAGAATCGTCGGTATCTCGTCGTTGGCGGCGTTGACCTCATCGGCAAGCCCCGCGAGATAGTCATGGTATTTTGTCTCCATCATCTCCCGCGACTCGTCCATCGTCTTGCCCTGAAACTCTTCCCGCGCCAGCGAATAGCCTTTGATAAGATAAGGCATGGCGGCGATACGGACGTTTCCGGCGGCAGTCTCGACGACAATAATCTCTGGCTTGAACATCACATGAACATTCGTCACGCCGAGTGTGCGATAGATTTCGATGGCGTTGGCGCGTCCGCGAATGGCGGGCATATCGTGGTTCCCGACGAGAAGTACCACAGGGATTCCGGCATCGGTGAGGCGACGAATACACGCGGCAAACTCGCGCTGATCGGTTTGGCGCGGGTCACGGGATTTGTAAGCGTCTCCGGCAAAAACCGCCAGATCGATCCTCTCCTCTAACGCTTTATCTATCGCCATTTCGAGCGATTTCCGAAAGTCAATCAGGCGTGTATGCAGTCCCGATTCGGGATCGAGTCTGCCATAGAGTTCCACGCCGAAATGGGTATCGGCAAAGTGCATCACGCGGATAGGGCGTTGAGTCGTTGGATTGTTGGGTCGTTGGGTCATTAGGCTGTTAGGTCATTGGGTGATTCGGTCATTAGGTTTTTATTATACTGGAAATTTGCCCCGAAAGTCGGAAAATCAAAAAGTGCAGCGAGAAAGTCATAGAGTTCGGGTAGAGAAACGTACCCGCCTAAAAAACAGACGTCCTACGGACGCACAAATTGTGAGGTTATCGCTTTACACAAAACGCTGTTGCGGGCAGAAACTCTTAAGGGAAATGTAAATCTCTCAAGCGGTTCGTCCGCAGGACGTCTGTTTTTGAGGCGGGTACGTTCCTGTACCCGAATTGCCAACGCCCCAATCGCCCAACGCCCCAATCGCCCAACGCCCCAATCATCTAATTACCCACCGGCCCAATCACCCACCGACCCAATCACCCTACTTCCGGCGGAACAAGAGGCAGGACTGCACGATGATTGTGACAAGGAGAATGCCGATGATGACCGGCGAGAAGTTTCGGGGCAGATAGGGTATCGCCGCAATGACGACAATCAACGCCGCGATTTTGAGAATCACGGCGGCGATCATCGCATAACGAAGGGGATTGAACGGAGTTGGTTTCATAAGATTAGCGGCGTGTCAGGTGCAAAACCCAGTCATTGGTATCAGGCGCGGTGAAGGTATGGTACTCTCCGCCCATGAGCGTTTCCTCTGTTGTGAACTTGCCAGTGCGCGGATCGAACCAGCGCATCTGAATTTTACCCGTTGCCTCCATTAAATCGAGCAGAACCGAGCCGCCCTTGCTAAAATAGACAACATATTCGCGGGCGCGATCCGCCAAAAGATAGATGGGACCGTCGGCTTTGGCGGGCGGAACCGAAACAGTTCCCTTCTTGTTTTGTGCGTTTTCCAGTTGGATTCGCTTGCGGCGGCGGCGCATCGCCTCATCTTCGAGCGGACCGCCGAGCAGTTCGGGGTGCGGTTCCAATCGCCAGAAGCGCGTTTGGTTGAAGAACTTGGCGGCATTAGCGACAATCTCCGGTTCGATCAATTGCGATTCTGCCGTTGTTTTCGCGCCGCTGATCGCCATTCCGCCCCGCAGAAAAATCTCCCAGATACGACGGCGAGTCGCCTCTGAGTCGATTGGCGAATCGCCGTTATCCAATACCATCACCGGCTTATCGTATCGCCACGCTTCCCAAATCGCGGCGGGATTCGAGGTAGACAGTGTAATCACACTCTGCCATCTGCCCCCCGCAAACGGCACTTCAAACGGCAATGCCACAACCGCAGACCGCTTATTTTCACTCGCAGACTGGCTTTTGTCAAGCTCCGTTTTGGTCGGCTCGACGAGCATATTGCCCTGATAGGCGACGGGAGACGTGACGGGATGCCCCACCGGACCATAGAGGACGGTCATACCGCCGAACAGTTCGATTTTGCTCTCCTCTTCGGCGGTATACGGCGTTTTAGTCGCCGCGAAGAGATTCCACGTCACATTATATGCCGAGTATCGCGCCAGCAGATACCGCCAAATCGCCCGCAATTGCGCCTCATCATACTTCGCTGACAACGCTCGAAACGCTCCGATGCCAATATCCGGCACAATTCCCTTTTCGTTGCAGTAAGAGATTCGCTTGTCCATCGCACGAAAATAAGCGGGGTTGAGCTGATCGAGATTGTTGTCTAAGAAGGGCTTGCCGCCTTCGTTGCTCTGCACGCCCTTCTCGAAATCGTCGGGGTCTATAATATAGCCGCCATAGGTGCGATTGAAGCCCGCCAGTGCCAGATTATCCATTCGCTTCTGAAACGCACTATACTCCAGTGCTTCGGTTGCTTCAGATTGGAGCGTAGTTTCGAGTGTCACCAAAGAGATCGCGGGCAAAACTTTGTTGCGTTCCCATTTGTTATAGTGGACAGCGTCGGCGATAACGGTGGGAAGTGTGCGGGCGCGTTCCGACTGAATGAAATGGCGGCGATAGGCAGAGGAGGCATCCACCAAGAAGAATCCACCCCGACTTTGAGTCTCCGCGACGCACTCGATTTCCCCTTCTTGACTGTGCAATTCGGGATCGTTGGAGCGGGTGCGCCACGACCACGTTCCAACGCGAGTCGGCGTGAATCGAATCCGCCATGTTCCGTTTCCGTCCCAATAGCCGGGAATTTTGATGCGCTTGCCGTCCGGCGTTTTAATGTCGGCTTCGAGCAGAACATCGGTATAGGGGTTTTCGTGTTTGGCACTGGAAACCATCGTCGCCTCGAACGGCTCGAACTTTTGGACTCGCGTTTCCAGCAAATCCTGCGGCGGCTCTACCGGGCGCACAAAACTTGTCTCGTCGCCTCCAAAGGTAATTGTCGCTCCAAAATCGGCGGTATAAGTCTGCGCCCGCTTGAGGTCTACGACATAGCCAACACTGGAATTGGAGTAGGCGATCACATAATAAGGGTCTTTGGCGGGATCATATACCATCGCGTGCAATTCACGCCAGCCATCGGCACGCCAACCGTTCGCGGCGGGAACGCGCAATTCGTGCAGGGGCGAACCGCTCAAATTGGTCAGGGTTTTGAGAACGGGCGCATTCTCTTTCGGAAGCGTATCGGGGCTGTGAACGGCTTTGAGGTCAATGGATTTCAGGTTTGCCTCTTTGCGCGTCCAATCTAAAAACTTGAAATCCGGTCCCACATAGCGCGTGCCGACTGTAAAGTTCAGAGCATCTACTGAAATCGGCGGAATCGGTTCGCTCGGCGGCACAAATTCATAATCACCTGTGAAGCGTACCGTTGTGAGTTGGTTGGACGGATACTGATAGAGCCAGCACCAGAACTCTTTGCCCGTCTGATTCATATAGCACCACAGCAGGGCATAATCGTTCTTGCCGCGTGCCAGAAACCAGTTCAGATAGCGAGAGTAGCCTTTCGGTCCGGCGTCGGCGTGCAGAAACACCAGCGACCAGCGGGCTTCGGGCTGCGGTCCGAACGCCTCACGAATAAACTCGCCCTGCCCGTTTTTCCAAGTCAGGCGATAGGGGGTACTGGCGGCGTCTATTTTGCTGTTCGCCGATGTCAAGACTGCCGTTTGCGCCGACGACGCTCCTGCCAATGCCATCAACCACAAACCCACAAGGCACGCCAAAGTGCGCCCGATTGCTGTCCGTTTCAAGCCGTTACTCCTTGCCATACCATTTTCTATAATAGTCAGAGGCTGTTTCACCCTCGGACGCTTTGTTTCCTGCCTCAAACAGACGCACGCTGCCGCCATTCGGTTACACTTCCTTTTTGTGGCAAAATCCGTGAGTTGAAAACTCACGGCAAGAAAGTACAAGCATCTTTACCTCACCCCCAACCCCTCTCCTGATACCCGAACAAGTTCGGAGGAGAGGGGAGTCAATTCGAGTTGGTGCGTCTGAAAGACGCTTGTTTTTTCCAGACGGGGGTTTCCAACACCCGTTGCCCTCTTTTTGACTCTCAAAATCCCGTATTTTCTCACGCAGGGATTTGTGCCGCGTCTGGTGAATAATAACTGTGCATTTTTGGCGAAATCTCGCAAATGCCTATTTTCCCTGTTTTTTGGTTTGCCAATTCCATCAAGGAGCGAATCCCGTGGCGATGTCGCCGCAATTGCCTACAACCCCAGCCTCGCCCGCCAATTCCGCTCTGCCCAAAAAAGAGGGGATTACGCGCCGCGCCTTTATTATCGGTTGTTTGCTTGTTCCGCTCATGTGCCTGTGGAACGAGTATACCGAAGTTGTCGCCGAAGCCACTGATTTGGCGGCGATGTCGCTGATTATCGCCGTTGTATTCGCCCTCTTCGTCCTCACGATGTTCAATCTCGGCTTGAAGAAATATATCCCTAAATGGGCTTTCTCACAAGCCGAACTGATGTATATCTATATCATGCAGACGGTCTCCATCGGTATTTCTGGGATCGGCATGGGGCAGTTCCTTGTCCCGATGACGGGCAACATCTACTATTATGGCACACCGGAAAATAAGTGGCAGGAGACATTCCTGCCCTCTATTCCAAAATATCTTCTGCCTGATCCCGCCGTCACCAAATCGTTCTACACAGGACAGGATACCTTTTGGCGGATTGAAAATATTCGGGGTTGGATGTCGCCGATTCTGGTTTGGTCTGCCTATATCACCGTTTTGCTGTGGGTCATGCTCTGCCTCACTGTACTGCTGCGCCGTCAATGGGCGGATCGCGAACGCCTGAGTTTCCCGATTACGCAACTGCCTTTGGAGATTACGCGTGATGGCGGTTCGGTTGCGATTTTCGGCAGTCGGCAGATGTGGATTGGCTTCATGATTCCTGTCGTGCTGGAGTGTCTGGCAAGTCTAAATTATCTCTATCCGAGCGTGCCGTTCTTTCCAATCAAGCCCAGTGATCCGCGCCTGAACCTGACGCCGTTGTTCGCCAACGCCCCGCCTTGGAACGGAGCCGGAACCGTTCAGCTCTCGTTCTATCCGCTTGTTATCGGCTTGACCTACTTTTTGCCGCTCGATGTGGCGTTCTCGCTCTGGTTTTTCTACTTGTTCAGCAAAGTGCAGACCGTTGCCGTCACCGCTCTGGGGTATCGCGATCCGGGTGCGCCGCAGTCGCTGTCCCGAATGCCGTATATCGGCGAGCAATCGGCGGGCGCGTATATCGGTTTGGCGGTTCTGGTTCTGTATGGAATGCGGAAGCAGCTCCTCGATGTGGTCAAGTTCGCGTTTTCAGCGGCGCGGCGTTCGCAGTCCGATTTAGACGACTCCAACGAGCCAATGCGCTACCGCACTGCCCTGTTCGGCAGTTTGTTTGGCTTCCTCGCCCTGACTCTCTTCAGCATCCAGATCGGCATGGCGTGGTGGGTTCCCATCATCTACTTTGTCCTGTACTACCTCTACGTGATCGCCTTCACACGCATTCGGGCAGAGGCGGGTTTGCCGTGGGGCTTCGGACCCAATATGAATGTGCATCAGTTGATGAACGCTCCTGCCGGTTCGTCTGTGTTCAGTTTTCAGTCACAGGTCGGCTTGAATCTGCTGCTGTGGCACGATCTCGACTATCGTACTGCGATGATGCCAAACCATCTCGAAGCGCACGTTATCGGCACACACGCCCGCATGAACTTGCGCCATGTCGTCGTTGTCATTGTGATCGCGACGATTATCGCTTCGTTCGCGACTTGGGCGTCCTTGCTCACCGTGTATTATCAAAATGGAGCCGCGACTGCCAAAGTCAACACATGGCGTACTGATATGGGCAGTGTGCCGTGGCGCACACTCAAAGACATCGTTGATAACCCGACAAAGCCGGACAGTTTCCGAATGCAGGGCGTCGGCTTGGGCTTTCTCGTGACGGCGTTCTTGGTATCGATGCGGCAGCGGTTTACATGGTGGCCCTTCCACCCCATCGGGTACGCGGTTGCCGGAACTGCCACGATGGAATGGCTCTGGTGTGCGACTCTTGTCGGCTGGCTGATCAAGCTGCTGGTTGTTCGGTATGGCGGCATGAAGAGTTATCGCCAATTCATCCCGTTCTTTATAGGCTTGATTCTCGGTGACTATATTACGGGCTGTACATGGGCGATTTACGGTAGTATGCTGGGCATTAAAACGTATCGCGCCTTTCCGATTTAACCGTTGTTGCTGGAGTATTCCTGCGAAGGAGAACAACCGCTGTCCGCACAACCCAACCCAACATTAGAAGAATTGCCGCGCAAAATTTCTGTTGCAGAATATTTGGAACTGCTCCGCAAATCGGACGAACGCCTCGAATATGTTGATGGCGTCGTGATTGCGATGGCGGGCGAATCTTTGCCGCATAATGAGGTTGCAGGGAATATCTATTCTGAACTGAAGGTAGAATTTCGAGGACGCTCTTGCAAAGTTTATTTCGAGGGGATTAAAATTCGCGTCTCCTCCACACAATATCGCTATCCTGATGTTGTCGCCTTATGTGGCACTCCACAGATTGACAGTCAAAAACCGCCGAGCCTTCTTAATCCGCAAGTCATTTTCGAAGTGCTTTCCCCTTCTACAGAGGAATTCGATAAAGGAGACAAATTCGCGGAGTACAAACAGATTGCCTCCTTAATGGACTATATTCTTATCTCTCAGGAAAAAATGAATGTTGTCCACTATGCCCGCCAAAGCCCGACGCAATGGATTGTTACGGAGTTTACAAATGCCGAAGATATAATTGTTTTAGCCCCGCTTGGCGTGTCGTTGACAATCGCTGCCATCTATCAGGAAATCGAGCTGCCTTAATGACAAAATAATCGAATATCTGTGCCGTTCACCTCGTCTTTAGCAGTGCCAAGAGGCGCAAGTATCTCAAGCATCCTACTGTTGAAGGCACGATGCGGAGGGATTCCCTTTCTCTCAGAGGAGACAGAGAATGGTTCAACGAAATCGAAATCTCGCGTATGCTGCGAGTGCGACAGTCTTATTGGGTTTGTCGTTCATGGCGTGGACACATCAGGCGACGGCACAAAATGAGAATGCTCCTCAGCCGCCGCGTGGCAACGGACTTATGATGATGGGCGATGGTGGCTTCGGAGAGCTCATCCGAGACTCCGTAAGCCTGCGTCGAGCTGATAATAAAGCGCGTCCAGCCGACTGCGACCAGAGCCTCGAGCCGGAAAACGCCGCACAATCTCGCGAACTGCCGGCGAGGCATACTCAATCGCGCATCGGAGCTCCTCGTTACCGACGCTGGGATCATTGACCGCCGCGATCTCGCAGGACCGCGCCCCATATACGGCAGGACCAAGCACGTGTTTCGCCTGATCAGGGGTTGCCAATGCGTGAGTGTAAGCGGTTGCCGCTGCGAGACCTGCAGCGCGTGCGGCGGCTGTGGCAGCCGGATCGCTAACCTCGCGAGCGGCTGCGTAAGCCGCCCAAACAAGGGAGCGCAGTCGCGCTGTCCGCTTCCCCCCGCGTGCGAAAGCTCGAATGCCCTCAATTGCCTCGTGCGGACGGGTATCGGATGGAGACTTCGCCTCGAACAGCGGCAGTACCCGCTCGGCGCAATCGGCAGCCCAGAGTCCGATAAGGCGGCGGTCTTCTTCGCTCAGCTCCATCCAGTTGGGTTCGTGATCCATAATTGATTCGTTCTACGGGAGATGCGCGAAGTCGCTGGAGACTTCGAACTCTCTTCACAAGATAAAGAAACGTCCCTTCAATCGCTCTCGGCATCACCTAATTGCCTTTTTACTTGCAATGCCCTGCGATTATTCGGGTCACGCCTCAACGCTAACTCCGCCATTGCGTTTGCTTCGTGTGTTTTGCCCAGTGAATAGAAAACTTCTGCCAGCAGAGAGGGAGCTCTAACGCCTTGATTCAGTGTCGTTGCCGCCGCCAGTGGAATAATCGCTTCAACAAGTCTCTCCAAACGCATCAAACATTCGCCCAGCAATTCCAGTTCTTTGAAGTGAGGTTCGCTTTTAATATTTTGCTCAAACAATGTGATTGCTTTCTCATATAGACCTTGATCCATCAAACGGCGTGCTTCTTGATAGTGTTCGTATGAGTTCATTGTTTGCAACTATATCCCTTACCATTATCGAAGTATAATGTGATGTGCCAAAAACGACTGAGTAATCTGTCAATTTCCCTCGGCGTCGTATGGCATCCTGCTTGCCCCGGCGGTTGGGTGCAGTGCCTTGTCAGACAGATGCTGGCTCATTTCGAACGAACGTGCTGCTGGAAATACCGGTAGTAACGCATGACATACGAATTATTGCGACTCGCTCGCTGTTCAATGAAAACCACCAATCACCTAAGCCAACTTTCCGCAGCAATTTGGCATATTCACGATACTCGCGAGGGACGTGTTCTGCAATCAACATCTGAACGACCCGACTGCGAATGCGTTCGGCTTGTTCCGAAGTCAATTCGGCTCGCCGCAAGGCTCTGGCTGTGTTGGACTTTATGATTCTGCCAAATGAAAACCGCTCATCCTCTTCAATAAATTCTACTCCAATCGCAATACAAGCCTTGTCTCCTTTCTCTATTCCCTCGATAACTTGAAACATGACGGGATAAATCCAGCGTCTGTTGCGCTCCTCATGTTCGTTTGGCTTGAGGTCGAGGGGCGGAGACACCTTTGATTGCCGCGCATACGCGGCATAGCGTTCTTTTATGCCTTGCAGACTCCAGCGACCCTCTCCGTTGTAATCTATAATCTCCATGCGTTCGAAGATAACACACTTTTGCCGCTTTGTATTGTTTGCGCTCACGATTATCGCCTTCCGCGCCGCTCCTCCTCAAAAAGCCGCTCGACACATTATACGCCAAAGTGCGAACCAAAATGAGGTTGAGTTGATACAGTCCGGGTACGTTTTTGCACCCGGATAACAGCAAAACGCTTTCGAGAGAAAGAGATTTTCTTACCAGCGTTCAGTGATGGTTTTAGCTTGCAGGAATTGCAGCAGATAGTCGCGCCCGCCCGCCTTGCTGTCCGTGCCGCTGAGGTTGAAGCCGCCGAACGGCTGGACATCCACCAACGCCCCCGTGATTTTGCGGTTGAGATAGAGGTTGCCGACGTGGAACTCGTGCCGCGCCCGCTCCAAATGCACCCGATTATAGGAATAGAGTCCGCCGGTCAGGGCATAATCGGTTCCGTTCGCGATTTCAAGGGCATGATCGAAACTCTCCGCCCGGATGAACGCCAATACTGGACCGAAAATCTCTTCCTGCGCGATGCGTGAATTTGGTGAGACATCGGCGATAATCGTTGGATGAATAAACCAGCCGTTTTCGTCGCTTTTGCTCGCCTCGTCGCCGCCCAACGCAACGCGCCCTTCGGTGCGCCCCATCGCCACATAGGACAGAATTTTCTTGTAGGCGTCGCCATCAATCACCGCGCCCATATAATTCTTTGGCTTGGACGGATCACCGACCCGCAGATGTGACGCCCGCTCCACCACTTTTTCGAGTAGGGCATCATAAATTTTGGTGTGCGCGATGACTCGCGAACACGCCGAACACTTCTGCCCCTGAAACCCGAACGCGGCGGCGACAATTCCTTCGGCGGCTCCGTCGAGATTCGCCCCATCGTCCACAATAATCCCGTCTTTGCCGCCCATCTCTAAAAT
>Ga0163154_10003776_pt1 | contig 20603 bp, 24 predicted proteins | sample OliLakLV19MP9P1_FD_148649 | JGI IMG/M metagenome (GOLD analysis project Ga0163154, IMG submission 148649) | Freshwater microbial mat bacterial communities from Lake Vanda, McMurdo Dry Valleys, Antarctica - Oligotrophic Lake LV.19.MP9.P1 | ecosystem: Environmental > Aquatic > Freshwater > Lake >...
CGGGATACTTCCCCATAAAAAAGGTGGCTATGTTGACTTCGTGCTGCGGACCTTCTGCGCTAACCCGCTCCAGTTCATCCTCTGGTGACCCCATCAGGAAGGTGCCTGCGGGAATTTGCATCATCTCAAGACCAACCGCATCACTCAGCCTTTCAACGAAAAACTGCACCGTCTGTTGCCGTCGCTGGAGCGTGAGTTTGGGGCTTTGGTCTTGAGCGATCGCCATAGTCCTGGAATGACCTTAAAGTAAAAATACAATGCGACGCGCGACGCGCGAAAAGGGCAAGAGGGCAAAAGAGTAAAGGGCTACAGAGTCATCGGGGCAGCACAAACCACTCGAAAACCGATATGGTAGGCGCGGATGACGGGCGTACGGTTGATGCGAGAGGCAGAACGGCAAGACCTCGGAACGGTGGACCAGGCACCGCCGCGTAACACACGAGTAGCTTCTTCATTCTCACTTAACCAGGCACTGCCGTCGGTGGGCGCACCCTTATAGTGATCATGCCAATAATCCTGACACCACTCCCACACATTGCCGTGCATGTCACACAACCCAAAAGCATTGGCAATGCCGAACTGGTCTACAGGGGTGGTTTCTCTACGGTTCTTTCCTTTAGGAGCATTCGTGTAAGTGTAGTCGCCGTTGTAGTTCGCCAAGTCTGTTGTCATGGTTTCACCAAAGTGAAAAGGGGTTGTGGTGCCAGCACGACAGGCATATTCCCACTCCGCTTCAGTCGGAAGGCGATACGATCTCCCAGTATGGGCAGCGAGGCGATCGCAAAACTCGATCGCTTCTTCCCACGACACCTGCCCTACCGGGCGCTGATCACCTTTGAAACGAGACGGATCAGGCTCCAAGCTTCGGTTAATCTGTGGCATTGCTGCCACTGCTCTCCATTGCGCTTGTGTGACCGGATAGCGCCCCATCAGAAAGCTTTCAAGGCTGACAGTGTGTTGTGGACTCTCAGCATCGCTACGTTCCGGCTCCGCTTCTGGCGACCCCATCACAAAGGTGCCACCTGGCAGCAGCACCATCTCCAACTCAACCCCAACTGCCAACGGCTCCACCAGCAACCCAATGCGATGCTGCCGCTGCTTGTGAATAGCCCATTCCCGGTGCTGTTCGAGGGTTGCCACCTCAAACTCAAACAGTTGCAAATCGAGCACTGGTTCGGTCGCTGCGGTCTCAACGGCAAGGACGATCGTCACTACTTCCACTGCTTGAGTCTGCAAGGGCGGCAAGGGGGATGCCGTAGCAGTCTCGAACAGTTGGGCAGTCGTAAAAGTAAGGATGTCTAAGTCTGGGAAGGCAGAATCAGTTTCTAAGGGCTGAATCCAGTCGGAACGCCCTTGGGCATCACCTTCAACTAACTGCGCTAGTTCAGCATAGTCACCACCGAGCCGATGGAGCACTTCTGTCGCAATTTGGGCAAAGGGCAGGATGGCAGCCTTTGCTTCCTGAGTCCAATCAGCTTTGGGGGAGAGTAGAGCCGTAAAGCTCCTGATTTCAAAGCCCAGAGTTCTAGCAATGCGCTTAGACAGGGCTTCAAGTACCCCCAGGGTTTCATCTAGCGCCGTAATCTCATTCAATAACCCCCGCACATCTTTAACGAAGTCGTAGCGCACAGAGGCATCTGGCTTTGCTTGAGCTGGTTTAACGGTGTTTGAGTGAATTTCTTCTAGCAGTCCGCTAGAATACACCTCGGCAATATGCACGGGCTGCACATCCTCCAGCAATTCTTGCTGAATCAGATGCACTACGGGTAACTCGACGGGAACGGCTGCCATCAGGCTGGCTAACCGTTGAGCCAGGGGAGAGGCGGTTGCCATAAACAGCTCTACCCGTTCCTGAGCAGATTTTGGTCGGATGACTGCTCTGGATCGATCGCGTTCTGGGTCGTTCACCCAGAACAGGTCAAACAAGCGGGCTGGCGATCGCTGACGACCCGCAGCGGCAACGACTAAAGCCCATTGCTTGAGAGCACTCGCTGTCAAAGTCACTACAGGCACTGTCAACGTCTCCACGGGCGCAATCTCGGTACGAACAGGCAGCTCTCTGACTTGCAGCTTTGGGTTTGGGGCACCCGGTAACAAGGAACTCACCTGCACAGAAAAGCCTACATCCAGTTCACTTTGACTCCACAAGCGTTCGGGCAAGAGCTGAACAATCGCGGTCGGTCCGTGCTGTCCCCAGAGGGCTAACCAATCATGGATCTGTCCTTGCTGCCAAAGTTGAGAACGGCAATCACTGATCAACAGCACCAACCGACGTCCAGAGGTATCAACCAGTTCTTTGTGGCTGCGTAAAGGCAGATCTTGTTCAATACCTGCACGTCGCTGCGGCTTGGCTACTAGCTGGGGTTGACCCTTAGCAGATTCTTTGACAGACCAAGCCCGCACATTGCGAAAGGCTCCCTGGCATTCCAGCAGTTGTTGAAATTCATCCAGAGTGTCTTGCCAAATAAAGCTAAATTTAGACGCTTCGATCACCAGTTCCAGGTCAAACCAGCGTTCAGGGGAAGGCTTGAGAATGGGCAACCAAAGATCCCGTTCAGCAATACGATTCACGGTGGCCAATTCATCGAGTTCCAATCGTGTCAAGGAAGGGACCTTACGCATCAGCGGTCGCAGCGATCGGGCAATGTCACGGGGATGAGCCAGAGCCGGAGCCGCTTGCACCTGAATGGGTAAACCCTGTTCTGGGGTTTCGGCTGTTGTGGTATCCGGCTTAGTCGTCCGGGGCATATAGGCAGAGACAAACGGTTGAGGTTCGGCTGTAAGGGTGGTGTCGTCAATGACCGGAATGGATGCCCCTGCACCAGAGTCTGCTGCATCTGACTTGTCTCCCTCATCGACTGCGTAAGCGCCACCAAGCTTAGAGGCTAACCAGAGCGCATCGGCAATATCTTCGTCATGCAATAAAGATTGAGCCTCGCTGAAGGCAGCAATCTCCTGATCGCTCAGAAGCAGACCATTTTGCTGCAACATCACGATGAGCTGACTGATCATTTGTTCTTAGGCTCTGATGCACGCTCTTTGGGTTTGACCTCTAAGAGACGATCCAACGGCGCTAGCAGGTGGTCAAGCAAGCTCTCTTTTTCGTCGCCCACCCAATCTCGCTGGCGGATAATCATAAAGAGGGCGTTCAGCAGTTGATCGGTCGAAAGTTGTTCTCTGCCTTTATCCCGGCGCTTGAGAAAGCTGTCAATCAGCTCACTCACTTCAATGTCTGAGAGATTGCAATGCTCGAGATGAGCTTTGATAATGCGCTCCAACTGAACGCGATCGGGGTCGCGCATATTCAAGCGCAAACAGCGACGCAGAAAGGCAGGCGGAAAATCGCGCTCACCGTTGCTGGTCAAGATGACCAGCGGAAACTCCTGACAGGTGATGCGTCCCCCCCTAAGTTTGACCTTCTTTTCTGTGTAAGTGGTTTCGGCTTCATCGATGTAAGCCGTACGAACCTTTACTTCGATCTGGTCTGGTTTTTGGTTGGAGTCATCACTATCTTTTTCCAGTCGCGCCAACTCTGGGATTTCAAACCGACCTTCCTCAAAAATGGTCAGCAGGTCATTGGGTAGATCAATATCGCTCTTATCAATCTCATCAATGATCAGCACACGGGGGGCGGGTGACTCCAGCAGGGCAGTCCCCAAAGGACCCAAGGTAATATAGTCAGCGATTTTTTGTGGATCTTCGGTATAGTCGCCCCTGGCTTCTGATTGCTTCACCTCTTGCAAGCGACCAATGGCATCGTAAGTATAAAGACCATCTTTAAGTGTGGTGCGGGTCGTAATCGGCCAGTAGAGCACTTCACCTAGCTTTAACTCCTGAGCCACCGCATAAGCCAGGGACGACTTGCCTGTGCCCGGCTTGCCGGTAATCAATAGAGGTCGCCGCAGATACAAGGCAGCATTGACCATCTCAATCTCTTCGGGTTGAGCCTGGAAGGTTTCACCCCGACGCTTACGGCGACTGACACCCGGATTGGGGTCTCTGCCAAAAGGTCGCCAGGGTGGAGCATCGGGTAAGGACACGATCGCGTCATGGGGTTTTCGGTTATCCCCCTGGAACAGCTTCCAGTCTTCGGGTAAGTTACTCATAGCATTCTTCGCTCAGGCAGATTTCGGGGGCACCAAATAGGGGTTATCCCATAGAAGGGATAGGTGATGACCAATGTGATCATCAAAGGCTGCTTTACGAGCCTTTTGACGCTCTTCTTTGACTGTGTGAAGTAAGTTGCTTAATTGGCATAGATTCAGTATCCGCGCTAACTCGACATCGTTAGTCGTGCTTGTGAGATTTGAACGACCCCAGATCGCGATCGGTATACCTGCTTGTAAAAGCACTCCAAAGAGGCTATTTGTTCCAACATAGGTGGGAGCTTGCTTGACCTTCAAACCAACCACCTTATCTTCAAGCAGATCGTAGTAAAGAGTTTCTAAATCATCATCATCTCCTTCAATGAAAGCATCACAGGCGATCTTCTCTAATAAAGACTGGTGCTGTTTCCACTTTTGCTTCCACATCTTCTCTTGCTTATAGCTACGGCTCCAACGCTCAGTACAGCGTAGAACGACCTTATAACGACGACCCAGAGGTGGCTTAATGGGTCCACCATCATCTAATTGCCAGAGATCAACGTCATGATTCATGAGTTCTATAGGCAAACAGACATGTAACTCTGGGTCACTATCACTATCAAACAAATGGCTGCTTTCAGCTAGAAACCCAGAAATAAGTTTCGGCAGTTCATGCGGCAAATTAGACTGAGCATACGTTTCATCACCAGTCATCTCAGCAATCATGATGGGGGTAATACCTTGCTGATGGGCTTGATAGTCTTGGGTATCACGAACCAACCAAGCCTTAATTTGGTAGTAGGTCTCAGACTCTGCTTGGGTCGAGGCTTGATCACTGCGGTTGATTGCAACCAGTAAAGCAGGCTGAGTCTGTTGAGACTGCTGAGTCTGTTGTTGCTCTACGTGCTGTAAGAGGTCAGCCCACCGCTTGTCTAGTTGTTCCTCACCCCACCGTTGCAACGCTGCTATCACATCCACTTCCTGAAGTTTAAGCACTAGATGGGCAACGAACTCTTCTAGCGCCCCGTAGTCAAAATGACCTTTGGGCAGTCGTAATAACTGAGTGATCATCTCGTCTGGCATGGTGGGATTGTGCTGAATCTTCCCTGGTCGATGCTTCAAAACGTTTAGATAAGCAGCCCGCAGCGTGTCCAACCGCCGTTGGCTGCTACTAAATTGCAAAATCTCAATCAGATGATCGATTCTCCTTTGATGGAGAGATCCTTGCAAGCTCTCAATCTCTTGGTCAACCTGCTCAATCTCTGTGAACAAGAGGTTCAAACGGTTTTCATACTGGTCTTTGATCGTCACATCAGTCAGTGCTGTAAGCTCAGCTTGAGCGATGTCGAGTTTTTTCTTATGCTCAGCACGTTTTGATTGCAAGTACGCCAATTTAGGGTGACTACTCATCAGTTCCCTTGCCTAATCTTTTGAATCTCTTGGTCAACCTGCTCAATCTGCTTGAATAGAAGATTCAAACGCTTTTCGTACTGTCCTTTGAGTGTTACATCAGTAAGCGCTTCAATTTCTAATTGAACCATGTCAAGTTGTTGCTCAAAATTGGTACGTTTGCTTTGCAAATATTTCAGCCTAAGTGTCTGAGCTGGCTTAACAAGATTTTCTGCCTCAATCAATGGCTCGGGCACTTTAGTCTCACCTTCTAAGGTTGGAGTGACAGACTCCGACGGAATCAATGTCTCCACAAACAACTGCCCCCCCTCATTATCCTGCCAACGCAAGTAAAGCACCGGACGATACCATTGATTCCCCTCCACATTCATTGCTCGAATGCCTTGATTCAGAGCCATTAGGAGAGGCTTCTTGTTACCCAGCACTCGATAAAACTGCTCGGCAAACTCACGTGCGGCATCTGCCTGCACTGAGTACTGCATCGCCACTACCGCTGGCAGACGCTGGTCAATCAGGTTTTGTGCCATACCATTAAAGACCGAATCACCTGCGACTGTCATCCCCGATTGACAAGCACTCAGCACCACCAGGGGGATCGGGTAGGGCTGCAACAAAGCCGCCACCTGATTAGCGCTCTGATAGTCTGCTTGCCCTTGCTCTGTCTCAAAAGCCAAATAACCTTGTGGGGCTGGCAAGGTTTGTCCACAGGCACGACAGGCTTCTACCTTAATCCCGGCGTGAAGGGTCAGACACACTGCGTTGGTACAACGTTTACCAAACACGCCATGTCCATCAAAGTGCAACACCTGTGGCAGTTGCTCAGGCGAGCAATCCGTTAGATAGCGATTGAGAGCCTTACGGGTGGGCGACGGCAGGATGTGTAACTGCACTAAGCCAGTCTCCTGTGCTCGTTGCAACCCCATCTGGATCGCCTGCTGTTCCTCCAGGGACAATTGAGGCAACCCTTGTGGTCGAGCTGAAACCAACAGCACTCGCAGGCTCTGTTGCACAGGAAGGCAAGGGGATGAGGCATCGTAGGCAATGTAGCGAGACAGTCGGACTTTCTGGTGCAGTAGGAACCGCTGTCCGTCGTGTAGCAACTCCCAAGGGTAGTCAGCCAAGCGCGAGCGCTCAACAGAAGTGGCTGCAACCTTCAATCGCAGATGCAGGTCGGTCTGGCGCTGCTCGGCTAACCATAAGGAATGCAGGAATACTTGTTTGAGGTCGCTATCGGGAGGAAATAAAGAGCGGTAAAAGGACTGCCCCACCTGTTCAAGATAAGCAGGATGAAAGCGCTGGCGATCGGGAAGTAGCAGCCCTTCCTGCTCCAGCCAGTCTTGTTCCCCCAGTTCAGGATAGTGTTCAACACGAAAGCCTTGGCTACTCTCCAGCACCTTGATAACGGTTCTTCTCCAGTCCTGCTCATCTACCCAGAACGGTAAGTGGCAATCGGTTGAGGCATCGCCAATGCCATTGGGTACACGGGTGGCGATCGCCAAAAACCTCTTCTTATCCAGGGGTGAGAGAGTCAGCTCTAACAGTTCCATTGCGCTTATCTCAACCTACTGAAAAATTCAAAACTGCTCTGCCAGGTTGCCTTCTTCACCCTTGAAGAGGGCTTCCATACTCTGCTTCACAGACGCAGGCACCTGATCCGCTTGCAACGTCTGGTAAAACTCCAACAAGCGTTCTCGATCAAACAGGGGGGACAAGGTGACTTTTACCTTATGTACATCGTCGCGGCTGAGTCCGCCTCCTAACTCACCACCGCCGACAGCCACAACATCGATTTTGATACCGGCTTTGCCCTCCCGCTTGACTGTCACCTGCACCTCAACTTCTACAGAACTCACAAGGAGAATGGGAGCCTCTTTAACTTTTCCTGGCACCGTAGAAAGTAGTTCGGCTTTAACCTGCTGAATCAACTCGGCGAGACCAATGGGGTGCTGGTGCTGGTCGGGCATAGTGCTGCTGACTTGGTAGGAGGACGGATTCTCCTCAACCCTACATCGAAAAATTCTCTGATTTCAGAAATTTCGCATTTTCATCCCGATTAGGGTGGGGCTGCGGTCAGTGCAAAACAGTGCCACAAAAGCTTAAAAAGCTCTTTCAACCAGGACTGAAGCGATGGCTCTCCCGGCTTTGAACTAATTGAGACAGTTCAGTCCACAAGCTTTTAAGCCTTACAGTCCTGTGGCACTATTGCGTACGTAACTCGGTTAAGTCCTAAAACGAAGCTGACTACCATGCTTCACTGCCAGGGCAGTCGTAACCGAGTTTGTGTTTCAGGTGGCAGAGTATCTGCTTGTAATATGGGGTTCACTGTCTGCATGAGTGCTGTCTTTAAGGTCGCACTAAACCCTGCTCCAAGCCTTAGCTTCAACAAGTCATTGGTAGCCAGTTCGTCAACCGTTTGGTAGGTCAATTGGTACTCCAGAATGCTGACGACTTCCTCTAACCATTCGTCAGGCAGTTTGCCTCGCAGCTCACGACGAATTTGAACGATCACAGGATTAGAATTGCTAAACATACTATTAACGAGAGCCTCTACAAAAGTGACGGGTAACGTGACGGGTGAGTGACGGGTAACGTGTTGTCTGAGTGACGGGTAACGTGACACCTTTCACTTGTGAGGTGTAGTGAAGCCCACTACGCCTAGATTTCCACCCACCGCACCCACTCCGCGCGTGAAGTGACGGGTGAGAAGGTTTCGATTAGCTCGAGCTTAATTAGCTCCAACAAAAGTTCGTCTACTTGCTCAGAGTTCAAGGATTTGCTTTGACCCCAGTTTTGCTTCACTGTTCTGACAGCAAGCTCCTTCTTCTTCCGCAGGTAGAGTGCTAAGTCTTTCAGGTCACTGGCGGGTAGAGCATCGAGGCGACTGCGGGTAGACGGTGGCTCGTCTTGTGGTACTTCAGCTTGCCAGCAGTCCTGTAACCAACCCACTACTTGAGACCGAAAATCAGGGGGTTGTTTTGGTTGTGCTGTTGGTGTTTGTGGTGGCGTAACGGTTGACTGAGTGGGCTGTGGCTGTGGTGGTTGCCACAGGGTAAAGTCGGTGATTTTGCGCTCAATGACGGGCAGTACAACAGGCAACCATTCACCATGACCAGGCAACTTCAGTTTGCCTTGACCACTCGATACAGGCTTGCGCGTGACGGGATGAATGGTGGGGATCAGCTCTAGTTCCAACAGGGCAGCATCCCGTAACCTGGCTATGCCTTTAGCATCCCCTAGTGCTGACAAGGTGCGATCGTGCGCCACAAACAGGGGCGGCATCAGCACTTTGCGACTGTCACTCATGGCGGACTTGAAGAACTTACTGCCGATGTCACCTGGCAGTCGGTCAGCCCAGTTCGTCATTTCCTCACAGACCACGCTCTGAATGCGTCCCTGTTGCCGCAAGGTCTGCTGCCAGTCCTCCTCACTCAGCCCTGACTGATTGAACGCCTGGTAACGTTGCTCAATCTCCCTGAGATATCCATCCAAGAATTCAGCGATCGCGCGGTAGTCCATCCCGGCTCCGATATGCCGTATCCCTTTCCACTCGTGGTTAGCAGCATGTGGGTCCAGCACAATCACTTGATGCCCCGCTCTGACTTTCTGCATGACCAGGTAACGGGCGGTCCAACTCTTCCCAGCACCCATGCCGCCAAACAACAAACCAGGGTATTCCAGGAAGTTTTGCAGATAAGCCGTGGTATCAGGTGTCGGCTCAGACGTGGGCGTGACAGGCATGGGCTGCCCAGGTGTGCTGCTGGTTGGTGGTGTGGTGACTGGTGGCTGTTGTGGTGTTTGGTGTGTGGGCACTTCCTGGTATTCAGCTTCCAGATACGGTGCCATCGCTGGATACAGCCGTTCAGCCGCTTGCAGCTTGGCAACCTGCTGATAGCCTTCCAGATAGGCTTGATGGTCAAGTAGCTGAGTCTGGGATTGTTGCATGAGCATTTGGCGTTCCCATGCTTGATACTGCTGCCTGTAGGCGCGGCGGCTCTGTGTCAGTGCCCAGGCAGAGATGCACAGACCAGCTCCCACCATTGAGAGCGGCAGCTTGCGGTAGGCAGCTTGATAGGTGAGCTGAGTGCCTAGAAAATGCACCGTTTCAGACTGATGTAAGTAGCCAGAAATTGAGAGGGCAGAACAGGTTAAACCAGTGGCTACAAGCCCTAGAATCTGCGGTAGGTAGGGGTCTTTCACTTGCTTTCTCCTACCACCAAAGCATTCCTAAGCGCTCTATAATCCTCTCCTTTTACTGCGTATTCCTTGCCACCTGCCATGTGGACATCGGCAATGCCATCGTCATACCAGCGAATACTGGCAATTTGCTGAAGCTTAAGCGTGAGCCTTCCGCCCCAAACCGTTAGATGCCCCTGTGGTAAGCCTGTGGGTTTCATCACTTCAGTACCTCCTTCACTTGGCTCTGGACTTGCTGATTCACTTGCTGCCCTGTGTAGGCGAGCTGGTCAAACCATCCACTGAAGATGGCGACAATCAACGCGATCGCGATTGCTAGCAGCCGCGCCGAACGAGAAAGGTAAGCAGGCAACGCTAGAGCGAGAATGGTAGCGATCGCACCAATCCAGTAGAACGGCAACAGAGCAGGCACCCATCGCACAAACAGCGTGACCGTGATGCCGACAGCAAACAACCCAGAGAAGCGGGTGATGCCGTTAAGGGCATAGTCCATCCGGTCTGGTTCTGGCTGCTGCTCTGACTCATCATTGCCGTCGTAGGCACCTGGAAGCATGAAGGGGCTTTGGTGTTGATTAAACATCCGACTCCTCCCTAAAAGCGCCTGGATCGTAGTTAGAGTTCTCCTGGTACGGATAATCGTTTTGGATGGCTCTTAACTCTGCTTGGTGGTTGGCTTGTTCGTGGCTACCTTGCTCTATCTGTCGATCGATGTTTCTGAGCGTCCGAGCTAAAGCTGAATCAACGTCTTCCGAGTCGGTTTCTTGCCAAGATGTAACCATTTCAACCTCCAAAGAAGTTCTTCACACCCTGCCACAAGCCTTTACCAGGCTTGCCTTGAGTGCCATAGGTCAGCAGTTCCTTGCGATGCTCTGCCTGCTGTCTTAATGTCTCCTGCACTTTCATCTGCTGTATCGCTTGAGGCACCTTCTCACCGATCGCTTTGGCGCGGGTCTGCTGGCGCAGGTGGATGAGTTTAATGGCGCTCTGAAAGTCCAAGCGGTTCAGGTCATACTCAGAGCGGAATTCGGCATTGAGCTTTTCCATCCCGTGCCCTGCTTTCTGATTCAGCAGTTGCAGGTGTTTGTCGTAGCCCTTTGAGAGTAGCCACGCATCCAAAACGGTTTTGTCAATGGACTTTGAGCCTTTCGCAACTTCGGCATAAACTCGCTGGCAGAATTGCTCGTACTCGACCTGTCCTTCAATCAGCGTCTTAAAATGCTTCTCCACAATCGGCAGAATCTTGACGAGGTTTTCCATTGCCATGGCGCGGTCTGCTAACTGCCCTAGTTCCCTATCACTCATGCCAGGGACAGCAGTCGGATCAATGCCGAAATAGCGTACGGCGCGATCGGCTAAAGTGCCCGCATGACCGCTCACGTGGGACTGAACCCCTTTTGGGTTTGTACTGCCGTAGCCTTTCACTCTTGGTGCGCTCATCAATTACACTCCTTGTTTTCAGAAGACCAGAACAGGAAACTACTGCGGTGCGTGTCGCAAATGGGTGTACGCGGTACGATCACGACTCGCTGACCCGCTGCGCCCGCCAGAAAGCCGATGCCGTAGCCACCCAACACAAACCCGATCACCACCACAAGTCCCAGCAGTAGCGTGTTGAGCGGGTCACGGTCAGTCGTCACGCGTGTGGTGGTGGTTTGTGGTGGCGCTTGAGCCAGTGCTGTTGCGAGTAGCGTGAAGGTCGTTGAGCCGTCATCTTGGTACTGAACCAGGTACGGGGTGCCGCTTTGATCAGCCCAAACAGCCAGTTTTGTGGGTACGGCTTGCATTGCTGGTGGCAGAACTTTAGGGTTGTGAAGCATACTCCCTCCTGTGGTTAATCCTGTAGTGAATAAAGTTGCTTGCCAACCACCCCGCTTGACCGCGAAACCGCACAGGCAGCCAGGTCACGCCGTCTTGTAGTACCCGTTGCTCAGTGGTCAGTTCGACTAAATCACCGTCTTGCAGCACGCCTAGAACTTGGCTCTGCAAGCTCGGTGCCGCTCGAAAGTTTGCCGCCATGCCAGGGCAGCGCACACGCGCGATCGGCACCGTCGCCACGTCACTTTGAGGTGCAAACGAGAGCGCTGCCTCCGTGGACTCAACAGGCTGCGCCGCAGGGATTTGCATTGTTGTGGCTGTCTGTTGTGGTGTTGGGTTTGAAGTCGGTGACAACTCAACTGAAGATGTGGCTGACGGTGTTGGTTGTTGCTGTTGTTGCGAGAAGCCGAAGCCGAACATGAGCAGTGGTATCGCTAATAGACCCAACGCCAACGGTAAACCCCAGTGGTTACGGGCTTGCGGTTCTGGTGGTGGGACGGGTTGAAGGGTGAAGAACTGCCCTTCAGTGGGGTTTTGTGGCGTAGTCATAACCTTAGTGTGGTGAAGGGTGAGCACCGGGTTTTGAACGTGTGGGTTTGGTGGTGATTGGTGGTTTAACCGGCTGCGGAGAGGGGCTTTTGTGGTCAGAAGGGAGAGAGAAATCAACGGTGTCACTGTCACTGGGACTGCGCGGTATCGGCTGCAAGTAAATCGTCGGGCACCTAAACCGACCCAAAGCACGACTCAACCAAAAGCCAAGCAGCAACGCCAACAGCGTCGCCAGTAAGACCAAGCGGCTGGTAGGCAGTCGTCTAGCCCTAGTTGTGGCTGTCGTCGCCGCACCCGCTTGAGCAGGTAGCGTGTTGCGGCGAATCGTGAAGTAACGCCAGCGGGCACGCGGGTCGGTATCCTCCCAGATGATGAGTGCCCTTTGATGCAGCAGGTTAAAGGAAACGGCGTTAACAGCCTCCAGAAAGCCACTGGGGCAGTAGCGGAGGAGGATAGTGAGAAGAGTGTCCATAAGGGGTAAGGCTGTGAGCCTATTGGATGAGCACCCGGTGCTGGCAAGCCGATGGGTTTAAGGAGCGTGGGTGGTCGTTGGGTGGGTTCGTTGGTCGATGCGACCGGGACTGCAAGCAAGGGCAATCGCACCGACCGTCAGCAGGGTGATGAGTGCCGGGATGATCAAGCGCCAGCAGGTGGTGTGGTTGCTGTTGTGGGCTTTCCCAGGGTTTGCAACGTACTGAGCGCCTCCTGGAGGGAAGCCGTCTCATGGGTTTGGGTGGTGTCGATGCAATGAGCGCGTTCTTGGTACAGCCGTTGCTCCAGGTGCAGCTCCGTCGCTTTCTTGGCGATCGCCTCCTTCGCTTGTCGGGTCTGGTTGAGTTTCACTTCCCGCTGCTGCAAGTCTGTTTGCATCGCGTTGGTGACCAGATCAGCCGCTTCAAGGAACTGTGCTGCCAGTGCGAGTGGGTCTTCAAACTGGATGGCTGTATCGGCTCGTAACCCTTCGAGGCTGTAGGTCTGTGGGAGTTGAGGCGTGGTCAACACCAGTTGATGGTTGCCAGTTTCAACAGTGACAGTGGTTGTGGGCGTGGGGTCTGGTGCTACAGGAGCCGGATATTGCAAAGCCATCGCTTGCAGGTAGCGATCGCCATAACCCTCTTCGTTCGCCGCCTTGAACTCCTGAAAGACTTGCAGCCCAAACTCACTGAACTCAAACACTGGACTACCAGCTTTTGTCGTGCGCACCGCGACTCTGAGGGCTTCAGAGCAATGTTGATACGCCGTTTCTAACTTCTCCCACCAGCGCTTGCGGAGTGTGGATTCATTGACTTCGAGGAAGGCGGACAATTCGCCAAACGTGTATGTCCTGGGCACGTCCGTTAGTTGGACAAGCTTGCGCCAATGATTGTCCTGAGCTGTGTCCGAGTAGTCCGCTGTTTTTTGCCCACACGATTCCTGCACAGGCTCTAAACCTGTACCAGCTTTGGTTTCCATAGATTGTCCTCTGACGAAGATTGAAGTCCGTAAACAGTGCCGGTACTGCCGCCAATCAGTCCGGTTTCTGTCCTGGTCGAATTGAATACTAGCACAAGTGAAACATAATGATTCAATATGAAACAAGTTAAGTCAAAGCAAGTTAGTTTGTTTCAATCAGAACAGAAACTCGCAGGGGTAAGCTATGGAAAGTGATCGAGCAAGTAGAGTTGTGGCAGATCGAGTACCAGTAGACATTGAAGGGCTGCGTGAACGTGTGGCTCAAGCTCATGCAAATAATCCTTTGTGGGAAAAACTTTCCTTGGCTCAACAACTTAGGCAGCTTATTGAGCAGGGTTTAGAGTCTGCTGAAAAAAGTGCGTCTCAACAGCAAGACAGCAAGGATCGATCGGTTTCATGATTCAACTCCTCGACAGCAACCAAATTCCTACCCCAAACATTGACCACCTGGTGCTGGAGGACGATACACCTGTGGATTTCCTGTCTGGGAAGCAGCAACGATTGCTGGTCGAGCCGCTTTACAGTGCCAAGGCTTTACCGAAACCCTTCCTGATCACTGCCAATGTCGGTCTGTTCTACACGGTCAATGGTGATCCAGTTGTCCCCGACGTGATGTTGAGCTTAGGTGTCCAGCGTCCCCAGGACTTGTCTCAAAAGAAGAACCGCGCTTACCTGACCTGGGAGTTCGGTAAATTGCCCGAGGTCTGTATTGAACTCGTCTCGAACCAGGAAGGGGACGAATTGACGTTGAGTCAGGAGTCACAGCAACAGGGCAAAACAACCGCGAAGAAAGACCTGTATGCTCAACTCCATATTCCCTATTACGTCGTCTTTGACCTACGGCAACAAATTCAGGGTCAGGACGACATGAATGGGTCGCTGTTGCGGGTGTGGTCGATGTCAGGGGCTCACTACACCGAACTGACACCACCAGAAGGCATAAGCACCGTGGGTCAGTCGCTCTGGCTGGAAGACATTGGGTTAGGGCTGACGCTGTGGGAAGGTCTGTTTGAAGATATCACCTGGGTGTGGCTCCGCTGGTGTGACCAGACTGGTAAGGTAATTTTGACTGGTGCGGAAGGGGCTGATGCTGCGGAGCAAGCAGCACAGCGACTTGAGCGGTTAGCCGAGCAATTGCGGGCACTAGGCGTCGACCCAGACACGATGCCATAACAACTTAGACCCTGAGCGCGGCGGCACCCGAAGCTTTGCCAGGTAAGAGCGATCGTCCCGTGGTTCTGTGGCTGAGTGGTAGAGCCGTGCAACCTGATCAGAGCAGGCGAAGGGAAAAGAGAGGGAGGAAAAGGAGAGTAGCATAGTGGTAAGTTCTCTCGTCTCTGGCTCTCCTCATGACCATAACGAAAGCCGCACCGCAGCAACTACTCACCTTTGAGCAATATCTTGACTACGAACCTGATGATGACAGGCTCTATGAGCTGGTGGATGGGGCACTGGTACCGATGACACCTGTCAGCCCTGAACACAGCGATATTGTTGACTTCCTCTACCGCTGCTTTCTGCGAGAGATTGAACGGCTAGGGCACGACTGGCGCGTCAAGCAATTAGGCGTTGGTGTTCGCACGCGTGCCACCCGTGCGCGGCTGCCTGATCTGTGTGTCATTGATGGTGCGGATTGGCGACAACTGAAGCAGCAGCAAGCAAAGTCCGCCGTCTTGCAGGTGCCGTTACTAATGGCTGTGGAAGTCGTAAGCCCTGGTAAACGCAACCGCAAGCGTGACTACGAGGAGAAACGCCAGGAATATCAGCAGCGAGGCATTACAGAGTATTGGATTATTGACGCAGCAGCAGCCAAGCTAACGCAGTTGCTCTTAAGCGGCGGTGTGTACCAGGAAACCGTCTTCTCGTCAGAAGACACAATTCGACCCCAGCTCTTCCCCGACCTATCACTAACAGTTGATCAGATTCTGGCTGGGTAGACGGTCAAGGGAACGGGCAGTGACTAAATCAGGGTTCTCTCAAAGCACAGCCCTTTAGCCGCACTCACCGCACTCATGCTTTCATCAACGACTTGGATCACCCCGCTCTGTCGGCGGCTCTCGTCTCTGTTGGTTCGTGTTAGCGGCAAACCACTGTTCTGCCTCAGCGATCAGAATCGGGTCACAAGACTCTAACCACTGCGTCATCCTGGCTGCCGTTGCTGCCTGTCGCTCCCGTTGCCGTTGTGCTTGAGCCTGCGCGATCGTCTCTGCCGCACTCACCACAACCCCATCAGCCCCATCAGCCCCATCAGTGCTTGTCATGCCCTGCGAAGCAGAAGGAGGGGAAGAGTCAGGCATGTCTGCAAGACCTGTGGCAAACGTCTCCCCGTCGCCTGTGGATAACCCCCCAGACCCCCCTGCTTCTGATTGCCTTTCTGCCTGCTCAGGGAGAGCGGCAGGATGCGGCACAAACTTATTAGGCGTGAAGTCGTGTAGCCCCCCTTCTGGTAACGGTTCTAGCGTTTCATGTGGTAAAACAGCAGGGTTGCCGTCAGTGGCTGCTACTGCCTCTGTGAGGGTGCCTACACGACTTACAGCATGGTCAGGGTGCCACAGCGCTTTATGTTTATGGAGGGTTTGGTTGCTGCACCGTGCCATCGCAATAATGGCGGCAGCTCTAGCTGTAGCACCAGTGGGAAACTCATCTGTGGCTTGCAACGTGGCGATCGCTGTTTTGATCCGCTGTGCCGCGTCCAGGGCGAGGGCTTGCTGGAAGGAGACAATGTTGTTCTGTGGCTGTGACTCATGTGGTTTTGTCTTAGCACGCTTGCTGGGGTCGTAAGGGTAGTAGTTTGGATCAGCTTCAATGCTGCGTGCCCTATCTCTGGCAAGCTTGTGGATCTCATGCTGGTGCCGACAATACTCTGTGTAACCCGGTAGCGCCACCGCGACGGCCATGATTGCGTCTACGAGTGCTTGTCCCGTTAACGGGTCGCCACCACGCAGGACGTGACCAAAAATGTACTCGCGCATGGTTATGCGACCCAGCAGCCAGTTGGTTTGCCCTGTCCCCGTCCAACCGCACTCAACTTCGGTCTGTAGGTCGTTGAGAAACTTCTGAGCGCTGACAGTGACACTTTTGTAACGCTGACGCTGTGCCTGTTTGAGCACACGCTTAATGGTTTTGTGGTGGAGGTCGTTGCGTTGTTCTGCCCACTGCCACTGCCGCACAAATGCCGCTTGGTCACTGTAGACCTGCTCCCAGTGCTGGTTCAGCAGGTAGGACCCGGCTTGCATGGGCACTCGGTGCCCAGTATACAGGCTGGGCGTACCGTTGATATAAGGTCTGGGGTTAGGGAAGAGTTCGAGCTGTCCTGGCTTGAGTTTGAAGCCAGCTTGCTCTAACAACGTGCTGACGACCAGTGCGATCGCCCAGGTCTCTTGGGGCTGCTCAAAGGGCAGGTACAGGTGAATGCCGCCGCTGTAACTGCTGGTAACGGGCACGGAAGCGACCAGTCCCACGGCTTCTAGGGCTGCCATCATGCGTCCGATCGCCCACGGGTCACGCATGGGGTGGTAGAGGCTGTGGCGATCGATGTCCAACACCAGGTAGCGTGTCAACTTGCCAAACCGGACACCGTATAAGTAAGCGCCTTGCTGGATGTGGCGATCGCTCAGTGGATGCTTGCTCTCTGTTTTCCACTCTGGTCGTATGCCTGGGTCTGGATGTTCTGACCACAAGAAGTCAAACCTGTGCGGGAAGAGAGCGAGGAAGAGACTGTCTTGTTCAGAGACAGCCTGCCACTGTTGTGGTTGTAGAGGTGTTGTTGTTGTTGCTAGTTTCACTCTGACTCCTTAGGAGCCTGAGCACACACCTGCCCTTTTTTACCGATTACAGCCGCATTAACATGGGTTAAGATGATGGAGCGCCCAAAGCATTTGGGAATCAGCCCCTAGTTGGCTGGTCGGTTAAAAAGTCGGGCATTAGGGATTTTCGTTCTTGGCGGTTCGAGTTTTCCCCGGTGATGCTCGGCTTTTGCCGTTTAAAGTATTTAATTTTTAGACTTGCACAATCATAGTTCAAGTTGAAGACGTTGAACCTTGAGCGAACCTGTGATTCGGGTTTCTGCCAGGTTTGTTCGGGCGCTAGTGAGACTTACACTTGGCTCTTGGTCGGTCTAGCGCGACGGAAAGAGTGGCTCTGGGTTGGCTTCTTGAGTTTGACAGACGATTTAGAGAATGGCTTTGTCGGTTGGTCGAGCAGTCTCTACAAGTGCGCTTGTAGTCGTCATAAACACGGGGTAAGATCATGACACGTCCAAACCATTGGGAATCAGCCACTTGTTGCCGGCTGCGGTCGTCACTGGTGGTTGAGCGGCTCTTGCCGTGGTAGAAGTCGAGCCTTTCGGTTGCTTTCTTTGTGAAAGTCTTACTGGGTCAGCGCTCGACTTTCGCCGTTATTAAGGTCGCTCTACTGAGGCAAAACGAGTGGCTCTGGGCTTGCTTCTTGAGCTTTATAGTCGATCGCTTGCTGAGTCGGGCAAACAACTAGCAAGCCTCAGAGGACGGATCTGAACCCACTGCTGTTGATAGCAGCATCAGCAGATAACCACTCAGTTGTTTACCGTCGAGTGTATCAGTCAGGTGCTGGAGCACCTGCACAACCAAGCCCTCAACTTCGGTGTCACTCAAGCTGAACCACTCAGCGTCAAAGTCATCGTCCGAAAAGTTTATAACCCGTTGAACGAGGTCACAGAGTGCAGCGTCAATTGCCGTTGAGGGGGTAGGTTGTGGTTCCGTATCGTCACAAGGATTGGAAGCTAAAGACGGCTGAGAGAAAGAGTTCTGCATGGGTGTATGGTCAGTTAGAAAACACCCTGAGTGATTCGCTTTTCATTGTGGTGGTGGGAGGAAGAGGAAGGAGGAAAGCTGTCATTTGATAGTCCGCCGACCGCTTACAATAAAACCGCCGTACCAATGCCATAGCGACTTGTGAAAACGGATTCGTTGTTTTATCGCCTGTTTCAGAACCACCCGGATCTGGTGTTTCAGTTGATTGGTGACAACTCTCCTCGTCTTGGCACCTATGAGTTTGGCTCTCAGGAGGTAAAGCAACTCTCCTTCCGGATTGATGGCGTTTTGAATCCAGCGCCCGATGCCGTTGACTTGCCCGTTGTCTTTGTCGAGGTGCAGGGCTATCGTGATCAAAAGAAGACGCTTTACCACAGCTTCTTTGCCGAAATCTTTCTGTATTTGAGGGACTACCAACCGCCGCATGACTGGCTTGGCATCCTCATTTTCACCAGGCGGAGTCTTGACCCACAGCTACCAAACCACTTTCAGGACTATGCCGGGAGTGTCCGCTTCCAGCGTGTCTACTTGGATGAGCTACCAAGCGATCTGGCTGAGCAGTCGTTAGAACTGGGTGTACTGCAACTCATCGGTTTGGATGATGATCTAACTCCAGCGAGAGCAAGACAGCTAGTTGAACGAGTGAGAGGCGAGGTTACGGATGGCGTAGAGCGTGAGCGCGTCGTAGAATTAGTGTTAGCGACATTGGTTTATAAATTCCCAACCCTTGAGCGGGAGGCGATCAGGCAAATGCTGGGATTAGACGAACTGAAACAGACCCGGTTCTATCAAGAGATTGCTGAGGAAGAACGGGTTGAAGGACGGGCAGAAGGACGGGCAGAAGCTTTTGCTCTTGCTGTTCCTAGCTTTTTGGCATTAGGGATGACTGTGGAGCAGATTGCTGAGACGCTGAAGACAGATGTAGCGACTGTTGAGCGCATCATCCAGCAGCAGCGTGAGCAGAATTAGCTTTTAATTGTCAGACAAGAGTCTAGATCTATGGCGATTTAATTTGAACATCCAAACATTCAAATGCTTGAGCTTTTAAGCATCTAAATGTTTAGACATTCCGTTCTTCCAACCACAGCTGTACCAACTCTTCTACAATGGTGCTCATCTCCTTACCATCAGTAGCAGCAGCAGCCTTAAACTGCCGATGCAGTGGCTTTGGTAAATAGATGGTGGTTCTTTGATAGTTTGGATCTTTACCCTTAGATGTCTGAACATCTAAACTTTCAGACACTTGGATGTCTAAGTGCTCAGATGTTTGAGCGTCTGACTTGGTTACTTTGACTGCTCCAAAGAGTCCATCGAACCGAGATTGCTTTTCAGTCACGGTAGAATCTCCTTGCCGACGGCTTGATAGCAGCGCCATGCGATACCGACATAAGTATCACCCTTCACCTGATTCACAGGTACACCTTCTAGAGCAGCCTTCTGAAACACTGCTAGCCGTCTAATGCCGCTTTTGAAGAGAGGAAGTCCTGTTTTCTCAAGCGTTGACCGAGCATCGTCCCCAGCCTTATTTGGTAGCGGCGGAATCAGCGTTAGCAGTATCCGGTAATCGGCATCGAGCCCTTTCAGCGCTTCGACCATTTGCAGCATGGCACCCATCGCTAAAGCATCTGGCGACGTGGGCAGAATGAGTAGGTCAGTGCCCGATGCAAGGGTTTTCAGATCCTCTGGCGACGGTCTGGCAGGAGTATCGACAATAATATGTTCGTAGTTCCGAGCAAACTTAACAGCTGCTTTCTCATCTACAACCTTGAAGGGTAAGTTACCAGCGCTTGCCCATTGCAGCGCCGATCGATTCAAGTCGCCATCGACCAACAGTGTGTGGTCTTTCATCTGGAAGTAAGTTGCCAGATGCAAAGCAGTTGTGGACTTGCCAACACCTCCCTTGAAACTCGCTACTGTGATAATCACGTTCTCTTCCTAAAGCAACAAGGCAATCTTACACTCTCGAACATCCATGTGCTTAAGCATCTAAACATCTAAGCATTCAAGCACTTGAACATCTGAATGCTCAGACATTTATAATTTCGATGCACAGACAAATCGTTGCTTCAAGCACCTAGCTCTCCACCTTCAGACATCCAGATGCTCAAACATCCAGATGTTTGAAGGTTCAAGCTAACTGTCACACACCGAAGCGATCAGAGGCTCTGGACTAGCTTTGGCCTCTATCGCCGTTGAGTGATGGTCTGCAATGCCGATACTCTCGTTGCTCAACTGGCACAAGGTCAACGCGTTAACGGGCTTTCCCGTCTGCACTTCTGCGGGGTGAGCAGGAAACCAAACTGGTGGC